>ERZ1292642.289-Hain-H14-01um-R1-289-length-33213-cov-8_pt1 | contig 33213 bp, 45 predicted proteins | sample MGYA00564403_ERZ1292642 | MGnify/ENA primary metagenome ERZ1292642 (study PRJEB36523, sample SAMEA6512643) | groundwater metagenome | collected 2019-01-09 | study: AquaDiva: Metagenomics assemblies of 32 groundwater samples
CCACCACGACAAGCCGCCCCATACCATGCTTGGAGGACGTGCCTAACCAAACCGATCCGTAATTACCAGCTGACCAAAAGGACAATCTGCACCACACCGAATCGATTCTCACCATACCGACCCCGTCGTGACGCACCAGGCCCAACTACACAAACCTCGTGACTATACGCTCCATGCCGCGCCCGCTCGAGCCAACGAGACGCATCAGACCTAGCCTCCTAGCACCGCTCCAACTAACCCATCCGCAACGAACGCCGTGCCGAACCCTACCGACTCCTACCAAACCGCGCGACATACCTAGCCGCATCACACCAGTCGAGCCCCCTAGACTAGCTGTACCGATTCGACCCGCGCGACAGGCCACGCCTCCCCGCCCTGAAGACAGTCCCCACTAAGCCACCTTACGTCGAACCTATGGACATACCTTTCCTGGCCATACCGCTCTAAATTGACAAGCCAAGCCAAACTACACCACGCCCGTAGTGACAATCCAGCTCCGACCCACCCACCGGACAATCCTCGACTGTCCCATCCGACTCGTGTCGACAACCCGAGCCAAGCCAAGTCGACCCGCACTCTATAGGACAACCCGAGCCAAGCCGACCTGCGCCCCACAAGACAAGCCAAGTCGAGCCGCACGACAGCATCGGACTCACCGCGTTACTCCCGGCCATTCCTCGCCATGTCCCTAGACTGTCCATAGCCGACCGTGCCCTCAGCTACACCGTACTCCTAGACTAGCTGCCACGACCAAACGTAAGCCCCCATTGACCGAAACCCGCCGAAAGGAACCTCAGCCATGTCCACGTCTACCGCGACCATGTTCACCCGCTACCAAGTTCGCCTCCGCACCCGCAATCGCCTTGTCGGAGGCCTGCCCAAGTCCGCCAAGCTCATCGAGGGCTGGCTGCAGCGGAACGCGCCTGCGGCAGGTTTGCAGACGCATATTGGTGTCGACGATGCCACAGGTGCGGAAGTCACCGCGCCGCTGTCAGCAGAGCAAGCTGTCGCCGAAACCTTGGCCAAGACCCGAGCCGCCGAAGCCGAGCAGGTCAAGGCGGTCTGGACCGGCTTCGCGCAGGACGGGCAGGGCCTGTACCTCGAGGCCCGTTGTGTAAAGTCGATGTTCAAGGAGGCCGCGAACGTCATGCGGGCCCTACTTGAAACGTCGGGGCCGACTAACGGTCGCCACCGCGACCCGGGCAAGCGCTTCAAGAACTACCGGTCGAAGCTCGCGGAGCGTGTCTTCGTCGAGGGCAACCGCGTGGACCTAGGCGCCAAGGAGCCCGACGGCACAGAAGACCGCCCCATCCACGTGATGACGCCCCAGGGACCCCGCACAGCGCTCAAGCGCTACGACTACGTTGAACCGCGGGAGCTGGCCTTCACCGTAAAGGTGCTCAAGGACGAGCTCGTGGACGAGGATGTGCTCCGGCTGCTCCTCGAATACGCGGGGGAGAACGGTCTGGGCGCCGACCGCTCGCAGGGCTTCGGGACGTTCGATCTGGTCGAGCTCAGTGAGATCGCTTAGTGGGCATGGTCCTAAAGGACTTCGGACGCATCACCTGCGAGGCCCGTCGAGAGAGTTTCATCGTCCACCCCAGTTACGGCTACGCAGGCGTGGACGCGCACACGCCTGCCAACGACACGTTCGGACGGCACTGGCGCGAGGACCCGCACCCGGAGTTCCTGATCGAGGACCTCGACGACTTAATTGATGCGCTCGAAAACCTCCGTAGGTACTACCGAAAGACAGGTATCACGACCCTCAAGAAGCATCCTTGAGAAGATCTTGCTGGACAAAGCCTCTCACAAGGCGTACGCAGTTATGCCTAATCGGCCTGCGACTCGCTGCCCACCCCACCACAAGGAGCTACCGAACATGCCCGCCTCTCCGACTCTCGACTTCGTCACGAAGGCTACACCGAACATCAACGCGATCGTCCTCGATGACTTGATCCGCCGAGGCGCGACGAGCGCCGGCCTCGTGCGCAAGCTGTTTCGGACCGCCAAGGCCATCGAAGTACTTGAGCGGCAACTGGAACGTCTCCGTGCCGAAGGCGGCGTCGTGACGCTCTCGACACCCTTCGTGAAGCTTCCCCAGCCCACGAAGCCCCGTGCAACCAACACGCCCAAGATGCGCGCGGCTCGCAAGCGGCAGGGCCTGTACCTCTACACCCTGAAGCGCCTCGGTCGGGGCCCTGCAGGTCAGCACATCCGCGCGATCTGCAAGCGCGACGGTGTCGTGGCAGCCTTGAAGGCGGCGGCAAAGCTCGGCAACTTGTCGAAGGCTGCGGCGCGAACCGCGAGGGCCACGTCGAAGCCCCGCAAGGTTGCCAAGCCACGTACGAAGGCCAAGTCCCGCGCGAAGGCAACCCGCAAGCCTTCCACGAAGGCCAGGACCACGGCCAAGCCCAGGACGGCGCTTCGTCACAAGTCTACGCGCGCGGCCAAGTCCAAAGCCCCCGCGACCGCGCGTCCGGCGGCCCCACCGACTAGCGCGAATGGCACGCCGGCCGCCGCGGAAGCCACCGTTTAGCGCGGGTCGCTCGCGGGCAGGGCGCCCTTCTAGGTAGGGGCGCCTTGCTTCGGTACTCGAGACGCTAAGAAAAGGGCCGTACATGGGCGACCGTTGCACCGGCCATTGCTGTAGAAACTTCATCCTTCCATACTCGCCGGAAGACCTGCGTATGCAGTACGACGCATGGCGGAGCGGGGCCCAATCCGACGCGCACGCACGGCCGATCGGTGCGGACATCCACCTGATCGCGTCGATGGCCCGCTTGAACTCGATCGAAACGTCGGCAGACGGCCGCAAGGACTACCGCTACCGTTGCGTGCATCTGCAAGAGGACGGGAACTGCGGGATCTACGAGATCCGCCCGACAATGTGCAGGGACTACCCGTACGACAAAGGATGCACGTTCGATGGCTGTACATGGGACAAAGTGCGCCTACCGTGGGAGCTGATCCCACCCGAAACCCTCGTGCGTCAAAACTTGAAGGAGCCGTCGGAATGCCCGAGCCACCCACAAGCGACTCTCTCATCGACGCCTTGAACCGCGTCCTGGCTACCGACCACGATGCGGTCCGTGCGATGGTCTTGACTCGGTTCACGTGCAACTACGAGCTAGCGCGGGAACTTGGGGTCAGGACGCGATCGAAACGGAGCAACGTCGCAGCGGTCGCGACGGTCGGCGTACTCGATTTGGTCAGCAAGATCGCCTCTACCGAGGCACCGAACGGCGACTGCGTTATCGTCGCCTTGTTCGAGGCTCGCTGCTCCGTCCACGGCTCGGTATCTAGCTCGATGTTTGCGGGTCGCACGTGCCCCTACAGCCCTTGCGCCCGGCAGCTAAGCTCAGGACGGCTCCTGGAGTTCCGACGGACGTCGCAGGCGGAGCTAGCGGAGGCCGCTGATATTTACCCGTGACCGAAGCTTCGACACAAGTTGGCACCGCCGCCGCAACATGGAAGAGCTTCTGCCGCCTAGTCGAAGATCCCGCTAGCCGTAAATTCTTTCGCTTAGCCACGCCGGAACTGGTCGCGAAAGCTGCGGTCTTCGAGGTCGCGGCGGACCAGCGGGCCGAGGCTTTAGCCTGGCGGCCCGCCGCAGATGTCCCGCCGGACGAATCTCACGATGTAGTACCACCATTTCCATTCCCGGTGCTGGCTATTGTCTACCCTGGCGGCGTGGTCGTCGCGATGGAGCCCGAACTAAGCGAAGACGAGGCGGAGTTCTCGTGCAGGATGGTCGCCTACACCGCGAATCCGAGCCGCAACTCGCTAGGAGAAGCCCAGCTTAGCGTTTCCGCTACAGCGGCGCCGACGCAGGGCCCCCGCGGCGTTCTGAAGGACCTGCAATTTCGGTACTACGACGCGCCTGGTGACGTATCGGTAGAGATTCCGACAACGCTCGACCGAGCCGTGCGCCGAGTCGCTGAAGTCGAGCAGCGCTTGGCTACACGAAATCCCGGGGGCGCGCCGCTAGGCGATCTGGCAAACCGATTTCGGGAAGCGTCGGCATGGTTGAATGCGAATCTCGTCGAGATCGACGGGCTGACCCGCAGCATAATACCGCTGGAATTCGAGGTCTCGCTCCACCTGCTAAACTGGTTGTCCAGCCCCGGGAACTACGTTGTACGACGGCACCCAGCACAGCCGCGAGCTCGATCTCAAGGATCGATCCAGCGCCTTGGTGAGCGTACGACGCACGTCATCATGCGCCGCGACCGCATCGTCTCTGAATGGCACGGTGTACACGGCTCGAGCGCGAAGATGCCGCACCTGCGGCGTGGACACTACCGCCAGCTCCGAGCCGAGTTCTTCAAGAACACCCGCGGAAAGTTCGTCTGGGTTCGCCCATCCAGGATCGGCGGCGACCAGGTCCGCTGGACGCAGGCCGGACGCCACTACGTCGTGGTAGGATGATGCCTACTACACGCGGCCTTGCGCTGCGACCCACGCTAGTTGTCCCTGCTGACACAACCGGGGCAGCCGGCGACGCCTGGCGGGCCGACGTCGTCGGGTCCCCTGGGACGCTGTTCTGCAAAGCGGTCCTCGGACTACGGCCTGACACCTACGAAGCGGCGTTCACCCGTGTAGTACTTCCCGGAGGCCACGCTGGCGCCCGCGTTCGTCGGGGGCAAGCTATCTCGCTAGCGGAATCGCAGCCCGTCGGTCACGTGTTCCTCCTGGTCGGGCAGTATGTGCGACGTGCATTCCGCGTGGACGGCTTGGACGTACCGTCAATCCAGCCCCTGGTCTGCCAACACGGCATCCACACCGCGGTGTTGCTACCCCACCCAAGTGTCAAGAACCGATCCCTGGAGCTGGCAAAGGCCGCCGTCGCCTGCCAGCGAATTCTCAGAGACGTGCTACCGCATATCCCGTTCGACGAGACCAATCAGGAGAACCCATGACCGACACCACGACCGGCACCGCACTCCAACAAGTCGACCTCCAAGCGCGCCTGCGCGAGCGCGTCCGCGAGGAGCTCGGCAAGCTCATCCCGGACGACGTGCTCGACCAGTTCGTTGCGCAGTCCTGGAAGGAGCTCACGCAGGGGATCACGAAGCAGTGCCGGCAGGGACACCCACCGGCTCGCGGGTACAACGGACTCCCCGGCAGCGAGTGCGAGCACCGCCACACGATCATCGACGCGGAGCCGGAACTACTGCGCCTGATCAAGGCCGCGATGCGCGACGAGCTGCAGAAGCGCGTCGCTGCGTGGGCTGCGGAGTGGCAGAAGGGCGACGAGTGCGACGCGCTCGCCCGCGTGGCGTTCGACCAAGCGGCCGCCTCAGCGGCGGTCGCCTTCGCCGAGAAGATCAAGGCGGACAGTGTGATGACCGCGCTCGCGATCTTCAGTAACCGAATCAAGTCGTGCTCGTGCGGTCGCCAGGTCATGACGGGTTCCGGCTGCGCCTGCGGCCAGTGGGTCTCGTAGAGACCCCCGACTCGTAGTGTAGTACTGAGTGAGCCTCGATCGGGCAAGTTCGGACGGGCGCCGACTTCGTGATAGGGTACCTACGTGACCGGCTTTCCCGACCTAGATGCCTTCATGCGAGTCGCCGACAAGGGTACTGGCTACGCCCTGGCCGTGGTGTTCTTCCTAGGATTCTGGGGCATGTACCGACTCCGTAGGGACTCGGAACGCGAGCGTCGAGAGCACTTGAAGGCCCGCTTGGAGGAGAAGGCTGTCGTAGTCACGGCCCTCAACGACGTCGCACAGACGAACCGTGAGTTGGCTACAGCTATTCGGGAAGCCCCGCCACATCGCCGAAGACCGTGAGCCAGCATCGGGGGGAAGCCGAGCTTGACACGTCTGCGACACTACGCTAACTAGCGTAGCTGATGGCTCAAACCCTGGGCGGCACCGTTCGTGGAGCCCGCAAGCGGCTCGGCGGTGCCGGTATAACGCAGGCGGAGCTGGCGGCTAGGCTCGACGTGTCGACCAGCTACGTGTGCGACATCGAACGCGGCCGGCGCACGTCCGGACGCCCGCAACTGATCGAGCGTCTGGCGGAAGCGCTAGACCTACCTAGTGACTACTTGCACTACCTGGCCGGACGGGTGCCACCAGACTTGCTTGGGAGAATTTCAGAGGCGGCGTGGCTGCACACGCTGAAATCGCTACGACGGTCTCTCGCAGCGCAATGAGTCCGCTAGAGTCGCGCATTCGGGCCTCCCCAACTGCCGGAATCTCTGCTACAGGAGGGCTTCTCGGTGGCCCGCGCACGAACTATATCTCGCCAGCGCTTGGCCCAGGCCGTCGCCGCAGACAGGCCCGTAGACGCCTCGGAGTTCCCGGAGCGCCCGAAGACACGCGGCGATTGCGTTGCGGAGCCTCGACCTTGCCCCTGGTGCCATAAACTGGTGGTAATGGTTCTAGCTACCCAGGTTCCTGCGGCTCGACGCGCCGTGGCGAGTAACGAGCAGGCCGACGTGGCATGCCCGGATTGCGGCCGGCGCGTTCGTTATAAGCAGGGCGGGCCCAACGAGCCGTGGTCCTGGCGACAACAGCCGGAGGATCGCCCCACGCCCGCGCTACAGACCGCGGGGGGTCGTGAGTATTCGCGTGGACTAAGCCACTGCCGTCCTTGTGTTTGGTCGGGCTGCAGGCATCACCTGTACCTGGACGTCAACCCGGGCACCGGCTCAATAAAGCTCAGCTTCCCAAATCTAGAAGTTTGGGAACTCAAGGAGACCTGTTCGCTGGATGTCGCTGATCAAGACGAGCATACGTTAGAAGACGTTGGTATCGTGCTCAGTCTAACTCGCGAACGCGTGCGTCAAATCGCGGAGAAAAGCTTGGGGAAACTCAAAACCTACGGCATCGACTTGCTGGGTCGCGAAGCTTCTACAACGGGTTCCGTGAGGGTCTACTTAGCGGATCTTGCTGAAGCGGACCCTGCCGGCGCCGCTGCGATAGAAGTCTCTCCAGAAGTCTCTCCAAAAAACGGGGACGCGCAATGACCGCCAAAAGCGTATCTCAGTGATTCAGAACCGCCTCATAAAAACCGCCATCACCGTGATTGGGCTTGGCATCGCCTCGTTAGCTTTGTGCGGTGCTGGCTCAAACACGAAGCCGTCGCGCCTTCTTTTAGAAGGCCGTGCAACAGTCTTCGCCCCTGGCGATGGCGCTAGCGGGGCCACGGTGGGCTGCCCAGGAGCTGCGCTACGCGGTCACGGCACGAGCGGTTTCCGGGCCCTGCTGGCGGCTGGCGTCCCTGTAGTAGCCACTCGATACAAGGGCAAGCTTCGTCCGCGGTGCGGCGAGCGCGTTGTGGTCGAGTCGGTGCGAACCGGGCTACGTACAGAGGCGGTGAAGCTCTGCGTCGGCCCGTTCGGCATGTGCGTTGAAAGCGCCGCTGCCCCACCCGGAAGGGGTCACCCGCACGGTAAGTGTCGTACGAACGAACTCCGCGTAGTCGCGCGTGGCGCGGACCCGTACGGCGAGCGCGAACAGCTCTCCGGGCGCTGGATCTCCGATGTCGACTTGACCCCTGCGGTCTGTGCCGCCATCGCTTGCGATGGCTGGGATCGCGTACGGCTGTACGCAGTGGAGTGAAGGCGCGTGGCTATTGAACCACAGACGAAGCCCCGCACTGCCGTGGTCGAGTTCGGGCTAGCTATAGGGCTCCCCGACCCACCGCCTGCACGTAGAGCCCGTCAAGCCCTAGCGGCCTCCCTCATGCGGGGCGTGTTCGGCCCAAGCGCCGAAGTCGTTGCATGGAAGAACCCCAACGCGTTCATGTTGAAGTTTCTGCGAGAGCGTGGGCTAACGCCGGCAGAACGCCGGAAGTCCTGGTTCGTTGGGAAGGACTGGATTGTGCGCTTGAGCGTGAAGTGTGTCGAAGGCGAGGTTACCGAGCTCCGCTTGCCGAAGACGACGATTCCGCTGGCTGCAACGCGGAGTCTGCCCGCGGAACCTCGAGGAACCTGATGTACGTGGTTGCACCGATACCCGGTACGACATTGCCGGCGCTCAAGTCGAGCCGCTGCCTGCGTAGCAAGCACACTGAGTGCCCAGGCTACTCCGCCACGACTTCAGCTCCGGCGTACTTTGTGTGCGCGTGCGCATGCCACGTCGTTCTAAGTCCACCGATAGTCTCCACGACAGGCGGCGACGCCTGTACTACCGACACCGCGACTAGGAAGGGGCCAGCATGATTAGCTCAGAGGCTTTTTACACGGTTCTCGGTGTACCTGCCGTAATCACCGGAACCATCGTGTCCGCAGCCTTCGTGTCCGCGGCCTCCCTCGACGGGCACGCCGGAGTCCTGCTGGGGCTCGGGGCACTTGCTTGGGGTTCCGGCCTACTACTCGCCACCCACGTCACGTGGCCCAGTCGTGCCCGGCGGCCGCGGACGGGTATAACCGACACGGCGGCCGCCGCCGCAACGGTTGCCGTCGCAACAGACGCCCTGGTATGCGGCATGCCTCTCTCACCACGACGGTGCGGATGCGACGAGAAAGCCCCGCACATCCCGCAGCCCAGATGACCGACCTTGAGGTCGGCTGGGCCGCCGGCATCCTTGACGGCGAGGGCTCCGTCCTCGACGGCGAGGGCTCCGTCCTCCTCGACAAGCGCACGGCGTGGCGCCGCCCAAAGTTGGCAGTCACCTCGACGGACATCGAGATCGTACAGGGGCTCCATCAACTATTCGGCGGTGCCGTAATCTCCGTCAAGTACAAGCTTTCGCGGCGCCCGTGTTGGACATGGCGACTCTCGGGTGCGGAAGCCGTCCTCGATGTTCTGCGACAGCTAGCTCCGCACCTACGGTGCCCGAAAAAACGCGCCAGAGCGGAGCTACTTCTTCGGCACTTTCCAGCTATCTACAGTCGAAACGGCTTTTACACCGAAACTCAGAAGCTCGAGAAGCACGACTTCGAAACGCGGTTCTTCGCGGTACAGGGCTAACCCCCACTGCGGGCCTTCTGTCGAAGTAGGTCTTCTAAGTCAGTGTCGGGGTCTGCCCCGAGTTCGTGGGCCAGCTGAAAGCGTACGACGGCCTCTTCCATTTCTCGAATCGTTCCTTTTGAGAAGACCTCGCTCCACCCGGCCGGCACCGCACCCTCGCGTAGTTGACTAAAGATCTCGTCGAGCACCCGACTAGCTAGCGGGAGCAGGTCGCCTGGGATGCTGAAAAGAGCCATCTAGTTACGTAAAAATGCCAATCTTGGACTCCAGCCCGCTAAGTCCGCAGGCCGTCGCCGCCATTCTACGGGCAGATCTGCGCAAGCACCACTTGACGTGCACTGCCTGCCTCGCAAGGTCGAGGACCGGCTGCAGCAAGAGCGTGCGGCTACACGCCGCATGGCTACACGTCGCCGCCGAGTTCGCCCGGCGTGAGCCCAGTGCCGCCGCGACTAACTGAGCGCGACGAACCGAAAGACGTCGGTCGCCTGCACAGCCGGAGGTGCTCCGCCGGCCAGCGCGATGTTGATCGCGTCGCCTACGATGGTGACTGCGTCGGTGCTTGCGCGAAGCACGCCCCCCGCCGTGGTGACGTTCCAGACCAGGACCGTCGGCGTGAAGGGCAGTTCGAGCTGGTAGGCCGTCGCCGTGACCATCTCCGCGGTGATCGCAACCTGACCGGTCGTGACTTGCACTTCGGCCTCGGCACGACCGGAGACGTTCATGTTCGCGGCGCTCCACGGCCCGTTGCCCGCACCGCCCATGGTTTCTGCCAGGGCTGCGGCCAGCGTACCAGGCGTCGCTGCCCCGCCTCGAGTGGCGGCTAGGCGAATGCGAATGACACCGGCTGCGACTTCGTCCGCTACAATACTCGGCACCGCCACGGTGCCCGGCACGACGCTGGCGCTAGCGACACCGTTGATGGCGTTCAGGAGGTTGGTACGCGACGCGGCGACCGCACCGCCGAGGAGGATCTGCGTGTTTGCGGCTGCTGCGCCTAGCGCCGCGACGAAGGTGAAGGTGTGAGCGCCGATCACGATTGTGTTCGTGTCTACGGGGTTCAGCGCGAGCGGTAGACGAGCACTCGGGATGATGCCGCGCGACGTGTTGTTGCGGAAAGCCGTCTGTAGGAGCGACAGCAGGCTGGTGGCCGTTGTGTCCCCAGCGAGGCGCTTGCCGGCCTCTAGAGCGTTGGCGGGCAGGGCGCGAATGGCGGCGATCGACATGGAGGTCTCCTCGGGTTGGGTTCAAGCTACCACCGCTTCGAGGTGGCGCGCAAGTATGTGACGTCAGGCGGAGGGCGGTGTAGACGGCGGAGGTGTTTCAGCTGGCTTGCGGACCGCTTTACGGGTCGTCGACGACCGCATCTTCGTGAACTCGTGAACCAACACTGCCCCGGGGCCACCGATAGCCGCGACGATCGCATCTTGCCACGGCGTTCCAGCCGCGAACCGTTCAAGGGCAAAGGTCGCCAAGCCTACTACGAGGGCCGCCCAGCGGTAGACGTTGCGCTTGGCCCCCACGGCAGGCCACGCCCGCGCTGCGAACATCATCAGGAACCGCAGCACCACGGCGACCAACCCCGCGGTCGCTAGGGCACGCCCGGTCTGGGGCCCAGCAACCACTACCTGCGCGACCTCTCCTTCAGATTCCGCCCCTCCACTAGCGAGGGCAGGACCGACGAGGCTGAAAGCGAAGCCCGCAGCCAGCGTCCAAGCAACTAGCAACCCTGGCCGGGTTTTCACGGTGACTCCTCCTGTAGATAGCTGCGCAAGCGATCTAGCACGTCGTGGCAGCTGCCGGTGCACGTAGCTGGGCAGTGCTCTTGGATCGCGGTCGAAGCGTCCGTTAGCAAGATGCGCAGCTCGTCGTGGTGTTCCTGAAATCCATGGAAGGCCCCGCGAAGCTCCTGGCAGCTATCAGCAAAGTCCGCCGTCGCCCGCTTCAACGTCGGCAACTCGACAGAGGCCTGCTCGTAGGCAGGCCTGACACCAACGATAGATGGCATCAAGGCGACCGGAGGCGAGATCACAGAAGCACCTTGCCACGAGTTAGCATTCGTCCACAACTCCTAAATCAAGTAGCCCAGCAAGTCCACGGCCAGCGTCGCCGTCGTTGCCGTGTAACCGACGTCGATGCCGAACTTGATCACGCCGCCAGCGCTGCCAACCAACGTAACGCCGCCGGCGCGTTGGAAGTTGAACCCGTTGCCGGCGACCGTGAGACCTGTTAGCGGAAACGGCGAGATGATGTCGTCTGCGGCGACGTTAATGCCGATGCCGACAGTCGCGACGACCGTCGCGTCCACAGCCGTCGTCAACCTCGCCGTGAATCCGACAACCACGCACGAGCGCCCGGTCGGAATCGTGTACAAGTTGATGTTGGCGACCGCCTTGCCGTCGATTCCCGTCGTCGTGCTAAGCGCGGCTACCGCGCTGCCCCCAGTAGCCGCTGTCCAGTCCGACCCGGTCCAGGTCGCGACCGCTCCGGTGTCTGTCTCCACGAACGACGACCCAGCAGTCACTACTGTCGTCGGTTTCGTGTCCGACGACAGCCCAAGGCACATGTACGTCCCATTCGGGTTCCGATGTAGGGTCACAGCCATTAGAACTGGGTGCCTTCCATCGTGAACTGAGCGAGGTCCCGTGTCTCGGCACCGCCGACGTTGTCGGCGATGAAGCTAACCGAAGTGACGGTGAGAGCATCCTTGGTCGTGCCGAAGTCGATCGAGTCGCGCGTCTCGGTCAGGGTCCCCGCGGTGGTGTTCTTGCGCGTCACAGTCGTCGCGTCGGAGAACAGGAAACGGATCCCCGGTTCGACGTTCCCCAGCTTCGGCGGCAGTACCCAGCGCGACAAGGCGATCCCGTTGTAGTCTTCCGCGGGGGTCGACGTTTGAAGGACCGTCACGCCGCCGGCGAATTCTTGCGACGCGGGGTCATGCGACTTGCTGAAGACCGCGCCGAGACCTAGTCCATTTTGTAGGAGGAACCCCGGCACGGGCTAGTTGTCCTTCTTTGGAAGTTCTTCAGGTTTCGGCGGTACCGACCGCGTCGCGAGCAGCTTGGTTTCTAGCTGAACGACAAGCCGGGCGGTGTCTCGGCCGGAGAATTGACACTTGTCGAGCACGGTCAAGACCAAGTCGACCTCGGGGTCCGACAGTGTGAGTTGGTGGTCCATAACTCTCTTCGAGGCTTTTACCGGCGAACACGCCATCGGTCAAGCCCGGCCTGGCCGCAGCGACTCCTGAAAGTTCTTTGCCCCGCCAACCGAGAGGCGAGGGCTTCTTCGGCCACGTGTTACCTCCGCCTCGTTACCGCGATCCCCGCCGCTTGCTAGCGCGCCGACCAAGCTCTAGCACGGTCCGCGCCGTGATCATGCAGATCCGCGCCATGTGGCGTAGTTCGCCGTCAGGTCGATTCAAGTCGGTGCCCAGCGCGTCGAGCTTCTCCTCGAGCGAACCGAACTCCTCGTCGAACACCTCTTCCTCAAGGTACGCACCCGAGGTGATGGTGACTGCGCGGACAAGCCCCCAACGAACAGCCGCGGTTCCGAGGTTGCCCTCGCCGTCGACTCGGGGCAGTACGTCCGGGGTGGCCGCGCCACCGGCCGCCCGTCGAATCCGGATCACGCCGGCCGCACCCGCGCCGTTGGGCACGCCACCTTCGAGGATGACGCTGCCCCCTGCGCCAGCGTTGGCGCTGCCAGCCCCCGCGGTGACCGACGCGTCGCCACCGGCTGCCGCTGCACCGCCGACACCGGAAGCGCCTGCGCCAGCTGCCAAGCTCGCGGCAGCGCCCGCCTGCTGGTTGGCTCCCTGAGCCGCGGCGTTGCCTGCCGTAACGCTGGCTGCGCCACCAGCGGATGCGCCATCTGTGGTACGTGCTGCGTTGCGGCCGATAACGCTTGCGGCGCCGCCTGCCCCGTCTATCGGAACGCCGCCTTGCAAGGTTGCTGCGCCGCCTGCGCCAGAGGTCGCACCGCCAGCGCCACCGTTGGCCGAAGTTGCGCCGCCAGCACCCGTCGCACCGCCGGCACCACCGGTCACGTCGGCTGCGCCGCCTGCACCTGAAGTGTTGCCTGCACCGCCGCGCACCGACTTCGCAGCACCTGCCGTAGCGACCGTCGTCGCAGCGGCGCCGCGCACGACAGAAGTTGTCGCCTCGACACCCGTCGTCAGCGTGAAGGCACCGCTCGCACCGGCCCCGTGGTCCAGCACGATCTCGCGAACCGCGACGCGACGGATCGAGACGTCTGCCGTAGCTGCGCCCGACCCAAACCGCACGTCGCCACCGGTCGCGCCGACGATGACTTGGTAACGTGCGTTGGCGTCACCGGTGACGATTGCGTCTTCGATGTTGTTGCCTGCCGCCTCCGCTTCGATGCGGATGCCTTCGTTGGCACCGGTTTCAAGGATCGTCAGCTTGCGGTTCGCCGTCGCCGACGCTGTGCCGATCGCGACCTGGTCGGTCGTGGTGTTCAGACGTACGACCGCGCCGTCGTCGGTCCAGCCGACGTTTGCCGCGTCGAGAAGGTTCTGGTACGCGGCGCCGTTCTCGGAAACCTTGAGTTGGTTGTCGCCGGAGTCGAAGTAGACGCGGCAATCACCCGCGGCAGAAACCGCCGGGGCGCCGATGCCGTCCATGTCGAAGAATGTGGTGGATGAGATCGCCATGACTGAGTCTCCTCTGTGCCTTCGCTAGCTCTGTCTTCCGCAAGTGGTGTGGACTGGAACGGTATTCACGAGGGGGCGTCCGAGATCGTCGGGTGCACGACGAGTTACGCGGAGCGCCACGTCCTCGCCGACCGCGAGCGGCTGGCGACAGCTCGCGCATACGTCGTCGTCGAAAATCAAGTCGCCAGAGACCACGGCGGCAGCTCGGATGCGCAAGAACCGCCGAGCGTCAGTGCCGATATTGCGCGCGTTGTCCACTTCAGGCACCAGGTCGCGCAGCGTTTCATGCTGGTCCGTTCGTACGCGTAGGCGGTCCAGTGCGTCGGGCCCCTGGAAAACTTGAATGTTCGCCTGGTCGGGGTCTTCTTGACGAACGATCACCGGCACCAGGTTCAATGCGGAGTCGGCCGTGACCACCCGGACGGTCTGTGCGGTGACCCCGGTGAAGTCCGCATCTGGTCGACCCCAGGGTCCTGACGATAAACGAGCCATTCTCAACAGACGTTAGCGGGTCTCGCGCGCGCAGTCAAAAAAACGCTGGGCGGAACGACGTACTTCAACACCGCATACACTGGGGTGGACACGCGCTGCGGCATGATGTACAGGTGTAAGCTGAAACCATGCAACGACTGCCAAGATGGGACCTGTACCGAACGATCGCGGGCCCTGTCGCTGGGTGGGTCGACGTCATGGACCTGACCGCTGCGGCCTTTAACCCGGACGGCGTACCGCCGTTCCCGACTTTCGAAGCCCACGGGTTTGAGACCGCGTTGATCTACTGGACAGCGACGGGGGCCGACCGTACGGTCCCCCACACGGTGACGTTCGAGCCGCTGTTTCGCGACGGCATCAACGGCCTGTGGGTGACCCAGCCGGTGTTCACTCTGAACGTCCTGCAAATCGGTGAAATGCCGGTTCACCATTCACAGATTTGCGGAATTCGAGTCCACGCGCAGGTAGCCGGCGCTTCGACAGGCTTGATCATCCGCGTCGCCGGCGGCCTCGAGGCCCGTCGCTAAGAGGCCCTGACGGTGGCGGCGAGACCTTCACAGGGCGACCAACGGGTCGGGGTCGTTAAGGCGCACGTCTTGAAGCCTGCGGACCGCCCCTCGATTGTAGAGGCGCTCTTCGGTACGACAGAGGACGAGATCGCCGGGCTGATTCCCCTGCCCATCGACACCGCCGTACTCGTCAAGCTGTGGGAGATGAGCTCTTCACTGCCGGCCAACGTGGCAGCGATGGTCACGAACGTCGACTCGTTCGGGCACCGGTACGAACCCGCCATCGACCTAGACGCACCGGATGCAAACGCGCGTATTCGCGAAGCTCTTGTTGTGGAGCGCTTGCACGATGCGTTGGTCGCTCAGACGCGGACCGATGCTGCCTCCGAAGCTGTCCCGGGGGTCGACCCAACAAGCCTGCTACCCGACCCGGCGGACCGGTTGGACCAGCTGGCGAACCTGCCGGTAGTCGAACCAACTACCGAAGACGTTGCTAAGCGCGCGGTCGCGCTACGCCGAGTAGCACGGCTGGAGCTAGCTCGCCTACGCAGCTTCTTCGAGTTCTGCTGCCCCGGTAGCAGCTTCGTGACCCTACGTCGAAGACTTCGATTGGACTTGGAGATTACGGGTAACGCGGCCGTGGAGGTCCTTCGCGATCGGTCGGGGATTCCCGCCCGGTTGGTGAGGCTCCCCATTCTGGAGCTCCGGCTGGCCCCGGTGGACGCCGAGCCGACACGGATCGAGGAACTCGTGCGCACCTCGGACCTAACTTGGGAGCGTGTTGCGCAACACCGATTCTTCCGACGCTATGCCCAAGTAGCTTCGACCAAGCAGGTGGTTGCTTGGTTCCGCGAGTTCGGGGACCCTCGGGTTATCTCGTCTGGGTCGGGCAAGGTCTACGACAGCGAAGCGTCCTTGCAGCGCACGGAGCCTGACGCCAAGGTCGCCACGGAGGTCGTCCACTTCTCGATCGCGCACCCAGGGTCGGCCTGGGGCCTTCCCCGCTGGATCGGCAATTCGCCGGCTGTTTTGGGTAGTCGCGAGCTCGACGAGACCAATCTTGATTACTTCCGCAGCAACAGCGTGCCACCGCTGGCGATCATGGTCTCCGGCGGGTCGTTCAAGAAGAACGTGGTCTCGAACCTCGAGACCTTCTTTGACCAGAAAGTCCGTGGTCGCGGGTCGACTCACAAGGTCGTGATCCTCGAGGCCGAGCCTGTGCGAACTGGCGGTGTCGTCGGGCCCGTACCGAAGATCGAGTTCGTCCCACTGCGCGATGCACAGCAACAAGACGCCCTCTTCCAAGTTTACGATGAGCGCAACGCCGACAAGATCTGTTCGTCTTTCCGCTTGCCGCGGATCCTGACTGGGCGTGACCGCGCGACTAACCGTGCAACCGCCCAGGCGTCGCTGCAGTTCGCTGAAGACCAAGTTTTCGCGGGGGAGCGCAACGAGTTTGACGAGCTGGTCAACCGCCGGCTGCTACCGGAACTCGGCATCACGTTTTGGAGATTCAAGTCGAACTCACCGACGACGCACGACCCGGAAACACTGGGGGCCGTTATCACCTCGTTGGTCGAGACGGGCGTCCTATCCCAAAACGAGGCTCGTGGCCTGGTGTCTGGGCTCTTCAACCAGGCGTTCCCCGCTTGGGAAACGCCGGAGGCCAACCAGCCGCTTCCAATCGTTCTAGCGAACCTGCGCTCGCGGGGAGATCTCCCACCCGCTCGCGCAACTCGGAGCCCGCGCCGTGCGGGTCCTTCAGTAGAGCAAAACCCAGCTACCGAGCTCGAGGACCCCGCACCACCCCCACCCGCGAACCCAACCAATGGCATTCGGGCCCGACGTCTGCCGGCGCGGCGAGCGCTTGCAACCTCCTCACGTTCAGAAGTAGAGTAGTTTCGTGAATCCTGACGACAACGCTTCCACACACCGACGCTGGGCGGACGTAGCGCACCTAGCCGCGCAAGGTCTCGGTGCCTGCGCAGGCTGTAAACGTGCCGTTCCGCTAAACAACGCCCTTACGACGCGCTGGCGTAACACCATCGTCCTGGTTGTGTGCGAGGACTGCACCACGTCGCACGATATCGTGATGCAGCGTACCGCCGCAGGCCTGGAGATTCGGGCGGAGCCGCGTCGAGCGATCGTGCTCGCGTCTACACTCCCAACCAGCGCCCCGGAGTCTGGCCCCCGCTGATGGCAAACGTCCATACACCACAACCTTTCGGTGAACTCCTGGGCGACAAGGCGAGCCTTGCCGCCGTGACGCAGGGGTTTCTAGACGCCATCGCGGATAGCTACCGAACCGACGCGTCACGGCGCGAGGGCTACATGCGGACGCAGGTCACCGACACCGAGACCCGGCGTCGGTTCGCGCTTTGCGAGCGCTGGTTTCGTACGTTTCGAGCAGAGTACGGTTGGGGCGTGCGTCGTAGTGTAGAGATGCTTCCGAGCGCGCTGCGCGCTGATCTCGATGGCTTGAAGTTCGGCCGCGACGAGCCCGAGGTTTCTACCTGGGTGCCCCGCGGAAGCGAAGTTGAGGTTCAGGTTGAGGAAAACCCGCACGGGGTACACGACGAGGTCGGTAACTAAGTGGCACTCGCTACACAGGACCTGCTTGCTCGCGCGAAGAGCGTACTTGCCGCGGCGCAGGCCACCAGCTTGTGTAAGCAAGCCCCGACGCCGGATTTGCGGGCTCTGATCCTTCCCGAAACGACCGCTGAATGGGTAACCTGCGGCGAAGTGAAGTTCATCGTGAAGGACTCCAAGTTTAACGTGGAGGGACGCCGGTTCCTCGTCGCGGACGGGCATCACTTGCACGGCATCGCAACGCTGGCGGCGCCCGCCACGGCGTCTCGAGCCGACGTCCTCGCGAAGTCAGCGGAGTACGGTCTACCGACCGCGACGGTCCGCGCGCTGTGGGCGCCGGATGCGGAGCTGTACGTGTACCCTGTAGTCGAGGCGGACGCGTTCGACCAAGCTCGCCTATACGAGCCGACGCAGAAACGCTTGCTGCAAGGCGATTATCGGCACTTCGGCGTCACCGGGATTCACGTCCATTCGTTGGAGAGCGCCGCAGACGCCACTCAGACCGACGGAGATCACTATCACATCTTCCTGGTCGACGGCGTGCTGACACCGACGTTCGAAGACGGCGCACACGCACACGCGGTAGCTGGCGATGACAGTCGTACGAGCAAGGGCGGAGGCCACACGCACCAGGTGCGCCTGGTAACCGGACTAACCGTGGCTACCGAGGTGGAGACCGCGCATGCTCACGATTTGACCCCGGTAACCACCGCGATCGACGGCGCGCACCAGCACGTACTAGTTATCGATGGCAAGCGCTACACGTCGTTGAGCGCGGCTGAGTACCGAGCGGCCCTACCCATACCGCTAGCGACCCTGGGTCCAAGTCCGGCGGCCTCGTGGTTGGCGAAACAGATCGGTGGTGAGCCGCCTGCGGGGGTTCCGGAAACCGCGCAGGCCCCGAAGCCGCCAGTCGCAGAGTCATTCGCCGGATTTCCAAATCTTGAGGCGTGCGTGCTCGAAATGACGACGGCTGGGCACTACGACGAAGCCGCTGCACGGCACATCTGTGGGAAGCTTCAGGCGCAAGCCGAGCTGGGGCACGGTGCGAACACGGTCGCCAAGCGAAACGTCCGCGCGGTGGTTACCGCGGTTCGTACCACGACGTCCGGCCCCGTAGCATCCTTGGCAATCGGACCCGTGGCCGCGGACGTGGTCAGTACCTGGACCCGGGTAGAGAAATTCGCTGAAGGCCCTGAGTCCTTCGCTCCATTCGGCCGTGCCCCAGTTCCAGAAGGACTGGCGGTACAGCCGGGCGCCGTTGTCGACATCGAAGCTACTTCGGTGCTGTTCTCGACGCTGCCGCGAGCCTTCTACCCCGTGACGCCAGCTATCACGGGCTTGGCACCTGGTGACAGTCTACCGACAACGCCGGATGACCTAATCGACCAGCTCCACCCCGACGAGGTCCGGGTCCATGCGACACCGTTCGATGCTCACTACGGTCGTGCGGTAAGGTTCAAACTGGCAGCCGAACCCGAAAACGACAGTTCAACCGAGCAGCGGTTCGTCTTCGGAATCGTCCTCGAGCCTGAAGTAGAAGACGCACAGGGCGACGTGTACAACGCGAAGGAGGTCGAAGCCGCCGCTCACTACTACATGGCCTTCCATCAGTCGATCGGGCTGATGCACGAACGCATACTTGACAAAGGCGTCCTGATCTTGGAGTCTTACGTAACCCGATGTGACTGCCCGATCGCGGGGGAGCAAGTTCGTAAGGGCACGTGGCTGCTGGCGGCGCGGGTGCGTAGCAACGAGGTTTGGGAGCAGATCAAGTCTGGCGGACTGAAGGCGTACTCGATCGGCGGATACAGCACTCGGACACGAGCCAACTGACAACACCCTGAATGCTATACGACCTCACGATTCCCTGGCTGTCCGCCCCACAAAAGCGGAAATTCCGCCTCACCAATATCGAACCGTTCGAGGTCTCGTTGGTCGACAACGGGGCCAATCGTAGAACCTTCCTCGTCGTGAAAAGAGAGCAGAACGCCATGAGCACTACCACGCAGGGACTCGACACCGCGGCGCCGAAGCTAACTCCACTACTGGACGGCCTGGCGGCCTTCACGGACCTCGTCGAACGCGCTCAGAAGCAAGCGAACCCAGACGACGCCATGATCGCCGAGGGGATCGAGACGGTCCTCAAGTGCCTCGGTATCAGCATCGAGAAGGCGGTCGAGGCACCCGCAGCTGCGGTGGAAGTGCCCACCGTGATAGCTCCAGTTGACGCAGCGCCAGCGCCTGCCACCGCGGTCGTTCCGCCCGCAATTGAGGCCGCGTCGGTCGACGGCGCAGTAGGCCAGGCACTCGAAACCAAGCAGGATGAGCAGCCCGCCGCCCTCCCAGCGACCGGTGTGGACGCACCGACCTCGAACACAGCACCGGTGGCCCCTGCAACATCCGAGACGGCCGCAACCGACGTCGCCGCGCCCATCGACGTGGAAGCCGTCAGCGGACTAGCCACGCTGCTGAAGAGTTTGAACCTCAGGTTGATGGACACCGCCGGTAGACCGGTCACCCTCGTCGCAGTGCAAGAAGACGCAATCGCGCTGACGGCGCCGCTCGCCCAGGCCCCGGCAGATGCCGCGCTGGCTGAAATCCGCAAGCAACTGACTGCCCAGGGTCAACTGCTCACCGAGACACAGGCACTGGTCGCGAAGATGCGGTCCGAACCACAGGCGCCGGCGTCTCGACCCAGCGATGCCGAAGCGGCTGGCAGTGGAAGATCCTTGACGACTTCGGGTATCATGGACTACAACGACCCTGCGGTCCGTAGGCGTTTCTCGAACGCGTCGTAAGACCGAACAACTCGACACCACACAGCCCTAGCAAGCCCAGGAGATCAACGACGATGGCAACGGACAACAAGACCCTGCTCCAGAAGGTTGACCTCCAACTGGCGCAGATCGCCGCGGGCGGTCTCCTACAGACACAGCAAGTCGACGAATTCGTCATTCTCGCCATTCGCGAGTCGATGATGCTCGGCGATGTGTCCGTCTCTCCGATGAGCGGTCCCGTCGAAGAGCGCGACAAGATGCGCTTCGCCGGCCGCGTGCTTCGAGCCGGAACCGAGGCCACCTCGCTCTCACTGGCAGAGCGCACGGCCCCAACGCTGTCGCTGTTCACCATGACCTCGCGTCTGTACCGCGCCGAGGTCCGGATCACCGACGAAGTTCTCGAGGACCAGATCGAGCGCAACACCTTCAAGGACACCGTCTTGAAGGAGATGGCCCACGCGATCGGCCGCGACATGGAACACGTTGCGGTTAACGGTGACGTCACCACGGTGGTGGTCGGTCCTGACACCGCGCTGCTTGCGTCGCAGGACGGCTGGCTTCGCTTGGCGGCCGTCAACTTGGTGGCCGGCGGCGGGGCACAGCTCAACCCGAACTTGCTTCGGGACGCGCTGACCACGATGCCAGTCGAGTTCCGCCGAGCCCGCCAGGCCCTTCGATTCTACACCAACGACTTCGCCGAGATCCGCTACACCGATGACAATCGCGGACGTCAGACCCCCATCGGCGACGGCGCTCTCAGCGGTACCTGGACCCCGAACTACCAGAAGATCCCGGTGACGGGCATCCCGGAATTCCCGGACACCCTCGGCGTCGGCTTGAACCAGACCGCTGTCCTGCTCACCGACCCGAAGAACCTGGCGATCGGCTTCCAGCGACAGATCAAGGTCGAGACGGACCGCGACGTTGGCGCCGGTATCACCTTGCTAGTCGCGTCCGTCCGCTTTGCCGTGGCCATCGTCGAGACCCAGGCAACCGTCCGCATCGACGCCGTGGCGGGCCGGTAGTAGCCGACGGCCTGCGAACTGAACAAGACAACCTAGCCCCACCGAGGAAGATCCAAAATGCCAGCCTTCGTACGCCAAGCCAACCCGGGCGGCCAGCCCAGCGCCCCGGGGTTCACCGACCGAATCGACATCACCTTCGCGACCCCGGCCGACGACTACCTCGCCGGAGGCTACCTGATCGGGCTCGCCGCACGTATCGGCGTCGGCAAGACGCTCTTGGACGTCACGGCGACCTCCTTCACCACCGCGACCGGTGCGTGGGATGGCCGTCACTGGAAGTACAACCCGACCACGGATCGGCTGCAGGCCTTTGGCGAGAACTCCGTCCAGATCGCCGACGCGACCAACGTCTCGGCCGCGACGGTGCGTCTGGTCGCCACCGGCTTCTAGCCGCAACCCCCAACAGCCGCCTGCTAGGCGGGAGGTCAAGACCCATGGCGCTCTTCGCACGTCTGTATCCATACAAGCCGGTCGCCGGCTTCACCGTCAGGACCTACGTCGCCGACGGAAAGTCCTGGATGGGGGGCGAAAGCCCACCGTGGACTCCGATCTCTGACGCTGAAGCGGACCTGCTCCGTCCGCTCAAGCAAGACGCGATGCGGGCGGTCTCGCCGCCCCTGTTCGAGATCGTCGACGAAGAACAGATCCAAGCACGCTTGGCGCACGAACAGGCGCAACGCCTCGCCAACTTGGGAGCTGCCGGAGGCGTGCCTCCCGACGTTCTACAGCGTGCCTTGCTTGCGCAGCGCCGCGACGCCATGACGACACCCGCCGTGCCAGTCGACTTGAACAGCCCCACGGGCGCGGTGTGGACCGGGTCGCTGCCAGCGCGCCGCCGCAGCGCAGCTGTGCCCACCGCTCAGGACGCGGGGCTCGCGGGGGCGGACCAGACGACGTCGGAACCCATTTACGAGGTGGCGGCAGAGACCGCCCCCGCAACGCCGTCGTCGACCGCCCCCGCACCAACCGCCACCACGTAAATGGGTTCCGAGGCGCAAGCGTCGGCGCCCGGTAACCCTGGCTCCGCGGGCGACCTGCCACTCCCACGGCCGAGGCGGCCCGACCACGTAGACCGAGCCCGTAGCTACTGCGTGGTCGACGAGGCGGCATGTCGTGTGCGAGTGTCCGACTTGGACTTCGCTGCGTACTTGCTGATGCACAGCACGTCGTCTCGACAACCACGCGGGCTAGCGATCGTCGACGCCGTGCGCGTAGGCGACCACGAGAGTCACTACGACTTCTACGATCCGGACCACCGAATCGCGGACTTGTCGTTAGCCTACGCGAGTTCGGAGGCCTCGCGATTCGCGGAGTGCGTGCGCCGCTTGAAAAAGAGCGTCTACGCCGTGCCGCGCAGCCAGCTGGAGGGCCACAGTGCAAGCCGTCGCTCGCGGTGAGGTCTCCTCCTGCGCGAACCCGCTGATCACGTTCGCGTATCAAGCTAACGGTCTCTTGGCGAACGTGGCGTCGCTACGGTTCTCCGTCGACGATTTGACGGTGACGCCGTCCGTTGTACGACAGGGCAACACCATCGTCGATGTGGGAGCTGGTTGCCCGGCGGGCGACCGCCTGGCGATTGGACAATACGTGGCAGACATCAACGCGGCTGGCTGGGCGCTCGGCACGCACGAGATTATCTGGCGCTATATCGTGACCGTCGGCGGTCCCGAACTCGTGGTTCGACGGCGCTTCGAAGTTGTCGACGAGGCCGTCTGGGGCGGCGGACGTCAGTACTTGTCCTACGCGGACTCGGCACGGGCGCGGCAGCTCGGCATGGCAATCCCGGCGGGCGGCTCGATCACGGACATCCAACGCGAGTTGGAGCTAGCTTCACGCATGGTCGAAGACCTCACGGGACGATTCTTCGACCCACGCCGCGAAGTCATGCGGTTCGACTCCAAGGGCGAGCGAAGCCTGAAGCTGTTCCATCCGATCATTGGGCTGCAAGAGATCGGCGTCACCGGAATATCGTCGACGGACACGGAGATTCGAACCACCGTCAACTTGAACCTGGTCGAGGTCTACAACCGCCACTTACGGGGGCAGATCGACCCGGACGACCGAGACGACCCGAAGATCACGTACGCGTTGGAGTTCGACCCGGCGTCGGTCATCGCTTCGATCGAGGGCCTGCGGTTCGCTCGTGGCGTGATGAACATCGACGTAACTGGGATATTCGGTTACACGGACCCCGACGGAACGCCCTCAGGGCAGACCCCCCAAGCGATTCAGCGTGTCGTGGTCCTGCTAGCCCAAAGTAGCCTGACGGACCCCCTCGGTCAGAACCCGGCTTCGAGTGCGGGCGTCATCAAGAGCTATCGCACCCGAGACCAGGCGATCAGCTTCATGACCCCGAAGGACACCGGCACCCCGACAGGAGCTACGGGAGACCCCCGGGTGGACGCTGTGCTTGCCCGCTACCACCGTCCGCCTCACTTCGCGGCTACGGGACCTGTGATGTAGGCTACTCAGTGGTGCCTACCTCATGGCTCTAAACCTACGAATTCCGCTGGTCCCGAACACGGTCGCGGCCGTAGTGCATCGGTTGGACGTCGTTGCAACTCGTGCAGTCGATCCTCCAGGTGCCGGGACTAGCGGCGTAGACGACTTGCTCGACGACGTAGTGGTCTACACCGACGCCGGCACTGGACTGCGTACGAGCGCTCGTCGTGAAGTGGCAGCTGTGCGGGTCCCTTGTCAGCTAGAGACGCTCAGTCACGACCGGCTCCGTGAAACGTTTGGTGGCGACGCGCCCACGTCGACAATGGTTCTCGTCTTTCACCGACGGGACTTGGCGAGTCTTGGGCTTTTAGATGCGACGAACCGCGCGTGCCTGGTCCGGGTCAATGATCGCGTCTCCGCGATCGAGCGCGTAGGTAGCCCAGGAACTGTCGTGATGCCCCTCGGCCCGGAAAACTTAGGGTTGTTCGTCTACGAGGTCCGTGCGGGCTCCTGGGGCCTGGGTCCCGATGGCCACGACCTGGAGCTGGTATACATGAACGACCGACCACGAGCAGCAGTGGGCTAGCGGGCGATGGCGACGGGCGTAACAGTTAAAGTCGCGAAGGTTGGCCAAAACTTCGGCGCGCGACCAGGTTTCGGCGCGGGTCCTGGATTCAACGCCGCGCGCTCGCTGGTCGAAGGTGTCCTGAGAGGCCAGTTCAGCGCCGGTGGCGGGAACACGTTCATGCGGGCCGACACCTTGGTGCAGATGACCGCGAACCCGAAGGAGTTCTTCGCTCGCATCGACGAACGCGTCTGGCGTGCCGTAGTCGCCACTACGGAGCGCTTGGCGCTCGACACGTGGGGCGACATCGTAGTCCAGATCAGCCCTGCACGTAAGGGCATCGCGCCGCTCGCGGCCAGTACGTTGACTAAACGACGCCTCGGCAAAATGGCCGGCCGCACACCCGCCGTGCCTCGATTTGCGCACGGACGTGGCCACCCTCTACTACGCAGCGGCAAGCTGGATCGAAACATTATCCTACGGCCGGAGATCCTTGGCTTGCCGGGCTTACGAGCTGGACGTGGCGCTCGCTACATCATCGAGGTCGACCCGAGCGCAATGACCGACGGGGCGACGCCGATGCCCCTGGCACGGCTAGCGACGATCTTGGAACACGGTGCGATCATCAGTATCCCATTAACAGCGGCTTCCCTACGCTATCTGCAACTTCTACGAGACGGTCGTGCGGGTCCGCCCGACGGGAACGTCGACAGCCCCCCAACGCCTTCGCCCGTTGTTGGCACCGCGACGGCCCGGATTCCGGCACGTCCAGTTTGGCGGAATGCTTACAACCTGATGCTCAGCCGACAGCCACATGAACTCGGCCGTATGGTACAGGACCATGTTCAACACGGCGGCGGAGGCATGATGGACTTTGGTCGCCGTGGCGGCGCGCATCGACTCGGAGCCGAGGGCTAGTGGCGGTACCAACCTTCACTAGCGTTACGCCAACGTCCGGCCACGCCGGAGGTCGTGTACTGGTATCGATCGCCGGCACCAACTTCCGTGTACCGTCGATTCCGCCGGCGGGCCCGGCGATTCCGCGTCCGGTGCCTGTACGCGTTCGATTCGACGGCGAAGCCGCGCTACGCGTAGACGTGATTTCCACGACGCTCCTAGAAGTGCTCACTCCGTCGTACCGAGGCGCGCCCGCCGCGGATCCGATCGTGGCATCGGCTATCGAGCTCGCCAACCTCGACGATGCGGGGGTGCTGATTCCTGGAGAGGTCGTCACCGCCGCTGCGGCATTCACGTACCAGCGTTTAGGCATACGTGCCCCCGCGAGCCTACAAGCCCCCGCACAGGTTATTCGAGAGCTGGTCGCGATGCTCAGACGCCAAGTACTTCCAAACACGCGGATCGTGCCTCACACAGATTACGCGGAGCCAGGCGCCGCACGCACCCTGTTTGCGCGGCTTCCCGGCGTTTACCTCTCCGAATTCCGTTTGCTCGACGAAGACCGTGCACGAGCGGACCCGAACACCTTCCGAAATGCTGAAGGGCCCGTTGGCACCTTCTCGAGCTTCTACCCAAGTTTTACACAGCGGTTGGAATGCGTGATTACCGGCGTCTCCGACAGCATGACCGAGCTTATGCAGTTGGCTACGACTACGCGAGACGCGTTCCACCGTACGCCGTTTCTCACAGTTGACATCACAGATGGCGCGGGGCCACGCTACCAGTATCAGCTGGACCCACCCGACAACTTCGCGTTCGGGATTCCCCCGTCCCCAGCAAACATTCGGGCCTTCTCCGGCTCGATAGCTGTACGGGACGTCGCGATGGAGCTGACCGACCCGGTTTCGCGTCAGGCGGCGGTCGCCCTTATTCAGGTCGAAACGGGGGCGTTCGACGGCGCGGTCGCCTCGATCGCGGTGGAGACAACTCAATTCTAGCCACCGGTCCAGTTTCCTTGACTAAACCCCCACGAGTGTAGCAGGATGGCCTCCGTGCTCGGCACCACCGTCGAACTGCGCAACGTGGCCGGTCCACGCCACATGGCGTTGACGCTGGACCACGGTACGTACTGCGAACGCGGTGGGGCCTGCAAGTGCTCCACGGAGTCCTACACCAAGGCACATCGAGACCCCGCAACCGGTGCACTTGGGAACCTTGCCGGGATTCGTCCCGTAACCGCGAGCGTGACGCTGCCTCGCGGAGTCTGGGTCGGCGGCTTCCACCCAGTTGTCCTACGAATTGCGGGTGTACGCAGTGCTATTGCCCAAGGTCTCATCGAGTGCCGCGAAGTCCCCATCGCGGAGGTCGAATCACCCACCCCGCCCATGTCGGGCAGCCGCGGAGACTCCCCCACACGCCGTGCGCGTCGTACAGAGCCTGCGGCCAGCGGAGACTGAGGACTGACCACCCATGCCGACCTTCCTCTCATCCGTAATCCGCGTTACCGAAGAGCCCTCCCGCATTCCAGCGCTGGCGTCGCTGTCCAGCGCGCATCTGGCCGGCTTAGGTATCACCGAGCGCGGGCCGGTGCGGACCCCGGTCACTATAACGTCGTTCACGGAATTCGTGGACATCTACGGGTTCGCCACCGAGTTCGCGCTGCAGATCCGCCAGTTCTTCCTGAACGGTGGCCAGCAGGCGACGATCTCCCGCGTCGTCCACTACACCGACATCACACTGCCCGCGACAACCACCGCTACTCGCGGCGGTGTAACGCTGTTGACGGGGGCCACCGCGCCGAGCGCGGCGACGCTGCTCGGGTCCGCTGTCGGCCCTTTCCGCGTCGCCAACGCGGACACCCTACACATGGTGTGGGACAACGATGGTGGCGGCGGTCCAGTAGCGGATCGCACAGCACAGATCGTCGTGACCGCTGCGGCCGTGACCACCGTCGCGCTCGAGAACTACAACTTCCCGGCGCTGGGCGCGGCTCCGTATAGGCTGGCGGTCCGCATCAACGGCGGCCCAGTACAGAACGTCGACTTGGTCAACGCCGACTTCGCGGCTCCGGCAGCCGCAACCGCGGAAGAAGTCGCTGCCGCGATCAACACGCGGTTGACTGGTGCATCGGCATCGGTAATCGGCGGCAACACCGTTCGAATCACATCTGACCGGTTGGGCACGTCCTCCCAGGTCGACGTCGACGCGGCCGTTGGCGCGACCGACGCCAACCTCGCACTGTCGTTCCCCCTAGCAGCCGCCAACGGCACTGGCTCGTTCACGCGCGTGGGCTTCGGTGTCGGCATCGGCGCCATCGCGGACGCGGCTGCGGTCTCGGTCGCTGAACTAGAAGCCGGGTTTGAAGGTGTCTCCGTCGATGCCGGTGTGCCCGCCCAGGGCGCGCTGGTCATCACGAACGACGGCGGCCGTGTCCGAATCTCGACGGACGCTGTAGGCGGCATCACGGGCACGGGCGCCCGCTTGGCCATCTCTAGCGACTCGGTCAACCTGGCGACCATTCTTGGACTAGCCACCGCTGCTGCGGCTGGCGGCATCGACCTCGTGGCGCCCGAAGCTGGAGTCGTCACCGGCGCGTCGGGTGCAGCCGTCAACACGCTGCGCATCGAGGGCAAGTACGAAGGCGACTACTCCGGCACCCTCCGAGTCGAGATCGTCAACGCCACCAACACGGTCGCGGCTGACTTCAACCTGATTTTGTACCGGAACGGGCTCGAGGCGGAGCGATATGAGAACCTCTCGATGGACTCACTATCCTCGCGCTATGTGCAGACGATCATCGGGAGCACTGGAACCGTCCGCGTCGGCGAGTCTGAGATGGTCCGCGCCCTGGACCAGCTCGCGGTGGGCACCCCTACTCAACGGCGTCCCGCCAATACAGCTTTGATGCCCACGGCGCCGCTACTCGCCGCCGGCAACGACGGCACGGCAGGCATCGTCGACGTCGACTTCTCTGGCTCGCAAGCCGGCCAGACCGGCATTCGGGCCTTCGATCCAGTAGCAAACATCCGACTGATTATCTGTCCAGACCGGGCCACCACCGCAGTCCAGAACGCGCTGACCAACTACGCCGAAGTTGCGCGGAACCTGGAAGCACTCGTCGTTCTAGACCCGCCTGTTGGCGCGGACGTGACCGCCATCGTGGCACATCGCAACGGACTGACCGCCACCGAGCACGGAACGCTATACTGGCCGCGCGTACGGATCCCGACCCCGAGCGTAGACTTCGGCGCGGACGTCACCGTCTTGACGAACCCAAGCGGGTCGATCGCCGGTCGCATGGCTGCGAACGACACGAACATGCGCGAAGGCCCCTTCGGACAGCCTGCCGGCATTCGCAACGGCGCTCTTGTTGGCGTCGTCGGCCTGGAGACCACCGACGTGCTCCGTGAGTCGGTACGCGACGTGGTGTTCCCGCTACGAATCAACCCGATCATCAGCTTGCCGGGTCAAGCTATCCACGCCGACGGGGCGAGGACGTTGCGCCTGGACGGAAACTTCCCGTCGGTCGGCGAGCGTCGCGGCGTCTCGGACATCGTCGCCACGCTACGGACCGGCTTGCTGTTCGCCAAGAACCGCAACAACACACCGGACCTGCGGCAAGAAGTCGACCGCGCCATCCGCGTCTACCTGGTCAGCAAGATGCGTGATGGGGCTTTCGCGTCGCAGGACCCCGCCGCCGCTTTCTACGTCGATGTGAGCGATGCGCTGAACCCAGCTTCGGTGATCCGCCTTGGCCAGCTCCGGATTCGCATCGGCCTCGCCACCAACACGCCTGCGGAGTTCATCTGGATCATGCTGACCCAGGATACTCGCGCGATCGAAGAAGAGCTGCAGCTACCGTAGGAGAACGACGACCATGCCCGCATTCCGCTCTCCGCGTGAGATCCACCTCAAGCACAAGTTCCGTGTCGTCGTCGACGGCATCGAGTCGGCCAACTTCTCGAAGTGCTCCAGCCTGGAGTACGAGGTCGAAAAGGTCGAGTACCGCGAAGGCGGGTCGCTCATCCCGCACAAGGCGGCGGGCCTGGTCAACTTCACGGACATCACGCTCGAGCGCGGCACCTCGTCGAACCTAGACTTCATCCAGTGGGCCCTAGACACCGCCAACGCGGCCGGGTCCGAAGGCGGTCGCGGCCTGGTCGACCCCGCCTACAAGCGCAACCTGACGATCAACCAGACACGGCCTGACAACACCACCGCTCGCGGCTGGCATGTATACTTCGCCTTCCCGACAAAGTTCATGGCTGGTGAGTGGGACAACTCCACCACCGACATCGTGATCGAATCGCTCACGCTAACGTACGACTACTTCGAACGCGCTTCGTAAGCGCATCTGTTCGACAACCGAATACCCCGCCTAATGGCGAGGAGGTCAAGTCATCATGGAAGTCATCTGTCCTTCTGGCCTACGAGGCGAAGTCCGGCGCTTCAAGGTCCGCGACGAGAGAATCATCACGGACGCCCGACTCGGCCGCTCCGGTCGCTTGATCACCGAGCTACTGAACGCGGTCTGGGAACGTACAGACGACCCAGGCCCTTACGGCGGGCACGTGGCTGCTGGCGGCAAGCTCAACTGGGCGAAGGTCAGCTGCGCAGACCGCTACCACGCCCTGATTCAGACCCGTATCACGACACACGGGCCTGAGTACGAGTTCCAGGTGCCCTGCCGTGAAAGCGGTTGCCAAACCCCGATCCTTCACACGGTCGACCTCGGGGCTTTGCCCTGCCGCGCCATGGCGGAGGAGATGCGCGCAGGGATCTCTAGCGGCGAGTGGTGTACGACGACATTGACAGACGGCCGTGCGATTCGATTTCGGCCCTTGCTGGGTGAAGATGAGCAGTGGCTCGCCGCCATCGAACGTGACAGGCCCCATGAGACAACGACGATGGCCTTCGTACGCCGCATCGTCGCGATCGAGAGCGTCCCGGACCACCCGGGAAAGATCCTGGAAGCCGTTCAGGATCTGGACGAGTCCGAGGCCGGCCGGCTTCGCGACTACATCGAGGGCTTGGAGGGCGGCTACGACACAGGAGTGATGGTTACCTGCGAACGCTGCGGCGACACACGGCAGGTGCTACTCCCTTTCGGGCTGGGCTTCTTCTCTCGCCGGAAGCGATCTTTGGGACACGCGACCGAGGCGAGTGGCTAGAGATGATGCTGGCCTGCACATGGTCGTCCGGCCTAGTAGGGTCCGCCCAGATCGCGTGGAACGACTGGATGGAGATGGAACTCGGCGACCGCGACTTCTTGCTGGCGAAGATCGTCGAGTTGAAAGACCGCACACGTGCGGCAGCTTCCTCGAACGAAAGCTGAAAGTAGGGTAGAGTCGCTTCTGAAGTAACCAGTCATGCCTACCAACGTCTTCCACCTGAAGATCCTATACGAGGCCCAGGACAAGGGTGTGGCCGCGGTGGGCAACCAGGTGAAGGACACACTGAACGAGGTCGGTCGTGCTGGTAAGACATCGGGCGAAGGTATCCGCCAGACCTTCCGAGACGTAGCCGGCGCCTTTACCAGCTTGCTGGTCGCACAGAACGCGGTTCGGACGGTCTTCGGGTTTTTGGCCCCCGCTATTGAACTTCAGGACACGATGGCTGAGCTTCGGGGTACTTTGAAGGGTACTGGAGCGGACTTCGAGCAGCTTGAGCAGGCGGCGATCTCGGCTGCGGCGAAGACCCGATTCTCCCCTGTTGAAGCTATGGAAGGCCTACGCCAGCTAACTGCAGAAGGCATTCGGTCGCAAGAGACCCTAAAAGGCGCGATTACGCCCATGCTGCAGTTCGCGCAGGCGGCAGACGTCGACATGAAAACGGCCGCCAAGCTCACCGCAGTGCAGATGCGTGAGTTCGGGACCGAGGTAACAGGCGTAGCTCGCGCGATGGAGCAGGCCTTTGCACTCACGAAGATCTTCGGGGTCGAAGCCAAGGAGCTGCCCCGCCTGGTCGGAAGATCGGCTGAATCCTTCGCGATAGGCGCGAAGGACGCCACGGACTTCCTGATTGCGGTCGGGCGCATCGCGGGCTCCGCGAGAAGCTCCGCCGTCGCGACTACGCGGATGTCCGCCACGTTTGCGAAGCTGGCAAACCCGGACGTGAGACGCCAGCTCGAGGAGAACTTCGGGATCTTCCTGGAAGAGAAGGCCCACAACGGCGGCATCGCGCTTCTCAAAGACGTCATTTTGCCCATCGCGGAGCGGATCCGGAACGGGGACCTGGACCCGACGACCACCGCCAGCCGGATCGGTGACATCCTCGACACGGCCAGAGGCTTCCGGGGCGTCGAGCTCCTAGTTAACACGTTCGCCAAAGGCTTCAAGACTCTAAACGGCGAGACCAAGACGGGCACCGCGCTCTACGACGACCTCCGTCAGTCGTTGGAGTCTTCAACACTGGTGCAGGACATCGCGATAGAGAAGCTGTTTACACTACGTGGCGCGCTAGAGCGCTTGAGGGACATGTGGGCGGGATACTTAGCCGTTGTCGGAGCGTCAGCCGTCAGCCTGTTTACTACGGTAGCAGGCAAAATAGGATCCGTTGCCGAAGCGCTTGTCGGACTAGTGCAGTCCGCGGGTCCGGTAGGAACCGCCATTCGTAACTTTATTAGCCCGCTAGTAACATTCACGGCAGTGGCTGTACCAGTACTCGCAGCTGCGGTCAGCATGGCCGCCGGCGCCAAGCTGCTAGGTGTAGCTTGGATGTTCGTTCGTAAGGAGCTACCACTGGCGTTTATGGGCCTTAAATCAATCGGAGTCGCCGCGTGGGGGGCTATGAAAGGTGTCCGCGGCTTGACATTCAGCGTTGCGGGCTTGAAGGCGTCTTTAGGCTCAGTAGTGTTCTTGGGGCTCTTAGCCTGGGACGTGATTGCGACTATTTACGATCTGATGAAGGACACGACCGAGCTCGGCGCGGACGAGGCTTCCAAGCGCGCGGAGGAGAGCGCCTCGGTAGCGGCACGACTAGTAGGCGCAGGCGACGATATGGCTGAAAGTGTCGAGGACGCCGCGCAGTCGTTGATGGATTTCCAGAAGCCCCTATCAGACCTAGTAGATCGGATGACCGGGGCCCTCAAAACAAAGTTCCCGGAGATAGACTTTCGTCCTATCGATCGAGCCGAAGCCATCTTAAAAGCCCTCGCGACCAGTCCCGCTACCGCCGCGCCGGCCCAGACCGCGCTCGCAAACCTCGCCTTTGTGCGCGAAGCTTTGCGAACGGACAAGGCGGCGCCGATCGAAGCTACTGGCCAGATTACACAGGCCATGCTGGATGTCACTACGGGCCTGGAAGCGCTCGGCATTGGAGGCGGCAAAAAGGGCTTGCGCGAGGCCCTCGCCGATGTTGGCGTGGAGTATGGACGGGTCCTTACACAAGAAGTCAAGGACCGCAAAGCCTCACGTGATCGCGCTCTCGACCCCACACCCGACCGCCTAACACTAACCCGTGCTGGAGGCGAGACCACGACGTTCCAAGCGACCCCGGCCGGCATCCAGAAGGCCGAGTACGACTTGGTAACAAAGGCAGAAAGCGCGGCTGCGGCTCAACGGTTAGAACGCCAACGGATGAACCGCTTGGCAGCGCCAGCACCTAGCATCCGTAGTGCGGTCACTGTCAACATCGACAGCATTCAGGTCGCCGCCCGTGTCATAGACCACGTTCGCAAGGACAAGACTCGCAAAGACGCACGCAGGCTACTCAGCGATTGGATTGGTCAGTAACCATGCCCTTCAACGCCGACAGGCTCCAACGCACTCGGAACCAAACGCACTCACCGGCGTCAACTGGTATTGCTACAACGCCGGGCGCAGGGTTTCCGCCGATTTCACCAAGGAGCGGCCCACACTTCAACAGCCTACGCGCTGTTTACCGAGTAACGATCGCGAACGCCCCTCGCTCAGAACCAACGTTCGCTCTGACTCTGCCATTTAACCCAGAATCCGTCGCGTTCAAGTTCGGGGGCGAGTACGTAGAGCACGGTCCTCTCGGATTCTCCCACGGGATCTCGCAGTACATACGCACGAAGTCCGCCGAGATCGCTTTCACCGTGTTCAGCGACACGCTGGTGTCTGCACAGCGCCCGGACGCGCCCGACGACGAAGTCATTCGCAGTACGCTGTATGCACTAACGCTGCCCACGCGCCCCGGGCAAGGACCGCCGCAAGTAATCGTGTCTTGGCCCCGCCTGGCAACTATAACCGGACGGGTCAAAGACGTCGACTTCGACTTCAAGCGATTCACTGCCCAAGGGTCTGTTCGCTACTGGACCGCCGATATTACCTTGGTACAAGACCTGGACGCGTTCCG
>ERZ1292642.290-Hain-H14-01um-R1-290-length-33186-cov-12_pt1 | contig 33186 bp, 46 predicted proteins | sample MGYA00564403_ERZ1292642 | MGnify/ENA primary metagenome ERZ1292642 (study PRJEB36523, sample SAMEA6512643) | groundwater metagenome | collected 2019-01-09 | study: AquaDiva: Metagenomics assemblies of 32 groundwater samples
GTCGGGGTCGGGGTCGCGGTCGTGGTCGCGGTCGCGGTCGCGGTCGGGGTCGGGGTCGTGGTCGCGGTCGTAAATGGTGATGCGCCCTCAAGGGCTAGCAAAAGGACGGGAGGAGAATCATGAAGATCGAGATCAATGACGAGCTTGCAAGTCAACTTCTGGAGCAGTTGGGCGGCACTCAGGAGCCGACCGACCTGGATGAATGGGTGGCTAAGAAGTGGCTGATCCGCACCGTGACCAACTACCTGACGGGGATGGTGGTGAAACGCTCGGGTTCGTTCCTGGTCATGAAGGATGCGGCCTGGGTCGCGGATACGGGTCGGTTCATGCAGGCGTTGAAAGACGGCACACTCGTCGATGTGGAGCCAGTGGGCGATGTGGTGGTGAATCTGTCCGCGATTGTTGATGCGTTCCCGTGGAAGCACGCGCTCCCCAAGAGCCAGAAGTAGTCAGCCCATGCTCACCATGATGTTGCCCTGGTGGGTTATGGGGTCGCGGTCGGGGTCGCGGTCGTGGTCGCGGTCGTGGTCGCGGTCGTGGTCGCTGTCGCGGTCGTAAATGGAAATCGACTGCACCAACGTGAGGGGTCATCCGGTTGGGCGTAACGAGCAATGCCAAGCATTCACTCAAGAGCGCTGGTATCAACCGAGCCGGCAATGCAAGTACGCGTCCGCTTCGTGGCGTCACGGCGTCCCGCTCTGCCGCGTCCATACCAAGCGTACAGACCGCTACGGTTTCATCTGGTTGCTGCAGCCGATGAGCGAAACATACGCTGGAGAGTTCTACCCGTGAGCTGGGGGTGACGTGATGCGCCCCTTTCTGCTCGGTCTATCGCTCGCAGTCTTGATCGGTGCCGGAGCTTTCGTCGGCCTCGCATGGTTGCTACTCTTATGGTCCCGGTTATGATCGGAGGTCTCCATGGCTGAACGCAGGACTCTCAAGCAGTTGATCGCCCGCCACGAAGAGAAGGCTATCTACGCCGAACGCAAGGCTGAAGAATGGCTTGCCAGGGCAGCCGTCTCGCGCAACCGCGCCCGCGCATTGCGTGAGCAGGCGCAGGAGGCAGCCTCGTGAGGGATGAAAGCGGTGGCGGATTGATGCGACTCCAAGGGCTAGGAGACGGACCAACCAACCCCGGACCCCACGTGAGCAGGAACGACGATACTGACGATGCTTGGGAGAAGGAAGCCAAGGAGACGGAAGCTAGCGCCAGTGAAATGTCCCGCAGCGAACTTGAGGGTCACTACGTCTGCGCGATGCTGAACTGGACCGGATCGCTGAACCAGAGAGACGCCGCTGAGAAGCGCGCCCGGCTGGCCGAAGCGCGGGAGGCGGAGCGGGTGTCAGCAGCTTCGACGGATACGTCCGCCGTCGCACAACTGGAAGCGGACCGCTCCGAACTCACCCGCTTGCGGGCCGTCGTGGAGGCGGCGCGGGAGTGGAGAAGGCTTAGTCCGCCATATGAGCACATGGATGTTGCAGGCCCGAAGGAGATTGAAAAGAGGATGGAGGCCCTTTGTGCCGCCGTGGACGCGCTCGATGCGGGAGCGATCACCGAACCCGACGGCCTCGCCATCAGTGCCGCAGCCGAGCGAGCGGTGCAGCGGGAGAATCTCGGATGATCCATAACTCCATCTCCCGACCCGTGCGCCGCAAGTCCGAGAGACGACGCACCATCGAATCGCTCGACAAGCTCTGGCGGGAAACGCTGATCGCAATACACGGTTCCCGCTGCCTCGCTGCCGGACAAGGGGGACTCCATTGCGGTGGCGGACTTCAGGGGCATCATATCTACAGCAAGGGCACTTGGCCCGCGCTCCGCTTCGACCTGGAGAATGGAGTTCTGGCGTGCAGAAACCACCACCTCTATTGGATCGAGACGGCCCCGTCCATCGAAGTGGGACCATGGCTGGAGCGCGTATGCGGAGAGCAACGACTGCTGCGTCTCAGGGTGCGTGCAGCAGCGAGCAGGGGGGGTCGAACCAAGCTGGACCTGGCGGCGATCCGAGTGCACCTGAAGCAGTCGTCCCAGCTGAAGTTAGCGTCGCAGCAAGATGACCCGCCGCACGATGGTCCCATCCCCATGTCTGACCCGGAGGAAATAGAGCCGCCCCGGCTGCGGTAAGTCCACCAGTCTGCCCGCCACATCGAAAAGTGCCGAGTCGGGTATCACTCCCGCGTGGGGGGCGACACCCACGCCTTCCCCAGGGAGGAGAAGGCAGGCTCGGCACGATTCGTTCCCTGCCAGGTCCGTGACAGCAACGCAGACCGTGACACCCCGGGGAGGAACGGAGACCGTGAAGGAATCCGGCTCTCCCTCGCGTCCCGAGACTGCGTGGGAATCGATCAGGAGCGTGTCTGGGAGGTCCGTGGAGGCGCGATAGGGTACGGAGACGGCTCCAGGGTCAAAGACACGATAGAGCCTCGCCACGGCCAGAGATTCACGACGGGTCCCCGAGCCCTCAAGGCATGGAGCCAAGGTGTCGGCCTGCCAGAAAGGCAGACGGAAACGGACCGTCGCGGGACTTGACAGCGTGGGGAGCGCCAGCAGGCCGAAGGCGAGAAGTGCGAGAAGTGCGATCCGTACCTCGGTGGTTGTGTCCTCTCAGGCGAGGTCGGACGGATGACGGCGCGGATCGAGCCCCCTGGAGAGCAGCGCCTTCAACTCATCGATCAGTGCTTCGGCACTGGGCGGGACTGCCGCATTGGCCTTCTCCAGGTATTCCTCGATCTCCGGGGCTGCATCCGGGTACTTCGCTGCCACGCTGTTCAGGAACGAGTCCAGCGATGGAAGGGCCGCCGCTCCCTTCTCGATCACTCCGTTAATCACATCGATCAGCTTCAAGGCGCACCTCCAATGCTGACCGGCAGGACAACGCCGGCCGTGACGAAGGGATCGCGGCTGTCGAGCCCATAGGCCGCGAGTGCGGTGACCAAGACACGCGAGCTGGTAAACGGCTTCCACCCAATGGCCGCCTCACCGGCCCACTCGTCCAGTCCTCCCGGCTCGGATCGGAAGTGACGCGACATGCCGATCCCCATCGAAAACGTCTGGTCGTTGACATCGGTGGCGGTGATGCGAGCTCCGACACTTTCACGCAGATAGGTTGCCGCGAAGCCATAGGCCAGCCCTCCAACCACGGAGATGTGCGGCGTGATGCTGACCGCCGCCTTGCCGGCAGCTTCAATGTCACCGTTGTCGGTGCCGTTGAACCACGCACCCTGAACGCCCACACCGAAAGTTGTGGCCTGCCACAGATTGGCGGCATGGGCCGGTCCCTGCGTCACGTGGAACGAGAACAGCGTGAGTGCGACAACTAGACCGCTAAAGTGTCTCATTTGACCTCCGTTTTGATGGTCACCGACTTGGCGATTGCCTCAGCAACGCAGGCTTCAAAGATGGCGTCCCGCTGCGGCTCCAGCGCCTCACGAACCGCCTTGTCAACGTGACCCGGGGTCAGCCGAGGCTCTGCGTTCTTGGGACCATGGTGGGCCCTGGCCCACGACTTCTGGAGCGCCGCACACTTGACGGCAGCCACCGAGGCCGCGCCATTCACGATTTCCTGTACGTTGGACATGATTACTTTTCTCCTTTCGCGCTTGTGATGGTCACCGACTTGGCGAGCTTGCTAATCAATCTCGCCCCCACGTAAGTCAGGGCGGGACCAATGATCTGCTCGAACTGCTTGCCGTCCCACCACCCGGCGGCGACGCCCGCTTGGCCGACCGCCACGATCAGCGCCACCCACGTTTCACTGCTCCTCAACACCCTTTCCATGCTGGCCTCCTAGTTTAGTCCCCCGTCCACTTCCTGTCTAGGGATGCCCCGCCTCAATCGGCGTACTGGTGACGGTGTGAAACACCCGATGCGCCAGCTCCTGGCCGCCCCCCATGGCCACCGAGCCACCGAGCGCCAAGCCCAGCAGCCACAGCAGCGTTTTGCGGTCGATCATGAAGCCACGGCCATTGCCGTTCTTCTTCATCTGTTCGGCGAGGGTCTTGATGGCGATGGTTGCGTCGCCGATCTTATCGACTGCCTCCGCGATGTGCTCCTGCGCCGCTATCACGCGGCCGACGTTGGCGTCTACCTTCTGGTCGTGCAGGGCTAGTTCCATGCGGATCTCGTCTACCCCGCGCCTGATTTCCACCAAGTCATCGCTCACGACTCCACCAGGGCGCAGCGGGCCCAAGTACGTCCCCTGACGATGTGATTCACGGTCGAGCGAGACAGCCCATGGAGCTTCGCGAGGGAGCTTTGGCGGAATCCGGCGGCGACCATTTTCTTGATCGCCAGCGCAGTTGGTTCGTCTAGTTTCGCCATCCCGCTGCGGGAGCCGTGCGTGGAGCGGTCCTTTCTGGCCATGTCAGACTGGTTGTCCGCCGTACTCCCAAGCCATAGATGGTCCGGTCTTACGCAGGACGGGTTATCGCAACGATGCAGGGCCTTCAGGCCCACAGGTATTGGCCCATTGGCCATCTCCCAAGCGAGTCGATGCGCTCGAACCTCGGGCCCGTTGCCTCCGCCCCGCACGATGCTGCCGTAACCATCTTTGTCCTTGCGGCCCAGCCAGTTCCAGCAGTCGCCGCGCTTGTCGACGCGCTCCCAGAATCTCTCTGAGAGCGAACGCCTAGGACCGCCGCGCCAGCTCATGCGTTCTTCTGGTGGGCTTGCGCTGCGCGCATCTGTCCGAGGGTTTTCCCGCCGGTGTGTTGAAAATGCGGACGGTCTGGGTGCTTCCATCGCCCCCCCCACTCAAGTCCAGCAGATTCTCCTAGATTGCCGATCTCATCCCACGGCCCATCGTACAAGTCCGCTGTCGTGTTCCCTGGGAAATCGGTAATCGCAACATCGAATGCGCGGCCGAACTCGTGCCAAGAGTAGCCCGGCGGCGCGTGCGTGATGATCGGTCCTGGCGAGGTCCGGCCCATAGCGTACAGGGTCGCCTGCTCGGCGCTGCTCCGGCGAGTCTGCGTCACGACCAGGGCTATCTTCGCCTCCGCTGCCTTTCTCAAGAACTGCTCACACAGCATTCGGACGTCCGGCTCAAGGCCGCAAAGGTCTCTCATCCAAGCCCCCGGCGGGCGGGCGCTTCAGTGACAAGGCTTTTGAGCATCATCCCTTCCACGCAAGAACCCCGTTGGGGCCGATCTTGCGAGAGCGCAGGGCCTCCTGTGGGCTGAGAGTGAGCAACCGGGTACGCCCGCCCGCTGAGGGTCTTACTTGCGATCATAGTACACGTCGGCCAGCATCTTGAAGAGCCTAAGCCCGTTGACCCGCTTGCCCGCGGTCGATGAGAATCCCGAGACCGTCATGCGCCTGAGCGGCGTCACCCGTACGCGCATGTACGCCTTGGAGAACACTCCCCAGGTGTCGGGATGCCCGGCCGCCGACGAGGCAATGGGGCGAATGGTGGTGACGATGCCGGTGCCGTTGGCGGGAGCGCGCAGAATCTTGTTGATCGGCAGCGGCAGGGCCTGAACGCCGACCCAGGTGCTGTCCACCCCAGCCGTGAGGGCCATGTTGAGCGAGATGGAGTCGGCCCCCACCGGGTAGGTCTTGCTGTCTGGGCCGGTGATCGAGCCGCCCAACGAGTCTGAGAACAGTAGCGTGAACGTCGTGAGCGAGTCGGAGAAGGTCGAATCGGCGCTGGTGGTGCTAAAGAGCGCGTGCTCGCTCCAGGTCCGCAGCACCACGCGGCTTGCTCCCCGCACCTTGAGCCACGGGCTTGCCTGCTCCGTCGAATCGGTGTTGGCGCCGCCGAACAGCATGAAGGTGCTGGCGCGATCCCCCACCTGTGCCTGACCACTGATCGGCAGCGCCATGAGCAGCGCCACCATGAGCCACTTCTTCATTGCTGTTCTCCTTCCGGCGCTGCCGGAGTTTGGGACATGAGTAACCTGACGAGCAGGTTGGTTGCGGACGGCGAATATCGCACCGCTGGGTTTTGCAGAAACTCCGAGATGGACCGCGCGGCGTCTCCTATCGAGCCGACGTGTGGATAGAATCGTGGCATGGTCGTCAAGCCACCTGAAAGCCCAAGATGGAACCCAGGCCCGGGCGTCGTCGCCGCCGCATAGGCCCGCTTGGCGTCCGCCAGGGCTTTCAGTTCCTTGACCGACCCCGAGCGAATGGACTTGGCCGCCTTGGCCACGTCCTGGTGCTCGCGGATCGCAGCCGATGCCTTGACGTTCGCTTCGGGAAGCCCGGGGGTTCTGGCTTCTAGCAGTTCTTTGTAGGCGGCGTGGATCTGTCGGTCCAGCCCCGGCATCGGCGTAAGCCCGCGCTCGCCGCCGCTGAACTCGCCTCGAAGGCCGCGAGCGAACGCCTGTTTCGTCAGATCTGCGGAGCGAAGATCCTCTACGAGCTCTCGCCCCGCCCGGGCGCCTCCCGTATGCTTGGCGAGCACATCGGCGCGACGCTTACGAATCGCGGTGAGAATGCGCTGCTTGGGGACTGACGTTCCGAAAGACTGCTTCTGCTGGTTCATGACATGCTCGGCCAGGTCGTTCAGCGAAATCTCGCCCGCGGCCTCAAGCGTTGCTCCCTTCTCCGCTCCCGCCGCCTCTCTCGCGGCCTTGGCTTTGGCGAGCTCCTCCAGGGTCTCCTTCTCGACATTGCCCTCGCGGATGATCTTCATCGCCCGCCCGACTGCATGCTTGCCAGTGACCCCGGTGCGCCAGTTCGCAAACCTGCGAAGACCGGCCGAGGTCCAAGGCAACGCTCCCTCAAGGAGCCCCGCGAAGGCCCCCTGTTCGGCGACATCTACAGGCTGCCGCAACGGGCCAGGCACATTGACCATTTGCTCCGTTAGCGAGCGTGGCGACGGATAACCGAGCGCCAGGGCGCCCAGCTGCTCGGCCACGCGACCCGCCGCTCCGCCGCCGGCTGCGCCCCAAGCAATCCCGCCGGGGCTCTTCGTAGCGGCGCCACCGAGAATGCCGCCCGCGGTGGCGCCCACCGCCGGGAAACCCGCTAGGGCATGGCGCGCGATTCGCTTGCCGACGGGGATCGTGCGTACGATCTGCGGCGCCCTGGCCGCATAGCCCTCAAGCGTGTGGCCCTGCTGCCGGAGCGCCGCAACCACGCCAGCAGCCGACGTTCCCGGCGGCGCCTTGGCGATGATGTCCAGCACCTGCTCGCGTGTCAGGGTTGCCATTTACTGTTTGATCCCCAGCGACTTAACGTATTCAACGTCGGCCGGCGTGGCCTCCCCCAACCCCGCCACCTCTCGGATGAACAGATTGGGATCCACACCGAACTGGCGAGCCATGCTTTTGAACTGGCCTTGCGCTTGATTAAATGCCGGCTTGCGGGACCGCTCAATGGCCTCGATGGAAGCGATGACTCGTCTCCTTCCCTCATCCGTGAGTTTGTCTCCGGTGAAAAATCGTCTCGGTAGTGACTTCAGAGTCTCGAACTGGCCGGCCGCTTTGCTGGCGACGGTGAACTCTCCCTCGCGCAACACGTTCGGATTCTCCGGCTCACGAGCACGGCCGTAGGCAAAAATCAGCGTCACGTCTCCCACGCCGGTGTTCAACTTGGCGTTTTCGCGCGCGGTCATTAGGTTATTGTGGATGAACTGGTAGCCTTGAATCGACTTATCGTTCCGGTACATGTCGAACAGTTGGCGAGTGCTCGTGATCTCGGCCAAACGGTTTGCACGATCCTGCGCGCCGACAGCGCGCTCGGCCGCCCCGCGCGCCCGCTTCTCGGCTGGCGTCTCGCCTAACTCGGTCGCCGCACGCCTACGCCCGACTTCGGTCTGGTATGCCCGCTGCTCGGGAGCGATCACGGGCGCCCGCGCGCCGATCTGCATGCCAGCGATCTCCTTCTGCTGCTCGAAGAGTCGCCGCTGCTGCTCCTTCTGCCAGCGGCGATTGGCTAGGTACTTCGCGTTCTCGCGAGCCCGCGCGTTCTCCCGCTCGACATCCCCCATCTCCCGTGCGGCTCGGTTGGAGCGTGCCTGAGCGTAGCCGCCGAGCAATGCCGCCAGCCCGCCCACCACCGCACCCACCCCAGAGGTCTTGCGCGTGATCCGCGGCGGCTTGAACTGATAGCCAGAGAGTGCCAGGCGAGACCAGTAGTCGTCCGGCATCGCCTGCTCATCAGTGGGGAAGGCTAGGGCCATCTCGTCCGGCTCGGTCGGCGCCCCAAAGCCCGGCACCATACCGCCCAGGGCCGGTCCCATGCCCCCCTGCGCCAGCACTTCCTCCGGGATGGCATTGGCCAGCGCGAGGGGACCGTAGAAGTCCTCGTCCGCCAAAAAGTCCAGTTCAGCCATTCTCGTCTCCCCGCGCCTATCTAAATCGCGCCGATCAACTGACCCGCGCCGCCCAGCAAGCTGCCCCAGTCAAAGCCTTGCTCTGGCGGCCGCCCAGCGTAAGCCTGGGCGACGCCGAACTGGCCGCCCATTTGCGACTGAAGGAGCTGCGCCATCATGTTCCGATACCACTGTTGTGCCGACAGCGACTGCTGAAGCTGTGCCTGGTTCATTGCCTTGGACACCTGGTCCTGGCCTTGTAGGCCGCTCATCAGCGCTTGGAATCCGTAGGTGCTGGGGTCGATGTCGGTGCGCGACTGGAGGGCCAAGCGCATCTGTCGCCCCTGTGCGCCGGCGTCCTCAATCGCCTGCTGTCGCAGCATCGCCGTGATGCGTGGGTCTCCCTGCTGGCCGAACATGCCTTGTCCCCCAGCCTCACCCAGCATGCGGCCGATGATGGCTTCCCAGCCTTTGCTGCTTCCCGCCCACGGGTTGTTCGGATCGACCCATCCGCCTGCGAGAGAAGCACCTTGGCGATTATTCGCCAGCTCCAGCGCGCGATTCTTCGCCATCCCGCCCTGGAAGCCCGAAGTAGCTCCTCCTGCGGCTGGTCCCTGAAGCGCCCCGGGATACGCCGACATCGGTGCCGCCATGCCCCGGGGAGTCGCCATGCGCCCGAACTGAGGTGAGGACATGCCCCCGGCAGGTGCCATGCGCCCGAACTGCGGCCGGCGCGACAACCCCGGCGCGTACTGGTCGATTCCAAAGCCCGGATTGCCGCTCAAGAGCGCACTCAGAAACGGCCCCGAGAAGCCGCCCCCCGCGGTCGAGCCGCTGGCCGCCGCCGCACCCTGCGGCCCAGAACCACCGCGGTAAGAATCGAACTCGTAAGGCAGTGCCATCGTTCTCTCCTTTATCGGTTCAGCAGCAAGACCTCGGCCTCGAATCCCCACTCCTGCGGGGCATCCGAGCCCGAGCCGTCATCGCTCCAGCGGTACTCCAGGCTCTTCGCCGGAGTCCGCGCGTTCTGTGGCATTTCGAGCACCACCGAGTCGAAGTTGTTGCTCCCAGTGGTGGCCAGGGTCAGGCTGGCGGAGGTGGTAGTCCCCAGCCCATCGCGGTAGACGCGGAAGGTCCGGCCGGTGCCGTTCTTCTTGGTCACCATCGTCAGCCGTTGCAGCGACTTCTTCTTGAGATGCTGCGCTAGGTCTCTGGCGCTCCACAGCTCGCTGGTGAACGCCGAGCCGTTGTCGTCGGTGCCGGTTTCGATCTGTTCCACGCGCCCGTTGCTGGTCGCCCCGGCGTTCGATTCGTCGGTCCCGTAGCGTGCCGTCCCCGAGGAGCCGCGAATCTCCCCCATGACCGAAACACTCAAGGTCAAGGGCGTGCTCCATCCCCAGGGCTCGCCGTTGGGTCCCAGCACCGAGGCGATGCCGGACTTCTGGGCCGAGCCCGTGAAGTCGTAGACCAGCATCCGGTTGGGCACCGTCGCCCCGCTGGTCAGCCGGTAAGTGACGTAAAGTTTACCCCCCATCACCGCCGCGTGTAAATGGGCGAGGTCCGTGTCGGCGTTGACACCCTTGAGGCATTCGCCGATCTCGTAGGACCACTCGCCCACCGAGCGCGCCGGCTTCCACACGTCTCCCGAGATGACGACTTCGTTGACGCCATCCGTCACCACGAAGCCATCGGCGGTCAGGTATCCCACCACCCCGTTGAAGGCCACAATCGAGTCCCAATCGATGCAGCCACGCGTGGGATTCAACTCGTAGAGCCGATAGTCCACGTCTTCTCCGGTGCTGCCTGCCCTGCGATTCTGGAGTACGGCGATGGCCTTGGAGAAGCACACCACGGAGCCGTTGAACGGCAGCGGCGCCATGCCCACCAGATCGCCCCAGTCGCCATGCCCGGTACGGTAGTTGCCCGCGATCCAAGTGTTGGCCGCGTAAGTTGGGAGCCCGGGGCCGCCGGCGGTGAAGAAGATGCGCCGCTTCTCGGTCGAGAACAGGTTGAGGTAGGTGGTCGAGAAGAAAATGCAGCCGGCCCACGAGGAGCCATAGCAGCGCATGCGGCCGGCCGTGGCGTCGCCAAAGCTCACCCCGGTGGTGGTCGTCAGGTTCTGATTGCCAGCCGCCCCGGTGCCACAGAGCACCGTGGAGTCGGCCCCCGGAGCCACGGCGGCGAACCACTTGCCGCCGTTGCCGCCCGAGTCGGTGGTGTTGTTGATCAAGTCCACGAGCTGTTGCACCGAGCGCGTATTGTCCGCCGTGATGGCGGTCGAGAGGGCGCCCTTGTAGAGCGTCAGCACGCCGGCCGCCAGCGCGTACTCGTAGATGGTGTCGTCGATGGTCGCGTCGTCGTCGGCCGCGTTCACGTTGGGCGTCAGGTAGATCACCACCGGGTGCGCCTTGGTGTAACCGCAGATCATGCGCCCGTCGAAGCTGGAGAAGTAGCGAGAGGGCGGCTGCATGATGTGGTCGAAACGAATCACCAGCGGATCGACCACCAAGGCCAGGTCGTTCCCGTTCGGGTCCTGGTAGCTGGTCTGGGTGTTGTTGGCCAGATAGGCGGTGATGCGTAGATCGAACGGCGAGGGGGTCGAGCCCGCGCTAGTGGCGCCATCCTTCTTGGGACTCCGCAGCAGGTAGCGGCCGACCGTGCCATCGGGGCCGATTGGGATATTGTTCCACGTGAAATAGAGGTACTTGTTCGTCCCGGCACTGTTGATCTGGACCTTGCCGAATCCGGTCTGAGTGGTCCAAGGAGCTCCGGTCAGGTTCACCTGGTCGTTGCGGTCGCGCGGAATGATGGGCATCGTGGTTGAGCCATCGGCCATGCGGAAAGCGACGCTGACGAAGAAGATGTCCGCATCGTGCCACGTCCCCGCAGTGTTCACCGTGCCAGCGGCGATGGAGGGGAGCCCCAGCGGGCTGGGAGAGCCGGTATGCCCGATGCGCCAGGTATCGCCCGTATCGGTGTTGTCCTCGTTGAACTTGCGGTTCCACCACATTGGCAGGGTCGTCAGATCGGGGAAGAAGCGGCGATCCCCCACGTCGGCCATGCGGCGCGATCCCGCCATCGCCATAGCTCGCAGCGCCACGGTATTGAAGCGGCCCATCGTGGCGTCGCTGGTCCGCATGAATGGCATGAGCTTGGCGTAGGAGACGGTGTTGGCCACCGTCGGATACTGCGTGGTACCGAACTCCTGGCCCAGTACGTGATTCGCCGCTGGTGCGTTGGTCGAGCGGAAGTAGAGGCACCCCTTGTTGTTCCCCTCCTCGGTGTAGAGCACCGAGTGGGTCCCGTAGCCATCGCTCAAGCTGGTCGAACGCAGCTCCATCAACTGCCGCGCCCGGGCCACCGTCAACTCCCCGGTGCCGTCCTCCAAGATTCCGGTGGTGCCCCCCGTCACCAAGCTGCCCTCGCGCCGATAGAAGAGCTGCTCGAAAGGATCGTAGCGGTAGTTCTGAGAGCGCCGCGAGGACGATGGGCCGTCGCTCGTGGCCTTGCTCGGGTCCGCCATGTGGGGCGCCACCGAGGACTGATAGCCCGTCCAGGGAAGGCCGATACTGCGCGTCATCTTGGTCGGCATCAGGCGGCGTCCTCTTCCGGCCGGCGCAAGGGATCCAACCGCTTGCGCTCCGCAGTGAGCTTGGACTGCGCCAGTTGCGGGAGCATTTGGAGCGCCATCTGCGCCAGGTCCGGGTAGTCCAGCAGGGTCGCGGCCCAATAGGCGGCGATGTTCTCGACGCACAGGGCCTCAAAGTCACCGAGGTCCGGCGTGTCGGCATCAGCAGAGAGCGCCGTCGGATAGATGCGGGTGTAGGCCTCGACCGCAGCGGTGGCATTGGGAATGGGCCACAGCGCCAAGAACCACCTGTTCTCCGAGGTGCCGGCGCCCCCGGTCTGCTTCTGTAGGGCGATGGCCTGTGGCGTCGCGTTGGTCGGGAAGAGCCGTTGCAACTCCAGCACCTCGTTCCACTCCATCCTCTCCAAGACCCGCGAATTGTTCCAGAGCAGAGAGTGATACTCGGGCTGGATGGCCGCGGCGTCAGAGGCAAAGGTCGCGATTCCAGAGGTCCAGCTGGCGCGCACATTTACAAAGTCCAACCGCTTCTCCATGTTCTCGTACCACCAGTAGTACGCCTGGTTGTAGAGCGCCGTGTAGGAGGCGTCCGAGAGCCCCGGAGAGACGGTGGTGTCGGTGTCGTTGACGCGGCGCCGGATGTTGGTGCGGCTGGTGGCCAGGCTAGGAACGGCCATTGCCTACCTCCACGCCCACCGCGTGCGCGCGCGGATCACTTCCTGCTGCCGGTATCCGTTGGCGGATGCGCGGACGTTGTAGTTCCGCAGCGCCTGGTCCGCCCGAGCGCGCCACATCGACGCCGCGGAGCGGTCGGTCTTGAGCACCGCCAGCTCGTCCTCCGAGAGCCCCGCCAGAGAGTCCGCGGCACAGGCCATTTCCAGGGCGCGCAGCAGATCGAGTGCAAAGGGAATCGAGTCGGCGTCGGCCGGCGGACTCGAAAACACCGGAATGGTGCTGCGGTGAACCTTGAGCGTGCCTCCCGCACTCGGGGTGGGCGCGATGCGAATCCGCGTAGCATTGTTGACTCCCTCCCACAGCGAGTACTCCGCCGGCGTGCCCGAGGCGCTCGGGTTGTCGGTGTCCTGGCGATAGCGGGCGTTGAGAATCTCGAACGGCAGCGGCGCCAGCTCGTCCCCAGTTGAGTTCAGGAATATCTGCGCCACGTTGCCGACCTCGTTGGAAAGCGAGTAGTCGTAGGTGCCGGCGCTCACCGTCACCGAGACCACCGTGTCGCGCGGCTTGATGATGCGCGAGAACATCGAGTGGGCGTTGTTCTTCACGATCTCGTTGAGCCTCACGAACGAGACGCTGCGCCGGTCGGGGTTGTTGTCGCCCACGAGTTGCTGGACGTTCCAGCGGGTTTGCGAAAGGGTCTGGCTCACCGCTTTCTCCAGGGTCCGTCAGGCACCGTGATCATGCACTTAGGAACGTGATACTTCCGCTCCACCCGCTCGGCCCGGTGCTCGGGCACCATGCGGGCGAGCCCCCCTTGCGCCTTGATCTTGACGCGCGGGATGGTCGCGGCGATCTCCGCCGCCACGTCCGCCTTGGCGAGGTTGCGCCTTTCGTTCATCTGAAGTGCTCTCACCACGCGCTCGTGGCCTTCGATGTGGGCGCGCTCTCCTGGCTCGGGACGGTGCGTGACCACGCCCTCGGCGATGTAGTCGTCCCACGAAGGCCCGAGATTGTGGGCCTTCTCCAGCGCCTCGGCTTGCTTGAGCGCCGCTCCGATGTCAACCTTCTTTGGGCTTATACGAGCCCGAGAGGATCGGGACCTGCTCAAGGGCTTCCTCCTTCTCTGCGGCACCCGAGAGACGCTTGGCGCGCTCGGCGTCCGTGGTCTTTTCCTTGTGGGCGAGCCGGTCTCGGCCCGCGTAGACGTCCTCGAACAGATCGGCGACCTCGGTGGGATCGGGAAAACGCGGCACCTTGGTCGCCACCACGATGGGCACGTAGAACACAGACTTGTCTGGCTTCTCGTGCCTTTCGCTGCCCTTGAGGCGCACTTCGGAGCCCTCGCCGCTCACGACCTCGACGATTTCTCTGTTCTTGCCATCGCGCCGCATCTTCCTGATCGCTTGGTAGCAGGCGCAGTAGTTGTTGATGATGCGATCTCCCGGACCGGTGGGGTTGGGCTTGATGAGCTTGACCACCACGTTTCGGGGCCGCGGCACGTCGTCTTTCTGGTTAGGATTCTCTCCCGGCCCCGCCTCCGCATCCATCAGCTCCAGGCCGGTCTTCCACTGACAGCGCCAGTGTTCATCGCAGCCGCGGTTGATCCACACCTTGCCGACGTTCTTGATGGACCTCTGTTCGGGCTCCGAGCACGAGCCGTACTGCGTCTGTTCGAGACCGAGTGCTTTCAGTCGTTCCTGCGATGCAATCGGATTCATGGATTCCCTCTTTCGCGTCCCAGATCGAGAGCGCGGGCGAGACCCCCGCGGGGCCATAAGACCCCGCGGGCGTCGGTGGGATGCTATACAGTCGTCAAAATGCGCTGGGCGTAGTTGTCGTAAATCTCCGCAGCCGCCCAGTCGCTGAAGGCCGAGACGATGGTCGCCAGGCCCTCGCGCTGCGGTGGCTCGAACTGCGGCTCGGCGTTGTAGAGCAGGCAAAACGCCTGCTTGATGAAGAGCATGTTCTGGTGCTGGCCGCTCACGCTCTCGATGTTGCCGGAGATGTCCACATCGGCGCCCCAAGCCTTGACCAACAGGCCCGTGACGTTGGGGTTGTCGCTGTCTCCGCGCAGATCGGCGTTGGCGATCTCGGGGATGCCGTACAGGTGCTGCTGCTGGTTGGGGTGAATGCGAAGGATCGCGCTCCCCACCTTGCCGGTGCGGTATTCGCGTTGGGCATTCGCCCGCAGGGTTCCGAGTGCGGCCCGAATGAGGGCACCACCCAGGTTCACATCGGCGCTGCTGCCCGAGATGTCGCTGGCCAGACCGCCGCAATCGGCGTCGATCTGGGCCGCCAGGGCGCGCAGGAACTGCGTGCGGACGGCCTTCTCCAGCTTCGGGAACGCCATCAACCGCTGCTGCACCTGCTCCGAATAGACGGCGGCGCAGTAGCCAAACTGGGGCGAGACCAGGACCGCAGTCTCGGTGTCCGCTTCGAACACCATCGACTCGGAATCCAGCGCCACAGTGCCAGCGGCCTTGTTCACGGTCTTGGCCGCCACCTTGCGGACGTAGGTCTGGTTACCGACCCGTTCCACGTCGAGGTCCGAGCCCGACATGAATTGGTTTCCAATCAGCATCTCCTCGGTCGTGTCGAGCAGCAACCGGGGAGCCCACTTGGTCTCCAGGTAGTTGGTGAAGTGGGTAGTGGTGACAACGGTGCTAAGGGCCATTCAGTTTCTCCTATCCGGTACGGACCTTGAGCCTGCCTTCGTCCACGTCGCGGATCTTCTTGCGGGCCTCGCGGTCGCCGAAAGCCGCAGCGCGGGCGATCTTGGCGTAGTCCTCCGGGCTGAGTTCGTCGGAGGCCGGTGCCGCCGGAGTCGGAGAGGCCGTCGTGCTCACGACCCCCCTACGCAGGCGGTCCTGCTCCTCCTGAAGTTTCCTGGTCTGCTCGGCCAGCTCGTGCTCCTTGGCGTCCAACGTGTCCGCCTTGATGAATCGGTGCGCGACGCTGGGCATCACTCGATCTCTCTTGGCCCGCTCTTCCACGGCCGCCTTCTGCGAGGCTGGAATCTGATCCAGCTCTCGGTACCAGCGGCTCTCGACGCGGGTCCGCTCGGCCTCTTGCTGAGCGGCTTGGACGGTGGCCGCCATTACTTGCGCGATGGCCTCTCCGTCTCCTTGCTGAACGCGTTGCCAAAGCTCGGCGACAGTCTGCTGGGCATGCTGGGCCGCGGGGTCGTAGCCGGCCGGTGGCAAGGTGGGCTGACCCGCTTGCGATTCCAGCTCTTCCAGCTTCCTGCGTGCCTCCTCCCCGGCGCTGAGCCGAGTGAGGTCTTGCTTGTGCACCGACTCCAGTTCCGCGATGCGCGCCTTCAGAGATTCCGGCGTCTCTACGACGACAGCGCCGCCGGCCTGCGTGACTGCGGGTGTCCCGGATGCCGTAGCAGCGCCGTCCCCCGTAGTGACCGCAGGCGTCCCGGTTGTCTCGTCCGCCATGTCCTACACTCCTGGTTGGGGCGGAAAGCCTCCGCCCATGTTTGCCGCCCATGCTGGGGCGGCTTGATCGGGAGCCTGCCCGGGGATTTGCCCCCCCGACAGCTCCGCCTCCACTTCGGCGACTTCCGATGGGTTGAGCCCCAAGCGGCGGGCCAACAGGCGCCTGACCGCCGGGCTCGGAACCTGAGCCCACTGATTGATCGCCTGCACTTCGTCCAGCGCTCCCTGCTTCACGATCGGCGGCGTACCGACCACCACGTCCACGTTGGGGATGTCCGAGCCCTTGAGCAGGTGGAAGCCCATCGTGCCGTCGGCGCCCAGATAACGAATGGCGCGCGGCACCGTCGAGTTGTAGACCCACACGTCCAGAACGCAGCCCAAGAACAACCCCTCCTCCTCCTGCCAGACCTGCTTGTGGTCGTCTACCGGGATGTCGCCCGATTCCTTCTGCAGCAGCAGGGATCGGTAGGCGACATCCTTGGATTGCTCAGGGCTGAACTGCACCTGGCCCACACCGCGGGTCTGGTAGAAGGAGTTCGAGAGGATGGAGTAAAGCGTGGGGAAGCTGCCGGGCAGGCCGTTACCCTGGAACTGGTGAATCATGTTCTGGATCGGCATCCCCGGCGGCATGTCGTCCACGAAGGCCACCTGGCCGTTCTGGTCGCTGTAGCGGAAGGGGTCGCCGTTCAGATCGGTGATGGTCTTGCCGTCCAAGCCGCGGCCGAAGATCAGAATCGGCTTGCTCGTGACCATCTGGTCGTAGCCCTGCTTCCGCAGTTGGTCCAGCAACGCCTGGAGGCTCCAGTAGAGCAGCGTGTCGCAACCGCCCATCTGTTCGTAGGGCGACTCGTAGGCGCGCAGTTGCAGCAGCGGGAAGCTGCGCGTGGGGGCCGGCCACCCACCGTCGTAGAACAAGCGGCGTTGCGTGGGGGCGATAATGACGAGGCGGCCCTTAGGGTACTTGAGGCGCTGTTCGGTGAGTCTCTCCCGACGCACGCGCACGAGGTAACTAGCTTCGGGTCTCGCCTCGTTCAAACAAGCGGGGCACGGCATGCCCATATCGGGCAACTGCCCGTCGGGCATCCGGGCGTGATCGCGCTCGACCATCCCGCAGCGCGGGCAGTGCATGTACTGGTCTGACACGTCGAGGTCGCGGAAACCGCCGTCAGCGAGCTCGGTATCCTGCGAGGCGCGGTAGAAGCGGTAGAGCACCGTCACCGTATCCTTGGCCCATTCGTCCTCCGGCGAGGGCTGGGCGTGGGCTTTGATGAACAGGTCTTCGGTGCCGTACCGCCCGCGGTTGTCGGGCCACAGGTTGCCAGTGTTTTTCCAGCCGCCGCGGCGCCCCTTGGCTTCGATGGCGGCGACGGTTTCGTGCCGCTCGATGGTCACATGGGGGCAGGTCGGGTCGTGGAGGTCGAGGTAGCCGGCGCAAGGAATGACCTGCGACGGCTCCAGGCTCTCGAAGACCACATCGCCGAAAGGCCCGCGCGAGGACTGCCAGTGGACCATCCCGTACCAGGTGCCGACGGCCAGGGCTCCACCCACCACCCGGCGCCGGAACTTGGTGTAGCGGTTGGTGTTGTCCTCGACAATCGAGAGCAGCACCCGCTTGGCATACTCGGAGGCCATCGGGTCTTCCACGCGATCGCGCGGATGAGTCTCGATGTAGGGCGGATCGCGGAGAATCTGCGCCAGCTTGTAGCGCCACTGGTCGTTGATCTCGGCGCCCTTGGGCGCGATGCGGGCGTCGTCGAGCGTTACGCCGGGATCCTCGGCGTAATGCATTTGCTTGAACAAGAAGTCTTTGCAGCGCTCGACCAGATCAAGGTACTGGCGGAAGTATCTGCGATCCGACCGCCAGGAATCTTCGACTTCGGAGATGATGTTGGTGGGTTGGTTGTCGGGGGCCGGCTTTGGTGCGTAGGAGATGCTCTCGCCCTATCCCTTCTTCTGGCGCTTCCCTTTTCGGCCCAAGCCCGCCTCACTCATGGCGATAGCCACGGCCTGCTTGGGATTCGTCACCTTCTGGCCACTGCTGCTCTTGAGGCTGCCTTCCTTGAACTCGCTCATCACCTTGTGAACCTTGCCCTGCTTGCGGCTTGTCCCCTTCGGGTATCCGCCCTTGTGCGGCATCACACCTCCTAGTTGGCTAGCCAAGCGAGGAACCAGATCACCCCACCCGCGGCCGCCAACGCCATGATGACCGTGGTCACGGTCTCGGCGATCTGGTGGTCGAACTCTTCTTGGGCCTTCTTGTGCATGGTGGACAACCCTTTCGGTGTCATCCGGGTCGGGAGCGACGCGTCCCTGCACGCCGCCCCCCTAGCGCCCCCCAGGACGTCTAGATACCCGGAACGGCTACTGCTGCCGCGAGCCCTCCCCCGTGATGTTCTTGCGGAAGCGCACGAACACCTTGGCCGCTGTCATCACGCCCGTGGCCGCTGTGATCCGAGCCCGGAAACGATCACAGGCCAGGGCCATCAGGCGAGGCTCCGGTGCATCCGCCGCGCCGCCCGGGTCGTGGTTTCCAATCGGCAGGCTCTTGGTACGAATCGGCACGATGGCAACGCCATCATTCACGGCGCCGCTTGCAACCGTCCTAACGACTAGACTATCGAGCTGCTTCCATGCCCCGCCTTGCCCAGCGACCGTCCCGCTGGTAGCGACAAGCGCCCCGTCGATCTCGACCGTGATCGAGGTGACACTGGACGCCGTGGCCCCCACCGAGTCCTGAGCGAATACGAGGTAGCCGAGGATGAGCGTATCGCCAGCCGCCGCGCTCGGCTTCACGATGTCCGCCAAGTGCTCTAGGGAAAAGTTGGACGTGGTGTCGGTCTGACCGGCCGCGATCACGTTGAACGTGGTATCGCGGTGCCAGATGGCGGTCGCTCCCGCCGGGCCTCCCTGGTTGGTCAGGCCCCACTTGACTTCCTTGGTCGTCCACTCAGCGGCCCCCTGGGCCAATGCATGCGTGGAAACACAAGTGCTCAGCGCCGCAATGAGCAGCGCCGCAAGGTGCTTCCTCATCTGTCTACCTCCCCTTCGAAGGGTTTGGCTGCCACCAGCCGGGGGTCACTATCCCACAGTGCTTTATGGCTGTCTAATACGCCTAAACCTGCCGTGCTTCTTCAAGTAGTAAAGCATTGAGAACAGCCTTGTCGGCCGCCGATCAAATCTCGCCAATGCCGTGTTGCAGTTGCTGCAAAGAAGCCCCCGAATGTGGCCGGTTCTGTGGTCGTGGTCAACCGACAGCCTGTTCTCCTGCTGGTCCTTGGGCGTCTTGCGGCAAATCGCGCACCTGCCAGATTGCTCATCGTTTAGCGCCTCGTAGAACTCAAGTGAGATGTTATAAGTCGTTTGCAGATAGCTGTTTAGGGCCTTTTCTGGGTTGTCGCGCTTCCACTGTCTCTTCCGCTCAAGATCGTGTTGTCGGTTGCGTGCTCTCCAGTCCGCGGTTCTGGCTTTCGTGCACCCGATGCAATATGCGCTTCTACCAGAGGTCCGCGTTTCGCTAACGTAGAACTTCTCCTCCGGCAGCTCTTGGTTGCACAGCCCGCAGCGAATGTTCAAGCCGGGTTCCACAGCGGCCTTGCACGGCGCACTGGCTTGCGCTTGCGGGGCCAGCCCATGCGACGCCGGAACCGCTCCTCGGCGGGCTCTGCCGGACGCGTCCGTGGTGTCGGCAGGGTGCCCATCAGGTGCAGTGCCCGGCCCATGCAAATCATGTCCTCATCGTGCCGTGCCGAGTTGGGGGTCGCCAGCCACTTGTCCTTTTCGTCCACCGAGATGCCCAGAAGTGAACTCAGAACGTCGGCGCTCGGGATCGCTACCGAGTCCTCTTCCAGGGCGCGGACGATGGAGGTGGTGATTTCCGAGCGGTTGACCCCGGTGATGACGAAGCCCAGGCGCGGAGTGAGCGAGCCAGGAGACGCCTCGTGGTAGTCGCGCACGATGTTGTGGTAACGCTGCTGGCTCAAGGCGGTGATACTGTTAGCACCATAGCCGCCGGTCACGTCCACGTCGATGAGTGCCCGGTTGTAGAGTGTGCCGAGCTTGCCCGCTAGGTAGCCCAAGCCGTAGGGCTCCAGATAGTCGCAATAGCGGGCCACCAGCATGGGTCTGCCCGACCAGCGGTAGACGTGGATCGCCGCCGGGTCGTGGGCCTTGCTCTTGACCCCGCTCGACGGGTCGAGGACTGCGAGGTAGCTGAATCCCTCGCGCGGCTGCTCCCAGACCTGGACCGGGCAGACCTTCTCGATCAGGTGGCGGCCGTCGTCGAAGGTCTGCTCCGAGCGGATCGAGACGCGCAGCGTCTCGGGATCGACCACGTAGGGCCGGCGCTGCCATTCCTGGAGCCGCGAGACGTTGAACGGGCACTCGCCGCGCAGATCCACGTAGTCGCCGTAGAGGATGGCGTCCTTGTACTGCGACCGTTCGGCGGAGGCGATCTTATCGGCCAGGGAAACGGGCGAGAGAGCCTTGTTATCGAAGATCGAGCAGCGGATCTCGACCAGCCCGCCCACGATCTTGTCGTCGCAGTTGACGAAGCCGTAGTCACGATTGGCGAGCCACCACCACCAAGTCTTCTCCTTTGGCGTGGCGGTCAGGAAGCGCACCAAGCGGCGTTCCGCTCCGCCGCGCTGCCGGAACTCGTCCCAGGTCGCGTATTTGGGCGGCTCGTCGGCCCAGCCGAAGTCGATCCTCCCACCGACGCTGCCGCCGCCATCGGCGGAGTGGAACACCAGCTTGGAGCAGGTCCGACAGCGTTTGTCGGTCTCATGTACACACTTGGCGGTCGAGACCCACAGGGTCTGAATGATGTCGCCGCGCAGCATGTCGGCCTTGTGCGGCCAGGTGCCGAGCCATCCCAGCACCGCCGCCTGCGCCGAGTCCACCTGCGCCTGATAGGTCTGCACTAGGCACCAGCCGATGCAGGGGACCGGCAGTTCGGGAAGGCGGATGCCGTCGAGTTCCCTGACGCCGCGCAGCAGGGCCACCGCGAGTGCCGCCCCACAGGCGGTCTTACCGCCCGCGTTCCCCGAGCGCATCAGGACTTCGGCCTGTGAGGAGTAGCGGAGCAGTTTCCTCTGCGCCTCCGAGATGCAGCGGAAGCTGCTGAGGGGATCGTACTCGGCTTGCTCTAGGAGGGCGGCGAGGAACTGGCCCTCGTCGAGGATTTCAGGCGGCGGTTGTTCCATTCTTCGGCGCTCCATCGTCGGCCGTTGCCTGCACCAGCGCGCGGACGAGTGGCTTACCGATCAGCCGCAGGGCAGCCTCCAGCGCGGCCTCCGGGCTAGCGCAGTCGGCAACTATAGTCCGCGCCTCGCCGGCGATGAGGACATGATTTACGTCGAACAGGATGTAGCCGTAGGGGCCGCCTTGCGCGACCTTGACGATTTGGATCACGTGTTCCGACATGGTGAACCTCCTTTCCAAGGTAGAGCGTCATACACGAGGACCATCCTTTCGCTAGGGTGGACAGTGGCCCGCATGGTCCGGCTCATACGATTGCCGTGATTATTCCGTCTTTGACGGTCACGGTCTTGAGATCGGTGGTGGTGAAGCTGCCGGTGGCTCCCGTCGAGCCATCGCTGGAGAGATATCCCGCGGCGGTACCGACCTTGATGGTCGTGGTCCCGACGATCTTGGTCGCGGTCAGGGTATCGGTGGCGAAGGTCAGATCGGGATCGTCGGTGATGCGCCCGTTGGTCGTGGCGAAGGGTACGCGACCCGAAGTCAAACCGCCCACCGGATCAGTTATGGCGAGACGTTTCCGCGCCGTACCAGTCGTGATCGTAAAGAACAGATCATCGGTCGTGAACTCAACGGCCCCCGCTTCCGCAGCAGTAAGACTCGTGCCGGAAGTGAGCTTCAACGGTGCGGTGCTTGCCGTCGCGGTTCCTGCCGCGAGATGGACGTTGGCCGTCGGTGCCACGTTGCCGCCGAAATGGAAGCGCCCGACGTGGATAGAATCTCCGCCTTCAGAGAGAATGGGGCGGTTCGTAGTGGCCTTCGTGAGGGCGGTGATGTGCAGGCCGATCTGAGTGGTGACGGACCCGGCGCCAATCGCATCGGGAATCCGAATATCGGTGAGCGTCGTGGTGGTCCCAGCGTTGATGCCGGGCGCAGAGAGGTTGATCTGAGTGAACGCCGTCACATTGGCTTGCGTGTCAAGGGACAAATGAATACCGCGCATCGTGGTAACCGCACCGTGTCCGACACCGCCGATGATGGCGAAGAGAAGACCATCGACCGTAGTGGCGGTACCAGTCGTGTTCAGATTCATCTGCCCGGTGATGCCACGGGCGGTCGATACATTGCTGGTACCTCCGACGGTCATCACGAAGTCGGCAGCGAAAGCGCTGAACAGCGCCGTGCCGCTGACCGTCGGGAGCACCTGTATGCCCCGGAAGCCCTGAAAGATCCCTAGATTGCTCACGGTGGGAGCAATCCTGAGCATGGTCTGACTTCCGACCGTACCGGCGCTCGATAGCGTGGGAGAGAGCGACCAGATGCCGTTGCCACTCGCGGTCTGCGCGGTTTCGGTGTAATCGCTCGCGAGCGCCTTCCCGCCCGCAGGGGGAGTAAGCATGAGTGGAGTACCGGAGGTGGGCGCGATGGTCTGGGCGGCGCTGAAGGTGTTGGCGAGCTGGAGGCCCGGCAGCGTACAGGTCGAAATGGGCAAGCTCACGGTGCCCGCACCGCCGGACTGTGGCGAGAGGGTCTGCGCGTAGGCGCTGGGCGCTCCGGTGTAGTCAAAGATGAGGCGCGGGATCGCGCTTGCGCTGGTGATGGTGAGCGGGCTCGTGAACGTGGCGGTGAGCGCCGAGAGTGCCTGCCAAGTACCAACGCCCGAGGCATCGGCGACCAGCACTTCGCCATTGACGGCACCCACGCCCATCGTGAAACCCTGAGTATTGATGCCGGCGAGGAAGGTCCACAGCCGCTCGATGGTCTCTTCGCGGTTCGCATACACCCCTGTTGGATTAGGGGTCGAACCGCGCCGTCCAGTGGCCGATGGGATCATGCTCACGGGCTACTCCCAGTCGTCGCGGCGGAATGGTCCTGGTGAGTATGGTTGGCGCTCGACCCACCAGAGGAAGATGGCGCCCAGAGAGGCGAAGACGAAGATCGCCGCGATCACGATCAGGGCGATGCGCTCGATCAGGTCCATCAGCGTTTCCTGATGCGCGGGTCGGGCGCCGGGCGCGGCTGAGTGACTTTCTCGCGCGTCACTTTCTCGGCGATCTCGATGCCCGCGCGCGCGGCTTCCAGCGCGTCGTAGGCGTCCTGGCGCGGCGCGGCGGTGACGCCCTCGGGACGGACGATGAAGGCGTAGCTACAGGCTCCGCACGAGCACTCGGCGGCCACGGGGCGCGCCCTGAGTACCCAGCGTCCGAAGAAGTGCCAGCGGCGCTCGAAGGCAAAGTGGGCCTGCGTGCCGTGCAGCCGCACGTCGGACGATGAGCATTTCGGGCAGCGGGCGGTCATGGCCACGTCATCATGTGGCAATCATGCCGTGGCTACGCAGGCGCGCGAGCAGGGCGTTGAGGGCCGTGCGCGCTTCGGCGTCGATGGTGGCCCCGCCCGTGGCATCGGCCACGGCGGCGCCCTGGGCACCAACAACCTGTGTGCTGGCGACCTTCAAGACGCCCGTCAGCAGATTGACGCCACCTCCGGCCGCTTGGTCGATTAGAACGCGCGGAGATGCCATCGTGTTACCGAAGCTGGATTCCCCGCCAGCGTGAAGCGCACGGTTGATGGTCGTGGCCGATGAGGGCTGATCGAATCTGGCCGTAACCGAGTTGGCAATGGTACCCGGAGCGGAAAGCACGGGGGCGGTGCCGTAGAAAGAGTGGGCGTCTGTGATAGGAGCGGCCGTAGTCCCAACGCTCCCAAACACGGCCACGGCCCTTGTTATCGGCTGGTTCGCATCCGCGTTGATCCTGCCGAAAAGCGCCCGCTCGTCCGGCAGTGGTGTAGCACTAACCCCACGGAGCACAATGGCAAACTCACCCGCAACGTCTCCGTAGGACGCTGGCAGGGGGCTCGGACCATTCACGTCTATCTGCCCAAACACCGCGTTGGGATTCTTCGCAGCCTGCCCTGCACTAAGGTCGCCCTCAACATTTACCCATGAGTATATCCCAACAGGTATTTTTGTGGTGCCGGCGGCTCGTAGGTTTACTGATAGTTGGTTCTGGATAATCTCAGGGTCGTAGATCAATGCGTTCGATGGCGACAGCGAAACGTCCTGAGAATTCCAGAAGATCATCTTGCCGCTGCTCGTTGGGATGTCCCCTCGGAAGATCCTCTGCCCGGAAATCTCTTCTGTCAGGATAGAGACGTTCGACGGGATCGTGATAGTGGTTCTAACGTAGGCGCCACTTGACTTCGGGAAGAACACCGTCCCGCCGTTCACGGCCGCTGCGTTGATCGCCGCCTGAATCGCCGACGTGTCGTCGGTGACGCCATCGCCCACCGCGCCGTAGGCTCGGACGTTGATCCACGGCTCGGCGACGAACCACGCGCTGGGCTCGTAGCGGTACAGCAGCTTCTCGTCATCGACGTAGACGGTCCAGCCGCGCTTGGGCGCGTAGAAGGCCCAGGCGTTGGAGCCCGAGCCAGCGCTGGAGACGGTGGGCTGCCAGACGGCGATGTTGCCGGCCTGTCCCGCCCAGGCGCCGGTAGGGCTCGCGGCGACGATGTAGCGGTCTCCGGCGGTGGGGGAGCCCGGAGGGGCGGCGAGGTCTTTGTCCTTGACTCCGCCCTGAACGATGCCGTCGAGCATCTGAAACTGGGTGTTGTTGTCGAAGGCACCGCCCAGCACGTAGCCGTATTCGAGCCCGAGATTGGCGCCGGTGGTCATTTAGGTGTGTCCCTGGGCGTAGTGGGTGCCGTAGGCGCGGCCGTAGCCGTAGAGGACATAGGGCGGGAAGCCGTCCGAGAGGTGTCGCGGGTAGGGCTTGCGGCTCACGACCCAGATGCCACGCTGGTCGCGGAGGATGGAGAGTGCCGCCTGGAGGATACTGAACACGCGTGCAGTGGTACTGCGTGCGGCCGTCGTTTGTCAAATCTCTCAGAAAAACGTTGACGACATGGGCGCGAGCTCGGATACTGTGGGTGCGAGGCTGAGGATCACGGTCTCGGTCAGGTAGCGGCTGTCTCAGCCTCGCAGCTAGACAAGCGCCGAAACGCGCGCCGCGCCTGACCGGGACCGCTTTCGTTTCGGGGGCATGGATGCACCGAGAGCGACGCGGCCACGATTTCTTCTTCTCGCCGCGCGACTACCTGAACGACCCCGCGGTGCTCGCCATGAGCACCCTGGCGCGCGGGGCCTACTCAACGCTCCTGTTCGCCCTCTGGGACCAGCCCGAGCCGGGGATAGCGCCGCTCGGGGAGGCGGCGCTGGCGACGCTCGCTAGGGCGACGGTGGAGGAATGGGCTCGGGTGCGAGATCAGGTCGCGCCTGCGTTCACCCGCAACCAGCACGGCGCCTGGGTGCAAAAGCGGATGGTGGCGGAACACGCGAGGCAGCAGGAGTTCTACCGCCGCCGCGCCCGGGACGGTGCTTCTGGCGGCTACGCCAGCAAGCGCTACCGAGATTCCCGCTGGACCGCTATGACCTCCGCTCTTGGGGGCCGCTGCGCGTGCTGCTGGACCATCCCCAAGCGCGGTCTCGTGGCGGACCACATCGTCCCGATCTCGGCTGGCGGACTTGACAACTTTGACAATGTTCAGCCTCTTTGCCGAGCTTGCAATACTAGGAAGGGGGCGGGAAGCACCAACTGGTTAGCTATTAGGATGCAAGAACTTAGCAGCTCACCTGCAGCTAACCTGCAGCCGAGGCCCAGCGCTTCTAAGGCTTCTAAGGCTTCTAAGGCTTCTAAGGCAGAAGAAGAATCTACAAAAACTAAGAGTAAGAGTTTGTCGGAGCCTCGCGCCAGGCGCTCGCTCCGACCCCCTATCGAGGGTTTAGCAGCACTACCCACCCGAACCGATCCCTGGTATCCCACGGCCCAGGAAGTGGACGCTTGGGAGAAAGCCTACCCAGAGGTCCAGATTGCGGGTACTTTCTCGGAGATGTCGGCGTGGCTGATTTCGAATCCGGGGAGGATGAAGACGTTCCGTGGCATGCCGGCGTTCATCAACCGCTGGCTGAGGCGAGAACAGGAGAACGAGTCGCCATGAGAAAGCCGAGAACGCCGTTGAGCGAAGCGGCACCGAAGCCGCCGGGGGCCTTCACGGCCACTGGGAGCTGGAACGAGCGGGCGGATTTCTCCGACCGCAGGCACATGCACAGCCTGATTGCGGCGCTGGTGAGCGAGCGTCGGCGTGGGAAGCTGACGCCCGAGTTGGCGGCCAACGCCATCGTGGCGGGCAACGCTCATGGGGCCTTCCCGAACTATCTCGCCTGGTGGAAGGCGACGGACTGGGCGCTGGTGCCGACCGGGACTTCGGCCGAGGAGTGCGTGAAGCGGGCGGGGCGCGGCATTCTCGGGCACTGGTGCGGGCAGGAGTGGAGCGGCACGCCCCGCAGCGAGTGTCAAGATCCTAGACACCGAGAGAAGGCGGCCGCGGAGCAGATCGCCGTGATGGTGGCCGGGATCGGTGCCCAGGGCGCTCAGGAAGGCACCCAGGATGCCGCGGGGGGCGACAACGCCCCCGTGGAGGCGTCTGGGGTCTTGTAAGGCGGGGATGGCACCTCTCAGGCGATCCTTGGCGTTTCTGACTTGGCGGGGTAGGCCAGGGTATATCTTAGCATCCGATATCCTCTGCAATACGTGCTTTCTGTAGCTAGAATATACCCATGATCGGGCGACGTCAAGGAGGATCATGGCGACGACGATGACGAAGATTTCACGTAGGCGGCTGGCGGTGTTGGACCCGGCTGGCTTCTGGCGCCGGAAGGCTGTTGGGAGCCGGGCCTCGTCGGCCAGGCACCACCGCGCCAGAGTCTGCCGGAATGGCGACGAAGAGCCGACGCCTCAGAGCCTTGACGACTCGCTGATGGCGCTGCACCTGAGGCTCGTGCTGGACCGCTCGACGGCGCTTGCCCCGTCGAGCGACGCTCGCCCGGGGATGTTGAGGCTGACGCGGGCGGGGGAGGCGTGGCTGGCGGATTACGAACGCTACCGCCGAGCGACGCGAGCTCTGGAGAAGCTCGGCATCGACTGCGAGATCGAGATCGCCAAGCGCATGTCGGTGAAGGACTTTACAGACGAGTGTTATAGTAACCCATGAAGCCACCCGATACCTGTCCCCAGCCTCACCCACATCGGAGGTAAGCCGTGCCAGGACCTCAAGTCATACCCGACGATTGCCGTGGACCCCGCGAGGCTTCAAGTCTCTCCAGCCGGATCTCGATCGCCCGCGACATGTTCCGCCTCGATGGCATGGGCGGTCTCTGGGCCTACCTGATGCTCTGGTGGGATCTGTAAATGGCCACCGCGCGCCGTATCCCAGCACCACGCCGCCCCCGCAGGCTACCCAAGCCCGTCGAGGACGTGATTGTCGGTGGCAAGCAGTTGATCGAGCAGGGCAAAGCGGCAGTCGAGACCCTCAAGCGAGGGGTCAGAACCATCAAAAAGTCGGTGTCGCGCTGATGGCTCCGCGCAAGAGCATATCCCCGCAGGGCATTCCAGACGAAGATTCACCTAACACATGAAGCCGGGAATGGGGCGCACCGTGAAGCCATGGCTCAGCCCGTTGTCCAAACCCCGACCGCGCGACCCGCTCGGCCGTTGGCGTGCGCTCACTGCTGACGAGCTGGTCCGTCGGTATCATGACGTCACGGAATGGTGGCGCTATGAGCCAATGCAGATCGTTCCTCGAATGAGAGTGAGGAAGCGATGAAGCCATGGACCACCGACTCCCTGGAGCGCGCCTGCCGCCGGGTGCTGCTGGAGCGCGCCTCGGTCGCGGTGGGGCCGGTGAGTCGGGACCTGGCAGCCGACATCGAATGGACCGAGGGCGGACGCGCGAAGATCCGCGTGGACGGCCACGAGCTGGGGCTGCGGCCAGCCACCATCCACGAGCTGCTGCACCTGGTGCTGGATAAGGCCATGGAATCATTCGACGAGCCATTGGCCGAGGAAATCGTGCTGGCGTTCGAAAAGCGGCTCGACGCCAGAATCGCCTTGAGCCGCAGGAGGAGTGCATGGTGGGGGAAGACGCTCAGGAGAAAGACTGGCAGACGGTAGACATCGCCGGCGCACAGGGAATCCGGCACGCGCCCTCCGCGCAACTGTACGGAGCGCACGGGACGGAATCCTTGCATCTCAGCGAGCGCCGGCGGGCGCGCGAGCTGGTCTGTAACGGCAGGAGCGGGAACATCGCTCAGGAGCGGCTGTTCTTCGACGCCATGATGAACTGCTTCGATCGCTGGCAAGCCCAATCGCGCGATGGGGATGCGGGATTCGGCGCCGTGTTCCTGACCGTACTCGCACTGCTGTTCGAGCACGGCGAGCGGATCGCGTGAGGAGGTTCGGATGTTCGGAACTAGGAAGCAGATCGTGGTGGGCGCCTGGTGGGCGATGTGCTGCCCGATGGATCTCTACTGCATCGAGGACGAGGAGCAGGCCGAGGAGGTCCGATATTGGTGGGACGAGGAACTGATGCACGGCGTTTGGGACACGCGGGAAGTGGCGCTTCATGACATGCGAGACGATGTCGAGGCGATGCGCTCATGGACCGCATGAAGCCGCTGTGAAGGCGAAGAAGGCCATCAACAACTTGATCGTCGTCTCTGACACCCACTGCGGGTGCCGCCTGGGGCTCTGTCCGCCCGAGGGCGTGGCACTCGACGATGGAGGCCGCTACGAGCCGTCGTCGGCGCAGCAGAAGGTCTGGTCCATCTGGCGTGATCTGTGGGATGAATGGGTGCCGCGGGTCACCAAAGGGGAGCCCTACGACGTGGTGATGAACGGCGATGCCCTGGACGGTGTTCACCACGGCGCCGTCACCCAGGTGAGCCAGAACCTCGCGGACCAGGCGACCATCGCCATCGCCTGTCTCGGCGAGGTCGCCCAATGCGCTCACAAGAGCGGAGGCCGATACTGGCACATTCGCGGCACCGAAGCCCACGTCGGCAAGTCCGCTCAGGAAGAAGAGCGGCTCGCCCAGGCCCTCGGCGCCGTGCCCAACGAGGCCGGCCAGCACGCCCGCTGGGAACTGTGGAAACGCATCGGCCCCGGAAGCGGGCACCTCTGCCACCTGCTCCACCACATCGGCGTCACCGGCTCGGCCGCCTACGAGTCCACCGCCGTCCACAAGGAACTGACCGAAGCCTTCGTCGAAGCCGGCCGCTGGGGCGATGAGCCGCCGCAAGTCATCGTCCGCTCCCACCGCCATCGCCACTACGAAATCCGCATCCCCATCGGCGCCGGCTACGGGATCTCCACCGTCACCCCGGGCTGGCAGCTCAAGACCCCGTTCACCTATCGTATCCCCGGAGCGCGCGTTGCCCAGCCACAGTTCGGCGCCGTCTTGATCCGCGCCGGAGACGAGGAACTCCACTCACGCTCCTTCGTCCGCCGCATCGAAAGACCTAAGGAGGAATGACCGTGAGCGTCATCGTCGTGGTCAAAGATGGCACGCGCTGCTGCATGGCCTGCGACTCGCAAGCCTCCCTCAACGGCAACGCCGCCATGCTCGCCGCACCCAAGATCGTCCGCTCGGGAGAACTCCTGATCGGCGCCGACGGCACCCTCTCCCTCATCTCCTTCGCCCGCCACGTCTACCCGGTGGATCGGCCGCTGGTGGGAGAATCGCTCGCCCGCTGGGTCCTGAACGTCTACGGCCCCGCGCTCCGCCGCTGGCTCGACGAGTCCAAACACCTCGAAACCCGCGACGGCCGCACCGACTTCCCCGGCACCGCCCTCATCGCCCGCGCCGGCGAGTTCGTCCACCTCGACTCGGCAGGCAACGCCGCCCAACTCGACTCCAACTTCTGGGCCATCGGCTCCGCCTCCCCAGAAGCCCTCGGCGCCATGTGGCAAGCCGAACGAGATTCCCGCTCGCCGGAATACACCGCCTACTCCGGTGTCCAAGCCGCCATCGCCCTCGATCCCCACTGCGGCGGAAAGATCACCCTGGAGTGGACCTCGTGACCGACCCCATCGACGCCGATACCTGGCGCCTCGCCCTCGAAGCCGCCCTCACCTCCGCCCCCACAGACGGCCTCTCCACCCAGGAAATCTCCGCCCTCTGCGATATCCACTCCCGCAACGTCCGCTATGGCCTCAAACGCCTCGCCTCCCAAAATAGACTCACCGTCCAAAAACGCTACCAGCAAGGCATCGACGGCATCCGCCGCCCCATCCCCGTCTACCGCCTCAAACCACCCCCTGAACCACCCCTCACCACCACCCCGCCCGCCTCATCTCCCGACACACCCCACACCACCGCCACCTCGCCCCACCCCAGATCCCAGGCTCCCACTCCCCCCACTCCGCCCCCATCCTCCTCCGGTGCCACACCCAACACCACACCACTCGCCACACGCTAGACGCCACCAATGCTTCTCCCGCTCGCCGCCAGACCCCGCTGGGGGCCTACCACCTCTACGGCCGGCGCCACCCGTGGGGGGGGTGTGCCTTCGGGGTGCACATGCGGGCACCGGCGAGCGCACGTCAAGCGCATGTCAGGCAGGGCTACATAATACAGGTTATGCGACAACGCATGCGTAACCCCCTGCGGCACAAGGCCAGCGTCGTCTCCTCTCGCCTCCCGCATGAATACCAATGCACTCACCGCGCCCCTAAGTCGTTGCCGCTGCGTTGAGCCTCCCCGCTCGCTCCGCCAGCCGCTGACACCGCTCCGCCTGCGTCGGACTCAAGTTCAGCCGCTCCAAGACCGCCAGAGCCCGCTCCGCTACCTCGCCAGGCGGTAAGCCCCGCGCCGCGTCAATCGCCGCCAAGCGACGCTGCGCCACCTCCACCGTTACCCCAAGCTGCACCAAAACACGTTGCTGGGAGAGCTCCCCCGTCAGTTCGCCCTGCGTCCTAAGTATCTCGTGCGCAGCGCGTAACGCCTTTACAGCCGCGTCACGGTCCTGCGCCGCGAGGGCCCCCCGCATGATCTTTTCGGCCTGCTCGATATACCCGGACACACGTTGGAGCAAGTCTGTGCCTGCCATACCGTTACGCTTGGCCATAGCGGCGAGCAGATCACGCTTGGCGTGTTTCTTCATATGGGAGGAGAGACCCATGCGTTGCAAGCCATGTTCTCTGGCGGCGCGCGCTACGGGCATGCCTTCCATGACTAGGGCTTCGATGCTTTTGCGAGCGGGGTGCTGGCAGGTACGGCAGGCGGACATGGGCGGGAGTCTAGACTAGATTTGTGCGGCTACGCAATGGCCTGGTATCGGGCTTGGTGCCTTACTCTCTATGGGGGCAAGTTGGAACGGTACGACCTGGATCTGGGAGTCCACCGAGCGAGGCCGCTCGGGCGTTGGAGAGCCTATCGGCTCAGTCACCCCGTGCCGTGCGGGCTGCTAGGGTCTGCTTGGCGCTGCTACGGTCAGTAACTGGCCGCTCGCGCCCCCACTTGTCAAATCTTCTCCGTCCCCCGCTCTTTGCGTTGACAACGCCCGCGAGCGCGCCAATACTGTCGGTAGTCGCGAGGGCATCGCGCCCTCGTGGCAGAGCGAAGGAGAAATAGAATGACTAGGCGCGAGAAGGCAGCATGGCACCGTGACGCGGCAGCGAGTGCTCGGCAGGGGGCGGAGAAGTGCCGCAAGGCTGGCCAGCTCGGCAACGCGAACCTGTTCGAAATCCTCGCCCGAGCACACCAGCGCATCGCCGACAGGAAGGTGCAATCGTGACCACCGCGCGTGCTACACGGGGGCGCGAGCCTGCCGCCGGCGAGTGCCCGCACTGCGATGGCAGCGGCCACGACCCCGAGGAGTACGACCAAGACGAGGACGGCGAGGAGTTCAGTATCAGCACGTGGAAGGAGAAGTCCCGTGCGTGACCTGTTCTCGTCTCTGTGCTGGGTGGTAGTGATATCGGTGGGCTGGATCGCCGCTGATGGCCTGTGCCGGCACTTCAGCGTTGAGCCTTGGTGCTTCCTCGTCCTGTGGTGCTCGGTGGGCGTAGCGGTGGCTGGGAGCGCCTTGCGCGGGCTGCGAGGGCGGCCATGAGCGCGCACACGCCGGGACCGTGGACCGTCTACAGCAACAGCCCGGACGCCGACGGGACCGAGGGCCTGCCGTCCATCATGGCACCCAACCCGCTCGGAGACGGCCTGTTCTACGTCGCCCAGGCCAACCTTACCGCTGACGCCCGCCTGATCGCCGCCGCCCCGGACCTGCTAGCGGCGCTTCAATCCATCACGGGCTACATAGAAAACGGAACGCTCGTGCGAAGCATCGAGACGGACGGGCACCCCGATTTCACGATTCGTATGATGCACTTCGTCTGCGACTTGGGCGCAGCACAGTCGGCCATCGCCCGCGCCAGGGAGACGCCGTGAGGAGCGGACGCAGATACCTAACCGTCTTTAACCGCTGCGTAAAGTGTAAGCGCAGGTGGACGGTTAGAACGGCCGTCCCAAAGACTAAGGAGCACCATGCCATGAGTTATGGCGCAGCCGTGCCGGATAATCACTGCCCGTGGTGCAAGCAGACGAACCGTCTCATGCGCTGCATCTGCTCAACGTGCAGCCGCCACAAGGTGACGCCATGACGCCCTATCCTTACCAACTCGCCACGGAAAAGCAGAAAGCATTGGGCTCGCCCTGGTGGTGCATCCATCACAATGTGCGCCTTGAGCTGCTGAGAGAGCCGATCGAGAACCGCGTCAAAGCCATCCGCCAGACCAAAGCTCCACACGAGCGGGAAACAAGACTGCGAGCACTGAGACCGCTCATCGGCAGGTTGCCCGCTGCGCTCGACAACGCCGACGCCAAGCGGGAGAAGGCCTACGACGAGTGGAAGAAGGCCTACGCCAAGCGGGAGAAGGCCTACGACGAGAAGGACAACGCCGAGTGGGAGAAGGCCTACGACGAGAAGGACAACGCCGACGCCGAGTGGGAGAAGGCCTACGACGAGTGGAATAAGGCCTACGACGAGTGGGAGAAGGCCGCCGCCAAGTGGCGCAGGGCCAACGCCGAGCGGAAGAAGGCCTACAAATCCCACGCTGCCGAGGTTGATATGCTGTGGGCCGCTGAGTGCGCCGATATCCTGTGGGGACCAGGCGGACTCATCTTCCCGGAG
>ERZ1292642.292-Hain-H14-01um-R1-292-length-33162-cov-9_pt1 | contig 33162 bp, 54 predicted proteins | sample MGYA00564403_ERZ1292642 | MGnify/ENA primary metagenome ERZ1292642 (study PRJEB36523, sample SAMEA6512643) | groundwater metagenome | collected 2019-01-09 | study: AquaDiva: Metagenomics assemblies of 32 groundwater samples
TCTTGAGGTCCTCGCAGAGGACCCAGCGGTCGGGCTCGGGCACGGAGTCGATGTAACGTTTCCAGGCGTCGAGGGCGGGGCTCACTCGTGGCCTCCCGGCGTGGCGCGGAGGGCGGCGCGGGACAGCAGGCGACGGGCCTTGTTGAAGCGTTCTCCTTGGTTCGGGTGAACCACGGCCTCTTCGTCCAAGAGTTGTAATCCCTCCCGCAGCGCACCCTCCACCTCGGCCACGCAGGCCTCGGCGGCGGCGAGCTGGACACTTCGCTGCTCGGCGCGTTTCACGTAGTAGAGCGCGTCCTCGCGGTTCCGGTCCCGCTCGGCGGTCAGTTCGTTGCAGCGTGAACACTTTGTGATGCGGGAGTGGGCGATGTCCCTCGCAGTCATCTCCGCTTGACGGAGATTGTTGATCCCGCCGACTAGCGTCTGACCAATCTCATGCTTGCTCCACTCACCGAGCGCTGTGCGGGCGCCCGACACCTCCCGCTCCACCGCCGCGAGCTGGGCGCGCAGGGCCCGCGCCTCATCGTGCGCCTCGGCCAGCTGCGCGAGCGCGACGACACCGCAAGGATCGCCGGGGCCGTAGATGCAACGGTCGGCGTCGCAGCCGCCGTGACGGCCTACGTCTCTCATGGCGCTCCCTCGCCGCCGGGGGCACGGAGGGCAGCGTTTGCCTTCGCTAGCGCGTTGACCAGCGCCGTCGACTCCGCGATGTAACTCGGCAGGTGCATGTCGTTGGCCGTGTTCCTGACCAACCACCCGCGCTCGATCAGCCCCATCACGTCGCTTAGCGCCTCGGCCAACTCCCCCGCCCCGCTCATGCCACCCCCCTCATGGCGCCTGCACCATGCGATGCAACGCGACGGCGCAGCAGCCGTATTGGTCGCCCGGCGCCAGCAGCGTGCGACAGTCCTCGGCAGACAATAGCCAGACCGCGAGCCACAAGAACATTCCCCCGCTCATGCCGTCCCCCGGAAGCGGATCGCGGCGGCAAGACCGTAGTAACCACACTTACCGGCCATCATGGCAGCACGCTCCCGCCCCTCCGCTTCCACGCGCGCGAGGGCGGCGGCGATCTCATCCGCCAAGTCCGAGCGTTGCTTCCTGTTGAGATACCCGTCACGCGACCACGCTATCTTCGTCGCGGTCTCCCGGTGCTCCTTGGAGGGCTTTGGGTCGCTCATGCCATTCTCTCGGCCGCCGGGACTGAGTCTCAGGACGCCCGCGGCGAGCAGCCGGCACGCGCCGGCGACGTCGCCGTGGCCGACCAGGCCGTGCGCGTGGTACCGGAGCCAGTCGTGGGCGTCCGCGACCGGCCCCGGCCAGACGACGACGACGGCCTTGCCGCGCTCCCACGCGTACAGCACCTCCATCGAGGTCCCCACGCTGTACTTCCACGGGTACGCGAGCACGGCGTCCGACGCGTCGATCTCGCGCTTGTCGGCCTCGACGGCCTCGAAGCCAGCCACGGCGACGGCGGTCGGGTCGAAGCACTCGACGCCGAGCCACTCGAGCGTCGCCGCCGCCTCCACCCTCCAGGACCGCTGCTCTCTCAGCGTGCAGTCCTGCATTGGCCCACTCAAATAAACCCTCATGCGTAAGCCACCTTGTGCTGGTTACCGTGGCGCCTGTTGTTCGCTGAGACTTTTGGCGTCGCCCAGCGGCAGTTGCCCGGGCGAATGCCCATGTCGCGGAGGAAATCCTCAAACGATGACGCCCAGCTGTCACAGACAGTAATTCCACGCTTCACGTAATGAGGCTTCAGTACGCGCCGCCGCATCGCGCGCCACGTGGTGTACGTCGTCGTCTGACCGTTAGAACATGTGTGGCCGTGGGTCTTTGCGCGACCTTTGAGCGCTTCGCTGATATGGCGCTTATGCTCCAAGCTCTTCGGAGCATTTCGACCACTCAGGTAGACTCTCACGCGCTCTCGATCTCCCGGCGCGCCGACTCGAGGTCGGCCGCGATCGTCGACGCGTACAGGTCGCGCTCGTCGCGCGGCAGGCGCCGCAGGCCCTCGTAGATCCGCTCCTCAGCGGCCGCGTCGTTGGTATTCCACTGGTCCGTCTCGGCGTGCGTCTTCGTCTTCATGGTCGGTCCTCCTCTTGTTCTGTCACGTTGTCGGGCGTGCCCTCGAGCGGGAGCACGAAGTACGCGTACCCGGGCGCCGGGTACCAGACGTCTCCGGCGTAGATCCACGGTCCGAGCTCGGCCATCTTCATCACGCGCTTGTAGTGCACGTCGTTGTCCTTGAACACGATCTGGCTCAGCGTGTCGGCGCCGAGCTCACGCGACCTGCTCGCGAGGTCGTCGACGATGTGCGTGAAGTAGCCGCGGCGCCGGTGCTCGGGGAACACGCCGAGGACGAACATCGCCTCGGTGTCGTTGTAGTCACGCGGGTCGTACTCGACCAGGCCGAAGCCGACGACGGCGCGGAACTTGTCTGAGCGCGGCTCGGGCACGTCGGGCATCGCGTCGACGGAGTACTCGAAGATCATCTCGTTGGGGTGGACGACGCGCGGCCGGTCCCAGCCGAACGCCGCGCGGCACTCGTCGGCGCCGCAGGCGTCGAAGTACCGCCTGAACATCTTGGCAGCGGACTGTGCGGTCAGCTTCCGGGCCGTGAGCGCGGGCGCTCTCAAAAGGCCCACTCTTCGAGGTGCCAGACGCGCATTGTGTCCCTCCCGAGAAAGTCTATCCGCCCTCAGCGACGCTTGATCTCGATCTCGACCTGCACCTCGCCGCGCGTCTCCGCCAGCAGCCACCGCTTCAGGTCCTCCGAGAACACCGACCGATCCGGCTCGGGCAGGTCGTTCGCGTAGAACTGGAGCGCCCCACCGTCCGGGTGTCTCCGGTCGTTGGGCGCTCGGTTCTTCTGGCTGACCGTCGGGGCGGCGAGCGGGACCGTCACTTCAGCAGCCACACGCGGTGCTCCGACGTCACTCCGACCCGGTCGTGCGCGAACAGGAGGTACTGCCCCGGCGGCGTCTGGTTCTTCAGCTCCTCGCGGAGCCACTCGTTGCCGGACTCCGTCGACCCGTTTACCCAGAGCACCCGCGCGTTGTTCTGCCGCGTCTGGCCGAACGGGATCGACCACATCGTGTGCCAGTGACCACAGATGGCGAACCGGAACGGCTCGGGGATCGTGCCCGCGGCCCAGGAGTTCATCGCACGGATGAAGCCGTAGATCGGGATGCCGGCGAACCCGCCGCCGCGCATCTGGTGCCCGTGGAACAGGAAGTATCCGTGGTCGCCGACGCTGAACACCCTGTACCAGGCGTTCTCGCCCGGCTGGTAGTTCGCCTGCCACGTGACGCGCGGGTTCTTGCCGAGCATCGTCCGCGCGACGTGGTACAGCATCGAGTCGGCGTTCGTCTCCGGGTGGTACTCGCCGCGGCGTCCGATGCGCCCGTGGTTGCCGGCGACCTCCTCGACGACGACCTCGTCGAAGTACGCCGAGAGCCGCGTCAGCGCGGTGCACAGGATCTCCGGACCGTCGAGCATCGACTGGCGGAACAGCGAGGCGTCGACGCGCCACGCCTGCCCGGGGAAGATCTGCTCGCCCTCGACGAAGTCGCCGCCGAGGCAGACCACGAGCTTCCGGATCGGCCGGTCGGCGCGCTGGATGTCGGTCAGCAGCATCACCTTGTCGACGTACTCCGCGACGCGCACCGCGCAGACCTGGGAGTTGTACGTCGGGGTCTTCTTGCCGAGCTGCCAGTCGCTCATGACCGCGATCGCGGTCTCGGCGTCGTCCTTCCGACGGTCCAGCTTCGGCGGCTTCGGGACCGGGACGTCGACCTGCTCCGCGGCCTCGAGCGCGGCCTGGCGGACGGCGGCGACGAGCTCGGACTTCGTGGTGTGCGACTGCTCGAGCTGGCGCATCAGCTTCGCGTTCGTCGCCTTAAGCGCCGCGACGACGCGGTCCTGCTTGTCCTGGTCCGCCGCGGCCTCGAGCGCCGCCGCGGCGCGGTTCTTCTTCTTCATGCGAGGAAGCCTCCGTCCCTGAAGCACGTCCCACAGCTTCGCCGGCGATGCTTCTGCGTCGCCTCGATGCCGAGCTTGAGTCCCAGGGCCACGAGCGCCTTGTGGATGGCCGTCGCCGCGATCGTCCGGTCGTCGAACGCGGTCCGGAGCGTCGCGCGCTCGTCAGCGGTGAGAGCCGCCGCGAACGTCGCGATCCCGCACGTCGGTCCGTGGAACCGCCCGTCGTCGAGCGCGCGGATGCCCTCGAGCGTGAGCCGCGGCGACTTCGTCGCTTGCTTCTTCACTCTGTCACCTCTTTCTTCGATGGGCCGCAGCAGCCGTCGCAGCCGTGCAGGTCGTCAACGGCGCGGACCTTCTGGTCCGGGTCTGGGTGACCGACGCCATGCGGGCAGATGCGCTCCATGAACTTGCGGTCCGCGCGCCAGTGCGTCGGGAACTTGCGCATCGCGTGGTCGGACGGGCGGTGGACGACGCACGGCACGCCGGCGCAGTGGCGCGCCTCGTGGACGCTGCGGAGGACCTGGCGCGTGCCAGTGACGTAGACGAGCTGCCCGTCAGGCACGACGTCGACGGGCACAATCAGACGGCGAGTCTTCACGCGGTCGGCCAGTTCGACAGGTCGAGGACGTACGCGCGGTCAGCGCTCGACGCGCTCAGGAGGTCGATGACGAGCGTGCCGTCGATGACCCCGCAGCCGCCGCGATCGCCCAGCGACTTGCAGATGGACCAAAGCTTGGACTGCTGGCCGACGCGGCGCGCGACGCGCACGTCTACCATGAGCCACTCTTTGAGAACCGTCGGGCCGATCGGCCTCGACGTCTCGGGGAGCGTCGTCGTCACGCTCTCGGCCGGCAGACTTCGGCGCTGTGCGGGTGCGGCCCGTACTTCCCGCACGCGTCGTGCCACGGGTGCGGCGCGGTCGGGCACCGGACGACTCCGGACTCGATGTAGCACAAGCGGCAAGCTACTCCGTCGTGGGCGACGTCGTTGGTGTTTCCCATCGGACTCCTCCACTCGTCCCACTATATCCCGCATCCGCGCGGCGCGGTGAGCGCGCGTGAACGTACGACCTTTGTGTGCGGCGCTCATTTTCTCCGATGCTTCGCCAGACAAAAATGTGCGCGCCACTCCAACACTAATGCGTTTCTTCGTCTCGACGGATCGCGGTCTTCCGCGCGGCCAGGTCATTTCTTGACCCGCTTTTTAAGCGGAGGCATCAGGCCCCACTTGTGGCAGTAATTGTACAGAGTCTTGAGCGAGACTCCAAGGCTCCTCGCCGCGTTGGTCTTGTCGCCCTCCCACTGTTCCAGGCGGTCAACGACGACGGCGCGCTCGACGTCCTCAAGCGTCGGGTTCTCGCTGCCCACCTGGACCGTGAACGCGCAGGACGCCGTGATCTCGTCTGACATCAGTCCCCCGCCCTCCCGTCGTGCACCGCGCACTGGACGCGGCCGCCGTCGACGCGCCTCCACCCGTCTGGGCCGGCCACGCGCGCGGCGGTCGACGGGTTCGCCTGGCAGGCCACCTCGCCACAGCCGGCGACGTCGCACTCCCACCGGACGATGGTGGTCGTGACCGTGATCGTCTGGACCATCTACGTGCGCTTGTGCTGGAACTTGTGACCGGCGCGGCAGACGCGCATCCGGGTCTTCTGCAGGCGCGAGTTCTTGCCGCCGCCGCCGGGCGGGAGGGACTGCGTGCGAGACTCCTCGCCGCAGTACCCGCACTTCGGGAGCCCGAACTTGAGCGTCGACGATCGTTGTCTCATGTCGAGACTATCCGCCGCTGTGCGCTTCAATGTACGACCGCGCGGCGTCGAAGATCGCGGAGCGCTTCTCCATGATGCCGACAGTCGCGTTGCACGACTTGCACAGGAGACCGCGGGCTACGCCGGACGCATGGTCGTGGTCTATGACCAGCGGGGCCTCTCGCCGACAGATAGCGCACGCAGCGCCCTGCTCCATCAATAAACGCTCGTAGTCGTCCGGCGCCAGGCCGCGCTTCCGGAGCGTGCGGCAGGACCGACAAACTAGCCGGTTCGTGTAAGCGTGCCCCTCCGCGAAGTAGAAGTGCTCCTCGGTCTTCGGCAAGACGTACCGGCACGCGGGGCAGAGGAGCCCGCCGGACCAGAACGGGAGCAGCGCATCGCGGTACCACGCGACGGACTGCGGCAAGCTAGACCTCTCGGCGTCTCTGTCTCGGCCAAGACCCACGGCGATACGCGCCCACGACGTCACGTGGTCCCACCTGCTCAACGCGCCCTCGAGTGAATCGTCGCGCGCCGACGACTTGATGGGTGAGAAGACTGGCGGACTCTCCTCCGTCGCATCGTAGGAATGCAAGGCCGCAAGGCCAGAAGCGTCGCGGTCTACGTACGCGTGGAGGCTGACAACGGAGTGGTGATAGGCCCCCGCGGGGACGTCGAGCGCATACGCGAGCGCGTGCTGGAGCGTCGCGAACATCCAGGCGTCGTACGGAAGACCCCAGAAGACGTCGTTGGACCGCATCGTCGTCATCATTTCGAGTCGGCCGTCGCGCAAGGCGAAGTGCAGCTCGACGGTGCATGGGACGTCTTTGCTCGGACGCGCGAGGTCCCACGGGCGCCAGATGACGACGCCGGCTTGCCGTGTGTCGGGGTCCCTCTTGATGAGGTCGACGACGCGGGGGAACTGCGCGTGCGCGCGAGGTCCGTACCCGCCGCGCAGGCGACCACCCTCGACGAACTGCGCGAAGTTCTTCGTGATCTTGACGAACTGGACCGCGTCGGACAGCCCCGCGATGAGCTGCATCGCCTCCGCGGCGCCTATCGCGAGGCGGGGCTTCCGCCCGACGCCGACGGGGACGACGCGCGTCGGGTCTTTCACCGAGATGAGCACGGGTCCGACCTCGCGGGTCCGCTGGCCACGCGGGGACACCTCTCGACCCTCGTCGAGGACGATCTTAACGATCTCGAGGTACCCGTCTTGGAGGTCGTCAACCTCGACTCTCACCGGATCGATCCCGCGAGCGCGGCGACCGTGTACGGCAGCAGCGGCGAGTACCGCAGCGCAACCTTCTGGAGCTTGCTCCGGCCGAACTCGAGGCGGTACCTCGAGAGGATCGACGGGATGTCGTCGGCGCGCGCGAAGGCCTCGTTGAGCTTCCGGAACCGCTCGACGATCGCTTGCGCGTCGTCCTCCATCAGCACGAGCAGTGCGTTACGCGTCGAGAGGACAGCCTCGAACGCGCGGAGGTCGAGCTGGTTCAGCCGGCGCCCACCGCGGTACAGCGGACCGTATACGCTCTCGCCGACGTGGTACCGGTCAGCGATGAACGGCTCCGGGTGGTCCGTGAGCGTCTGGTAGTACTCGTCGAGCGGGTAGCCGCCCTTCGGCGGACCGTGCTTCACGACCGGCCACGTGAGGACCTCCGACAGCGCGGTCGCCATCGACGTCTTGCCGGTCTTGTCGCAGCCCTCGAGGATGATGATGCTACAGGGTGCCAATCAGGTCTCCTTCTTCATGTCAGGTCGACGAAGTCGTCTATCCGCATCGTCCCCGGCTTGCGTGGCGCGTCCGAGCAACAGAAGAACGTCGCCTCGGTGACGTACCGGACGTCACGCTCACCGCGGAGGTGCGCGGCGACCTCGCGCGCGAGCCACGCGCCGACCGGCGGGCAGACGGTCTTGCCGAGCATGCGCAGCGCGAGCGCCTGGTCCATGCCGAAGTGGTAGTCGTCGGGGTACCCCTGGACCCGCATCAGCTCGCGCAGCGTCAGCAGTCGGTCCTCGATCGGGTGGACGTAGCGCGCGAGTGCGTACACGACGGGGCACGGCTCGCCGGTCACGAGGCGCCGCAACATGTGCATCGGGAACATCTTGTCGACGCGGTCAGCGACGACGTCGGAGTACTCGCGGAGCCTCTCGACGGAGACCTGATTCATGAGGACTCCCTGCGCGATCGCGGGGATGGTCTTCATGATCTCGGTCGCCGGGATCTTCGCGCCCGTGTAGATACTGCGCGAGCTGACCGGCTTGTTCTCCTCGTCGTCGGGGACGCCGGCGATGACGTCGACGACGTCGGGCGGCGGTGACGGTGACCACTGCGGGACGAACGCGCCGGCGTCACTGAGCACGACGAACACGCGCGGCCGCCACTGCGGGAGACCGCAGTCGTAGGGGTTCACGAATATCCACGAGAGGCTCTTGAACCCGAACTCGGACGCGAGACCGCGGTAATACTCGGCGCCGTTGCGGACTGCGCCTCTGACCGACTCGATGGCGACGACGGGGGCCTGGACCGCGCGCGCGAGGACGAACACGTCGCGCGTCCACTCGAGGAGCGGCGACTCGGTCTGCCGACGGTACCCGACCGTCGTGGTGCTCCACGGAGCGCACGGAGGGTTGGCGTACAAGAAGTCAACCTTGCCCGCGTACGTCGACGCCTCGGTCCACGCGCCGGTCTTGTTCATGAAGACGGGGACGTTTGGCCTGAAGTGCTGCCACTGCTTCACGCCGTAGTTCGTGCGCTCGAGGTGCCCGAGGAGCTCGAAGTGCTGCTCGACGCCGATGCTGAAGCCACCAGCGAAGATGTGCGACCCCAGCGCGCGGAGCGGCGCGACGGGCTCCTTGACGACGGAAGCCTTCACCGTGTCTTTCCCGCGGGTGAACCGGCGGCTCGACGTCACGCCGACTCCGCAGGCTTGATCACGACGATGCGGTCCGCCAGTCGTACGCGATCTCTGCACCCGGCACGATCGCGACACCTGCGAAGTCCTTCATCTCGTCCGGCACGTCGACCTCCTCTGGTTCTGCGCCTGCTGCTTCAGCGTCGCCCACCGACAGTTGCCCGGCTCGTAGTCCCCATCCACGTCGACGCGGTCCAGAGTCTTGCCGCGCGGGCGACGGCCCATGTCGGCCAGGAACGCGTCGAAGCGTCGCCACCGGTCGCACAGGGCGACGCCGCGGCCGCCGTACCGGTCCCAGTCGTGGCGGTTCGGGTTCGTGCACCGCTGGACCATGTTCCGCCAGCTCTGGTACGTCGCGCGCGGGCCGGCCGCCGCGGTGGTGACCGTGCGACACGACGTCACCGAGGCGAGCAGACCCAGACGTTGTTCCTGCTGTGGTCCGGGTACAGCGCGCCGATGAAACACGACATGACGTCGTCGCCGTGGTACTCGCGGAGCTGGTGGTAGACCGCCGAGTGCTCGGGCGTCATGACCTTCTTCAGCGGCGGGTACGACGCGAACGTGCCGAAGCGCTTGTCGACGGAGAAGCCCGCACGCTCGATCGCGGTCTGGAGCTCCGGGACCGTGTACTCGTGGATGTGGTTCGCCGCGGCCTTGCCGTTGAAGACCGGCGTCGACAGGATCAGCTGCGTGTCCGCCTTGCACACCGCGTGGAACGCTGACAGCAGCGCAGCGCCGTCCTCGACGCCCATGTGCTCGATGACCTCGAAGTTCGTCACGTAGTCCGGACGCCCGTACTCGTCGACGAGCTCCCGCCAGCGCTCGATGAAGTTGAACTCTGTCTTGGTCACGCACCACGTCTTCCCGTGGCCTTTCGCTGTCTTGTTCAGGTCGACGCCGACGTACCGGCCGCCGTGGACGAAGTTCGTCCCCGACAGCACGTGCGCGAGCGGCGCTTGCTGTCCGCACCCGACGTCGAACACCAACGTGCCCGGCTTCAGGTAACGCGACGCCCAGCCCCACCGCATGCAGTGCGCGAAGTAGTCGCGGTGCACAAGCTTCGCGAACCTTCCGGACTGGCACTGCGTCGTGTCGAACTGACGCTCCGGTCGCGGAACTTTCCGCTTTGCGGGTACGCCCATCGCTGTCCTCCTACGCCTCGATCTTTCTCTTCAGGTCGGCCAAGAGCTCGCGGTTCTGCGCGACGAACGTGCCCCACGCGCCGAGTCGCTCGAGCTCGGCCGCGCGGGTGATGAACTCCCACGCTGCGGCGCGCGCCTCGGCGACCTCCAGTGCGGTCACTGCTGCGCGGGGTGGAGCTGAGGTCTCCCGACCGCAGGCGCCGGCGCGTTCGCGGCGACGGTGGCCAGGAGCAGCTCGACGTCGCGCCGGCGGACCGAGACGTCGACGTCGTGCGTGCGGCACGCGGCGAGCAGTCGGCGAGCGGCGGCGCGGACGTCCACGCGCGCGAGCCCGCGGAGAACGGTGTCGGCGGAGATCACGTCTCCCATGTCTCTCTATATCCTCCGCGCGTCGAAGTCGCGACGGAGGTAGCGCGCGGCGGCCTCGTGAAGCTCGGGCCTCTCGCGACCGCGGCCGAGTACCCTGCGATTACAGAGAAAATCGAGCAGACCGCGGACACGCCCGGTCTTGTGGTCGTGGTCGACGTGGAACCTCTTCCCGAGCTTCGGAGGACGTTCGCAGATGTGGCACGTGCCGGTGTCCATCTTCTCGTACTGCGCTTCGGTGAGCCCGTACGTCGCGCGGAGGTACCGGTCGCGCTTCGTGAGTGCACGCCACTCCTCGCGCAACAGGCCGAGTCGCTCGCGCGCGGTCACACGCCGCTTACGCCGGCTCATACGTCGTCGATCTCGAGCTCCGCCTCGACCCAGTGGCCGACGGTGTCGTAGCCATGCGTGACGGTGTCCTTGAACCCGAGCTGCCGGTACATCGTTGTGGCGACGTGGTTGACGTCGTGTACACGGACGCGGACCCACGGGTGACCGTCGTATCGCGCGCGTTCGATCATCTTCAGCATCAGCAGCTTCCCCCGACCCCGGCCGCGGTGCTCGACGTCGACCTCGACGTCCCAGATGTACCCGCTCGTGCTCAGGCGCGCGTGGCCGATGTTCTGCCCGAGGTACACCAGGTCGTACAGGCCGCGGGTCGCGTGCGACTCGTGCAGCGTGATCGTCTCTCCTGCGCGCGCCTCCACTAACCAATCTCCACGTGCGCGCCGTCGCGCGTCAAGACGACCGTCCACACGCGGTCGGGGTTCGCCTGCGACGCGATCGTCTCGCTGTGCGTGATCAGGAGTCCGGTCCCGCGCGCGCGGGCCTCGGACTCGACCCACCGCAGGAACATCTCCTGTCCGCGCGAGTCGAGGTTGTCGCCGGGCTCGTCCCAGATTTTCAGCGGGAACGGCCGCGCCGAGCGCGACTCCGAGAGGTCCTGGACCGCGGCGAAGATCGCGAGGTCGCGGCGCCGGTCCATCCCACCGCTGCCGTCGTCTGGCCCGTCGCCGCCCCAGGCCCAGTCAGTCTTGAACGAGATCGCGTCCCTGACCTTCCCAGTCTTCGTCGCGGTCTGCGCGCTCATGCGCGTCGACGCCTCGCCGCAGGTCAGCTTCTCGAGGTGCTCGACCAGTCGCTCGTTGACATAGTCGGCGACGCCGTCGACGAGCATCGAGCGGACGCCGCGGTCGCCGAGCGCCTCGACGCAGTACTCGGCGAGGCTGATGACGCGGTTGACCTTGTCAGCGCGCTCACGCGCAGCGACGAGCGACGCGGCGGCCGACGCCGCGCGGCCCTGCGCCGCCGCCAGCGCGTCCGCGCCCTCCCAAGCGCGGGAGCGCTCGAGGTCGAGGTCCGACGTCGCGGACCTGAGCTCGTCGCTCACCTCTAGCGAGGCGGCCGCGCGGAGTTGAGCCGCGCGGGGGCCGCATCGCTCCTCGAGGCGGGCCGCGTACGTCGTGATGCTCTCGCCGGCGGGGACGAGCCTTATGAGCGCGGTCTCCCGAGCGTCGATGACAGTCTCAGCGTCGGTGATGACCTCGTCCGCTTCGCCCTGGGCGGCGAAGGCCTCGGCCCACGCCGACGACACTGCGGTCAGCCTCGTTGCCAGGTCCTTGATCTCGCGGTCGAACAGCTTGCGGACCGCGGCGCGCTGCGACTTCACCGGGCGGCGGCAGGACGGACACGCGCCCTGCTCCAAGAGCGCGTCGAGGCGCGCCTCGAGCGACGACAGCTCGGCGGCGGCGACGCGCTCGTCGTCGGCCGCGTGGTCCGCCGTCGACTTCACCGCGGCTGCGGCGCGCTTCTTCACGGCGAGCTCGTCGTCGAGCTTCGACAGTTCAGCGAGGCCAGCGCGCAGCGTCGCCAGCGTCGCCACGAGGCCAGTGACCGCGTCGGCGTCGGCGTCGAGACCGCGTATGCGCGCCGTTATCACGGTGACGCGGTCCTCGATCGCGGCGACGCGCTGGGAGCGCGCGGCCTCGAAGCCGTCGCGGGCGCGCGACATGTCCGCGACGGACGCGGCGACTGTCGCCGCCTGCGCGGACGCGAGACGCTCGTCCTCGCGGAGCGCGTCGAGCTTCCCGGTGAGCTGGTCGCGCCAGTCCTTCGCGCGTTGCAAGTCAGCGCGGAAGTCGACGCCCTGGATCTCGTCGAGCATGCGCATCGCCTCGACCTGGTCCGCCTGCGCGAACCTCTCGAACGCGCCCTGCCCGAACACGACGGCGTTCTTGAACGTCCGCAGGCCGAACCCGAGCCGCTGGACGATCTTCTGCTGTAAGACCTTCGCGTCCTCGTTCTCGAGGACACCGTCGATGCCGGTCACGCCGAGCGACGTCGGCCGGCGCGTGCGCGTGATCGTCCACTGACCCAGGTCGTCCTCGAGGGCCATGTGCATCCGGCACGTGTCCTTCGTGAACCGGCAGGCGACGGCGTCGGCGACGCGGCCGTCGAGGTCCTCGCCGAACAGCGTCGACGCGATCCCGTGCGGGATCGAGGTCTTCCCGACGCCGTTGGCATCGCAGGCCTGTGAGACGAGGTTCTTACCGCGGACCATGACGAGACCCTGTCCCGCGAGCGGCAGCGTCACGCGCTTTTGGAACGGGCCGTAGTGCTCGAGCTCCAGTGAGACGATCATCGCTCCCTCAGCGCGAGCTCGACGCAACGGGGCGCGCTCACGAACACGCTGCCGAACATGAAGCCACGCAGCAGCGCCGCGCCGCACGCATCGCAGCGCTTCGGCGCGGTGTACCCGACGCGGCGCTCACGCGGCGTCGGGTGCTTGCAGTACGGGCAGAAGTACGCGCAGGTACTATTCATCCGTCGCGCACGCGAGCCGAAAGAGCGCGGCGAGCGTGACCTCGCGGTCGACGCCAGCCAGCGGCCGCGCGTCGTAGTAACGCGTCAAGATCTCCCTCCGCGACATTCCGGCGTGGACGTCCGCGCGCCTCTCCGACGGCGCCGTCGCCCGGCGGTGGATGAACTGGTATGAACGGAACGCGTCACCGACGAGCTCGGCGGCCTTCACCAACATGCTCCCGGGGCCTGAGTAGACAACGCGGACGAAGTCGCGCGCGTGAGCCTCGCGACGCGCGAGGAACGCCTCGAGTCGGTCGACGGTGTCGATGTCCAAGTGAACGAACCGCGGGGAGTCGAACGGGACGAGGTCCACGGTGCCAGAGTCTACCTCGACGAGGAGCGCGCCCTTCGGGGGGTCGCTTCGCTCGCCCCAGTTCTGTTGATATGGCGACCCGGTGTAGTAGACCTCCCCGCGCCACGCGCCGTCGAGTGGCCCGGTCCCGCGGACGCGGACCGCCTTGCCGGCGACGTTGTCGGGGTACGCGATCCACGTCGGCGGCTGACCGCTCGAAGCGTCAGCGGGCCGGCGCCACTGTCCCTTGTGCACGTCGCCGAACACCGCGAACTCGAAGCTACCGTAGTCCGCGATCGGCGTGCCCTTCGCGATCCGCGCGTCCTCGGGCCCGAGCATGCAGCCCGCGATGAACCCGTGCGCGATCAGAGCCCGAGGTCGCGACGGTCGCCCGTCGATGGCCGCGCGGACGCGGTCGGCCTCGACGTTCCAGGGCGCACAGACGTACTCCTGCCCGCCGAGTGCGATGACCTCGAGGTCCTCGACGACGCGCGCGCAGTCGCGGAACGGCGCGAGCCCTGACCCTCCGACACCGAGCGCATCGTGGTTCCCCGCGATCATCAACTTCTCGACGTCGGAGTACTCGCGCAACAGCGCGTGCGCGCCGGTCAGCGCCTCCTGCGGCCAGTTCGTCTTGGGCTGCTTGAAGTCGCCGCAGAAGACCCACGCCGCACGCACGGACCGCGCGAGCTCGAGGCTCTGACGCAGGCACGACAGTCCGTCGAGCATCCGGTCGTGGCCACCGTCGCGGCTCTGGAGCTTGTACGGGTGGACGTGAAAGTCCGCGGTGCAGACCAGCTTCAATCGTCCAGACCGATCTCGAGCGGCGGGTGCGGCTTCAGGTGGAACGCGGCGAGTTCAGCGAGCCCGCACACGGAGCAGCCTGACCCGCGCGGAGCGAGCGGGTCGATGGTGAAGAGGTGCATCGCGCGGCCGCTGTACACGCCGGGGAAGACCTGACTCACGTCGCGGAGCAGCCTGTCCGTGTTCCGGTCATAGTTACGGTCGGACAAATTCCACCTCCGACTTCGACCAACGGCCGTGATAGTCACGAACCTCGTGACCGTATCGTCCGCGCGTGATCGAGTCTCGAATGTTATCGGTCTGCGAACCTTCCAGGAGATGGTCTACGTTTCCACATGGCGGATTATCGCACCGATGGCGGCATGACTTCTCTGGCCAACGGCCGCGCGACAGGAAGAATGCAAGTCGATGCGTAGATACTCGACCGCGCTCGTATCCGACGCAACCATACCCGTGGCTCTTTGCTCCAGTCCAAATGAGACAACCAGTATTTGGTTCCGGGATGAAACGGTCCCAAAACTTTTCTGCCTTGAACTTCAACGGATGGTACCAGGTGTTAGCCATTACTTGTCTCCAAAGTCGTTGGCGACAGCGTCATCCTGCTCAGGCGTCGCTCGATCCGGACTGACTAGAGTATCCGCCACGGCGAGTGCGAACGCTCGACCGAGGTCTCGGAGCGCGCGCGCGGTCGCCCACGGTCTGCCGTCGTTGAGTCCCGGGTGCGGACGCGCGCAGACCCACAGCTCGCCGTGCGGCGACGCGAACAGGACGTCGGCGTCGACGCGTTCGACCTCAGCGACGTCGTCGTCGGACATCTCGGCGAACGCGAGCAGCCCGCGGCCGAGCTCCGCGGCGTGCGCGACGAGCGACGGCGCGCTAGACGTAGGATGTCTCGCCGCGACGGCCATCGCCTCCATCAGCGTGCTGGGTCTCTTCGTACTTGTCCCCGCAGCGACCGCAGGTGTGGTCACCGTCATGTCCGGACGCTCTGCCGCACAGGCAGTAGCGGCCTCCGCTCGGTCCCCGGAGCGTCGTCAGGCGCGGACGGCAGTACAGCAACGACCGGCGCGCGCACGGCTCGTACATGGGTCACTCCTTGACCTTCTTGACCTTCTTCTCGGCCTTCTTCGCCGCGGTCCGCGCCTTCGCAGCCTCGCGCGTGGTCTCGGTCGGGTCCTCGATCTCCGACTCTCCCTCGACCTTGATGTCCTCGACCTGCGGCGTGAATAGGAGCTCTTGGTGCTGCACGAGGTAGTTCAGCCAGTCCTTCTTCGTCGGGAACTTCACGAGCTCGACGCCGCCGGGAGCGATCGGGCTGCCGTCGACGCACATCTCGTAGTCGCTGAGACCGTCCGTCGCGCAGCGCAGGCGACCCTCGAACATCAGTCGCTCGGCCAGGCCCTCCCAGCGGTGCACGCCCTTGCGGAAGTCGATGTAGAAGTCCGCAGTCGACTCCAGCGTCGTGCTCATCTTCGTCTTGGACACGCGCGCGCGGATATACCGGCCGAGGACGGCGCCCTTGTCCGACGCCTCGCCGCTGTCGGTGTACAGGTTGTAGAGGCCGAGTCGCTTGATCGCCTCCTTCGTCAGCGGCGGGACCGGGACCGACGACCGCACGAACCCACCGCCGGCGCGCGGGGACGCGGTGAGCATCAGCTCGAGCGACGCGTAGAAGTGCGGCGGGTTCCCGCCGGGCGTGCGCTTCTTCGGTCCAGCGAATACGCCGACGTTGTCGCGCGTCTGGTTCAGCAGCACGACGGTCGTCGGGAACCGCGCGCAGACCTTCGCCATCCGGCGCAGCGCGGCGCCGAGCGCCTCGGCACGCCCACCGCCGTAGTGCCAGCCGCCGCCCTTCGACAGGCCTTCCCCCGCGGACTTCTCCGCCTCGGTCGAGTCGAGCGAGTCGAACCCGTAGATGACCGGTATCTCGGTGTCCTGCTTCCGGATGTCCTCGTGCCAGGTCTCGAACATGTCGAACGCCTGCTCGAGCGTGTCCGGCCGGTCGATGACGAGGAGGTCAAGCGGCAGCCCGATCGCGTTGGCGAAGTGTGGGTCACGTGACCCCTCGGTCTCGGAGCATTTCGCGAGGCCCTTGAGGCGGACGAGGACGTCCTGGAACATGTGGTCGAGTAGCACGGTCTTTCCCGTGCTCCACTCCCCGGCGATGTGGACGATCCGGCCTTGGCGCGCGCCGATCGGCACGCCGCCCGGGTTCATGCCCGAGCACAAGCGGTCGAGTGACAGCGAGCCCATCGAGGCCCAGACCGACGGGAACTCCAGCGCGCGGCTCGCGATGTCGGAGATGCTCCCGCGGAACGCCTTCTTCACAGCGGCTCCGGCGGACTTTATCAGCGCACGACGGTCTGACATTCAGCCTCCTCTAGGCGGCTTCCAAGGCGCCCTGCGCCACGCTAGGCCGCGGTGGCCTGGTAGCTCAGGGTGTTCGGCCAGAAGTCGCGCCCTAGCGGCGCGCCCTCGCGCCTACAGGCCGAGAACCGACGGCCGGGGGCATGAAGTCGTCGTCCGGAGCGAGCGGGGCGTCGGGTTCGCCGGCGGACGCCGTGGGGGCGCCGTCGACGGCAGGCGCGCCCGCGATGAAGTCATCGTCGAGAGGCTGCTGCGGAGCCTTCGCCTGGGACGCGGTTGTCACGGGTTTGCCCGCGGCCTTGTCGGAGGGGAGAAGCTCCTCTGGCTTGGGGTCGCGCCCGTAGAACGCCTTGTAGAGCTGCTCGATGGTCTTCATCTCACTGCGGACCATCTCCTCGAGGTCGGTCATGCGGCCGACCCACCCCTTGAACGCGGCGCCCTGCGCCTGACCGTACAGAGGCGTCGCCACGCCGGCGACGGTGACGTCCCAGCGCTCGCCGCTGTTGGCCTGCGGGCGCTTCAGGCAGATGTCGAAGCCCTCGCGCGGGTTCGTGATGTCGCCGCGCGCGAACTGCGGCTTCTCACCGCCGGTCATGATGTCGCTGACCTTGTTGAACACCACGCCGGACAGCGAGACCGGGCGGATGTCGACCAGGCCGTCGTCCTGGACGCGGCGCGGGTCGCCGACGACCGCGTTGTAGATGAAGACCTCGCGCGCCTCGATGCGCTTGCCGAACTCCCGGTCCTCCTTCACGCCGCTCGCGCGCATGACCTTCGCGGCCGCGCAGATCGGGCAGACGGACTCGGGGTTGAAGGTGCGCGGGCACCACTCGCGCGTCGTCTTGCCCCCGTCCACCTCCCACCAGTGCTCGTACGCGACGACGAACTGGCGCCCGACCTTGTAGCCGGGGTTCGGGACGCGGACGCCGTCCTTCAGGACCATCGAGTTGCCGTAGTCCCACCGCGGCATCAGGCGCGTGATGACGTCGCGGCCGGGCTCGACGATGGAGTTCTTGCCAGACAGCGACCAGGTCTTGGTGAAGCTGCTGTTGGCCATGCGGTCGCGCACGCCCTGGGCGCGACGACGCATCTCCTCTGCGATTGCGGGGTCAAGTGGTGCCGACATACGTGTTGTCTCCTTTTTTTAGGCCTAACGGCTGTGACGCCTCGCGGCCTTAACTCTTGTATCCGCCGCCGCCGCTGCCTAGCTCCCGGGTCGGTAACGAGACGCGGTGACGCTGAGCTGCGTCTGCATCTCCTGGCGCCAGTTCGTCGCGAGCGAGAGCAGGCTGTCTTGCTGGCGCTCCATCGTCTTGCGACCGACCGCGACTTTCTCGACGGCGGACTTCGCCTCGATCCGCGCGGCCTCGAGCTTCCGGCGCGCAGCGACGAGCGCGAGTCGCTGCGGGTCGATGATGACGGTCGCCTTGATCGCGTCGACCGTCGGTGGCTTCCACGACGGCGGCGCGTCCTCGGGCGGCGTCAGCACGTCGAGGTACGCGCGGGCCTCACGCTCCTTGATGTCGACGTCGATCGAGTCCACGTTCCCGATCAGCGCGTCGAGCTCCTCACGCGCGAGCGCCTCGAGCATCGCCCACTCCGCGTACCTCGCGGGGTTGGTCGCGAGCGCGTCGTTGAGCGCCTCGATGTTCGGCGTGATCGACGCCTGCGTGGCGAGGTCCTCGTCATACTTGCGGTCGCCGATCTCGACAGTCACGCGCAGCAGGCCGCCCGCGACCGGTCGCACGCGCGCGGGAACGACGGGGACCGACGGCTCGACGATCGACGCTTCAGTTGGCAGTCTCGCAGCGGGCATGTGGTTCTCCTAACGCTTGGGCAGCGGGTCGAGCCCGAGCTTCTTCGCGACCTTGTTGTACAGTACGAGGCGTGACATGTCCGGGCCGACCTGGAAGTCGATGCGGTACGGGACGTCGGCCTCGAGGCGCCAGTCGAGTGGGACAGCGTGGCACCGACGCCAGATGACCTTGGCTGTCGGCTCGAGGTGGCCGGGCGCGGAGTCTCCCCAGCCCGAGTCATGCACGGTGTTCATGTGCCACGCACGCAGCGGCTTGCCGCCCGGTCCGGCGCCCTCGTGGAGCTGCCACGACGCGGCCTCTGGGAAGTGCAGACCCTCGGCCTCCCACATCGGCGGAACCCGGAGGTCGACGTACTCGCCGTGGTACAGCAGCGCGAGCATGAAGACGTTGTCGATCGCGTTCGTCGACTGCGTCGGCGTGTTCGCCATGATATGGAACGCGTGGTCCATCTCCCACGCGACCTCCTTGCCGTAGCGCCACCGCTCGCCGTCGAAGTGCGCGCCCTTCGGGACCGGGATCGAGCGTCGTCGGCCGTACGCGTCCTCGCTGTACCCGAGCCGGCCGAACTCCACCTTGTCGCGCTCGTAGAGCTCGACGAGCCCGGTGTAGCCCCGCGCCATGCCGTCGAGGCGGTTCGCCTCCTCGTCGTCGAGCCACATCCGAGCCTGGCGCCATATCTGGTCGCGCATCGTCTTCTTCTTCGCGCCGAAGATCCACGCGAAGAACGACGGCTTCCCGACCGCGTCGCGCTGGTAGCTCCCCTTCTTGTACGTGCCCTCGGGCACGCCGTAGATCAGGCTCGCGGTCTTGCTGTGAATGTCCTTCCCGAGGCGGATGTACTCCCACGCGATCGGATCGGGCTTCGAGCAGAACCGGTGTGTCAGCATCGCCGCGCGGATCGCGGCCTCGGCGCCGCTGATGTCCCAGCGCCAGCACGTGCCGTGCTCGCGCGGGTCCCACCATGACAGCAGCCAGTCGAGCCAGTCGTCGCCGCGACCGAGTGGCTCGTCGGTGGCGAGGGTCGCGGGGCTGACGCGCGGCACGATGCACGACTTGATCGCGTCGGCGACCTCCATGTCGGACCGCTCTGGGATCTGATGGACCGGCGGGTCCTCCGCGGACAGCCGCGCGGTGCGCAGCGCCCAGTTGAACCGCGGGTGGATGCAGCCGTCCGCGCGCCGGCAGGCCTCCCACTTGTCGAGGTGCTTGCTCACCGCGCCGGCGAGTGACCGGATCTTCAGGACCGCGCGGACGAGCGGGTCATCGTCCGGGCGCGGGACCGCGAGCGACGCGTACCACGACAGTCCCTCGTCCGCGGTCGACGGGTTCCCCTTCTCCGTCTTCGCCCGGACCTCGAGCCCGTAGCCGCCCGCCGACTCTGGACTGAACAGGAAGTCCGCGAGCACGCCGGGGTCTATCGAGTGCGTCTGCGAGTCGTATGACAGCGCGCGGCCGCGCTTCGCCGCCTCGCCGGTGACGAACTTCTTGAGCTCGACGAGGTCGGCGAGGAACTTCGCGCGGAACTCACGGATGCGCGCGACGTCGACTGGGAGACCGGCGCGACGCAGCGCGGACACCGCGACGTTGCCGGGCACCAGCACGTCGTGGTAGTACTGCTCTATCTTCACGAAGACCCGACGACTGAGCGGGCGACGACTCCGGCGAGCCAGTCCTTCTCCGCGTCGCCGAGCGCGACGTCCCACCTCGGACGGTCGTCGATCTCCGCGAACGAGCGGCCCGAGTTCGTGCCGACCGCCTCGTGGTGCATGAGGGCCTGCGCGTTCCACATGATCGCCGCGGCGTGGTCCTCCCTCGTGTCGCGCAGGAGGTAGAAGATCGTGTGGCGGAGGATGGCGCCGACGTAGCGCGTCACCGGCATCCCGGCCTCCCAGTTACGGAAGCCACCCGGCGCGTCCTTGTACTTGACCCCGCCGCGGGTGAAGTGCATGCCGAGGCGCAGCAGCGCGAACGGGGATATGCCCTCGCACGCTGGCTTCACCGGGTCGGCCTCCCTGAAAGCCATCCCGACGCCGAACTGCTCCCGCGTCCCGTTGTCGTGCAGCGTGAACTCGTCAGACATTCAGACCTTGCCTTCCCCCGTGCATGAAGTACTCGCCGCGAGCGAGCCGACCGCGGACCACGCCGATCAGTTGGTGCTCGTAGCACGCGTCGCCGACGGCGCTCGCCGCGACGAAGCTCAACGGCGCGTCTCGCATCTTCGACTTATCCATCCCGTTCCAGTATTGCCGCGCGCCGAGGACGTTGACGACGGCGTGCTCCAGCCTCAGGGTGTCGTGCGCGCCATCGCTCAGCGCGAGCAGACCGAGCATCCCGTCGTCGGTGCGGTTCACCACGGCGTCGACCCACCCCGGGTACACCAGGCCCTCGTCGTCGAAGTGACCGCTGAAGGCACCCTTCGGCGCGGGCGAGCTGAACGCCGGCGACAGGACCGCGCGCGCCTCCGCGATGCGCTCCTCCCAGCCGAGACACTCGATGAATACGCCCTCCGTGTCCGACGTGGCGACTGCGATGCCGCGGAGCCGGAAGTCCGGGTGGCACGGGTCGGTCGACACGTTCTTCCGCGACGGGAACTTAGCGCCGTCGTAGGTCTCGATGTCGAACGTCCACCTCTCGGTGCGGCGCGCGAGCTCTGTCAAGAACCCCGCGCGGTGCGCCTCGACGGGAGACGAGAACACGTGGACCGTGAACGGTGAATCTGGCTCTCGGCCCAGCAAACGGTCGGACATACGCGTGACGTCAGCGACGAACTCGCCGAGGCGCGACTCACGCGAAGCGGGGTCAACGATCGTCCAGAGCTGCGACGGGTCGCGTGCCGTGAAGTACTCGCGCGCGTCCGTCGTCTGCGCCCACAGGCCGCGTGACGCACCGAGCTTTGCTTTCCCGTCGACGAACGCGCGGAGCGGCTTCGCGCCTAGCAAGAGCAATGGCGTCTTCCCAGCGACGTCGACGGTGAGATACGCGCGACAGTGCTCGACCGCGGTCTCCCAAGCCGGCGAATCAAGGTCACCTGACGGCGGACGGCAGCGCGTCAGCGACGCGAGCGAGACGTGACTGGGGTCGACGCCGGCGCGCGCGAGCGCGTCGCGGACGACCTGGCCGCCTTGCCCGGTGCAGAGCGCGCGCTCACGCTCATCGTTCGCTGACGGCGCAGCGGTGACGACGACGAGCGTTGGGCCGTCGACGACGGACGGCGGGACCTTGACGGACGCAGAGAGCGGGCAGCCGCGGCACGGTCCACCTGGGTCCTTGGACAGGCGAGACTGCGCGACGTTCAACTTGCGCTCGGCGGGCGTCGGCTCGAGCTCTGGGAGGAGCATCCTACCGGAGGAACTCCTCGACGTCCGTGCCCGTCGCGGCGAGCGCACATTCGATGTGCCAGACCTTGCACCCCGGCTTCGCGCCAACGAGGTACACCAGGAACCCAGCAGGGGTCCCTTTCATGATGACGCTGGACGCGCGGACGCAACGCGGGCACACGCTGTTGAGATCGGCCGCGTACCGGCACTGGTCGAACGCGCCGCGGCGGTGCGGGACAAGCTCACACCGGATCACGACGACGCCGTGAGACTGACGATCTGCTCGAGGCCCGCGTCGTTCGAGAAATACAGCGGGCGCTTCGGCACGTGCGTGAACGTCGCCGACACGCCGAGCGCGTCACGCAGCATCTTGCCGCTCACCGCGCACTCGAACGGGTCGCCGTCGACCGTCGCTCGCACGAGCTCCTCAGCGGAGCGCCCGTCGCCGTCGGACTCCGCGACCCACAGGCGGACGGCGGACTTCTGCGCGTCGACGCGCACGGTGTCTTGCTTCTTCGAGAACGCCAGGAGTCGACCGATCGCTGCGGCGACGTCGGACTGGCCGTCGGACAGCGTCACGCGCGTCCCTCCCTCGCGGCGTCGCTTCTCGACGAGGTCCATGAGCGGCTTCGCGGGGTACGGCGCCGCGAGGAGCTGACCGTAGACCGCGCCGGCGTCCGTCATGAACCAGACCGACCGCTCGTCGGCGACGGCGTGCGTGAACCCCGGCGCGGCGCCGACCTGCGACAGCAGCCCGATGGGCACGAGCACGCCGCCAGCGACGGGCGACGCGAGCGGCTGGCGACACACCGTGACGCGGACGTTGTCCGTCGCCACGAGGGTCCCGTCGTCCGACCAGTACACGCCGCGCAGCGCCGGCTTCGCCTCGTCGACGGACGCCGACGGCTTGACGCGTGCGACCGCGGCCCAGAAGTCGGTGTCGATCGCGACGCCACCGTCAGGCGCGTCGCGCTCGAACCACTCGCGCGGCGCGTCGACGTCGCGCGGCCACAGCGGGATCTGAGCGCGCGACGAGCCCGCCTTGACGACGAGGCGCGCCTCGGTGACCTTCAGGTCGACCTCCTTGTGTTGCGACGCGAGCGAGGTCAGCAGCGACGCGAGGCCTGCCGCCTGCACGACGAACTCCGGGGTCTTCGCGGGGACGTCCCACACCGCGCCGGAGGCGCCGGAGAACGCGCGGACACGGCCGGACTTGCACCAGATGAACGCCGACGGCGCCGTCGGGTCCTTGGTCGTCGCGAAGCCCGAGACGAACGCGACGGCGGGGGCGAGCTCCTTGAGTGGCGTCACCTTTCGTCTCCTTCTCCCGAGACCGTGGTCCCGCGCAGCGTGCGGCCCTCGAGCTTCTCGATGTTCATGGCAGCGATGTCTGAGAGCGCGAACCCGTAGTGCGCGGCCGTGCGCGCGACATACCAGAGCTGGTCGCCGAGCTCCTTGGCAAGTGCCTCGAGGCTGACCGGCGGTGCGCCGGGTCTGATGGACTTCTTGATGCGGTCGGCGACCATGCCCGCGTTGGAGCCCATCTTGATGGTCTCCAGCGCTTGCGTGAGGAGCGCGGCGATCTTGTCAGTGGTCTCGGCCGTCTCGCCTGCGAGCCCGAGTCCGTAGTACGCGTCGCCGTACTGTGACCAGTCGACGTCGGGGCCACAGACCTCAGCGGCGCGTCGCTGGTACTCGTCGAGTCCCAAGGTCTCCCTCTCGACCACGAACGAGTGTATCCGCCATGTCAGAGTCCCGCGGGCACGCGGTGACTGATCGTGACGAACGTGAGCGCGACGTCCTCCGCGTAGCGGTCGAGCGGGCGCGCCTCGCGTGCCTTGTCCGGCGCCCTGTTGTACCCGCGCAGCGCCGTCGGCGTCGGACCGTACATGCGCACCTGGCGCGTGAGGTAAGCCATCCCGATCGCGACGCCGCCGCGCGGGTCACCGAGCGTGCCGAGCGACGCGTACCCGACCCGCGCGCGGACCGGCGGCTCGTACGCGACGCCGGCCTCATACGCGACCAGCGACGCCGTCGCGGGGAGCACTTGCATCAGGCCGATCTCGCCGGCGGACCCGACCGCGTCGGAGCGCCAGCCGCTCTCCTTCTCGATCACGGCCATCACGAGGCGGTAGTCGAGCCCGGCGAGCGTGGCCTGCGCGACGAGGAACGCGGGGAACTCGGCGTCGAAGTCCTTGAGCGCCGCGCGCGGGTTGACCTCGACGATGCGCGCGACGATGCGCGCGTCGCGGTCGCGGGTCGAGAGTTGAGTTCGACGGCAACCGAAGCTGGACCACTCGAACGCGATCACGAGCGCGCCGCAGACGCCGACTATGGTGAGCGCGAGCGCGAGCGCAGGTATGTTCTTCAACGTGAACCTCCTCAGATTAGAAGTGACGGCGCCTGTACCGGAACAACTGCCGGCCTTGGGCGCCGCCTTCTCCCGGGAGCGACCCGAGAATTACACGGACTCGGAGACTTTCTTCGCAGACTTCGGTCCGATGAACTCGGCGGCGAGCGCGGTGTACCGCTTCGCGTTCACGGCGAAGAGCCGGACGTACGAGCGGCCGCGCGACTTCGCGACGCCCTTGACCACCATCGTGCAGCCCTTCTTCAGCCAGCCGCAGCGCGACTCGCCACGGTACTCGACCTCCTGGCCGATCCGGAACCCGCCGAGGATCTCCTGTCCGTGGTTGCGCGCGGTGAGCTTGCGCTTGCGCTTCACCGTCTTCTTCTTGATCTCCTTGACCGTCTCCTTGATCGCCAAGTCGGTCACTAAGTCGGCCATCTCCAACGTCTCCATCGTGTCCTCCTCGTTGATCGGCGCTGCGCCGTCTTCTACAGAAGAGTATCCGGTGGCTCTCCGTATCTCCTTGCGAAGCTTCCCGAAGATCCGTCGGACGTCATCGCCGTCCATGCGCAAGGCCTCTGCGACCACGCTCGACGCCGAAGCGCCTGCGCGCATCGCGCAGAGGGCCACGTCGCTGGGGTTCAACAGCTCGCGCAGTACGTCGCGCACGGGTGTCTTCTCCGAAGACCCGTCGAGTCGAGCGACCGCGCGCTCGATGTCCTCGCGCAGGTCGACGCGTCGGTCAGCAGTCATGAAGTCTTGGAGCTGCACGTGCTTCAGCTTCCCGTTGCTCCCCGCTGACAACTGGGCGGGGTCGGCGTCGATCTGAATGAACCAGGGCTTGACGACGCGGACGACGCGCTTCCGTCCGGCACGGCCCTCGACGACCGGGGCACCGTGAGGCGACTCGTACCCGTGCCCTCGACCGCTGCCGGCCTTCGCGTACACGTCGAGCATCTGGCAGACGACGGCGCGCGTGCCCATGCGACAGAGCTCGGTGACCGGCTTCCCGACGTTCTTCGGGTTACGGTAGACGTCGAACAGGGCGACGTCTGCCTCGGCGTATAGGTCATCGCGCGACTCGAACGGGCTCTGACGGACACGGCGCGGAACGATGCGGTCGACCCACTTCTTCATCAGACTGCGGAAGTCCTCAAACGACAAGTCGGCCTGAACCGTGGCGGTTGAGTCCATAGTCCTCCCTCGGGTTTTGTCAGTCTTACCACTATATCCGGGTACCCCGAGACCTGAAACTTTTTCTGCTTAGTACCAGGAATTACTGTAGTAACCCGTACTTCGGCGAGCGGGCATGCGAAGCTCGGCGGTAGACTCGACGCCCTCGCCGCGACGCTTGCGACACGCCGGGTGGATCCGGTCCGACCTGGACTGCGACCGGCGCAGCCGATCGCAGACCAGGCACGGGAGCTTCTTCGGGAACCCGCTCATCTACTACTAGACCGGCTCGTCGTCAGAGAACGAGATCGCGCGGCCCGGCTTGTCCTCGAGCATCTTGTCGAGGCCGGACTTGATCGTCTTGAAGTCCGCGGCGAACTGCTTGCGGAACTTGTCGTCGTCCTTGAGCTGCTTGACGTCGACGCCCTGCAGCAGCGCCTTCGCCTTCTTCACGATCGCGTCGAGGTCGGAGTTCTGCGTCAGGTTCCGGCCGTCGAACGTGTCCAGGAACTCGGTGACGTGCTGCAGCGCGGTCACGCGGAGACGCTTCGGCTTCTCGTCACCGCCGCCGAGCTTCTCGGCGAGGTGCGCAACGGGCTCGAGCATCGCCTGCGCGAGCGCCTGCGTGATCTGACCGACGGCGTTCGACCACGTCTCCTCGGCCTTCTTCTTCTCCTTCTCATACAGCGCCTTCGAGATCGAGCGGAGCTTCTTGTCCGGCGTGCCGATCTCGACGACGCGCCAGACGAGCTCGAACTCGTCCTCGATCGCCGACGCCGCGGGGTACTCCTCGGCCTTCCACAGCGGGCCGAGGCGCTCCTTCGCCGCCTTGACCAGCTTCGGCCACACGCCGCGGAGTTTCTTCACGAGCTCCTGGCGCTCGACCGCGCGGCCCTCGAGGTAGTCGTAGATCAGCGGCAGCGTCTCGGCCTTCACGAGGAACGCGCTCGACCGGATCAGCGGGCTCGGGACTGACCGCGCCTTGATCCAGCGCTTCGTGTAGTGGTCGTGCCCGGCGATCGTGCGGAGCTCGTCGCTGTCGAGGAGCTCCTTGCCGACGGCGCACATCGCCTGGTCGATCTTCTTGTCGGTCTCAGCGTTCGACGACACCGTGACCTCGCCCTTCGCGACTGACCGGCGCGCGCCGAAGCGCGACGCCTCGATGATGACGCAAATCGAGTTCTCCCGGACCTGCGCGCTCGTCACTCCGTCTGTCATGTCTCAGACCCCCAGCGCCGCTAACGCAGCGCGTTATAGAACGTCTAGGATCGACCTAGGGCTCGCTCTGGGCCCCCGGGCCCCTGCTGACAGGCATCCGCGCCGCGGGGAGTCGCTCCGGGGCGCTCTCCCTCGCGCTAGGAGCGCCCTGGACGGCGACCGGGCAGGCGCGCGGGCCGGTCACGAGCAGCGCTACCGCGAGGCCTGCTACCGCGACTCCCGCGGCTGCGAGACCAAAATCAGCGAGCTCAGTGCTCATGGCTGTGCCCGTGGTGGTGCGCGTGCCGGTGCTGCTCGACGTCGCCGCGACGGTCCCGCTTGACCGCGCCGCCCGTCAGGCCGGCGAGCATCTTCATGAACGCCTCCGCGTTCTGGTGATTCTCGCCGCTGACGACACCCGTCGTCGACTTGATCGTCCCGTCTGCCAAGATCTCACCCGTGATCTCGTCTGCCATGGTCACGCCTCCTCGCCGAAGATGATGGGCGCCCTCGCGCCGACCGGCCGCGCGACGACCGCAGCGGGCAGCGCGGGGGCCGTACGGTCGAACACGAACCGGTGCACGTCGACCTCGTCGACTGCGGCGATGAACGGCTCACAGTCGGTCACGTAGAAGTATCCGCGCAGGCCCGCGCGCCGGCGTGCGGCAGCGACGTCTGGACCCCAGTTGGCGTCGAACATCGCGGGGAGCGCGCCGACCTCGTCGAGCCACGCGTAGGCGCGGTCGGTGACGTCGTCGACGCGGAGCTCCCTTACCGTTTCGAGCTTCACGAACGCGCGGTCCCAACGGTACGTCGCGTGCGTCCCCCTGATGCGCGCGAGGTACGGCGACGTGCCACGCTCGTGTGGCAGCACGACCGCGCGCGCGCGACGGCCTACAGTGCCGCTACGCTTCAAGAACTCGACGCGGACCTCCCACGTCTTCATCGCTTGACGAGCTGGAACTTCGTCTTGGCCACGTTCGTGTACTTCACCGACCAGCCGAACCGCTGTGCGGCGAGGCCGACAGCCTGGCGCGAGACCGCCTGGTTGACCTGCCCGACGATCTCCTGGAGCCGTGACTCGGCGTGCAGCGACGTCGCGCGGCCGCCCTGGAGCACGACGCGCTTGCCGTCGACGTCGAAGATGAACTCCGCGCGCTGGTCGCGCTCACCGTGCAGCGTCGAGATCTTTTGCCCGCGGACCGTGACGGCGCCGAACTCGGTGCGCAGCGCGGCCTCGAGCAGCTCGGGGTGGTCAGCGGCGACCTTCCCGAGGTCGACGGTGTTGGTGATGACAGTGTCACATGGCACGGCTATGCTCCTTTCTTCTTGACCGCGAGCTTCTCGCGGCACCGCGAGCACAGCATCCGGACGTCGCCGCCGCAGATCGTGCAGGTCATATCAGTTCTCCTCGCCGCGCGAGGCGCGGCCCGGCGCGACGGCTGCCGCAGCGACGACCTTCGAGCCCGGCGCGCGGTACACGCCGGGCGAGCTCGCGGAGACGAACTTCCCGTCGGCGATGCGCTGGAGCCGCGCGATGGCCTCGGGGTCGGACTTCGCCACGAACGTCGTGTAGCCGATGACCTCGCTCAGCGGCGCGCCGAGCAGCTCCGCCGTCTCGCAGACGTTGCGGATGTCCGACCCCGTCCAGTCGGCGTCGTCGGGGAACTGCTTCTCCTTGACGCCGTACTTCTTGGCGTTCTTCGCCCACATCTTATCCTTCCCGGCGCGGCCGGGCAGGTCAAACATCCAGGTCCCGAGCTTGAACCGACGCTTCAGCGCCGGCGGCAGGACGTTCATGTCGTTGCAGGTGCCGACGACGCAGACGCGCCCGCCGCGCGCGAGCGACCGGATCACCTTGACCGCGACGCGCATGGCCTGGCCCGTCTCGCCCGCGGCGGACGTCATCAGGGCGCCGAGGTCGAGCGCGGTGGACAGCACGCGGCGCTTCATGATCTTCGACGCCGCGTTAGCGAGCGACTTCGTCACGAGCGACTTCCCGGTCCCGGCGTGCCCGACCATGATGAACCCGGTCCAGTTGTAGTCCTCCATGGTCCGCAGGATGACGCCGACGAGGTCCTGCGTCATGCCCGTGTTGTCGGCGGGTCCGCCGTTGACGCCGAGGCCACCGAAGGACTTCTCCATCTCGTCGAGCCTGACGTACAGCGTCGGCGCCTTCGCACTGCCGACGAGCCGCCGCGCGAAGCTCAGGAAGTTGTCGACCTCGCACACGTCGTCGAACGACTCGTCGCCGCGGTCGACGCTGAGACCCTTCGTCTGCTCGACGACGGAGACCTTGCGCTGCCACAGCGCGTCGACGTCGAGCCCGGCCTTCGTCAGCGACATGGCGATGACCTGCTCGGCGGTGAACGCCGCGAGCCCGGTCACCGCGTCGATCGCCTGCTCGACCTGCGCGTCGTCTAGCTCGGCGAGGCCAGCCTCAGCGACGCCCTTCGTGACGACCGCGCGGAGCTCACCCTCGTTCGGGTACGGCTCGTCAAACTCGATGACGTCCTGCGCGAGCTCCGGCGGGAAGACGAACGCGGGTCCCAGGAGCACGAGCGTCCGTCTGTTGCTCTTGAACGGGTCGCGGAGGTTCCAGATGCCTTGGATGACCTGTCCGGGCGAGACGCCCTCGCGGTCCTCGAAGTACCGCTGGGCGTTCAGCATGAAGATCATCGCGCCACGCTGCGCCAACTTGCCGTCCGGGCGACCGCCCTCTCGCATCTCACCGGGGAGCGTCGCGATCACTCCGAGCGCGGCGGCGGGGTTCGACGTCAGGCCCGCCCAGATCGTGTCGTCATCGCCGAGCGACTTCTTCAGGACATCCGTGCCGCAGGCGTTGAGCCCGGTCAGCCCGTTGAGCGAGTCCCACTGGATCACCGGGATCGGGGACTTCGCGGCCGCGCCCTCGAACGTCTTGCGGATGCGCTCGATGGTCTTGGCCTGGTCGGGCGTCGCGACGGCCACCAGCGGCGTCGCGCACTGCCGCGCGGCGACCACGAACGTCTCGAGTGTCTGCGTCATGGCGTCTCCTCCCGCTTCCGGTTCTTCGGGTTCAGGATGATGTCTCTCCACCGCTCGTCCAGGAACTCCCTCGGGTCGTCGCGCAGCGCGTCGTCGACGCCGTAGAAGACCCCGTAACAGCGCGACTTGAGCTGGATCTTGTAGATGTAGTGCATGTCGAACGGGACGCCGACGTACGTCCGCTCCGACCACAGGACGCCGGTCTCGCGGCGCCAGGTCACCTCGACGACGCGGCCGATGCGGTCGACGCACCAGGCGTGGTGGACCGGGATGTGGTACGACGCCCAGCCCTCGCAGTAGGTCAGGTTGGGGTCGGACTCCGCCGCGTGGATTGCGTTCATGAAGCACAGCCCGATCAGGCCGAGCCGCGCGGTACGGCGCAGCGCGCGGTCGACCACCCACTCGCGCCCCTCGGCGAGGACGAGTGACTCAAATGAGACGTGGCGGCGGCCGGGCTTCGCCACCGCGTTCGACTTGCGCAGCGCGTCTACGCGCTCGAGGTACTCGCGGGTTGTCATGTCACCTCCCCCTTCTTGCGACACTTGCGGCAGCGGTAGAACGTCGCGCCTCTCGGGACCGCGCACTCGTGGCCGCACTCGAGGCGACCCTTCGCCGTCGTCGCGCTGCCCTCGCCGATGACCTCAGCGATGCGCCGCAGCGGGCCGTACTTCTCCTCTTTGACGACGTCGGCCTGGGTCTTCGCTCCGCGCGGCGCCTCGACGACGGGCTCGCCGGGCTTCGCTTCACCGCGGCACTCGGGGCAAAGCCAGAGCGACACGCGCTGCTTGACACCGTCGATCTCGGAGAACGCATTGTGGCGCTCGTCGGTCTCAATCCAAAGACGACACTTGCCGCAGAACTGACTCGGCGGCTCTTTCACGACGACGACGGTCTTCTTCATGAGTTGTTCTCCTCCAAAAGCGGTCCACTCCCGAGCAGCCTCGCCCGATGTATCCGCTCACTTGGGAGCGAGAAGACTACTCGGGCGACGTCGGCGGCTTCGGGCACGGCGCGGGACCGTGGCACGGCGACGCGACCGTGTGCGCGGTCACGGCGAGCAGCAGCGCGGCGACGACCGTCAGCCGCGAGACCGCGACGACGCAGGCCTCGAACGCGGTCCGGTACGCGGGCTTGACGATCGCCGTGCCGTCCGCGCGGACGTTCGGCTTCGCGCGCTATCCTGTCCTCCCCCTTCCGAGATAGCGGAGGTGCTTGCGGTCGAGCATCGCGTGAAGTTCCGTAACCGTGAGGTACCAGCGTCGACCGCCGCCGCTACAGAACGCGCGGGCATTGGGCGCGTCGAGCCAGAGTACTGTAAACGTCGCGCCGCTCGGCAGCGCCCACCGACCGATCAGGTTCTGCGGATCGCGGGTAGAAGATGGGCGTCGCAGCGAAGAGGAGGCTTCTTTCGATTGCTCCCGCACCGCGGGCACCGTCGCCCGCCCTTGCTGAGCAGGAGATACGCCTGCGCGTTCCGACGCCGCGCGACTCTGTAGCGCGCGTCTTCGCGTTCCGCGCTGCTCATTCCGTGCTGGTTCATCGTTCCCTCCTTCTCGGAGCGCGCGCCGTACGTCGGCGATGCGGCGTCGGATCAGCGCGGCGCTCATGCGTCCTCGTCTACGTCGCACCACTCGCCATCCTCGAACCGCATCACGCCGCCTCGCGATCCTCCATGCTGGGCGCGGATCTATTGGATTGCCCTCGATCTGCTCTCGCACCGTCCCGGTCTTGATCGCCGCGCTCACGATCGCCATGGCCTCGTCGCACGCGCGAGGTCGGTCGTGAGCGGTCGTCGCCCGTGTCCACGGTATCCACGATGGCTCGGAGCCGCGTCGTCGGCGATCTCGCGAGCGGCGCCGGCCGGCGCGCGGACGTTCGCCACGCGGCCGGAGACGCGTTGCCCGTCGACCCCGGACTGGCGCGCGCCAGCGCCGCTCGCCACCCACTCGACCCGGTCGCCTGCCTTGATGACTACCTTGACGTCGTGCATTCTCGGTTCTCCCTCTGCCCGGGCTTCAGACCGGGCCGCCGCATTCCGGCGCGCGAAGTGTCCGCGCGCCGCTGTCTGCGCCTACGCGATCGCGTCTGGTAGGATCAGGACGACGCGGTCGCCGAAGACGTCGAGCGACTCGACGCCCTGGTGGCCGAGCGCGCCAGGCACGGCGACCAAGACCTGCGCGTCGTCGTCCAGGTGGCTCGTCTTCTCGCGGGAACTCTCCGATGGTCATCTCGCGGTCGAGGACCTCATCACGAGGGTTCGCCATGGTTCTTCCTCCTCGCGGCGTCTAGCCGCCGCAGCACTTCTTGGACTTCTTACCGGACCCGCAGACGCACGGGTCGTTGCGCCCGACCTTCGGCGCGGCGCGGACGAGCGGCTCGGCGCCGAGCCTCAGCTCCCGCCGCGGACCGCGGACCCACCGCTCGACGAGCGCCGCGAGCTCCGGGTCAGAATGCTCGACCGTCACGACCTCCCCCACTACCATGGCGCGTATCACCTCTCTCCCAGGTCGACGACCTGGACGGCGTGGATGTTGGTGAGCCAGAACGGGATGAGCGGCGCCGGCGGCGGCTCGTACGAGCAGGACTCCAGGTTCGGGAACAGCGCGCGGGCCGCTGACGGGAACAGCGTCTCGAACGGGCGGTAGCTGTCGCGCGTCATGGCGTGGCCTCGCCGGTGACCTCGCGGTACTCGTCGCGGCCACAAAGTACCTGATATGCGCAGGACCGCTCGACGGCGCCGCGGCTCCGCGCGTGCGACGCGGCGATGCAGGCCGACGCCGTGGCGTGGGGGTAGAGGGCACTGGAGCCACATGCTCGAGGCGAGCGAGTTGTTGGAACACGAGCGGGGTGGCCTGGGTGGTGCGGGCAGGTGCCGGCCTTCGCGGCGGCGACGTACCTGCGCACGGCCTCGAGCGCCGACCGCGCGGTGGCAGGCGCGGCACGCTCTCGCGTACTTGGACATGCGGCGACCGCACGCGCAGAACATCTTCGTCCTCACCGTCTTCATCGCGTACTCTCCTTGTCAGGCCACGCTCTGTGCGTGCCGTTGATATAGAGGACCTGTCCGACGCGGACGACGTAGACCATCACAGCGCTTCCCTCGACTTTGTGGATCGCCGCGTGCTGCGCAGCTTCCCACCGTGCCCACTTGACCGCGCGGTCCCTCGCGAGGACACCGCACCGTTCGCACGCGACGTCGCGCCGCTGCGGCGCCTTCACTTGGCGCCCTCCGCCTTGACCTGACCGACGAGGACAAAGCGTGTCGCGCGCGCGGGTCACGGCGACGTGCCGTCGGCAGAACCGGCAGAGATGATCCGGATCGGAGAGCGTCCGGAGGATCGGTCGTCCGCATCCGTCGCAGTTCGTACGGTGCCGCGTGTTGTTCATCGCGTCGCCTCGGTTCCGGTGATGATCAGTTTCGCGTCCGCGTCCTCAGGACGGCACCAGAGCGCTTCGCCGTCGACCGTAGCCTTCACGCGGCGATACTCGGTCTTGACGACCTCGCAATTGCCGAAGATCGCGTCGCCGCCGCTCTGCCAGCCGCGCGACGAGATCTGGATGGTGACCTTGAAGCCGAGCGTCTTCATCGCGCGGATGATCTTGCGCGCGTCGCTGAGCGTTGCCGTCCTCGTGATCTTCATCGCGCCGCTCCCTTTCGATTCCACGGAGTCGCCTGATTCGTCTCGCCGCGAGCGATGTACGCGCTGACCTTCTTGCGGAACTCCGTCTGGCTCAGCGCGTAGATCACGCGGTAGCCCTGGTCATATCCTTCGATGATCGTCAGGCCGCTGGACGTCTG
>ERZ1292642.295-Hain-H14-01um-R1-295-length-33043-cov-6_pt1 | contig 33043 bp, 51 predicted proteins | sample MGYA00564403_ERZ1292642 | MGnify/ENA primary metagenome ERZ1292642 (study PRJEB36523, sample SAMEA6512643) | groundwater metagenome | collected 2019-01-09 | study: AquaDiva: Metagenomics assemblies of 32 groundwater samples
ATAAGGAGCCTGATGCCGAAAAAGACAGTTGAGCAAGAGGTCAATGACTTCATGGATGTTTGGCATCAAGAGGACATGATTGCATTCTTTAACGAAGTTATGCCTCTTATTATGGCCTACAACGTAGATCTTGATAAAGAAGAGGAGCAAGCCAAAATAGCTCTCGATCCTGCCGATAGAAGGCCTGTTATGGTTGTTAGGACAGCTTATCACATGGTTAAGCTTGCCGAGAAGTTCGCCGGGAAGTTCGTTGCAATGAAGATTCAATTTAAGGGATTACCTAAGAGAATGGAGGAAGTTAAGTGAAAAGTTATCTGGCCTTTTGCACGGCTTTAGGAATTATAGGTTCACTAGTAATGTTAACTATTTTCATTATTTGGTGCGGTATTATGGCTTATCTGTTAGCAGGAGGACAAATCTAATGATTAATCGAGGAAGTTAAATGAATAATGAAGATGATATAATTGAATATCTAAAAGTAAGAAATATACTTACAAATAGAGGTCGTTCTTTCATTTGCGAAGTATGCAAGAAAAAGACTTCATTCAATGAGCTATATGACTCTTATTTCTGCAAAGAATGCGATAGGTGGAACGAAAAAGCTTGCAATGATCCTAAATGCTATCATTGCTCTAAAAGGCCTGATAAGCCTAGTAAAGCACAAAGGGCCACATAGTGACCCTTATCGCCAACTAGGAACCCCCAGTCCATTTTATTGCAGCTAGCAATTTCAGCATATCATCCATAAACAAAAAAGGGAAGATCCGAAGACCTTCCCTAATTTTTTAACAACGAAGACAACGCCGTATAGTCTAATTAAAGGAAGGATAAAATGAAAGAAAACTTACCAAAAATTACCAAAGAAGAATTTTTAACTGCTATAACTGATGGTGTTAAAAATGCCATTCATGAATTTATGGAAACAGGAGATGGATATAGCGGTTCAATCATAAGAGATTATGTTATAGACAAAATATCTATCGCTATCGAAAAAGGCATTCATAATGCTTTTCCAGATAATGAAATGATCATTGATATCATTTATAAAGCAGTTTATTCAGCAACAAAAAATAAATAAATGAAAGAAAACTTAGAACAAAACACACTTAATATGATTGTTTGGGCATATATGTTAGGACAAAACAATTCTAAACTTAAAGATATAGCAGCCATTCTGAGAATGATACTAGATGAAGATCCTGAGATGAAATCAGATCATATTTATGACATACAAGGTATGTATGATGATCTTTGCGTTATCATTAAAACTATGAATCCGTAAAAAAAGAGCCTAGGATTTTACTCTAGGCTCTCCAACACATAGGAAAAGGATCTACGAAACTTAAAGCTACCATAAATTTTAGTTGTATTTCTGTAAAAGGAAAAGGAGAGAACTTGCGTCCCCTCCTTTTTAATTGACTAAAGACCTTGATAGGTCTACAGTAGTTTTAATTTTAGATTGTCTACTTTTGCGAGGCATTCAATCTAAAGATTGATCTCTAACTAAACCGAGATTATCAAATCAGGATTAGAGAATCAATAACAACAAAATGCCGAGCAAAAAAGTCAGATTCAATGACTCTCTTTTCGCATTTGTCCATAAAGATTAATCAATCTTTCATAAAAAATCAATGTTTTATTCATTCTTTATTGATTAAAGGAGGAATTTAACATGTCTGAATCAACAATTAAAAGGTGTCCCCATGACAGAGAAAATAAATATGTTGTCATATCTCAGACCCTCTTAAAAGATGAAGAGATCTCCTTCAAAGCTAAGGGCTTTCTTTGTTATCTCCTTTCCTTCCCCGATGATTGGAAGGTAAATCCACAATACATAGCTAAAAAGTTTGGTATTGGTAAAGGTCAGGTTTATTCGATCATTAAAGAACTCATCCAAGTAGGCTATTGCAAACGTGAAGCCATCAAAGATGAACAGAAAAGAGTGGTTCGATGGGATTTCGAGATATCCGAGTCAAAACGCTATAAAAACCCTTCTACAATACAAAATGAGCCACTTCCGCAAAACCCAGAAGTGGATAACCCAGATCTGGAAAATGAGGACTATAATAAGTACTGTATTGAACAGAGTACTGATATAGAAAAAGTAATGAATAACGATGACTCATTCCTTCCTTTTTCAAATCCAGAAGATGAAGCAGCAAAGCTACAGCTTTTGAAGCCATATCCTCTTAGCTCTTCGCTTATTTCCAAAATCCTTGTGCATCCCCTTGAAAGAATTAGAACTTCCCTTCGAGCTTATGAGCAATGGATTGAAAAGAGAGGTAAGCCGCCAACTAGTATTGAAGCTCCTATCATGAAATCGATTATAAATGGTTGGCAACCAGCGATTACAGCTGAAGAAATTCAAGAGATTCAGGAAAATGATGTAAGAAAGTATCAAGAAATTTTGAATGCTAGAAGAGATGAGATTAGGCAAATGCTTAGGGCTTCTGAAGGAAAATTGCCTTTCAAGTTTAGTTTTTCGGCGGGTGAAAATGAAGTTACGCTTAGGGAAGATTCTCGATTTACACCTGTAAGTTATGCTGAGAATGATGTTATAAAAATAGTTCAAAAGCATATGAATAAGTATTGGATTAAAGAATGAGATATGAGTGGATAGTGCCGATAAAGTTAGACTCAGTTGCCAATAAAAGGGAGCATTGGTCAAAGGCTTATTCTCGGGCAAAGAAGCAGAAGCAGGTCATCAAGATGCTATTTCTTTCAGAGAAGCCCGTTATTTCGCTTCCAGCGCATATAAAACTAACTCGGGTAGCTCCACGTAGCCTTGATGATCATGACAACCTCAGAATGGCAATGAAGGCCGTCCTTGATGAAATCTGCGGTCTAATCATTCCTGGCCTTGCAGCAGGTAGGGCTGATTCGGATCCTCGTCTTACTTTTGAATATGCTCAAGAAAGAGGAAAACCGAAGGAATATGCATTAAAAATTGAAATAATATGCGAAAAACAGCAATCTGTTTGTTTTTGAGGTATTATGAGACTAAAAGGACTAAGGCTATGTCCCCTTGCGGCAGTCAATGGGCGAGTCATAGTGAAGAAGATCGTTGAGCCTCAGAAAGAGGGAATACTGATCCTTCCTGAGCAGAATAAGAATGAGCCGTACAAGGCTAAAGTTGTCTCAGCTATTTGCTGGAGTCCCTATAGCAACAAGGATACTGTTCTAGTGCCTCATTATGCTGGGGTGAAGGTGAATTATAATGATGGAAATGAGTATATTATATTGAAAGAAGATGAAATTTTGTGTAAAATTAGAAGATGAATATACAAATACCATTCAATTATTTAATGAATAAGAAAATGAAAAAAGCAATGGGAAGGCAGTTAGCTATCCAGATTGCGACAGGAAGAAATTTGATTAAGATTATACAGAAAAACTATCCGAGTAAGATTAATGAGTAGAGATTGGAAGAAATTTACTAATGATGAGATATTCTCAGTTTGGAAGGGATATTGTAAAACTGAATTTCCAAATTATGATGATCCTTTACTGATTTGTCCTATAATATCCAAACCTATGCGATTAACTCCTATGGAAATAATTAAATTAGTTGAAGAACTTATAGATAGATTAGAGATTAAGGATAAAGATGAATAAATTTGAGTTTGTTAGCTATGATCCTACGCCTGGTGAAAAGCATCTAGGCATTGTCACTATTACCTATCTGGGTAAGATGCTTCTCCGTTACAAGATTATGCCTAACAAAGAGGGATCGGGATTTTATCCCCTCATGGCATCGTATAAGCTTGGGGATCAGTATGTTACTGCTTTCATGTTAGACTCGAATATTGAGAAATCAGAGTTAGATAACTTTATCCGAGAGAAGGTCAAGCAAGTCATATTAAAAGAAGCTGTTCCTAGAGTTGAAAGTTGCGGCGGGGAGCTTCCATTTTGAAAGAGATTGAAAACGAAGAAAATGTAATTGATCTTTTGGAGTATAGAAAAAAGTGTCTAACTACTCCTATGCCGAAATCAATAATAGAATGTTTCCAAAATATTCCTGATTTTCCATTAGAAATTATTATTACTCCCGAAGGGTTTAAGAGAGCTGAATGAAAGAGCTGCACTACTGCAAGATTTGCCATGAGACTTATGAGATAGAGCATGAGCATTCATCTAGTGTAAAATTACCTGAATCATGTAAAGCTAAACTAGGAGAGTGCTTCTTGAATAACAAAGGGAAGCCATGTCCAAAACTTATGCAGCCATCAGAAGAGACAGGAAAGATAAAAAGAGTTGTTTTTGGGGGAATAGCATTGATATTGGTTCTTCTCTTCATACTCATACTCTCAGCCATCCTTGCTTCATGTAATTTCAGCGTTAATCTAGTCCACTGTGGCGATGCGGGTTCCATTGATGAAGTTGATGAGGCAAGCCCCGATGTATCCCCTAATGTCAGTTTAACAGGATTACCTCCGATATGAATGGTATTGATCCACCAAGTGAGCCAATATTTGATTATAAGAGACCTATAAAAGAGCTAAATGAACGTATACCATGCAGGAAATGCGGTATAAGTCATGGAAACGGGGTTACTGATACAAAAGAGTATACTCATACATTTATTGATCTCTGCGAGAAATGTTTATATGAAAATTTTTGTACTTATAAACCAATAACTGAACAGGTAGTCCTAAATGAATGACCAGGAAAAAATAAAGAACTTGGAAGAAGAAAATAAAGATCTTCACAAACATATTGTTTATCTTAGTGATAAATCACCAGATTTAACTGATGAGAAGGATTTTTTAATGCAAGCATGTAAGCATTTGCCACATCGAAATGTTAATAGTGATGAGTTCAAGTTCTATCTGAAAGTTATCAATGCTTATGATGAAGTCTTCTCAAAAGAAAGAGAGTTTTGATATGCCACTTAAGAAAGGGAAAAGTAAGGCCGTAATAGGTCAAAATATTAAAGAAATGGAAAAATCGGGTCACCCGAAAGACCAGAGCGTCGCAGCTGCTTTAAATCAAGCTAGAAAATCGGAAGCTAAAATCCCTAAAAAGAAGAAATGAAAGTTGATAAGACCATCATCTCACCAGAATATCGATTAAATTCTGGTAAGAAAAAGACCTTGCTCCTTGCTTTGAACCGACAGTTACCAATCTTTAAAAGAGGGAATAGAGGAAAGTATATAAAGAAGAAATGAAAAAATTTAACTTTAAAAAATTGAACTTTTTCCCGATGCATCATTTAATGCCATTATGGGATAAAAGATATGTCTGGGCTTTTCAAGATCAAATAAATGATATGAAGAATTCAATTTAAGGATTGTCATGGATAAAGCAATAAAAAAAGAAAAGGCGGTCATAGATCGCGGTATGGATAAGTTGCTTAAGCAAGACAAGAAAAGAGACAAGGCTTGTGATAAAGCCAAGATGAAGAAGAAAAAATAGTATCATGATATCCAATTATCTACGGCTAGATCAATGTTGAATTCGCCATCCCACCAATGAGTCAAATGACCTGTATTATCAGGAAAGCAAACATCTAGATTACTATCTTTCCAAGATTCCCATGTTTCAAAACAATCACCTCCGGACATTCCTCTGAATCTAGTTATTACTTGTCTTTCTTTAGGTTTTCTTTCTGAAAACTTGATCCAACTCATTAACTTTCCTTATTAAAAAACAGGTATCAAGAGATCCTTGACACCCGATACTATTCCGTTCACGTTGTTATGACGAGGCATTTTCAATTTTAATGGACATAGCACCAGAATTTTCAATAGTAGTGCATTTCAATGAAGGAGGTAGTCCATAATTATTACTGCATTTCATGTAATTAGGATCAAATTTACCATGAATGGTATCGTTTAATGGAGGAGCATCAGATTCTTTATGAACATCTTCAATTGATACCCACATCATTTTATCTTTATAGATGTCAAAGAATTTATCTATAGCCTCATAAAGAAGCTCTTCAACTTTTCCATTCATTTCCCAGTTAAGCTCTTTATCTTTTCGTAAATATTCTTTAAGTTTCTCTTTCATCTTTTCCTACTTATTTATAATTATATTAGTTACTAATACTGCAATATATGTTAACAAAAAGAAAAAAATCAATTGTCTCGCTTCACTCATTATCTCTTCCTCTTTGTTCCACATAGGCAGCAATACTCAATTCCGACATAGTTCTCGTATCCGCATTTCTTGTTAGGACAAATCCAGGTATCTTTCAATATCCCCTTCACCTCAAACTCAATGGTATTGTCACAGTGAGGGCAGACTATTTCAGCTGAGCAATGGCAGTAGCCTAGAGTAGCAAAAAGGGTGAAGGCGATGATGCCCCATCTTTGTAAGTTAAGTACTCTTCTTGGCTTACTATGCTTTTCAAGCTTCAGTGCTTGAATCTCTCTTTCTAACCAGGTCATTTATTTGTCCTTTTGGATTTGGTTAAAGCAAAACTGGGCAAATTCGGATAATCTATCAGCATGTTTTAGTCTGATATGTAGGGGAGTTTCGATAAGAGGTCTGCCTACATCATTTGATATATAAAATATTCTTTTCCCATTCCAGATTAGGTATTCTTCATTATTTAATTCGAATCGTGATTCTAATATTGCACTTCTCGATAAAATTTCTTCTAACATCCTAATATCATTAGACATAGCATCCAGTTTAGCTAAATGAGCTAGTCGGAATGATTCATTATCTTCTATCACCTTCTTAAGCTCAGGGTTTATGATCTGTGTTGGTTTTTTAGCTCGTCCCATTATTTTCCTTATTCTTTTTCATTATTTCACCTATAAAATCTTCTATAACAACCTGTTTGTTAAGATTGAATTCTTCACATAATGATTTAATCACTAAAGTGAGATGATATATTTTTTGAGCATGGTCAAGCATCAGTTCTCCTTTATTTCGATTACAAAGCCCAGCTTACGACATATCTCTATGTTAGCAGGGGTTAGAGTTCTTCTTTTCATCAGTTTTGCCAAGAGTTTGGCGTATTCATTAGTAGGTTGGTATCTCCCTCCATAGGGCTTAATATAGGTAAATTCAAAAGTCATATTTTTTCCAATTTATCAAATCCATATATATTTTTATCAAGTCCATCTGTTTTAATTACAAAACTACAAAGAGTATTATTATATGTAATAATTCCTTTATAAATACTTTCATCATATGTAGTTTCATGATTGCCTGGTAAAGCTCTTCCCCATCCATCCCAATTTGGTAAAGCTCTTTTTTTCATTGCTTTAACCTTATCTCCCACAGCTAACTCAATTCCATTGGAATCAAGAAAGCCAATCGGAGTTCCTTCTTTAAAAGTCATCTTCCTGTTCCTCTAAATGTTCCTTAATAGCTACAAAATCTTTAGTGAGTGCCCAGATATGGTAATGCTCAAGCTCAGCTTTATCAATAACTTCATCAGGCCAAGCTAACACATCGCCCTCTGTTTCCCATAGGTGAAGGCAGTGAGAAGCTCCTATCCTTTTTAACAGAAGCTCGCAAGCTTCCTGTAGCCAGTATTCGTAATGCTCCCCCACGCTCTGATCGAGCGCGAGGTTTTCTTGATAGATTGATTCATCATCGTTCATAATGGCTCCTATTTACTTAAATCAATTGATTTATCACTAACTAAAGCAGTTAAAGCTTTGTAATAACCAACTTTATTATTAAGAGCACCAATTCTTTCAGCTGGAGTTAATTGGGGATTATTTTGAAAAACCCATTTTATCCACTTTGCCGTTCCTTCTTTATATTTTGTCGTTGATTTGATAAAGTTCATAGGTTCTCCGTTGTTATGTGATACATATTACATAATACATATCATGTAAAGCAAGAAAAAAGATGCTTCCCTACAAATAAAATTATTCCTATAGTAAAATCATGCTCTCCGAACTCACAGTGACTATCAAAGATGATGACGGGAAAAAGCTATCAAGAAAGTTCTTAATCCATGAGCCTTATTTAGTGGATGATAGCGATCCCATCATAGCTCATCATATTGCAATGGTACTGAAAGAGTTTCAGGGGGAGCCTAGTGACATTAACCTTAAAATAACAGTGTGTATTAGATAATGTCTAACTGCGTAGCTGCTCCTATTGGAAATCAATATGGTTTGGCTTTAAAAGATCCTATTATTAGACAAAAAGCATATGATTCATTTTGTGCGCATCTATCTAAAGGTAAATCGATTAGGTCTTGGTGGTACGAAGATGAAGAAGGGAATAGCTGTTATTGGGAAACTATGCTTTCCTATATCAAAAATAACCCGAGAGAGTTCGATCCCATAAAGAAAAAGATTGCTGAAACTAAAGGATATCAATATTGGGAAGAGATAGCGGAATTATCAGCTAAAGGAGAAAATGAAGCTAATACTCCTAGTCTTCAGATGATAATGCGAAATAAATTTGGTTGGGATAAAGAACAACCTAAAGAAAAAGATAATGACTCACTCTTAAAAGCTATAAAAGATGCAATCGCAGACTCAAAAGATAATCGAGAAATACCCAGAACTGAAGAAGCTAGCCGATCCAATATGGAGACTGAACAATCTCTATTATATCAAAGACACTCAGGGGAAGAGAATCAAGTTCAATTTGAACTGGGCACAGAAAGAGATTCTGAACACTCTTCATCCGTTTGAGATCGTTTTAAAATGCCGTCAGATTGGTATCACGACCTTTTTCACTATCTACGCTCTAGATCAAATCCTATGGAATGAGAATAAGCAGGCGGGGATAATAGCCCAAACCCTCGATGATGCCTCTAACATATTCAAAGATAAGCTTAAATTTGCATTCGATAACCTTCATCCTGCGCTTAGACCGCTATTCAAAACCGTTGGCGATTCGGCTAAGGAACTCGCCTTTTCGCATGGTTCAGTTATCAGAGTTGGGACGTCTTTACGTTCATCAACGCTTCAATTCTTACATATCTCCGAATTCGGCAAGATCTGCGCTAAAGATCCTGAAAAAGCTCGTGAGATTATTACGGGATCACTCAATACAATTCATCCTGGACAGCGAATATTCATTGAAAGTACCGCGGAAGGGAAAGAGGGCCGATTTTATGAGATGTGCCAGATAGCTCAAGCACAAGATCCATCTACAATATCCCCTGTAGACTTTAACTTCCGCTTCTTTCCTTGGCATAAACACCCAGATTATCAGCAAAAATTTCCTGTTAAAATTGTCCCTAACCTCAATGAGTATTTCGATAAGCTTTTTCTAATAGGGATTCATCTAAGCGATGAGCAGAAATGGTGGTATGCCAAGAAGTATGAGACACAGCAAGAGGATATGACTCGTGAATTCCCGTCGTTCCCTGAAGAAGCTTTCTCATCTTCACAAGAGGGATATTGGTATGCAACTCAGCTAAAAGAATTATATGAATCAGGGCATGTTCTTAATCTCTCATATGACAAAGCTTTACCAGTTCATACGGCATGGGATTTAGGTCAGGCAGATTTCCAAGTTATTTGGTTCTTTCAGATAAACAGAGCAGGTGAGATTAATGTGATTGATTATTTTGAATCTCCTGATACAGATATTAATCTTACCATGACCATTCTCAAAGAAAAGCGATATAGTTATGGAACGCATCTATGGCCTCATGATGCAAAAGCTCGTGATAAAGCCGGAATCACTTTTGTTATGCAAGCTAATGAAATAGGGTTAGAAGGAATTCCCTTAGAAAGGGGAGATAGACAACATGGAATACGATTAGTTCGTACAACTCTTAGCCGATGTTGGTTTGATAAAGAGAAGTGCAAGAAGGGGCTTACCGCTTTACAAAACTACAAAAAGAAATGGTCATCTCAGATTGGTGGATGGACTTCTGAGCCTCAGCATGACAAAGCCTCTCATGGGGCTGATGCTTTCCGTTATCTCTGTTCTGGATTAAATAAAATAGAACATGGTGGAGATAGTAAAAAAGATGCCCAAGCTTTAAACAGGTATTTCGGGCATGAAGATAAAACAGTAACTAAATATTTCGGCCTCTGACTCATTGCATTCAAAAAAGTTATTTAGCACTATCACCTCTTATGAGGTATCATGCCTAAGAACAATGACCCGATTTTCTGGCCCTCTTCCACATTAGATATGTCTCTCAGGCAATCGATGCAGAAGAACTATTCCGATTGCATAAACATTCTACAAACTCAATGGGCGCAGGCGGACATCAATCAACGCTTTGTAATGGGAGATCAGCAGATATGGGCTGAGATCTTTCCCAATAACCTACAGTTTCGTAGGAAGATGTTCAATTTCAACATCATTAATCCCATTATCCAAGCTATTACCGGGCATCAACGACAGACTAGAAAGCAGACTATTGTTATCCCTACTCATAAAGTAGGACAGAAGACAGCGGATCAGCTTACGAAGTGCCTCTATTACGTAGAGGGACAAGGTCAGTTTCATCATATCTATTCCGATGCGTTTGAACAGGGGGCTCTTACTAATGGCATAGGCTTCCTCTATTTCTATAGAGATATGACGAGTGATATTATCTCAGGCGAGATAAAATGCCGTTACATTGATATGAAGTCATGCATGTTTGATCCATTCATACGCAAAAGGGATATGAGCGATGCTAGGTTCTGGTCTACTCGTACTTTCTATGATAAAGAGGAAGCGGCTCTTTTAATGCCTAAGTTCGCTGATGAGATTCGCGCTCTACCGGCTGGCTCTTATAGAGATGATAAATATTACTACATGCCGGAAGTCTATCAGCTGCAATTCCCTAACCTATTAGCAGTGGATGAATACTGGTACCAGACAAGCCGTGAAGCTACATTTCTTATTCAAACAGATACCGAAGAGTGTCAAGAATGGTCAGGAGACGAGGAACAGCTTAGAGATGTTCTACGCCTATTCCCCGGCCAATTTAGAGTAGCCAAGAAGCAAAAGCCGACTGTAAGAAGAACAATCATTATCAATGATCGAGTCATCGTTGATGAACCCCACCCAGATGGCCTAGATCGCTATAGTATTGTCCCTATCGTAGGATATTTTCAGCCGGATACACCATACTATGCCTACAAGTTCAGATCGCCTGTATTCGATGCTAGAGATGCCCAATACCTTTTCAACCTCAGAAAAGTAACTGATTTAGACATCCTCTCTTCCCAACAGCAAGGATTAAAAATCAGAGAGGGATCGCTTGTAACTCCTGATGATTCCATGAATCAAGGCAATGGCCGTGTTTTAGTTTATAAGAAAGGGGCTAATCCTGCTGATATTGAACCGATGCAAATCATCCCTCCATCTCCTGTTATGATTCAGATGGAAGAGATGCTAATGGACATAACCCATCGCATCATTGGCGTTGATCCACAGGCTATGGGGATGGATGTAGATGATAAGGCTGGTATCATATCCATGATGAGGCAAGTTGCCACAGCGCGCAATCTACAGCGTCTCTATGACCAGTTTGATGAGGCGCAGAAGCTATGCGGGGAGATTATTTGTGAAACAGTTCAGAAAAACTGGACATTCGGGAAAATCCTACGCGTTATTGGTGAGCAGCCGACAGAGGAGTTTGATTCTAAACTCTTCATGCAATACAACTGCAAAGTTGTTCAAGGTGCATTGACAGAAACCCAGCAGCAATTAGAGCTAGCTCAATTACTCCAAGCTAAAGAGCTTCTCGGGGATCTGCTCAATCCTAAGTTCGTAGTTGAGAAAATGATTCTTCAAAACAAAGATGAGCTTCTCAAAGACATTGAAGCTAGAGAAAAAGCCATGGCTCAACAAGCTCAACAAAGAGCGCAACTTGAGATGCAGCAGCTTCAAGTCGACAATGAGACCAAGAAGACCTATTCAGAAGAGAAATCGGCTCTCGCTAAAGAGCACATGGCAAAGATTCAAGTCGATATGGCTCAAGCGGAAGAAGAGATCAATAAGTCTAAACTAGACCAAGCTCAAGCTATGCTAGAGATTGCTAAAGCCATGAAAGAGCTTCAAGGCATCGATATAACTCATCTTAAAGACAAGATTGCGATTCTACATGAAATAAATAATTTAGATTTTGATCCTCAAGCTACAGAAATGGCTAGACTACAGACAAAAAATTCATTAAGTTCTAAACAACCTAAAGAGGCAAGTGTATGAAAGAAGGTATGGCAAAAAAAGGGTATGTCAATGGTGACATGAGCCCAAAAGTTGAAGACTATCAAGAAAAGATGAGCGCTTTCTCACAAGATGGTTTTTCTAAAACTACTCAATATATTGAGAGACAAGACAAAATTCAGAATAAAAATGCTAAGACTGTTACAAAACAAGCTTATCAAGGCAGATATTCATGAAAGTAAAAATAAGACCGAAACCAATTAGAAAAAGAATAAAAAAAATGTCTGCCGAAGCTCGTGAAATGGGTAAAAATCAGAATAAAGGATATAAAGAAATAGTAAGAAAATTAAAAGTTAAAGAATTAAAAGCAAAAGGCGCAAAAAAATCAAAAATTAATTTTACTAAAAGTCAATATTAACGCAACTAAGGAAACAATGGCTAAAGAATCTAAAGTTCCAATCCAGAAAGGGCCATTAGAAATAATCCCTACACGGAAGACCCAGACTCAAGAGCAGATCAATAAAGAAGATCGCGACAATAGCAATCTTCGTAAGAGTGGACAGGTTCTCCATATTATGACTCCTAAACAAGGTAAGTAGTGGAACATCAGAGTAAGTACGATCCATCCCGTCAAACAGTGGGAGCCATGTATCTTAAGGCTCAGAAAGACGGGAAAGATGATTACGTAGAAGTAGGGGATATGCGACGAGAGTTAACGTCATCTTTAGTTGATGATCTTAACGATGTCATTAAATCCAATCCTTACAATGATCGACCTTACTATATTACTATCCATGAGGCAAAAGACCTAACAATGCCTCATATGCTCAAACGAAGGATGTTGACGACTTTATATCGTCCCTATCCTGAAGATGACACGGTAACTTTTTACACTGATCCTAAGAGAAATGAGACGCTTTTTTGCTGGTGCTTACCACATTGGTCTGAGATGGATAATATGCTCAATAATGAGGATCTACAAGATTCAGATCAAATGGTTTATATTAAGGCATGGAAGGGGATGAACATGGAGCATTTTGGCTTTATGAAAGATCCCATCGGTAATTGGATTCCTAATCCTCATTATATTGATAAGCCTATGCAAGAGAAGAAACTAAAGATCCTTGTAGCTTAATCCCAAGCCACTTTTTCTACTTTTAGATTCCACGTCCAATATTCCTTACACTGAGTTTTCATAGCCTTCTTAGCACATATTTCACTGCAATACTTCAATCTAGTGGATTCGATAGCATTATTGCATATAAGACAAAGTAAAGCTTTATGCCTGTTCTTATTTCCTTCAGTCTTTTGTTTATATATGCACTTATAACAAGTATCTTTGCCGAAGAAATCAGCTTCACATTTATCTAAAAGACATATTGGACATTTCATTTAGATAGATATTTAAATTTTTATTCATTAACGTGCAATCAAGTTAGTGTATAAACTTAAAAAATACACATTTTGGCTCAACAACGTCTAGCTCCAACGTTAAAAAAAGGTATTAATGGAAGAAGTCAATCAAAACTCAATTCAAGAGGTAGTTCCTCAGACCGAAAACCATGAAAACCAGGATAGCTCTCCACAAGTCGCCGCGGTAGTCGACAATCGCAATGACAGAAATTGGAAAGCTGCTATGGAAAAGAAGCGTGAACTCGAAAGAGAACTAAAGATGCAGAGGGATATGAATGAGCGGCTACTAGCCACTTTTCAACAGCCCAAGACTCCTCAAGAAGTTGATGAATTAGATGCTATTGCGGAAAACGAGTATCTCGACAAGGGAAAAAATAAACGCCTAGTCAAGAAAGAACTTCAACCGCTTCAGCAAAAGATTGCAGAGTTAGAACATAAGCTCTCGATGCAAACTAATATGAACCAATTGAAGCGTCAATTTGCAGATTATGATGAAGTAGTCACTCCCGAAACCATGCTTCTTTTAGAAGAACAAGAACCTGAGCTGGTTGATACTATTGTTGGCAGCAAAGACCCATATAAGATTGGGGTACAAGCCTATAAATATATCAAAGCAATGAATCTTTCTTCTAAAGTGCCAGATGCTAGAAGAGCCAAAGAAGTCGAGCGCAAGATAGAAAAGAATGCTAATACCATTCCATCGCCTCTTGCTAATGATAAGAGACCTATGGCCCAAGCATTCAGGCTTACTGAGCAGGAAAAATCAGCTTTGTATAATGAAATGATAGGCTTTGCATCTCAAGCAAGCATGGCTCCTCCGATACAATATAATTAACTATCTCAGTTTATTAACTGAGGTTTTATGACAGTTTCTATTTCGACTATGCCTCCGCAAATTCAGCAGAGGTATAATCAAAAGCTGTTATCGACTCCTGAACGCAATTTGATTCACAATCTTTTTGCTGTTCCCGTGGAGCTTCCCGATAACCAAGGCTTTATCGATAGACAGTCTCGTTATGACAGACTAGATCTATTCCCAGTACCACTCGATTGGATGCACAAACTAATCCACCAAGCCAACAGCTTAATAGGGTGGATGTTGATTGTCGAGTGAGGGTCTACTCAACTTATATTGTGTTGACCAGACAGGTTAGTCAGAACAATCAGATTGATATATATTTGATTGCTGCGTAAGTATATACTCTACATAGGAGTATATACAATGGATAAAAAAGATTTAATTAACGCATATGCTGCGGGAGCAATGGAAGGTGACGGAAGTTTCTGTATCACTAGAAGACCAGGAAAATATGTCAAATACGTTGCAAATGCAAATATTGGTAAAAGTAGTAAAGAACTGGCAGGATTTTTTGTGAGTACTTTTGGAGGAAATCTAAATATAAGAGGAGATCAATATAGCTGGTCAATTTCATCATCTACAAGAGTTCTCCCTTTTTTAGAAACAATTCTTCCATATTTACAAATGAAAAAAGAAAGAGTTCAATTTCTTCTTACTTGGTTAAAAGAAGGAATGAAAAATAAAGAAATAGCTTATGAAGAAATGAAAAGACAAAACTTATTAGTTAATAAAGAACTAATAGACTGTGAAAATAAGACTATAGATCTGGATGAAAAGAAATGGGCTTATATAGCAGGTCTTATGGATACAGATGGATCTTTTATGATCTCAAAACGTATAGCACATAATGGAATGAAAAATCCTAATTATGTAGCTAAAATTTCTTATGGTGAAAAAGATGCAAGACCTCCTTTATTTATTCGAAATACCTTCTCCAAAGGCTTCATAGCTTTAAAAGAAAATTCCGGATGTGAAAATGGAAGGTTTGTCTGGGAACTTGTAGTTAAAGAAGAAATGATTCAATTCATTAAGCTAGTTTTACCATATCTTAAAGTAAAAAAACCAAATGCAGAAATTTTATTAAATTTTTGTGAGAATTTTAATCCTGTTCGTAAAGGACATAGATTTGGAATTCCCAAAGAAGAACTAGAATTTCGAGAAAAATGTTATTTAGATCTTAAAAAATATCAACGCAGAGGTAATTGTGACCTGTTTAAATCTTCTCTGATGGACTTGGACGCCCTAACATATAATGATGAGGGTAACAAGGCGGAAGCAGCGAAAGCGTGCACCGTGAACGTAGCAAGCGAGAAGACGCCGAAAGGTGATGCGGTGCTCTGAACTCTGTAGTAATACAGAGAGGTAGACTGAGAAGATCTACCCGCCACTTTTAAAATAAGTGGTTATTAAGTAACAGACTGACAATAACCAACGAAGATCCTGTGCTAAATTCGGCTGCAGCGCGTTTAGGGCAAGCAGGGCGTGAGACCCAAGACGTTCTACAACGCGATAACTTAGAGGCGACAGCTTCCGTTATCAATTGCGTTGGTGGCGTCAATGGTGACCTTCCTACTGAAATGACAACATCGGATACCGATGACGTTGTAGCAGTGTTGCAAGGTAATAGTGCTGAGTATATCACTAATATGATCGAAGCTGAGAACAAGTTCTCTACTTCAGCTATTGGTGATTCCTATGGTTGCATGCTGACTTCAAGAATGATTCCAGTCATGAACAACATGGCAGGATTCACTAGGAAGCAGTTTTACCCTAATCAGACTCCCACGTTGGCATGTGAATGGGGTGGTGTAAATAACATCCGTTTCTTCCAATCGGAACAAGGTTCGGTTTCTCCGAGCGCTTCCCTATTGGGTAACGATGTTGCCAACTGCTTTGTAGCTGCTAAAGAATCGTACAAAATTGTATGGCAGACCGGTGGGAAGATGAAGTTCATCTATCTACCTCCTGGCTATAACAACGACCCAGGCATAAAATGTAATGTGCCTGTAAAATCTCGAGTAATTGACTTAGAACCCTACGTTATGCTGGAAGCGGCATAATAAGGAGATAAGGCGCAAGGTAAATATGTTGAATAGTATACATCCTACAGTATATAATTTCTCCAAAATAAGGAGAAATTTATGTCTACAAGGATATGTACTGTTTGCAAGATTGAAAAAGAATACAGTTGTTTTTACAGAAGCAAGAAAGGCAAAGATGGTCATGGAGAACAATGCAAAGTTTGTCGGCTCCAGAAAGGTAGGGAATATTACAAAAATAATCCTGAAATCTGTCTTGCTAAACATGAAAGATGGGCAAAAAGAAATCCTGAGAACATTCTCAAAAATCAAAGATCTTATTATCACAGGAATAAGGAAAGGATTCTTGAGAAACTTAAGGAATCACGAAAAGCTAATGGATATAAAAATACAAAAGCTTATCGAAAAAGAAATCCAGAAAAACGTGATAGCCATGAATTTGTTAGATTGGCTGTCAAATTGGGTCATATTAATAAACCAAATTTTTGTGAAAGATGTAAAGAAGACTGTACGCCACATGCTCACCACCATGATTATAAAAAGCCATTGGATGTCGTATGGCTTTGTAGAAAATGTCATGGAGAAGAGCATAGAATATCTTTACCAGCGTGAGAGACTAAATCTTGAGACCTCTTACAAAGAGGATGCGATAGTCCAACCTATAGAGGAAACCTATAGAAAAGAATCCGAAGCGGTTCTTTCGCCACTATTGTGGTCAGTAAGCTTAGCTGGGCTGAAAGTAATAGAATGGTTAAGACACACAGCAGCCTGTACGTTCTACCAAGGACAGTGCATCACCAATGACCTTTGGATTCTAAACCTTCGCTCAACCGGTATTTAAGGAGGAACTATGTTGCCATATCAAATGATAGCTGGCGGTAAGTTCACCTTATCGACCGCAAATATTGCGTCGGGATTAGATCTCGTATGTCAATCACAGAAACCACCTGACTACATTTATTTGAAGTCAATTACAGGGTGGGGCGAAGCCTCCGACGCTCAAGCAATTGAGTGGTGGTGGGAAAGGTCAATGGCTCAAGGATCTGCAAAGGGTATTCTTCAGTCTTCTGAAGGATCAACCCCTCAGCTTCCGGCTATGACAGCCTATACAATCGCTGCAAATGGTATCTCGACTTATGACACTGCAAATCCTCCTACATTTGCTCCATTAGCATATACGAACATTGCGGGTAATACCGGAACATTCGTTGTTTCGATGGCTAATACAGGATCGATCTCTGTAGGGGATTACGTTCGTGTTACTGGTGCAACTGGTGAGCTACAAATCGGTGGGTTGGTATTTCAAGTGACCGCGGTTACTGCAAACGTTTCTATTACTCTAGGCTATATGGCTTCGAGCGGTATGACTTTTGCGGCAGCTTCTACAGCTGGTTTTATTACAAAGTTTATTCCAGGCAGATTTTATCCGCATTGGATGTACATTGCTAATATCACAGCAGCAGCACAAGCCACTGTTTATTTCACAACGAAGAATGATTTCACTCCTGGTGAAATTGTTAGCTTCCGTGTTCCATCCTCTTTTGGTATGGATGAGATAAACAATAAAGCAGCAAGAGTGTTAAGCGTAACAAACAGTGCCACTGTTTCTTCGATCGTAATTGATCTAGATACATCGGGCTTTACAGCTTACGCATTCCCACTTAGTGCAAATATCGTATCAGTTAATAGTCCTGCCGTAGTTGTGCCGTCATCGTCAGGCGTAGTGCCTTTCAATGGAAGCGCAACTGTTCCACAGGAACCGCCGGGCACTAACTTGTTAGATAGCTTTGACAATCGTAATACTCGGGTCGTTCATTTAGGACCTGGATTGTTTAACGTAGCCTCCCACGTTTCCGATGCAGAAGACGTATGGATGTACCAATTATACAAGTACGATGACTATAAAGCATTCTAATTGATATCGAAAATAACCATTATGTTATCCTCCCTTAAAAAAGGAGGGTAACATGAAGGTTTGTACTCAATGTGAGATACAAAAGGAAAGTTTAGAATTTCCAAAAAGGTTAGCTAACAAAGATGGATTATATTCTTGGTGCAAAGAGTGTTGTAGAAAAAAGACTAGAGAACATGCGATTAAAAATCCTGAAAAGGTTAAAGCATCAATTGAAAAGAGAAAAGATAAGCAACTTGCCTCAGCAAGATTATATAAAAAGTTAAATAAAGACCGATTGGTAGCGAAACAAAAAATATATTATCAAGCCAATCGAGATATGCTATGCGAAAAGGCTAAAAAATATGGGAAGAACAAATCTCCTGAACAGAAACAAGAACGAAGAGAATATTATTTAAAATGGAAAGAATCTGATTCAGGAAAGCAATATTTAAAAGAAAATTGGAAAGAAAGAAAAAAGAAATACAGAAAGCATTACAAAGCTAGTGAAAAAGTAAAAGATGCAATCAAAGCAGGAAAATTAGTGCGTCCCGAAACCTGCTCTATATGTAACGAAAAAGGAAGAATTGAAGGCCATCATGCTGATTATGATAAGCCATTAGAAGTGATATGGGTATGCAAGAAGTGTCATACCATGATTCACAAAAATTTAAAAAAGGAGTCCTAAATGTTAATCAAAACCTATTCGAAGAAAGAGCCGAACCGTATCCCTCCCGAACAGTTCGAAGAGAAGATTAAAAAACTTCGTAAGGAACATGAGAAGTTAATTAAAGGGAGATTCGAGTTTACCGATGCACAAGGTGGGTTCTTAGAGTTTGCTTATCGCTTCTTTAAGGGCGAGCCGCTCATTACTATGAAGCTCATGCACAATGAAATTGTGGAACTTCCTCAAGGGATTGTTAGACATCTAAACAATACTAAGAAAAAGATCCGTAAATTTAGTGCTGAATTGGCTCCTAATGCAAGAGGAGTGCCTAGTACGTATGAAGTTCAGTCGAGGGTTAATTTCATTCCCCTAGAAGCTATATGACTTCCGTTTTTACACCAAGACTTGATTACATAACAGGGATTAGCAACGCCCAAAAGGCTGTTGCTACCTTTTTAGTCGATCATACTTTCATTCCTGGAGAATACATTTCTTTCAGAGTAGATCGTCCTCATGGAATGTATGAAATCAATCAAATGAGAGGCAAAGTTCTCTCTATTACAAGCAATACGGTAACAGTTGATATTGACACTTTAAATTTTAATTCTTTTGTGTACCCTGTGAGTGGAAAGGCAACACCTCCCTGTGCGGTTCCCTCCGCGTCGGGAGTGCCTCCTTTGTCTGATCCACCAACTGTCACGCTGCAAGATGCGTTTGACCATGTGAGGACTTAATGAGCATCGCAACACTCGCTGATATCATAACGAAAATAAGACGATTAACAGCTTCCGGCACATCATTACAGCTCACAGATGTTCAGATCAAAGATTATATCAACTCCTACTACCTCTATGACCTTCCAGCTTTCCTAAGATGCCTTAAGTTGAATGATGTTTACACCTTTAATACTAGCAAAGGGATCAATGTCTATGCTTTCGATTCGGAAGCTTATACAACGATCATGAATCCTTGCTACATTGCTAAAAGGCCCCTTCAGTTATTCCAAGACCCATCATCTTTTTATAGCGTAAACATTAACTGGCAGTTTCAAGAGATTCTTACGACAGGAACAGGTGCGATTGGGCAACTCTATACAGGTACAACAACTTCTCAAAATCTAGTTAGAAGCGTTAATAACGACCCTACTAATATCAATTATCCTGCTTCACGAGTACAAAACATTCTTATCACCGCTCAATCTGGCAATGCCACTTTAAATGTAACTGATGATGGTAATGGCCTTCTCATCGGGGATGTAAACCCATTATTTACTAATACCATTAACTATGTGACCGGTGCGGTTTCATTGAAATTCAGTGCAACAGTAGATGCTGGAAGTAACATTTTCATTGAGTACAATGCCTTTGTACAAGCTATTCCTACATCAATACTCTATTTTCAGAACCAATTTACTCTTCGCCCTATCCCTGATAAGGGTTACACCGTTGAGCTTACTTGTTATCGTCAGCCTACCCAAGCTCTTATGGACGCTGCCGCTGATGCCGGTATCCCTGAACTTAGAGAATGGTGGGAACTCATAGCTGTTGGAGCATCAAAAAAGGTCTACGAAGACCGTCTTGATTTTGATGGCGTACAGATGATGGATAAAATGTTAATAGAAAGAATGACCGTTGCAGAAACAAGAACTTACGCCCAATTGGGCACTAAACGAATCGGAACCATTTTCGCTAATCAAACCTCTATGGGAGGTTATGGATCTGGTGGATATGGATATACAGGATATTAATTATGACATTCACACCAGGCGAGCCACAGAATGCAGAATCACTTGGATCTTCAAAGCCAAAGATCCGTAATAATCTAGATGGTCTTAGAGCATCATTAGCCATAAATCATGTTGATATTAACGATCCCAATAATGGGAAGCATAAGTTTCTTCAAATGCCTGAACAGGCATCCGATCCAGCCACAGGAACGAACATAGGTGGGTTATACACCGCTCAATCATTAGCAGGTGCGACCAACTTCACCAATCTTTTCTGGAAGCAAGAAACAGGCGGTGCTAATCAGTTACTTAATCAAGGTGGTTTTACCGCGTTAACCGGCCCTCTTCCCACGATTGTTGGTACTGGGGGATGGTCATATCTTCCAGGCGGCCTTTTAATTAATTTTGGAACAGTTCCAGCTGCTGCTGATGGTGCATCATTTATTTGGCCATCTAATTTTGCTCCTTATACTATTCCTTTTACTTCTATTCTCTCCGTCTCAGCGAATCTTATTGGCTTTACCCCCGCAATTCCTGGATCAGCCTTTTTTTGTGCTATGTCCACTGTTTCAGTGACTGGATACACAATAAGACTTCTTCAATTGTCTGGTGCTCCTATTGCTGGAGCTGCTGATTTTTGTTTCATTGCTATAGGACAATATTAATGGGCTTACAGCCGATCTTTATAGCTGGGTATAACTCAGGGCTTACTAAGAACAAAAAGCCATTTCTATTAACAGATGATGCTTTTGAAACCCTTGATAATGCTTATGTTTATAGAGAAAGAGTTGTTAAAAAAGACGGTAATACTTTCGTTGGAAGGCTTAGAAGAGCTTTTTCCGGATCGTTAGGTCTTAGCATAGCTGGTACTTGGCCTATTCTTAACATCTATTCAACCTTTGTTCCTCCTATTGTTCCTGAAGCTACAGCAGAAATACAACCTGGTTCAGTTATTATAACTATTCAGACAGGTGGGCCAGGTATTGTTTTTACCGATCAAGGAGATGGCACTTTAACAGGATCTGTAGCAGGTAATAGCGGGACAATTAACTATTTGAACGGTGATATAGTCCTTACGAATACAGCACCTGCAAATACTCCAACGATAGTAACATTCGGATATTTCCCTTCCCTTCCTGTTATGGGACTCCCACAGAGAGAAATACCCGCCATAAATGCTGAACAGACGATTGAGTTCGATACTACTTATGCATATATTTATAATGGAACCAATTTCCAAGAATTTATACCGGGGACAACATGGTCAGGAACAGATTCAGATTTCTTCTGGTCAACTAATTTCAGAGGCACGTTAGCTTCAACACGGCTTTTTTTTACAACTAACTTTGTTAACAATGCAGCTAATCCCATTCGTTATACCGAAGGGACAACTTGGACTGACTTCGCACCTATTTTAAATGGGAGTGAGGGAACGGTTGAAAACTTAGGCTCTGTTGTATCTCCTTGGACTACGTTTACAGGAACCGTTCTTCAAACCCCTATTGTTGCTGGAACCGTTACCATTACAGTTTCTAATTCAATTCCTGCCGAAACAGTTACTTTTACTGATCCTTTAATGAATGGAACATTAACCGGCAATCCTCCCGCTAATACAGGAACCATTGATTATACTACGGGAGTAATTACACTTAATTTTGTACCTGCATTAACAGAAGATGCAGTAGTCACAATAACCTATACATTAGCCGTTAACTTCCTATGGCAAGCTCGTATTATCATTCCTTATTATGGGATGCTTCTTTTCATGAATACATGGGAAGGTGTGTCACGAGTAACCGCTACGAACTATTTCGCTAGATGTACTTTCTCGCAGCCGGGAAATCCTATAGATAGTCAAGCGTTTAGAAGGGATCTTTTTGGAAGAGGGGGCTATGTTGATGCTCCTACCAATGAACGGATAACAGGAGCAATATTCTTCAAGAATACTCTTATAGTTAAGTTTGAACGTTCCACGTGGCAGCTTCGTTATGTGGGCGAATATGGAACACCGTTCATCTTTGAACGAATTTCTTCCGATTATGGTTCTGAATCCACTTTCAGCGATGTTCTATTTGATGATTATGTTGCATCAGTTGGAGATAAAGCTATCGTTGCTTCCACCTCGGTTAAAACAGAGAGGATTGATTTAGAAATTCCCGATACGGTCTTTTCATTACGGAATACCGATGCCGGCCCAGAAAGAGTTTATGGTATTCGAAACTTCCAAAAAGAGCTTGTTTATTGGTCTTATTCTGATTCCAATCTATATCAACAGGGAACCTACACTCAAACATTCCCTAACTATGTTCTATTATGGAATTACCGTAATAAAACCTGGGCGAGATTAAGAGAAAACATAACCGCATTTGGAACTCTTCAATCAGAAAATAACATTACGTGGGATAGCGTTGATATAACATGGAATAATGAAGCTGTTTTCTGGGATGATCCAGATAATCAAACTCAATTTCCTTTTATCATTTGTGGGAATCAACAAGGTTTTATCAATAAATTCGATGATACAACAACAGTTGCTCAACAAGCTTCTTTATCTATATCAGCGGTTAATCTAACCACTTCACCCATCCAAATTACAGTTAACAATCATAATTTGTTCAATAATGAGGTTATTTGGATACAAGACCTAAACTTTACGGTAGCAAGTGCCCCAGTAGCTACCAATATTAACGATAATTTCTACTCTGTTCAGGCAGTAGATGCTAATACGCTAGCCCTTTTCAAGTTCTTCACTGATCCAAATGATCCTGAAGACAGTGCTTTCGTAACATTTAACTATACGAACTTCGCCATAACACCTGTTAATACAGCGACTTATATCGGAAGGGGAACAGCTGCTTTAATGCCTCGTATGGATATAGTGACAAAAGACTTTAACCCTTATCAGAATCAAGGATTGAACTTTAAGAGTAGCTATATTGACTTTCAACTCGATTCCAACGAATCCGAGGTCTTTACGGTTAAGCTTTATATTAACTCATATTTAGGACAAGAAGCCAATCTTCAGACAGGCCAAAAAGACTTAGAAACCTATCTCCCAACTCCTTATTATCCCTTAGCTTCTCAATATGCTTGGCATAGATTCTTTGCGACGACTACAGGGCAATATATGCGTATTCAGATGACCTTTAGCGATGCGCTTATGGCTCAACTAGCCACCCATCAACAAGATTGGGAATTGAATGCTATGAGAATTTGGCTACGCCCCGCCGGCAAAGTGATTTTCTGATGACAGCTAGCTCAAACCAGCCTCTCGTATCTAATCAGCTCCCTTTAACAATAGATCTTCCTCCTGATGAGAAAGAGTTTCGTGAATTCTTAACCGATTATCTTAGACGTAATAGCAATATTACCAACTCTAAAGAAGGAGCTTTGTATCTTCCTCAAGAATTGGCTAACTTTAAGCAGCTTTATACACGTAATAATAATCAGAAGTTTAGAAATGGGTATCGGCGAGTATTCGATATGGTTACTTTAAATTCAGCTAATATTGGCCCAGCAGCAACAGTTTCATTTCCTCATGACATTTCACAAATACAGGGGACGTTATTCATTTATGCTAATTGCACAAGCACCACCTCTAATTTTTTCACCGTCACTGGACATCCTAATGTCTATCTTGATTCTACTACTGTTTATTTCACTAATCCAACGGCCTTAACATTAAGCCAGGTTGATGTAGTTGCCGAATATGTTAAACAAGTTCCAACATAGTTTTGACGTTAACAAAATTATTTAGCACAGTTGCTTTGAGGTGACTTATGCCCAATATCGGTGAATGGCTTTTTGGCTCTGATGCCAAAATGAAGAAGTTCGATCAATACTCTCCCGAACAGAATGACTTCTTCAAACAATTTATGAGTCAGCTTCAAGGGCTTGGAGGACAAGGAGGAGGTGCGCAAAATGCAATGGGCCTTCTTCAAGATTATCTTAATCCTGAATCGGATGTATATAAGAACTTCGAGAAGCCCTATATGCAAGAGTTTGAGCAACAGACTCTACCCGGCATAGCCAATCGCTATGCGGGACTTAATGCGATGGGTGGAGGTCTTTCTTCTTCAGGCTTTGGACAATCTCTTGGAGCTGCCGGATCGCAGCTTCAAACTAATCTTGCCGGCATGAAATCACAGATGCAACGGCAATCCATCAACGATATTCTTGGTCAATACAATCAAATGGCTAACATGGGCCTTAATGCACAACCTTTCGGATATCAGAAATACGATGCTAGTCAGGGTGTTGTAGGCCCTGCCGCCGTTGCAGCCGCTGGAGCTGCCGGTAAAGCCTATGGTGGAGGTTTCTAATGGTTCAAATTGTAAACATGGGCAAAACAGCCTCCGGAATGCTCGCCGAATCACTAGGTCAAGCAGCTGGTGAGTTTGGAGGTGCTGTCGGTGGAGAAAAGCTTAAATATGAAAGAAATAAAGGACGTTTACAAGAAGCTTTAGGGAAAGTAAAGGCTCTCGGAGATAGAAAAGAAGGTCAAGGCCCTGCAAGTCCATATGAAGTTGCAGCAACGTTTATGGAAGCTGCTCAGCTAGCTCCTGGAAGCGAAAGATATTTAGGTCAACTTTTGCCTTTATTCTTACAAAAATCACAAGGTGATGTAACACCTACGGTGGAACAAATTAAAGGTGGTCAACAAACAACAATTCCAGGGAATCAACAAGCTCCCAATCAATTAAATGAACAAGATTTAATAAGAGCAATGGGTCAAAGTCCTACAAATATTCCTTCTGCTGCTCAAAATCAAGAACCTCCTAGTTATACTCCTGCTGCCAAAGGAAGTGAGATAAGACAGACTTTAGGACAATATTTACCATTAGATGTGGGCGATCTTATTACTCCTGAACAAAGAGCCACTACAATTGATAAAGTAAGAAGAAATGGTGGGGATGTTGAATTCGCAAAAAATCAAATTGATGAATTTAATAGAGGTAAAATTGATCTCAATTCTCTATCAAATGCACAAGTCGACAAAATGGCCTCACAAAGAGTTCGCCAACGTCAAATGGAGCAAGATCTAAGCTCTTTTGTTAATAAACAATATGCTAATGATGCTGAATCAGACAAAAATGTATATTATGATATATTAAAAAAAGAAGTTCCTAAACATGAAGATTATACTTCTGCTCAAAATAATGTCGCCAAGACAATTGAAGACTATAAACAACAAAGAGATACTCTTTTAAAACAAATTCCTGATGGGGATTTGATGGGTATTCCTCAAGATAAAGTTCAAAGATATCGGGGAGCTGCCCAGAATTTATTAAAGATAAGTCCATTAGCTTATAATGTTATTGAACAAGGATGGATACAAAAAGGTCATTCACCTGTTCAAGTTGCAGAAATATACAATCCCTTATCTCCAAAAATTCAAACCATTATGGATAAAGCTAATGATTACAAATTTGATCTTCTTCCTCTAAATGAATTATCTGATCAAGCTATGATAAGAGATATTAAGTTGACCGAATCACGTCAGGATAAAGAACTAGAAACAATGGTTAAACAATTAAAGAGTAATTGGGATGATTCCGTTTCTCTTATGAATATTTATGCTGATTTAAGAGCTAAAGGTTGGTTTCCCGATAAGATCATCAAACTTTTTGATGATCTTCAATCTAATGTAACATTTGGATCTCAACAAGCGAGAGAAAGACAACAATTAGTAGCAAATCCTAAAATTCCTATTAGAAGGCTTAATAAATAATGGGCTTTAATCTCATTGCGCAATTTCTTGAGAATGGAATGCAAGCGGATGAAGTATTAGCCTTATTTCAAAAAAACTCACCAAAGTTAGCCAGTAAGATAAAAAAATTAATTATAGGAGGATTTGGTTCATTAGAAACTTTAGCAGCTTTAAAAAGTGAACCAGAAGTTCAATCTCTTCATAGGAAGCAATTAAAGCCATATGATTCAAGTGATATTGCAAAGATAGCTCTTCTTAAAGATAAAATGGGCGGTGATGTTTCTCGCGAAGAACAATCTCGAAAACAACTATTAGATTTTAGTCAAAAAGCCTTAAATGCAGGTGCACAAATCGCTGGTGGATATATTGGCGGAAGATTAATTAATACAGCTTTAAAAAATGCTCCTAATATTGCACCTTTTGCAAAATCATTATTAGATGAATTCCAAGGAACCGAACAGTCGGGTTCTCCTTCCGGGGCTATACCACCAGCAATTAATCAGCCTCAAACGCCTCCCACCATTCCCGTAACTCCTATCCCTATGAATCCCATAGGCCCAGCAGGCGGACAGCCCCCAGGTCCTCCCAATGCGCCGACAGGCCCAGCCCCTCGACCAGGTCCAATGCCGACTGCCGGTCAAGCTCCAGTACAACAAGTCCCTAATCCAGTTCCTCAAGCTCCTACAATTCCAGCTTCCCAAATCCTAAATACAATGGGCTTGAATAATCATGTAGATACCATGATTCAAGCAGGCAATAAGCCTGATGCAATTGGAGCAGCACTTGAACAAATGCTTACTCCAGGTCAAAGAAAATGGTTCGGAGAGCAATTAAAACAAGGTACTGCACGACCTTTGAATGAATTAGTTAATGAATATATGCAGGAATCCCAGCAAAATGCTCCTGCTCAACAAGAAGTGCCACAAGAGCCGATTCAACAAGAACCCGTCAATGTAAAGCCGTTTGACAAAGGAACCGAAGTTCTTACCCCTAATGGTGAGATTGGTGAGATTGTTGCTAACAATGGGAAAGATCTTCTTGTTAAAGAAAATGGTAAGACCAAAAAGTTTGATGCGGATGAATTAGAGCAAGAACCTGAAGAAGCGATTGAAGCAGTTCAAAACATTCTCAAGATTCCTGAAGTAGACCGATCTTCTATAGTATCTCTCTTTAGTTATGATCCATCAGATGAAGAGATGTTTATTCAATTCCATACAGGGGATAGTTATAAATATCTTGATGTTCCACTTGAAAAAGTCATAACTATTGCTAATAAGCTTGGGATACCTATTACTGAAGGACAAAATATATTTGGTGGATGGTCTCCGGAAGATAAGAAATCTTTAGGAGCTACTCTCATAAAAGAGATCATTGCTGATCCGAAATATAAGAAATCAAAAAAAGGTGAGCCAGAAAATCCCAATTACAGAAAACTAGATACTTATTACGATTATTGGGAAAAGTTACGCAAGAAACCTAAGAAGAAAAGATGACAGATAAGAAGAAAGAAAAAAGCCCTGATTCATCAGATAAAGATTTCAAGATATTGAAAATCTTTAAATTCATTCGTCAAGGCTTGAAAAAAGCTAAATCTAAGAAGAAATAGGCTTATCTTTCTCTGCTTGAAGCTGTGCAATCTGCATCTTTAAGATCTCGATATCCCGTTTATACTCACGTTCTTCGTATTCTTTGGTAGCTTGATAGTGACCTACCTTTTTACCACCAAAGAAAGAACCTACTAAAAGTCCTAAGCCTAAGAAAGCTGAAAATCCATCATTCATATTATTTTTCCGTTGTTAAGGTAAATAAAAAACTTTATTTTTAATTACTTGTAAATCTTGATCAAATTGATTTTTATCATGCCATAATTGCCAATAACGTTGATTTAAGTGTTGCAAATTTGATTGTTGATTAAAATCATTTATCAATAAAAAAGTGTTACAAAGCAGCAAAGATATAAAACATATCTTCAATAATAAAGGTAATTTATAGTTAGTTGTTTCCATATCATCAATATAACATAACAACCAAAGAATTAACACTTTAAAGATTTACTTGTCCTCATTCAAATAAAATTTGCTTATATAAAATTTATTGAGCAACGTGAAATTTCAAAAACTTCACCCAGCAGGGGACAAAAACTATGGCTACAAGAATCCAAAAAGTATCGGCAATCGGGGGAGCACCCGTTAACGTATTCCCTCCTCCTATTCCCGCTCAACGTGCCCCTCTATCAACCGATGTTGATTTTCCTTTAGGGCAAATCTGGCTCGATACTTCGGTTTCTCCTGCCGTATCCTATGAGTTCCTTGATTCAGCAAGTGGCACATGGTCTGTAGGTGGCGTTCCTATGGCCTCGACAACTCAAGCGGGCATTGTTGAACTTGCCACACTGGCCGAGCTTCAGACAGGGACAGCTCCAGCGGGTGCAGTACCAACAGCGAATGACGTAGCAACTGAGATCCAAGCTATTGTGGTTGGTGCAGTTCCAGCAGCGACAGAATTGCAAGCTGGTATAGCCGAAATAGCAACCCAAGCTGAAACAGATGCTGGTACAGATGATACAAGAATCGTTACACCTCTTAAACTAACTAACTTCATTGGCAGTGGTGGCATTCCAGGTTCCTTTACTGATTTAACAGCTACTGGCGCAGTATCCTTTACGGGTGCGACGGGCGCAATTGTAATGACTTCAGCCACAGCTTCTAGCTTTGGTACTACAGGCGCAGGAATCGACTTAACCCTATCAAGTGCAGCGGGACGAGTTGTCGTAAATGGCGAAGAAGCCGCTGCCGATGCTGTACGTATCCTTTCCGCAGCAGGTGGATTAGATGTAGATGTTGCTCTTCAAATGAGCTTAGTCTCTAGTCAAAACGCAGCTGACGCAATCGTCATTAATGCTTCCGCTGGTGGTATTGATATGACCGCGGCAGGCGCAGCCGGAGAAGACATTGACATCGTTAATACAGCCGGATCGGTCAATATTACCGCTGGAGAAAGTGGCACTGACGCAATTGTTCTTTCGGCGACTATCGGGGGTATTCAGATCAATGCTCCAGGAGCTGCTGCCGGAGAGGACATTGCTCTTACTGCAACAGGTTCTTCGATTCGCTTAGTCTCTACCGAAAACGTAACCGATTCAATCGTGCTTTCTTCTACTAATGGTGGTATCCAAATCCTTACTCCAGGAGCCGCACCTGGTGAAGATATTGTATTAACAGCAACTGGTTCGTCTATTAGATTATCAGCAACCGAAAGTGCCACGGATGCCATCAATATCGAAGCCACTCTTGGGGGGATTAACATTTTAGCCTCAGGAGCTGCTGCAGGCGAAGATATCAATCTTACTGCAACAGGTTCGAGTATCAATTTATCAAGTACCGAGAATGCCGCACTTGCAATTTCATTAAATACAAATGGCGGTACTTCAGAAACTATAAGAGCACGAAATCAACAAGGTACAGGAGCTGCATCCATTGAATTGAATTCAACAGCTGGTGGTATCACTATTGCAGGTGGATTAGGAACAGCTGACGCCGTGAATATCACAGCCTCGACAGCGGGCGGAGGTATCGATATTGATGCCTCAACAGCGGGGGTAATAGTAGATACTACAGGCGCAATTTCTTTAGATGCTGCTGCTGCTTCAAATCTAACGGTTACAGGTGCATTTGCCCTAGATTTAATAAGTACACTAGGTAAAGTTACTTTACAATCTGGTCAAAGTGCGGCAGACTCAGTGGTCATTTCTTCACTAATCGGTGGTATCGATATTTTAGCTGCTGGCGCTGCTTCTGGTGAAGACATTGATATCATCGCTACTGGTTCAAGTGTAAATATTCAAGCTACCGAATCAGATGTTAACGCCATCACAATTAATGCATCCGGTGTTGCTGGTGGATTAAATGTTGATTCTGGAACAGGTGGCGTGATTGTTGATACAACTGGTGCCTTCTCGATCGATGGGGCTGCTGCTTCAAACGTAACGACAACCGGAGCTGGTATTGATTTAACCCTATCCTCAGTTCTAGGTTCTGTATTGGTTTCTTCAACTGAAGATGCAGCTCTTGCAATCAGATTACATGCTAACGGCGGAACAAGTGAGACTATTCAACTTCATGCCGATCAAGGTACTGGTGTTGGAAGTGTAAATCTACTTTCAGACGTTGGCGGTTTAACTTTTAGAGCGACTGGTCTAGCTTCTGCCGATGCGATCAATCTTGAAGCTCCAGCAGGAGGAATAGACGTCGATGCTGCCTTACAGATCAACGTTGCATCTTCTCAAGCTGCTGCAACAGCGATTCAGTTAACAGCTTCTGACGCTGCTGGTGGTATCACTGCAACTGTAGGAACTGGTAACTTCAATATTGCAGGTAACCTAGCTCTAACAAGTGTAGCAACACAGCTTATTATGAATGGTGGAGCCGTTACTGATTTTATTGGTTCATTGACTCTTATAGGTGGAACTTTAGTTGTTGCTAACACCAACATTGCAGCAGGTGACAGGATTTTCTTTTCTAGAACAGCGGTTAACGCATCTACAGCTCTTGGCGAACTGACATATACTATCAGTGCTGGTGCAAGTTTTACTGTAACTTCTATGGGTGTTACGACAGCGACAATTTTGGTCGCAGATGTGTCTACGTTCTCTTACTTCATTGTTAGACAAACTTAATAGAAAGAAATAAACATGGCTATTCACCATAGAGGTATAAATGAATCCGGTAAGTAGTATTCAAATGTCTTTTGGTACCGAGCTTAGGTTAGCAGGTGCTTCAATGTTAGTAGGTGTTCCTGTCTTGATAGGAACTTTACTTGAAGTTCCAGCCATAATCACCTTTAAAAATGATACAGATCAAGAGGTTTTCGTTGCCGATAATGTAGGTTCTACCAAAGGGTGGACGATGATATCAGGAGAAAAGATCATAGTTGATTGTGTAACCAATAAAGGCGACAGAGCATCCTATCTCGGATTTCATAAAGGAACTCAATTTTTTGCGACTGCACCAGTAGGAACAGGAGCTTTTAGAATAGGAGTATTAACAGCCGAATGAGCCAAATACATGTACCAGCAAGTAGTGAACCACCTCCTCCAACTGTTGCGACTTCCTTTACTGGGGATACAGGCAGTGCAGTACCAGTAGCAAATAATCTAAATATTGTTTCGGATGCCAATTTTAACACTTTAAACGGAACAGGGATCATCACAGGAGCGGGAGATGACATTACCCTTAATCTAACCCTTGCTTTAGCTAATCCAAGCCCTATTGGCAACACAACTCCCAATACATCTCAATTCACTACTACTCTAATCGTTGCACCATTAGACACCTTTCCTCCTCTTCGAAGCGAGTTTAACTCAAGTTCGGCAACCACCATCAACTCAGCTATCCGCGCAACCGGAAGATGTTCAGTGGCTCCTTTGGCTGATTTTGGCGCAGCGATTGAGATTTTCTTAGAAAATAGCGCAAGTGCCGATGTTCAAGCTGGAACCATGCAGGCACAATGGGATGACCCTACCGCAGGATCAGAAGATTCAGCCTTAAAGTTCAGCGTTCAAGCTGCCGGTGTCAAACTTGATCCTTTGAACATGACAAAGGATCTTCTGGATTTTGAAGCAGCTGCAAGTGGAACAACTAGAAGATTTCAGGTTTACAACACTTCTAATACCGCATCCTCAGACGCTCTGATTTCCTCAAAAGTCTTTGGCACTTCAGCAGGTGACGCTTATTTCCAATCAGAAATAAACGGTGGTCAAATCTGGTCATTTGGTCTTGACAACACTGATGCAGATGCTTTTGTAATATCGTCGGCTGCTACTTTAGGCACAACAAATGTGTTTCGTTCATCTATAGCTGGCGCTATATCTCTACCATCTGCGGGCTTTGTTGCGGATGGTGTTTTATACAACACAGCTGGTGGAGTTTTAGCTTCTACAGCAGCAGGAACAGCGGGACAGGTTCTTACTTCAAATGGTCCTGGTGTTGCTCCAACTTATCAAGCAAATCCTTCGGGAGATGTTGTCGGGCCAGCATCAGCAACGGACACATCTATAGCATTGTTCGATGGTGCGACGGGTAAGTTGATTAAAGGTTCAATTCCGACCATAGATTCCAGCGGTAATATCCTGACGAGTGCTTCGCTTTCCGGAGCTACACTATCTATGGACGTAGTGAACTCATCCAACACTGCTAGCTCAGTAGCTCGTATGAGTACAACAGTAGCAGGCGGTACTGCTGGGGATGCTCTTTTCCAGGCTTCTGTTTCAGGGGGACAAGTTTGGTCGTTTGGTCTTGATAATAGCGACACTGACGCATTTTCATTAGCTTCCTCAGCAGCTCTAGGTACTACTAATGTAATGAGAGTTGCGACGACAGGAGAGATTAACTACCCCCTTCAGCCTGCTTTTAGTGCATATTTGGATACTCAAGCGGCTAATGTAACAGGCGATGGTACAGAATATGCCCTTGGCGACACAGATACAGGAGTTGCTTTGACGGAAGTTTTTGATCAAGGCGGAGATTTTACAACTGGAAGTGCTACAGGAGCCTTTTTTACCGCACCAGTCACAGGAAGATATCAACTCAATGCTATGGTTCTTTTACAAGGAATGGTCGCAACCAATACAGCAACTCTTACAATTGATACGACAACTAGAAATTATTTAAGTGGTAATTATGGAACAACAGGAAC
>ERZ1292642.296-Hain-H14-01um-R1-296-length-33017-cov-6_pt1 | contig 33017 bp, 63 predicted proteins | sample MGYA00564403_ERZ1292642 | MGnify/ENA primary metagenome ERZ1292642 (study PRJEB36523, sample SAMEA6512643) | groundwater metagenome | collected 2019-01-09 | study: AquaDiva: Metagenomics assemblies of 32 groundwater samples
CATTAGCAGGTAGCGAATTAATCGCGGATAGTATTTATAGAATTATTTATGATGGCACAAGTTTTCAACTAATAAATCCTACCCCTCCTATTGATATTATGATTAGTGCGCAAGCAACTGCGCCATGGGGTAGACTCCCTATGACTGGTAGCACTATCGCCATGACTTCAGGGGGTACTTACAGTAGCACTATATATTCCAGGGTATATTCATATTTGTGGACTAATTACTCCGATTCCGTAGCGCCTGTATCCACAGGCCGTGGGGCGTCCGCAGCCGCAGATTTTGCAGCTAATAAAACAATTACAATACCAGATTACCGGGATTATGTAGCTTTAGGTGTGTCGGGGGCTGGCTCTATTACGGCATCTGGTGCCAAGGCTGGTGCCAGTACCGTTACAGCAACGGGTTCAATAGCCAATACTAGCGCGGTTGCCCTTAGTATCGCACAACTTCCGGTTGTGTCACCAACTATTAAGGTTAAGGCTGGCACTCAGGCTAATGCAAATCTAGCGACTGCCAACTCTTTTGGTGATTCGGCAGGTGGTGGTGCAAATTTAGGCCGTGCAGATGCGCCGGATGCAGCCCCGTCACTTGTTAATAGTTTTGGTAGTGGCGCAACACACGACCATGCTAGCGGCGCTTTAACGATGAACGCTGCAAGTGTAGTGCAGAAATCATTCGGTGTTTATTGGTATATTTCATATTAGGAGAAGAAATAAATGACAGGACAAGAAATAAGAACAGTTGGGACGGCTGCGGCAACCGGGCTTTCTAACGAGATACAAATACCATCTGGATTTACGCTTGTAGGGGTTGCAATACCTATTGAGGTGACAAGTACAACTTTTACTATTTTACATTCCGAGAAAACGGGGGGTACTTTCCTAACCCTTAAAGATCCACTTGGTATTTATGGTACGGCAGGAAACGCCATAACATTTACTATTGGCGCTACATCCTTGGGAATATTCCAGATTCCACCTGCTGTTAGTGCGCTTTTATATAGCTACATGAAAGTAGATTTAGACCAGAATGAGGCCGCTGCAATTACCTTAATATTTAAGGATTTGGCATAATGTTCTTTTTCTTTGGGTCACAAATGAATTTCAATCCAGGGCAGCTATCGGGCTGCATGGCTTGGTATGACTTTTCTGATTCAAAGTATTTAACACTTTCATCTACTGCAATAACCCAGGCTCTTGATAGATCAGGTAATGGTAATGATACAGTAGTTCAGGCCACTTCTACCGCAAGACCAACCTGGGCAGCTAACCAACAGAATGGAAAAGCTAGCGCAACTTTTGATGGTGGGGATAATTTAGAGCTTCCCGCGGCGATTCTTACTCTTCCTACAGCAAATAATACAGTTTTTTCTGTGGCTAAAAGGAATACAGAAGCTGGAACAACTAACTATATATATTCCCTTATTGAAGCGGGTGTGACTGTTAATAACGCTCTTAATTTTGGAAGTGTTTCGGGAAGTGTTAATTACTTCAATAGTGCAGGCGTTGCTATAGCTAAAACTGGCGTTACTAATACTAACTATCAAATTATTGCGGGCAGAATATCTGGCACCACTCAAGGGATTTCGGTTAATGGAAGTGCAGAAACTACTAATGCTAGTGGTACCTATCCTGTCACAGCAAATACAGCTTATATAGGCTCTAATGGCGCCGCACAATCATTTCTGACAGGCGCAGAGAGTGAATTAATTATGTACAATCGCTCTTTGACAAATGCAGAAAAAGCCCAAGTAGAACGTTATTTATCAAGAAAATGGGGAATAGTATTAGTATGAATGGATTCCTAAAATTATTAGCAAACGAATTTGATGGGTTTAATGCAGAGGCTACGGCCTTCACGCAGGTGCTTGACCCGACTATTACAAGTTATACTTATTATTTACTGGATAACAACCCACTTTATGTATGGGCAAGGATTGAAAATAATTACTTTGGGCAATTAAGCGCGCCCAATCAATTATCAGTATTAAGTGAACAAGCTGCAATATCCCAAGGAATGATTGTACCGGGGGGTGAATGAACACCCAGCTTCAGGTATTCATGAAATTTATAAAACGGCTTACACAATTAGAAAGCCGCATGAAAGCCGTCGAGCAAAAACCCTCCCAAGTAATTATTAATAAGATTTTCAATAGCATTGATAAAGCAGAAGTTACAGACGGGCATCTTGTTATTACAATGCTTGACGGCAAGAAATTTAATGCAGGCAATGTAAAGGGCATTAATGGGGAAAATATCAAAGGTGATCCAGGTGAAAATGGAGTTGGTATTGACGGCCTAAATGGCAATGATGGGCAATCTGTAGAATTAGTACGCATTGATAATCATATAGCCTGGAAATATCAGGATTCAGAAGCGCTTAATCCACTAATTTCACTTGAAGAATTAAAAGGCTTGCCTGGACGCCCAGGACTTCCCGGCAAAGACGGTTTAGACGGTAATCACGGACGTGGTATAGCAAGCATAGATATACAACGTAATGGTGATGTGTTTGTTGAACTTACTGATGGTGAAATTATAAACGCAGGCCGCGTACATATAACAATGGGAGGAGGGGGGTTACAATTTGGTTCCTTCTCTGGCATTCCTCCTATTAATTATAATACTGGTACCGGGGTATTTTCTTTAGACCCATTAACTGTAGCAAGCTTTGCATCTCCTAATGTCTCACAGTGGACTAATGATGCTGGTTATATTACTGCTGCTAGCCTGCCAGATCATAACGATTTAAATGGATTGCAGGGTGGTACTACAGATGAATATTATCATTTAACTGCTGCTAAATATACATTCTTGAATGCACTTACCACCACAACAAATTTACCAGAAGGTAGTAATTTATATTATACAGATGCAAGGGCGCGCCTTTCCATTACAGCAGGTGAGGGGATAGATTATGATTCTGCAACTGGTATTGTATCTGCGGATATTAATACTACTAACCTGAAATTTACTGCTACCGAAATAAATACCATCCAAGATATTAATTTTGCTGCAACACCTACATTCGGTGCTGTAACGGCGTATAATACTTTAGGAACCTCCTTATTTACCGCAACTAGTGGAAGCGCCACCTCTGTATACGGTACCACATCCTTAACGGGAGTATTTGGAACTGAAACCAACCACCCTATTAGTATACAAACTAACGGTGTAGTTGTTGGATATGTAGACCCTAATAGTTATTTTGGTTTTGGTAATGGTAGTCCTCCTACTTATGGCATTCATCGCAGGGGGGCTGGAAATGGCGCTATTATAGCAACAGAAACTTCTTCTGGTACAGGTGATTGTTATAATTATTATGTTCAAAATGGAACATTAAAAGCTGGTATTGGTTACAAGAATTCATTAACCGCACTAACACTACAAACTGGTGGTATAGATAGGTTATATATTGATAGTGCTGGTATTCTAACTATAGCCGGATTGAGTGGTGTTTTAAGTGCTGCTACGGGTGTGATTACGGCTGGTACGGTATCAGTTGCTAATGGTGGTACAGGGCAAACTAGTTATACTAATGGGCAATTATTAATAGGTAATTCAGTAGGAAATACACTTACAAAAGGTACGCTAACAGGCATAGCAAATCAAATAATTGTAACAAATGGCACAGGTACTATTACCCTTGGGTTACCACAAGATTTTGCAACCAATTCTAGTCCTACACTTCGTGCGTTAACTGAAACGGGTGATAGTGTTAATGACCTATGGTTACATTGGTTTGAAAATGGCTCCGCAACTACAGGAAAGAGATTATACGCAGTTAATAACTACGGGGCAGATAATAGGCTGATTATTCAGGCTATGGCTAATAATGGGAGTTTCACACGTAGTTTACTTAGTATGTATCACGATGGAAACATAATCGCACATTCTAAAATGGGAGTAGGAGGGGTTACTCCAATTAGTACTTTGCATGTTTCAGACGCAACAAATCCAGCAGATTTCTCGTTAGGAGTAAACTATTCGACAGGTGGATATACCGCTCTCGTGGCTACATTAAGTGCTGTAAGTGGCGGATATGCTAATATACAAGCCATTAAAGATTCGGGCAGTAATTATGGGAATCTTATATTACAAAGGGACGGAGGTGTACTAGGAATAGGAACCGATACACCCGCAAGCATTCTCCATACAAAAGAAAGTAATTCTACCACTAGTACAGCAAACGGCGTAACTATTGAACAAGCTTCAACTGGTGACACCATTTTACAACACTTACTTACTGGAGGCACACGCCATCAATCGGGATTAGATAACTCAAATGGGGATGCTTATACAGAAGGGTTTAGCTCTTCCTTAGGCACAACACCCCATAGGATTGTGACAACGGCTGGCGAGCAAACTATGCCGCTACAACCATCGGTATTAGCTTATAATAGTACATTTAGAACTGACGTAACGGGCGATGGTACGGTTTATACTTTAATTTTTAATACCGAAGCTTACGACCAGAATAGTGATTTTAGCACAAGCACTCTTACGGCTCCTGTTACTGGTAAATATCCTATAGAAATAGGCGTTTTAATACAAAATATTGGTGTTCTGCATACTAGTTATCTCTTAACAATAATTACCTCAAATGGGACTTATGAAGTTGCTGCTGGCAATCCAGGAGCCGCAAAAGATGCTAATGGTAATATTATCATCCAAGGCCAAGCCCCCCCCGACATGGATATAGGAGATACGGCAACCACAACTATTACTGTTTCTGGTTCAACAAAAACTATCGATATTGGAAATAACAACCGAGATACATTTTTCGGTAGTTGGTTAAATTGTTAAAGGGGGATATATGCAAATAAAAATTGATGACAGAGTTATCTTTGAAATAACACCAGCACTACAGGAAATTATAGCTTATAGTATTCCCCGTGCTTCATTATTAGAAGATGTGGAATATAGGCTTGCTTATATTATAAGTGAAAAGGTTAAAGGCTGTAAAAGACGCATGCAAGAAGATTGGCTCCCAATCTTAAGGGAAGAATTAAGTTCACTTCCCACAAAAGAAGATGATATTATCGCCCTTATAATGGCACGCCCAGATTATAAAGACCGTGAAGCAAGGGAGGCCGCTAATGCACAAATGGCTTAAACAAAATATTACTATTACTTTGATTGTAACCCTACTTGCAGGATATGGTGTAGGGGCTGCTTTTGCCGCAGTAATTAAATCAGATGTTGAACGATTGAAGAATCAAGTAGATGGCCTTCCTGAGAGAATGGTAAAGCAAGAACAAAAATTAGATGATGCTTTATATTTACTTCATAAAATAGATGGTTATTTTAAATATGAATAAATATAGTAAAGTTTCTAAAGAGCGATTATCTACTTGCGATAGTAGGTTACAAGATATATTTAATGAGCTAATTAAAGAATTGGATTGCTCCATTATATGTGGGTTTAGAGGAGAAGAGGAGCAAAATAAAGCTTTCTATATGGGAAAAAGTAAAGCTATATGGGGAAAGAGCAAACACAACAAAAGACCGTCACTAGCAGTTGATGCGGCGCCTTATCCTATAGATTGGAATAACCATGTAAGGTTTGTGCAAATGAATGATAAAATACAAGCTATAGCAAAAAGAAGAGGAATTAAAATTAAATGGGGTGGCGCCTTTAAAAGCTTTAAAGATTTATCACATTGGGAGCTGGTATGAAAGAAAAGAAAGTTGCAAAACTTAAGGTGGCACCGCATGAAAATATGACGATGCGGAACTTTAAGAGTGTGGTGCATGGTTCTGATTTAGCAGACGCTATTTTGATGGGATATGATAAAGATGGGGATTTAGTTATTTATAGTACTAAAATGTCGCGCAGTAGCGCCTTATGGCTTGTAAAGCAAACAGAATTACATGTATTGGATATTTAATAAAGGGCGCTTTTAGGAGTTAACCACGAAAAGCGCCCACTGAAGAACTACTGTTTTCACCGTAGCTAAATTTTTATATAAAGGAAATTTTATGACATTACAAGTGCTAATAGGAATACTAATCAGGCAGGCAATAAATCTTTTTGCTGGTGGTATGTATGTTGGTGGCTTCTATAATGGCGACATTATTAATCAAGCTGCTGGTGTAATTGCCGCTATAATTGCGCTTGGCTTATCTGCCCATGAGAAAAAGGCTAAAATGCCATTAATTAAAAAGGCTAAATAACCTCTCTAATTTAGGGGAATCCTTTAAAAGGCATTCCCCATGAATAAAGCCCTCTTTTGTAAGTTTACCGCACCAATCGCATGGACGGTTTAAGGGAATAAATACCTCATTTCCTGCCACGAGAACTTTTTTATTTTGCGCGTTGCTGGTGCGGTATTTCTTATCCCAGGCTTTGGCTTTTTTGTGCATTGTTACTTTCTTTCCTTAAATCTTCTAATTTCTCTATGAAAGTTCTTTTATCTGGGTTTTCTTCCCCTTCAGGGCATTCTGGGTCTTTGCAATAGTTAGGTCTATATTTTACCTCCCACATGCTAGTATATCCATTACATTTACTACAACGGCTCATCTTCTTACAATCCTTATAAATTGTGCAAGTCCATAACCACCTAAAAAGAAAGTAATACTCTTAAATATAATAAATAAAGCACTATCCTGTGATAATAAGTATACCGTAATGCCTCCATTTATTAGGAATAATATCAAAATAACAAGGTAGATTTTTATTTGTTTCTCCATAAACTTCCTATGATCTGTAATCGTTATCCATTTCGTCTTTTATCCAATCCCAAATATTTCGTACAAAAACAAATGGGGCGCAAATTATCTTCCAGATTAGTTTCATGTTATTTCCTATAAGATAGTAGTTGTTTGTAAGTATTTGCTATTTGTTTAAACCCATATTGAGGTTGCTCTAATTCAGGTAAATTAGCAATCAGGGCTTGAAGTGCCGCCTCTGCATATTTCACAGGATAACATTCACAAGCCTTGCAATCCCGATTCCCACCTTTATTCTTTATAATATTACAACTTCCTTTACCAAAGTCTTTCTCACATAAGGCTATAGCCATTTTCTCCACAAGCTCATCATAAGTTGGTAGTGTCATTTCTAATTCCTTAATATTTAATAACTTTAAACTCTCCCCATATCCAGTTAAAATATTGACCACTTCTAAGTCATTTCCTATTACAATACCTCTTAATATTATATCTCCATTAGGGAGGATTTTTAATATTACCTCACCTTGATTATTAGATATTTCTAATGGATATTCATTATTCATTCTTTATTTCCTTTTATAGTATTAATAGCAGCTTGTGTTAGTATTTTCGTTTTTTGTTCATTAGGTAGCTCTTTAAGTCGAGGAGTGTTAACTGGCCATGGGACTCCCCATCCATTAAATTCCTGGAAAGGCTCGTGAATCATTTCCACTAACTCCTCACTATCAAGCTCTGTAATAACCTCATCTAGTAGGGTTAGGGCTTCTTTACCTAACTCAACGCCTCTTTTGGCTTCTTTGTCATCTCGGTAATCTCTAACAATAAAAGCTGTTTTACGTGTGTTAATTTCTAATGCTTCACGTATCTTATTAAGCTTATCTTTCATTTCGTAACCTCTGTTTTATTCTGCATGTATCTATGCTCCATTCCAGCTTTACATTCTGCATAGCCTAATGAATAAAATTCTTTATTAGGATTAATTTGGCTAGATTCTCCTCCAAGCCATCCTACAAACCACGCTGCTAATACAAGAGCCACAATTAAAGCCCAACATTCTTTAAGTGTTAAATTCATTTATAAATCACCCTTTGCTAGTTGTTCGCATATATCTTGTTCATTTCTTATTATACATTTCAATTCAGCTTGTGGGGATGGTAATATTCTTGTGACTATTTTCATTGCTTCCAGCTCTTCTATCCGTGATGCTTGGTCTTTGATTAGTTGAAGCATATCAGGAGTAAGGAGCGCCACTTTCATAATTGCATCATGAGCTTCTCTTTCTGTTTTATAATCATTCAAAGAATGAAATCTTAATTTTATCTCCTCAACCCTATCTTTAAGCTCGCTCATTTACTTATCCTCCAATTCTTTTCCTACACAATAAGGACATATCGCAGTTTTCAAATCTAACGCATGAACTATTAAGCTACATCCAGTACATTTAACTGAATGCGCAGATGTTTTTATAAATGGCGCTTGTACGAAAACCTTAGGCACTTCACCTATGAATTTCATTCCTGATCTTTTTTGTAGCTCACTCATCTTGGCCTCCTGTTGTTTGGTCGATTTCTTTTACAAGTTTCAAATGCTGCTCCCTCTTGTCATTAAGCTCCATATAACTTGCAATAATCCTTCTATCTAAATATGCGCACTTCTTTCCACATTCCACGCATTCATGCCAGCATGCTATTTCATTCGACTTAGGTAAACAACCACACAGCTTCCATCTACACTTTAATCCAAACCAGCTTTGTATTGACACAACTACTCTCCTTTAGTTATTTCTCTAATTTATTAACATCCGCATCTTTTAAACGCGCTTCTAATAATTTCTTGCAATCTCCCGTTTTAGTAATTCCATTACTTACTTGCGTTATATGCACCTTATCCCCCTCATAAACGAAGTCAAATGCCTCTTCACCTATCCATTGCCTATCAGCAACTACAGCAAACCCCAACAATGATAATTGTAATTTCCTTATAGCTTGCATTGCCATGTCATATTCCCTAACTGTAAATATGGAAAACAAATTCACGTATTTGAACTGTATTTATGTACTTGCTTGCTCCTGCTGGTATTTCATCTCCTGTACCTACAATATAAACCTGTTTCTTATAAAGGTCGGATTGCTGGTAGTGCTCCACCCATAAACATATTATTTCATTTTGAACCTGCGCTGTTAGTATAGTAGAGTATTGTGGTATCTCCACACTCTGCTGCAACATAAGCTTTAGTGGGTATTTCCAAATAGTTTTCATTTTTCGCTCCATATAGTTGATAGGTATAATCAGACCTATTTTATACCTATGTTATACCTGTTGTTTGGTGTTAGTCCGTTAGATTGTTGGTAGCTCTATTTCTTTACGTACGTCTTGACATAAAGTTAATCTATGGCAATTAAGTTTGAAATCTTCATTTAGATGTTCAGTAAAATATTTCTCGGCTGAGATTAGAAATTCATCTATAGCGATTAATGCTTTTGCCATGGAGCGAACCTCTTGCGCTTCTAATTCAATAATTTTAACTACATTAGAAATATCATATATATATTTTACTCTTTCTATAAAACTACTCATTGTCTTTTAGCTCCTTAACTTCATCTATTGTATAACCAGCTATTAACATGGCTGGATTAGCATAATGTTGGAAAAGCGCCATTGCTATGAATAATGGCCATTTGCGACTTATCTGCTTACCATCCTTAAACAATGCGTACATATCACTCCTTACCCTTTATCTGGTTGTTGATTTCCATAGCCTTATATAAATTTGGATGAAATCTATTATCTATATAACAATAGCCACCCATAAAAGAGTTCCATATAAAAGATGTAATTTGTCCCATTATAAAAAATGGAATTCCTAAAATTATCCAAAAAACCTGCATCAGCATAATGTTACTCCTTAGTATGTTTCCATGTTTCATTTCTCAAAATAGCACCTACTGTTCCTTCGCTTATTCCAAATCTTAAAGCTATTTCTTTATATTCCGAACCAAGACTTCTTAATTGTCTTATCAGTCTAACCTTCTCTTCTGTAAGCTTAGAAGCACCACACGTCCCTCCTATGGTTTGTTGGTTTCTGCCTCTAAGATTTCTTTAACAGCTATGGCTAGGTCGCTGAATATCTCTTCCATTGTTCGCCCATCAATTTCCTGAAGAATTTGCTTAATGCCTTTTCTATCATTTAAATTATCTATTATTTTAGCGACAATCCTATTCTCAATTAAATAATGATTCTTATATTCATCGAGCAATCCGTATATATTTGGTGGGAACATTTCCTTCTCCTTAATTGTTATACTGTAATAGCCTCTATGGCTGCTTTGGCTAACTCTTGGCATTTCTCAATAGGTAACATTACGAGCATGTCAGGGTCTGGCCAATTTTTTACTTTAAAGGCGCTTGCTTCTCTAGTAGCATTAGTCACCTTCTCCACCAATTCCGCACTATCCAACTCTGCTAGTATTGAGTCTATGAGGGCTATACTTTCTCTAGCTTCATCAGCCGCAGCAGCCATTTCTAACGATTCGGCACATAGATATGTTTGCCTAATAACATTCTGCACCGATTTCTTAATTTCCTCTAGTTTTTCCTTCATAACTTACTCTTAAAATTTGGTGGGGCGTCCAGCACCTTCATAGATTTCAGTTTTACCCTACTCAATAGCACAGTACTGACCGCCCCATAATTACCCCTCTTTATACTGTAGGGGGTTCTGCTTGCGCCTGGAATCCTGCATTCTTCCTTTGAGTAGAATCTCGGAACATTTCCTCCGCAGAACCAATTGCAACTGGTATCATTTGCCTCAATTGATTCATTCGTTCACCTGATAACTCCGCAACATCCCCTCTGATTCTAAAATCAGCTTCACCATTTTTATCAAAGCCAATTACTATTAACTTCTCAAATCTATCTCTCATAACCATCTTTAATTCTTCATATTGCTGTCTATCCATAATAACCACTTCCCCTGCATAAACCTCCGTATCTTTTGGCGCTACACATGTTATTTCTATTAAATCGTCATCCCTATCTTCTGGATAGAAATTAGCATGACTCATTTCTGCAAATATTAATTCCATCATCTCTCCCCTTACATTGAACTCTCGATAACTGGCGCCTTAATATCCGCCTGATAAATATGTGATACTGCTTGAATCAATAGCTAGAACTTTTTCACAAGCTTCTTTGCTCCATCCTCTAGGAACAGTTTCTTCGCATGTGCATGTATCGCAATGATTTTGTTTTAACGAATTAATATTATCTCTTACCGCCTCTTGTAATTCTTTAAACGCATCACGAGCAGCTTCAGGCAACCTATCGCCATATTCGCATCTGGAAACAATGCGACGTAAATCTTCCTGCCTATTGGGCGCATCAGTATCTTCTGAATTTGAAGGTGCTAAACCATACAAATATGCAGACATTATTTTACTATCAGTAATATCTTTCTTACCCTGTTTTATGACACAACTAAATCCCACTATCTTTCTCCATAATTAAACTTCACCCACTTCACTGTTACAAGTGCATCTTGCTGTTGGTTAGTTGTTTTGGTGGGTGGCTGGAGTACGTTATCCTCACAATTTAACCTTGGCCGATATATCGCTTATAAAGCTTAAGCCTTAGCACCACCCATATTACCATTACTTCTTATGGCCAGCCACACAACTAAACTATAAGTCCACGTCTAAAACGATTTGTATATAGTTCCAAGTCAACCGCACGGTAGCTTGGTATGTGTCACGTTAAGGCGGCAACGTCTAACAAAACCGTTGCCGCCATACCCAAAGGTATTTTTTATTTCTTCTTCTTCAAATATATTTCTCTCTTTTGCCGCAATATCTTTTCCCGGTTTGCAGCATAGTAAGTTTTCTTAGTTTGCTTTGAGGGCGTAGGCGCCTCGGCATTTACATTTGTGTCACTACAAATTGGCTCTGCAATATCCTGGCTAGATTCCAGCAATTTTTCTACTCTTTGCACTTGAACATTTAAATCTGTATATGCTTTTGAATAAGCAGTTGCCATAATCCCATAGCTTTTTTCCCATATTTCGGAGGCTAAACGATGCCCTCTAACGTGTCCTCTCACATCCCCGATAAGATAGCCTACAGCCCCCCCAAGGCTTAATCCTAATAATACTTCTAATTGCATGAGGTATCCCCTTTTGTTAATTGATTCTTTTCGCCACTTTGTAATAATTCTGTAATACATCCCATCTTAGTATCCTTTTAGTAATGTTAATAAATAACCAATACCCAATAAATATAAAGTTATCATGCATACACCCACAATCTTTAACCAATTTGTGTCGCTTTTCATTGATTTGCGCTCATAACTTTAATTAATCCATTAATTGCAATTTGTTGTTCAGGTCTTTGTATTTTCATAAAGTTATGCGTAACCTCTAAACAAATACGCTCCGAAAAGGTTGGCACTAATGTGCATTTATCTTCTTCAAAGAAAGAAGATATTTCTTTATTCAAGGCTTTAGCAATAACTTTTAATCTTCCTGCTGAAATACGGTTGGTAGCCTTCTCATATTTCTGTATTTGTTGGTGTGTTACCCCGATTCTAGTAGCAAGTTGTTGCCGGGAAAGACCAGCTGCTATCCTGGAATTATACATCTTAATTCCGACGATACGGTCTATGTGTTCAGTAGTGGCATTTTTTCGAGACATTGTAATACTCCTGACTATTTAATTATTTGGATTGGGAGGCTATAATCTTGCACTAATCTTTCATCCCATAGACCATCCCGCATATAGTTCCAGGTGCGCACTAGAAGCGAAATGCGATACCCTGTATCTGATGAACGCCTTACTTTTCTTTCCATATGTTCTTTTATCAAAAAATTGCTACATTTTAAAAGAACGGAATCAGGATTGCCAATTGCACGAGAATTTAGAAGAGAAAACATTTCTAATGCAAGCTCCCTATCTCTTTGGGCAAATAGATAAAATAAGGCGCCCGTAACACTTCCTCCGATTGTAGCCCATAAAGTGCGGTAATTAAGAAGGGCATATAATGTATCTTTATAAAGATTTTCATCACTTTCAATTAATTCTAATATATCATCTATAGTATAGCTTCTTGCTGCTTTAAAAGAAGATTGCCCTATTTCTTTGGTGCCATTGTACATAAATATTATTTTTGCAGCAGAACTGAGTTGTGTATAATATTGATAGCCATTTATTGCTAACATATCCTGTACAGACCGTTTCTTTCCAATATCTATAGTAGAAAATGCTTTTCTTTGTAAATTTCTAACTACTACTAATTCTTGGGGCGCTCCAAATTCAATAATAGCTTTTAACCTATGTTGACCATCCATAAGGGAGCCATCTTCACAAACTTTTATAGATTCTCCATTAAATTGCCATTTCCCACGCTCCATTTCCCTGCGATATCTACGTGTAGCATCTTCCTTAAGTGGCCTATTTTTAGGATTCTTCTTTAGTAATTCTTCGGCAATTTCCGGTGTTATTAATTCTATACCAACCGAGGGACTTAGTGAAACCTCTAGTTGCGTTTGAATTGAAAGTTGTTTTTTGTTTTTACTCATATCTAATTTTCCTATTTTAAGTTGTTGATTGTTAATTTAGTGGCATTTTCTTCATATTACACCAAGGCTTTCCTTCGACTGCTTTAAAGAATTTATCGACATTACCTTGTACCAGTACCGCTTCAGAAAATTTATTGTATTTAATTTTTATGCACTTAAATAACATTTCCATAGCGCCTTTTACCTGTTCTTCGGGGGCTTCTATTCCCACAGTAAATCTATAAAAACTCTTTTCGTCTTTGGAATCAAAGATATTATCATCTTTTATATATCTGAAGCGATATTCACATTCCCATTTTTCAGTGGTTTTCTTTACACTGGCAAGGAAATTATTTCCCTCCATATCTTCTGCAAACCACATCCCCAGTATATAATCATTAGGTTTAATTTCCATGAGAGCTTCCTTCTTTCCCCTTATTCTCATAATCTTCTATTACACGCTTCAAAGTTACAATTTGCCCAGAAATAAACAACTGAAAAGAAAGAAAAGTCACTTGTGTAATTAATAATATTAATACCCAAGTTGGCAATCCAAGACACGCGAGTACTACTATAAAGAGAAATATATTTATATAATCAGAAATGCGGATTTCATTTCCTATTTTAATAATAAATTTAATAAAGTTAAACATTAGTTAATCTTCCTGTTATCATTAAATAGATTCTTATTGTTCTCTTCTTTGGCTTTTTTAATAGCCTCTTCTAAATGATTTAAAATGAAATCTGCTTTCATAGCGCGACATTTCAAAAGTTCTAGGGGAAAAGTTGGAAGTAATTCTATAGTGACCTTAGTAGACTCCCCAATTGTTTGAATGATATTCTCTGCAATATTGCCCATAAGTGGTACAAAGCACCCTTCACCTAATTTCTGATCCTGATGTACAAGCTCCCATATGCCATTAACAAACTTTTCAGATTGCACCCTACCCGTGGTTGCTTTATAATCTACCATTTCTTTTTCTTCTTTAGGCAATCCGTCATATACTGCTCGCATTGCTTTATCTATATCCATGTTTATTCCCCTACTGAAATTAAAGATTGTTAATATAAATTCCGGTTGTTTTCCTGCTCGGCTCTTTTGAGTGAGTCGCGGATAACAATTAAATATTTTTCTACTTGCCGCGCCATGTCCTTCTTTAGGTTTGTTGGTACCCCCGGATATGCCCAACCAATCTAATAAGATCGGTAGCAATACAAGCACAAAGTGAAGGCACGCGAAAGAGATTTTCATCGCAATTATCTAGTATAATTCCTACAATTTGCTCTTGAACTTTCAAAGTTGCCGCACTCATCTTTTTAACACGCTCTTTATTTTCCTCGGGGCTACTTTCAAAGGATTCCTTTAATTTCTGATAATTCACTCGGTTTCTCCTCAATTAATAAACGATTAAAAAGTTTTCTTCTTCTCATCTATAGTTGCATAAACCTTATCTTGCAACCCCATTTCCATTGCAAGTATATGGGTTTCATTTCTATTAATGATTGATTCTAAATTCCCTTTATCTTCGGAATTACGTACAAGCTCTATAATCTCATAGCATTTTATCTCGGCTGCTGAAAGGTTTAGCGGCAATAGTTCTTTTTCTTCTTTAGCTTTGTAACCAGATAGTAATTCATCTAGTTTATTGGTTACTGCTATTGACGATTGATTGTTGGTATTTTCTAAAAATGCCACCTTAAGGGAATCATTATCATTTGGAGTAACATCTTTTAATGCGCTATCCCTTTCGCCTTCATAAGCAGATATTTTATTAACTACATCAATATCTGATATTTTAGCCACCCTACGTATTAATGTTTTCTTGCACATTTCTGCAAGGTCTGTGGTACGGGCATTATTAACCCAGGCGCCCTTTAATGATTTAACTTTCTTTCCTGCCTCTTTATCCCATTGCTCGGTTTTAGCAGCCTCTAAAATTTCCTCAAGGGACATAACCGCCATAATATCAGCACGCCCTGCACATTTACCTATGGCATAGCCAAGGGCAATATTCTTTGCATCCCTTATACCGCTTCTGATAGGTTTATGCTTAATGTAGGATACAGACCCCCTCGACTCTTCAAAAAGACCTTTTTCTATTTCCTCGTGGGTGACAAGCTCAACTTCGATGCTCATGCCATATTCAGCAAATTTCTTGATATAACCCTTGTAGCCTATCTGTAATTGGCACTCCATGCGCTTGTGCCACTGATTGCCTTCTTTATAGGAATTCTCAAAGGGTATTAAAAAAGCATGGCCTAATTGTTTATTTGGTATTAATCCAAAGTTTGCAGAGTCAATTGCGCATTGCAATACACTATCAAAGGTGCAGTTCATAAGCCTTTCATTCTTGCCTATTTCCACCAGTACATTACTTAGGAACTCTTCAATATTGGCTTTTTTCCCTAATGCCTGCTGCAACCTTTCTTTGATTGCTGGTTGCTTTATGCGCTCTAATACAGTGGGTGGTTTTTTTACTGCTTCCGTTACTTCATTTGACATCTTAAGAACTCCTTTTAAGTATTTGTATTAACTAAATCTTCTATACCATTTCATGAAATCATTATAACATTCATCACAAATTACAGACAAATCCTCTTTTTTTAATTCTCCCCATATTTCTTTAGATTCCTCTAAAGCCTCACTATCAGGACGAATTCTTTTAAAGGTACCTTTGCAGTGTTCACAAATATAGCTTCCGTAATTCATTTTTTATCCTTTTTAATGAAATTCATAATCCATCCATTTAGGCATCACCATATCTTCAATAATATGTGGATAATCAGGAAAGACGCCATTTTTCCAGCAATCCGCTATAGCATCCATATATATGCGGCATTGTTCTTCGCCCGCAATAATTGCATCATATGGCATTCTAAAAATACGTACTAAATGTGGCGCTTCTTGCATTTGGGTAATATAACACACCTCATTAATTTCACCACCTGTTGCAAGTTCCGTAACTTTTTTATGATGTGCTGCTTGTATATGGCGCCCCAACTTAAAGGCATGGTTACTTTGCTGTGTAACCCCCAAAGAAATAGCGGTTGTTTTGTAATCCACTAGCACATTACCTATCCCTTCAACCCTTACTAAATAATCTGGGCGAGCTTTCATCATAAGGCCAGTGGATTCATCTTTAGCAAAGAATGACATTTCTGCTTTACCACCACTTAGCATTGTACTTGCAAGCTCATGCCTCCCTATTGCGGCACACATAGCCATAGCCTGCCGATATTCAGAATAAAGCAACGGTATCTTTCCAGTTTCTTTACTTTCTTCTATAAAGTCTTTCCAGCAGCCATGCGCCTTATTCATAGGTTTTATATCTTCGTTTTTCTTGCCTTTGTTAGTAATGGCAAATTCAGGCGCAACTATATAGTCTTGTCCAAACCTTTCCGGCTCTAATAACGCAACATGCGCGTGACTACCTATACTTGTGTATTTGCTAGCTCTGCCAATTGCTTTTGTAGGGTCTAAATATTCATATTCATAAAGTGCTAGATTCTCTCCGGCAACCTTTAAACCGGAACTGCCTATTGCAGTGTCAGCATGATAAGCCTCATTACTTAAATCCTCTGGTGCGTAAATTCCTTCTTTCATTTCCTTACTCCTTCCCATTAATAAAAATTGTTATTTTCCATAAAAAACCCGCTATCATAATCATATAAGCCGCAGCTAAATATAGCATAAATTGCATTGATCCCCTCCATTAAATACCGAGCATATATAGCTGTTATTGCCCAAGTTAGTTACATACCCACCATTTGTAGTTGGCATATCTTCACCACAAATTTCAATGATATTTTCATTTGAAAGAGGCGCCTTTAATCTAAGTAAGTAAATATTACTTATTGGTGTTACCTCTCTTAAACTTAATGAAATTATTAATTTATTAAATTCTTCCATAAATAAGGCTCCTACATTCCTGTTGATAATCCATTTCGTGTTGGTATCTTTCTAAATAAGCTTCTCCCCACTCCTCAATTTCATTTTGGAAGTCGATAATTCCCCAATAAGTAACTTCAACCTCAAAATCATTAAGGGTATAGAACAGCTTTTTAATTACTGGTTTTATTGTATCATAATATTTATCAGCAATTTGTTTTGCTAGTTTCTCTAAAGTTTCTGCTTCAAAAGAGCCGCGTTTTGTTTCTGCTGTCCACATTTTCTAAATTCCTGATTATCATTATCAACTTGTTTACTCATATTAGCCAAAGCGGAAAGGTAAGTCAATAACTATTTTAGCCAAAATGGAAAGATTATATTTACTTGACATTTTAGCCGATTCGGTTAATAGATGTTATTCTTAAGGAGTAATAATCATGCCAAAAAAGACTTATACACTGGAAGAATGGATGCAAAAGGAAAATTTGAAGCCTGAAGGGATAGCAAAACTATTTCGCTTCTCTTTATTTCCAACCTCTATAAATAGATATCTAAAAGGCCGTATACCTATATCAAAAATTATGAAAGAACTATTCAGAATTAGTAAAGGAGAAGTAACACCGAATGATTTTTATAAAGTAAAAGATTGGAAAAAAGAATTTAATATTGAGTAACTTATGATTCACATAAAGAATAAGCATTCATTACTAGAGAAAAATACTAAGCCAGGGAAAAGCCCCCGGCAATACCCAGAATTTGTTCTGCATTCACATATTGCTGATTATGCAACTAAGATGTTTATTCCCGGAATATCAATGTGGCACACTACAGAAAATAGCACCGGAAATGATACCCCAGAAGGCCGCAGGCAACAGGCAAAGCTTAAGTTTTTAGGAGCCAAGAAAGGTTTTCCTGATGGGGTAATATTCATAAAGAGGGCGCGAGGCAGTAACCTACCTAATATATTATTTTTAGAGCTTAAATCGCTTGTAGGGGTAATAAGTGCAGAACAAAGAGAAATGCACGAATTCTTAAGGGATATAGGACTTATTGTTGAGGTAATAAGGACTTTTGACCAATTTTTACATTTAATTAATAAATATGAAGTTCCGACACGGGAAAAGATAGGGATATGAAAAAATTAAAATTAAAATTAGAACCTTATAGACTTAATGTGCCAGAGTGGGGAAGTGGGGATGCGAATAATGGCGCTTTTATAATTAAATCTCCCAAAGACCGCGAAAGTATAATGATAATTATGAGTGACGGTCTTGATTGGGAACATGTAAGTGTAAGTCGCAAAGATAGAACCCCTACTTGGGAGGAAATGAATCACGTAAAGAATTTGGTTTTTGAAGAGGATGAAGTAGTTATACAATACCATCCGGCCAAGAAAGATTATGTAAATAATCATCCTTATTGTTTGCATATGTGGCGCCCCTTAAGAGCTATTCTACCTACTCCTCCAGCAGAACTTGTAGGAATAAAATCAAAATCAACAGGAAGTTAATGATGCACATAGCAAAAAATATTCCAGAAAGCCGCATAAAAGAACTAGATGAATTCTTTTTTGATGAAAATGGGGCTTATCGACTTCACCGGGCTGAAGATATTTTGCGTATCGCAGCAGAAGATATTGCGGTATGGTGCCACAAAAAGGCAATATATGGGCTACCTACACAAGAATTAGTTTCTTTCTTAAGAAATGAGATAGGAGATAAAAAGGCTATCGAAATAGGTGCCGGGCATGGCTATCTAGGGGAATCATTAGGAATCATACAAACAGATTCCTATCTTCAATTAAAACCTAAGATAAAAGCACAATATAAGATTATGGGACAACCTATTATTAATTACCCCTCCCGTGTAAGGGAATACGAGGCTACAGAAGCTATAAAGAGATTTAACCCGGATATAGTAATAGGCATGTGGATTACGCAGCGCTCAAAAGATGCCGCGATACCACAAAGTTCGCCATATGGTATTAATGAAAAGTCTATTATAAAAAAAGTAGATAAATATATAATGATTGGGTGTGAATCCCAGCATAACATGAAACTTATTAGAGAATATCCCCATCAAGTAATTAAAGCTGATTGGATACTATCGCGCGCATTAGATAGAGAAAGTAATGTGATATATATCTGGGATAGAATCTAATATTTAAATAAGAAAGCCAGGTGAAGCGTTAACTTCCCTGGCTTAAATTTATCGTACATCTGTGGAGGAGTTCGATAAGTAGTGTAAGTGCCTTTATAGCACCCCTCCCTATTTATCGTCAAGCCTTTTCCCAGATTTTTTTTCAGGTAGGAAAAGCATGTTTTATATATCTTTAAAAATCCCCTCAATTATTAAATATTTAACGAACAAAGATATTCAATTACCCGTTGACTCTGAAAATCAAATCTTGCAAGCTCTTTTCCCCATTCAAAAAAGGCTTATATGAAATGGTTTAAACACATGAGTGATGCCTCCGAGGATGCTTTTATAGAAAATATAGAAGAGGTTTTCGGCTGGGAAGGATACGGGCGTTGGTGGAAGCTCCTTGAAATAATTGCCAAGAAAATGGATGAAAGTAACAACTGTTATGCCGAACATTCATGGGTAAAATGGCAGTCATTATTGAAAGGAAAGAGAAACAAACTGGAAACGTTTCTGGTTCATTGTCAGGACAAAGGGAAAATAAACCTAGAACAAAACGGAAACATTCTGAAAATCATTTGCCCTAAGTTATTGGAAATTAGAGATAACCACACAAAAAACTTGCAAGTTACTTACGAGGATGATTGCAAGTTACTTGCCCCTAAGAATAAAGATAAAAGATTAAAGATAGAGAGAGAAGAAGCGCACACACAAAATTTTAAAGATTTAATTTTTGAAGAGGAGATGAAATTGATTGGTACCAATGAGGGACTAACCGAGGATGCAACACGCAATTCCTGGAACAAATTCAAAATTCATTTTGATAGTAAACCCCCTGATGATTGGCTTAAATCCTGGAAAAAATGGGTTAAGGATGAGCGCAATCGAGGTGTTATACCACTACCCCCAAAGCAGCAATCCAAGGAGCAATGGACTGCCGAGGAACTGCAAATTCAAACCGTGGGAATTGCAAAGTGGCAACAGAAAAGCGGTATGTTCGTAAATGCTGAAAACATGCGAGAACTTCAGAAATGGGAGGCTGAAAAGGGCGCCGTTACTTGGCGTCACCTCAAAGATTGGCGCGAACAGCAGGCAAAGCTTGAAGAAAATAATATTTCACAAAAGGAGCTTGCAATCCACAAATGAAAAATGTAGAATAATTTTCTCACAGGAGAAAATATGCCAAAATCAATAACTAACCAGACAATCTTAGAGTTATTAGCGAAGAACAAAGCAGAGCTTGAAGCTCTAAACGAGGAAACAGAAAGCTTTAATAAGCGCAGCCATGAATTGAACAAGGATTGCCAGCAGTTTGTGGATCTGATGAACGCGGAATACGGCTGGGGCAATTGGCAAAACGTCAATGCTACCGATGCAACTTTCCAGACCAAAGAAGAATTCAACAGAAATTTTTATGTTATTCCAAATCCGGCACTCAAAGAAAGGGTAGAAGCCCAGGACATAGAATTGGTTGAGAGTGGCGCCCAAGAGATTGGCCTTGAAGAATTTAAGAAACTTTATCCAGATCATTCAGCTTTTAAAGAGGAAAATCATGCTCAAGAAGGGAACTTCCAAGAAAACGGTATCAGCTAACGTAAAAACAGAAATGGCTGCGGGTAAGCCCCAAAAGCAAGCTGTAGCTATTGCCATGTCAAAAGCTGGTAAATCTAAAAAAATGTCTAAAAAAAAGGAAAAATAGAATGACTTTAGGAAAACAAGCTTATCCACAAAGTACACAAGCACCCTGCATAGGACTACCCAAGTTTACTAAAATTGATGAAATTTTCAATTCTTTAAACGATTTACATTATCAAAGCCATATGGTGTTGACTAGAAGCATAACTATTGCTGATGCAATGCTGGGGGCTTACCCATGTGAAGGTCTTCCAGGAAGTATTAAACCTATGCCAGTTAGTGTATTTGATCAAATATTAGAAAAAATCGAAGGCATCAAAGAGATTCTAAAAAGTATAGAAAATACTCAGAATAGATACGAGGGAATTATTAACTTATAGCCTTACAATGCTTCCTGTGTTTGCTGATAGCTGCGAAAGTTTAACTGGTGCTTATCCTGCCGTTTTGTAAGGTGCGGATATTCTAGGTTCGAAGGATAAGAAGTTATTAAAATATTAAGGTATAAATAATGTCTGGCGCCCCAACCTCCTACAAAGAAGAATACAACGAGCAGGCGTATAAGCTCGCATTGCTTGGCTGTACTGATTTAGAGATAGCAGAATTCTTTGAGGTAAACCCAGATACCATTCATGAATGGAAGAAAGTATACCCTCTCTTTTCCGAGTCCATTAAGAACGGTAAAACCCCAGCAGATAGTATTGTCGCTAAATCCCTCCATGAAAGGGCAATAGGTGCCGAATGGGAAGAGGAAAGAGCTATTAAGGTAAAAAGAGGCAAAGACCTGGAAGAGGTCGTTATAGTGAAGGTTAAATGCAAAGCACCACCAGATACAAATGCAGCTTCATTATGGTTACGTAACCGCAGGCCAAAATCAAATAAAGGCTCTTTAAGTTGGAACGAGAAGGCTATTACAGAGATTAGCGGCAAGGACGGCGAGCCTATCGACACACGGGATCTTACATCTGAAATCCTAAAGCATATACCGCCTGAAGTTCTTGAGGCAATCTTAAATAAAAAGGCTGAATAATGGTTTTTATACCTGTTTTTAATAAAGATAATTTTAAAGAAAAGAAGGTTAAGCGCAAGTGGCATAAAAGCGATGCTGACAGAATGGCCGTGAGAATGGAAGATTATGCAGAGTTTGCCGCAACAAAAGTATTACTAGATAATGAAGAAGATTTTGCCGAAATAGAAAGCGACATAAAAAGAAGTCATTATGTTGGTGGGGAAAGTGTATAAAGGAGAGCTTTAACACTCTCCTTTAAGCTGTTTGAAATTGTGAATAACTATTGATTATCCGTAGCTTTAAGCTTGGATATGTAGTCTTTTATTTTATCTGCCCAGGATTCTTTGATAGTAAAAGAACGCCTAATATAACCACTTCCTTTTATTTTGGAGTACTGGTTTTTATTAGCTTTTTTCTGGGCTGGGCTGGTTTTTGTCATGGTTTTAATTCCTTTTAAACTGCTGTTAATATCGTATATCCTGCATCGCGTAGAGCGTCATCGTAGTCTTTAGATTCGCAGTTATATAAAGCAGCTTTTAAATCGCTAATTTGACCAGAATATATTGCACTTTCCTTATCATCCATCTTGTTAACAGCATCCATAATTGCTGCGCTTCTTTTATCATAACCATAGCCATTAGCCATCCCGCGCACCATTGGGGTTCCTAATATATGTAAATAACAATATAGACGGCCTGCACCATCTTTAGGGAACTTGAAAGCTACTTTAATTAGATTGGTTATATTTCCATCTATAAGCTTAAAGGCCGTAAAAGCTTGTACATTTATAAAAGCCGCTGCGTGTTGATTATATATATCTGTCATTTCCTTAACTCCTTTTTGTTGTTGATGATTATGTTATATATGAATCATGTATATGAATCAATAGTTATTTTCACTTTTATTAAAATTATTTTATAGGGTTTAAATGTCTCACATCTTATTGGAATTAAACAGAATAGATCAATGGGTAGAAGCCCATGCGGTTACTTTAAGTACTGAAACTGCAAAAGCCCTTAAGGAATTGCTATTAACTGGCACCCCTATTGATTTAAGGACTATTGAGAATAGCGCACCAGAGCGGCCAATAGCTTATTAATGGTTATAAATCTTAACTTTAAAAAAGGTATAATATGACTAGAACTACAGGAACTACTGAAACATTAAGGGCGCATTTATTCAGTGAATTAGAATCTCTAAAATCCGGTAAAATTTCCATTCAAAGGGCAACCGCATCTTATAAAATTGCAGGCCAAATTCTTAACGCTGCACGTCTTGATTTAGAGCACTATAAACTTATTAAAACTTTGGAAGGAAAAAACGATCTATCACCTGTGAGTGCTGTATCTTTAATAGGTTAATATGAGGCTGGGATCATCTGTAAAGTATACCCATACTAAAGAAGAGATGGTTAAAGCCCTTCAATCTATAGAAGGATTTAGCCATCTTCATTCTACAGCAGAAACCATTCTTGATTCTCCTTATATGACAAGCAAAATATACTGGGAACATCTGGATGGCGATGTAATTACACCACCTAGATATTGCAATATTAATGCTGCCGTGGAATGGAAAGAGATTGAGTATTTTTGGCCTTCAAATTGTTTGGAGGTCTTAGTTTATCAATATGGAATTGAATGTATAGAATGTAAGATAATATTTAATAAAGGAGATGATAATAAAGAGCGTTACCAGTGGCATGAGATGGTAAATAAAGATTATATCAAAGGGCGTACTAAATATTATCAAGAGTTCCAATTCGGGCATATACAATATTGTGATTCTTGCAGCCAATTAATTATAGATTCAGCTCTTAATCTCCAGGCACAAGGCTATTTAGGAAAAGATAATTTTTTAAATATTCCTAATAAAGAAATCATAAAAATTAAGAAAGAAATAGATGAGCTTTTAGCACTAGAAGAATCAATAAAAACTATACAAAAAGAAATAAGAAATAAAAAAACGGGTTAATCATCGCAATGCAGCAGCTAAGCCCCATTACAGACCTATCTATAATAAACTACCTACAAAATCTTAAATATAATACAATCCAAACAATATTCCCTGATTTAGGCAACTTAAGGCGCGAACTTTACCCAAAACATTTAGAGTTTTTCAAGGCGGGACTAGACCATAGGGAGCGCATATTTATAGCTGCTAACCGTGTCGGCAAATCTATTGCTGGTGGTTATGAAGTTACGTGCCATTTAACAGGAATCTACCCGGACTGGTGGGAGGGCAGGCGGTTCGATAAGCCTATTGTATGCTGGTGTTCTGGTGATACTGGTAAAACCACGCGTGATATTATACAGCTTAAATTGCTGGGCTTGCCTGGTAGCTTTGGTACTGGTTTAATACCCAAAGATAAAATAGTGCGCACCCTAGCTAAACAAGGCATTTCTGATGGAATAGAAATGATATACGTAAAACACATAAGTGGTGGTAATAGCCTGTGTGTGCTCAAAAGCTATGACCAAAGGCGCGAAGGTTTTCAGGGTACAGAAGTGCACGTAATATGGCCTGATGAAGAGCCGCCACAATCTATATATACTGAAATGTTGTTGCGTACCATGACAACTAACGGTATCATTTTAACTACATTCACACCATTAATGGGGTTATCAGATGTTGTATTATCATTCTGTCCGAACGGAGAGGTTACCGAGGGCGAACTCCAAACCGCACCGAGTAAATATATTGTTGCGTGTGATTGGGATAATGTACCCCATTTGTCCGAGAAAGAGAAGGCGGAATTACTCGCGGCTATTCCGCCTTATCAGCGCGATGCTAGGAGTAAAGGCATACCACAACTGGGTTCAGGCGCGATATATCAAGTCCCGGAAAGTGAAATTATAGTTGATGATAGGGAAATCCCTAAACACTGGCGCCGTTGTTATGGTATGGATGTGGGCTGGAACAGAACGGCTGCGGCATGGTTTGCAACTGACCCAGACACTAGCATTACTTATCTTTACCATGAATATTATAGAGGCCATGCAGAGCCTGCGGTGCATTCACAAGGTATAAAAGCTCCTGGTAGCTGGATACCTGGTGCTATAGACCCAGCCGCAAGGGGTAGGAGCCAGGATGACGGGCATTCCCTAGCTGAATTATATAAAGACCTTGGGCTGGACTTAACTTATGCTGACAACGCACGCGAGGCTGGTATTTATGAAGTATGGGAATTATTATCATCTGGTAGGCTTAAGATATTTAAATCTTGTTCTAATGTCCGTAATGAATACAGGGTTTATAGGCGTGATGAAAAAGGGCGTATTATCAAGGAAAATGACCATTTAATGGATGCAATACGTTATGGAATTATGACAGGATTGGGGATTGCTAAAATAAAGCCTATTGAGCCTGAATCGCAATTTATAGGGTTACAACATATAACAAGTAATTGGATGAGTTAATGGAAAAACTACGGTTTGCGGAATTATTTCAAATTTATGATATTTATAATGATTGCACTATATTTAGAATAACATTTGAAGATTTTAGAGAAAATAAGATTAATAAAACCTATTTTACAACTGACTTTAATCAAGGGTTATCGCCGGATGAATTGGGGGATAAATTAATAGAACTTGCTAATAAAATAAAAGAAGGCCGTTGCGATAATGGGCGAACTAAGCAGGACGTAAATAAATGAAGTACCAATATGGAGTAGATGTATATGAAAAGTCACTTGATTCCGCGCCATTTACTACGCTCTCAAACTTAATTAAATACGATGGGTTTGAACTTCCTGATCTTTATAAAGGCCGCATAATGTGGAATGAAGAAATTAAACAAGGAAGATATGATATTCTGTATGATTCTGATACTAACAATTATTCAACTCCTCCACACTTAGGTACTGTTTGTAAGATTACCAGAGAGGGATTATTAATTTTTAGAGAGATGAGCGTAGACCAGTGGTTGAAGGAATCGAATGGCAAGCAAGCGTAGGCTCAGGCGTAAAGAATGCGGAAAGAAAATAAAGCATAGTTCAATCCTGGGCGGAATTGTGCACATAAAAAAATATAGACTATTTAATTCAAATATTTATAAATGTAGGTTCTGCGGGTCTTTCCATGTTGGGCATGTGCCAAAGAGGGTTAAGGATAGTATGAATAATAGGTATGAGTAACATTATATGACAATATTAATATTTAAATTATTATATGGATTTTATTTCTTTGGAATAGGTTTTTATTCTTTACATCTACTATCTATGGTGGTGTTTAGTAAGTTACGTTTTTTGGTAAAAATAGATAGGTTATTCAAGGGGATTCTAATAGCCTTTGCATGGCCTATTATGCTTTTATCATCAGGCGGAATTAAGACCCTAAAGAAAAATATTAACAAATTTTAAAGGATTACTATGAAGAAATTATTAGCTACTACGGCAATTGTACTATCATTAAGTGGATGTGGATTTGAAATAGTAGATACAGGAAATAGAGGTATTGAAACGAGATTTGGTGAAGTGGTGGGCGAACCATTACCAGAGGGAATGCAATTCTATAACCCTTTGACCTCTAATATCTCCGAAATGTCCGTGCGCACACAAACGTGGACCGTTGACAGCACAGCTTATACAAAAGACGTGCAGCAAGCTAAGATTGCATTTTCAGTAAATTATAACCTTGACCCAGCCGCAGTATTAAATATCTATAAAACAGTTGGTGAGCACTGGGAAGAAAGGCTTGTGGCTCAAGCGGTGCCTGCGGTAATGAAAAATGTGATAGGTAAGTGGGAAGCTGTAGAATTAGTATCTAACCGTAATAAAGCCACAGCAGAAATAGAGAAAAACCTTATTGAGACGTTGGGCGCCCAGGGTGTAATAGTTTCGCGCTTTGAGATAACCAATATTGATTATGATGCCGCCTTTGAAAAAGCAGTTGAAGCGAAGGTTGTAGCAATACAAAAAGCCGCTGAAGCTGAGAATAAAACCAAACAAGTAGCAGAAGAGGCCAAACAACAGCTAATAACCGCAGAAGCTTTTGCAAAGGGTATGAAAATCAAATCAGATGCTTTGGCACAAAACAAATCACTTGTTGATTATGAGGCGGTGCAAAAGTGGGACGGGCATTTGCCGCAGTATAATTTTGGCAATAGTTTGCCAATAATTAATATTGGTAGTGCAACAAAAGCCGCTGTAGCAGCTTCAGTAAATGAGCAAGACAAATAATGAAAGATGTAATCTTTGGTAGCGTGATTATTATTCTCTTATGCTGTGTACTTATAATTACCAGTAAAGAGATAGTAATCACGCACCTGGATTGCAATAAATCAGTAATAAGGGGTAAAGAATGAAGAATAATGAAATAATGCAAGATGAAGTTTTTAAGAAATGTGAAAATACTTCACATAAAATTATAAATTTACTTAATAAAAATAAAGTAACTCCTATGGAGGCTATTTCGATGATCCCTATATTAACTGCTCAAATATTTCAATCAAATGGAAAGGTTTCCTTAAAGATAATAGATGAAGCCTTGGATCTGGGAGATAAATTAACAATCGCACTGCTAAAATCGCAAGGGGTGGAAGTAATATGATGTTAAAAACTTGACCCCCAAACAAAACGATAATACAATAATATAACCGAACATATTCACATCTAGCGTTACGCGAATTCGGCGCGGCCACGCAGATAAATCACACATAGATTTATTTGCATGTCTAAAGCTAAGATGCCAGGTCTTGATCCAGTTATCCAATTAGCAATGGAGCGTTTTCTTTTTACCGCGATGGCGGAGAAGGATAACCGTGTTGCAATGAAGGCAGATACGGAGTTCTACGTCTCCGACCAGTGGGACGCAAGCATCCGTAATAACCGCATGACAGGGCAGCGGCCTTGTCTTACTATAAACCGACTTCCACAATTTACCCGGCAAATCACTAATGGCCTTAGGCAGAATATGCCTAGTGTGCGTACTATCCCTGTAAACGATGCCGATGAAGATGTAGCAAAGATATTTGACGGGATGATGCGCCATATACAAGAAGCATCCCAGGCAGGAATTGCCTATTCAACGGCAAATAATTCACAGGTAATTGCAGGTCTTGGGTTCTTCCGGGTTATTACTGATTATGTAAACGATAAAACTTTTGATAAAGAAATTAAAATAAAGCGCATTAAGAATGCCTTGTCGGTATATGTTGACCCTGCTGCTGTCGAGCCTGATTACTCCGACGCACAATACATGTTTATTACCGAGGATTTAACCTTTGAGGAATTCAAGCGCCGCTATCCTGATAAAACGGCCGTAACTGCTGATACCTTAACTACGATAGGCGATTCTATACGCGAGTGGCTCACGGGCGATAAAAATACTATGCGTATTGCGGAGTATTTTACTATCGAGGAAGGTGATGCAATTACATTATATCAACTAGAAGATGGCGCAATTGTCAATGAGTTACCAGAGGGTATTAAACCTTTAAATAAACGTGTGGTGAAAGAGCGCAAAGTAGTATGGCGCATGATCTCTGCAATCGAGGAATTAGAGAAAAAACCTTGGGATGGTAAGTATATCCCTATTATCCCGGTGCTAGGTGAAGATATAGACGTAGATGGCAAGCGTATTATAAAAGGCATGGTACGCGATGCCCAAGACCCACAACGAATGTATAATTATTGGGCGTCCGCCCAAACAGAAATGATTGCCCTTGCACCTAAAGCGCCTTTTGTAATGGCTGTAGGACAGATTGAAGGATTAAAAGCTATTTGGGAGCAGGCAAACACCCAGAATTTTGCATATTTGCCCTATAACCCCGTTGTAACTGGTGGTACTTTACTACCACCTCCGCAAAGGCAAAATATAGAACCGCCTGTGCAAGCGATGGTGCAGGCCATGAATCAAGCATCTGATGATTTAAAGGCCACTACTGGCATTTATGATGCAGGATTAGGCGCACGTAGCAATGAAACCTCTGGAAAGGCTATTAATGCCCGTAAAATCCAGGGCGATGTAGCAAACTATCATTATGCTGATAACTTCTCCTATTCACTACTACATTTAGGCCGCATCCTTATCGACCTTATACCAAAGATTTATGATGCTGCGCGTGTAGTACGTGTACTTGGCGAGGATGGCACTTCTGAATATAAGAAAATCAACCAGCCTTCAGGGGAAAAAGACAATGACGGGATTGAAAAAATCTATGACGTAACCGCAGGCGAGTATGATGTGGTGGTAGATACGGGGCCAAGTTATAAAACCAAGCGCGCAGAAGATTCTGAAATTATGGCGCAAATGGCACAGGGCAACCCCGACCTTATGAAGGTGGCAGGGGATATTATAGTGCGTAATATGGATTTGCCAGGTGCGCAAGAATTATCTGAAAGGCTTAAAAAGACCCTTCCTCCTGAATTACAAGATGTTGACCCATCCGAGGAAATACCAATTAAGGTTAAACAGCAATTAGACCAATACGGACAGCTTGTTGAGCAATTAACAGGCCAGCTCCATAGGTTGCAGGACATGCAAGACCAGAAGAAGCTGGAATTAGAGAGCAAAGAGCGTATCGCACTTGAGCAGATAACTGCTGATATTACACTTAAGGCTATGGATTTGGAAGGCTCTGCTGCGCAAGCGCTACTTGCTGCGGAACTTAAGGGAATTAATGATAGGCTTGGATTACTTAACATAAATCAACCTGTGGACTTTGAGCAACCCTCCGAAAATAATACCGGGAATCCTATTTCACAGTTTGACAATGGAAATATAAACGGTACACTTAATTCAGGTAACGCTGTTGGCGCTGGTGCGCAAGGCGGCATGTAAAAGGAATACGAATGATAGAGAATGAATCTGGTGACATAGTCGCTGTTGATAATTCTAACGAGGTTGCACAAGTAGAAGGCCAAAATCCCGAAACTGGAACAGCCGCACCTGTTGAAACACAGGAAGAAAATAACACCGATGGCGAGGTTAAACGCAAAAGGCCGAGTGGATTCCATAGGAAAATAAATAAGCTTGAGCAGCAACTGGCTGAAAAAGATGCCCGGCTCGCAGATTTAGAACAAAAATTGAAACCACAAGACGAGCTTGTTGAACCTAATATAGATAATTTTTATTCTCACGATGAGTACAACAGAGCAGTAATTAGATATGAAACTAATAATATTCTGAAAATACAGCGCGAGAAGGCACAAGAAGAAAAAGAGCTACAAGAAAAGATTGAAAAAGAGAACCAGGTAAAATCACATTGGGAGCAAAAAGTTGATGCCCTTGGTGAAAGTTACGATGATTACGAAGATGTTATTGGTAAGTATAAAAACGTCAATGTAAGGCGTGAAATTATACAAGCTACAGCAGAATCTGATCTTGGTCCGCAAATTAGGTATTACTTGGCTAAGAATCCAGAAATACTTAATACAATCAATAATGAGAATAGTAGTTCTTTAGCTATTTATAAAAAAATAGCAGAAATTGAAGCCACATTATCAAAGCCCTCGGTGAATAAGGTTAGTAAATCATCGGAACCTATTTCACCAGTAAAAGGGACGGCTAAAACCGCTGTGAAGCTTGATAATTTAGATACAGATAGCTACATCGCGCAAAGGTACCCCCATCTATACAAGAAATAGGCTCATTTGGTGATTTGCTTTTAGCAAATTTCACAAATAGAGGGTCTATAAAATGACTAGTACCAATACATTACTCACCATTGGCATGATAACCAATGAAGCACTTCCAGTGCTAGAAAACGAACTTACTTTCACTCGCAGGGTCAACCGCCAATACGACAAACAGTTTGGCATGACTGGTGCAAAAATCGGTGATACTTTAAACATCCGCAAGCCTGTAAGATATATAGGACGTAGGACACCAACGCTTAGCGTGCAAGGCTCAACTGAAAGCTCTGTGCCACTAACATTATCTACGCAGTATGGCGTGGATATGTCTTTCACATCTGCGGATTTGAAACTTTCCATTGATGAATTCTCTTCAAGGTTTATCCAGCCTGCCGTTGCACAAATGGCAAACATGATCGACTATGATGGATTGCAGCAGTACATAAATATCTACAATACTGTAGGTACTCCTGGGGCTGTGCCTGCAACTTCTGCCCTTGTGCTATCTGCTGGTGTTAAGCTTGATAATGAAGCTGCGCCAATGGGCGAGAGGTCACTATGCCTTAATCCTGCTGCACAGGCCGCAATAGTAAATGCACTTGTTGCACTCTTTAATCCTACTAAGCAGATTTCAGACCAGTATTTGAAAGGCTCGATGGGTACTGCCCTTGGTTTTGATTTCTATATGGATCAGAACATTGCAGTACATACTATTGGTACCTACGCCGCAAACATAGGTGCTGGTGCGGTAACTGTTACAACTGTTGTGTCCTCTGGTACTGCTGTTGTAACTGGTGGTTGGACTTCAGGCGATATACTTAACATTGGCGATGTTGTAACTTTTGGTACAACTACTACTAATGGTGTATTTGCAGTAAATCCACAGAACTATCAGTCTACAGGCCAGCTAAGACAGTTTGTTGTAACTTCCCTTTGCACAGCAAATGGTGGTGGCGCTATGACTATTAATATTAGCCCTGCTATAGTTTTCAATACCACCCTTACTCCTAACCCATTTGCGACTGTAACAAGTTCAAGTGATACTGTGGCTGCAACTGCGGCTGTTGGTGTATTTGGTGCGTCTGCCACTCCTACTCCTCAAAACCTGGCTTTCTGCAAAGACGCTTTCACTTTTGCAACCGTAATGTTGCCAGATATGCCTGGAGTGGAAAATTCCCGCGCAACATCTGAAAAGCTCGGAATGTCTATAAGGCTTATCAGTGCATATGACGTTGTAAACGATAGGCGAATCTCAAGGCTGGATTTGCTCGGTGGATGGGCAACGCTCCGTCCTGAGCTTGCTTGCCGTATCGCTGGTTAATTTTGAGGGTGGGTGCATTTTGTACCCACCCTATTTAAAGGAGAATTTACAATGCCAAGTGCTGTTAATACACAAACATCTACCATTTCAGGATCGGGGCCAGCTTTGGCACTTCCTGGTGGGATGCAAACTACTAAATTTTCAGTCGATACCATGTGCAAGAGGGTTACAGCCCAGATTAACGCGGTAACGTCTACAACTGGTACCACCCTAACTAATATTACAGGTCTGTCTGTAGATGTTGAAGCTGGGGCTTCTTACGCCTTTGAAGCGTATTTGCCTGGGGTTGCAACAACTAATGGTGGCCTAAAACTTGCCATCGGTGGGACTTCTACCGCAACTACTATTTCGTATGCAGGTGCACAATGGGACACAACTACCCAGAACGCAAATACTGTTACGACCACCAAAGGTAATGCTGTTGCGGCGGCTACTACTGTTTTCACTTACGCAACACTGCGTGGAACAATCGTTGTAGCAACACCGGGAACATTAACTGCGCAATTTGCACAGAATGCCGCCCATGCCGATACAACCAGTATTTATGTAAATGGTTACTTCAAAGTAACAAGAATTTCTTAAGGGGGATTTATGCCAGCAGGCGGATATAATACACAGACGGATACACTAGTTGGATATGGTACAGATAAGGCCAATCCAGGCGGTGTAATTGTTGAAAATACTACAATCGGTGAAGATGTGCCGAAACCGGGTAACTTTACTACTTTGACAGCCGAAACTTTGACTCTTACCGAGCCGGTGATGATTGATGTGCAAACTCCTATTACTGCATTTGCAACAGGCGGTCAAACCAGTGCAACGCAACTTGTAGGGCAATACTGCTTGGTTACTACTTGTGCAACTGCTTTTGATAGCGTGAAGCTAGCAGCAGCAGCAACAGGAAAAGTACAGACAGTTAAAAATATAGGCGCAGCTACTTTATCAGTATTCCCTACTACTGGGGATGCAATAAATGCGCTGGCTGCTAATCTTTCCATAGATGTTCCAGTAGGCAGTGAAATTACTTTCACAGCTATAGATGGTACAACATGGGAAACTAAACTTGCTCTATATGTAACTGCGGGAACCACCCAGACAGGCGGCATAGTTATAAGGCCGACTGCTAGCACAGGTAATACTATTACTACAATTACTAATGCTTTGCAGTCAGCAGCAAGGACTTATACTATTCCTGATGCTGGGGCTAGTGCTAGTTTCTTAA
>ERZ1292642.299-Hain-H14-01um-R1-299-length-32930-cov-10_pt1 | contig 32930 bp, 27 predicted proteins | sample MGYA00564403_ERZ1292642 | MGnify/ENA primary metagenome ERZ1292642 (study PRJEB36523, sample SAMEA6512643) | groundwater metagenome | collected 2019-01-09 | study: AquaDiva: Metagenomics assemblies of 32 groundwater samples
ACTTTGCACGTCTTCTGAAAGAAGACCCAGCCTTGGCGCAGAGCCTCATGCAATCTGAGGCAGAGAACAATGGCGGCATTATTGTGCCACCAGACGTTGAGGAAGACCTGGTACGGCGAGGATATATTTTTGAGATAGATGAGACAGATCAAGGAGCATATGCATGAGTGACTTGCGCTCACATGCGATGGACTTCATGACATATCTGGATGGCCAGATTGAGGAATGCCGGGAAAAGTCGCTGGCGGTCACGGCCTTTGAAGACGCTATGATGTGGGCCATGAAGGCCCTCGCACTGACGGACCCTGATGGCACGATTGTGAGTCCCTAACCAATGCCCTGCTTCCTCTGCTCACACAACATCACCCCTTCGGAAGCCTGTGGCGCCCTGGAGTTCGCCGGCGATGCGTTGGCCGAACGGGGGCGCTACGCTGTGCACCGCGAGTGCCTACGGCCTGAGTGGCGCAAGAAGTTCGTCACCCGCGAGCAACTCCTGATGCCCGCGGTCGAGACGGAGGGCACGGCCCCAGCACGCCCGTGGCAGGGGTTGGTCGCGCCGCAGCCTGGGTCGCATCGTCTGGAGATGTCGGTTCCGCATGATGACCTGGTTCCTCTGGTGCCCACAGCGCCACAGGGCCTGCTGGCGCGGTTCTTTCTCTGGGGCGCAAGGCGATTTGCAGGAGGTATTCGATAATGCTTGGCGGCTGGCTCAGTGGCGGCAGTTTGCTGGTGCTCCCGAAGTGGACAGCACCGAGGTCGCAGGCGTATAGTGTAGAGACGTACTGCGACACCGACAAGAAACAGGAAGCCGATTATCTGCAATGCGCCCATTGCCAGAAAATTTGGAAGGTGATGCCAGGCAGTGGAGCAAAGCGCGGTTGGTGCTGGAATTGCTCGAAGGCGCTGTGCGGGAAGCCTGGCTGTATGAAGCATTGCGGTGGCCTGCTACACTTTATGAAGATGATCGAAAAGATTGAAGCGAAGGGCCGATGGCTGGCGAGTATTGGAGTGAGATAGCACGAATGTTTGTTGCCCGCAAAGGATGGCAGCATGCCGGAAATAGTGGAAATGACCGATGCCGAGCTGGTGGCGCTTCCGGAGAAGACCCGCGATAGCAACATGGCGACCACGGCAACCCTGGAGATGCTTCGGAGAATGAAAGAATCGATGGACAAACTGCTCCTGCTGATGCAGGCCGAGGTTGTACGGCGCCCTGGAGAAGGAGCGTAGTCATTGGCCCTGGGAGTCTCTGACGAAATCATTGTCAGTTATGTGCAACAGCCGACGCGGGTAGTCTGGTCAGAAGACCAGCCGCAGCATCCCAACGTTGAGATCGTCTTTTCTGAAGATGTGGCGGTTGCAGAAGTCGCCCACGTCGACGCGTTTGCCATCGACACGCCGCGGCACCTTGAAGCCTACGAGCGCTGGTATGACATTCCGCGCGTTCGTGAGGCCATCGAGATCAGCATCCTTGAAGGCGGCGTCGTTGAAACCGTCTTCATTGACAAGTATGATTGTCCGTGGCGGATAGCACTTTCGACCCTGTGGCAACCGTTCCTAGACTGGCGCAGTCGGGAACATGTCAACGCCTTTGTGAGTGACGAAGCCTATGTCGCTGATACGTTTTTGACGTGGTACATGCCAGACGGGGCGCGACATCTCCATGCCATACAGGATCAGCGCACACTGGAATGGATAGCAAGCATCCAGCAAGAGCAATCTGGGGTAGGAACGATAGCATCAGCCATCACACAGGCACAAGCTGCCACCTCGGCGTCGCTTGGCGACATTCATTACACTGGTGGAGGCTTCGCGCTCCCGTGACAGGAATCAGCAACCTTGGCCTTCGGGCCTGGATGCCTTGGAGGATTTTCGATGTCGGCGGCGATCCATAGACTCAAATTTGAGAGCGACCTGCTGAAGACGGGAGCAATAAGTCCGCCGCTGCTGGAGGAGCTGTTTCGCACTGTCGACGAATCCGTGAGCTATAGTCTTGAGGTAGCAAGTGGGGTGACAGACACGGATCTCCCAGGGTTTGGGAGTGGCAATGCCGCAATAGCCACAATCCAATCGCTTGTTGTGCTGAGCGATAAAAATGTGGTTCTCAACGTGAACGGCGCGGATATTTCCATGGTCGTCAGCACAGGGCATCGCTATGCCTGTGTGATTCTGTGGGGCATATCTACGACGACAGTCCCGCACATCACGAATAGCGGCACTGACACGGCCACACTGATCGTTCTTGGCGGAGGCACCTAGCCATGACTTACCGTGACCTCCTGGGCCTCCTTCTCCCCCGCGCCAAAGCCTTGGGCATGGTAGACCAGGAGACCGGCCAGGTCGATGCCGCCGAGGCTGAGTTGGCCATCCTCAACGGGGTCATGACGCTTGGAGACGGGTGGGACCTCGACGCCTATGCCGTTATCAACGACAACATGTTTGTCACGACGGTCGGCGAGCGCCGCTACGCCCTTCCGCGCGACTTTCTGCGTTTCCCTCGCCCGAAACACGAGCACGACTACCACCTGTATCTCTACGACAATAGTGACGAGTTTGGCCTCGATTACGTGGACCCAGTGGCCTTCATCGCTACCCGTGACACGACGAATAGTACGCCCAATGCCTTCACGGTGAGTGAGAACCACATCCTGCTCGACCCGCCCCCCAACAGTAATAGCAGCAATAATTACATTGGGCGAGGGGTGTACATCAAGCGCGTCACGAGTATTGAGTGGCGCGACGATATTTTGCTGCCGAGCACCACAGTGCTGCTTGATGCGGCCATGGCACAGCTCGCGCTTCTGCGCAACTCTCCGCGGGCTGCCGACCTCTTCATACTGGCGCGGCAGAGTGGCGAGAGACTCCTCAATCACCAGGCGCGGATACGCCAGCAGTTTCAACGCCAGACAGGCGAGCGTCGCCGCACGAGGAGACCGTGATGACGGGCTCTGACCTCCTCCAGCGCATCTGGGACCACCTTGGCGGGAATACCCTCTTCTATGGCGAGGAAGAGGTTATCCTTAACGGGATTAACCCTGCCATGCGCCTGCTCTGTCTCCTGAAGCCGGAACTGCTCACCCAGCGCGTCGCGGTAGATTTATTAGCCGAACAGACGTTTATCAACATCCGCGAGCACGCACCGCGTCACTGGATATTGCGGCGCGTGATGCTGGGTACCATCACTGGCGATGCCCCAACAAAAACTACGTATGGGGAATTCGTCATGCTACCCTATATGTCCTTAGACCAGCTCAACGCACGCGGCGATTGGTTTAAGCAACGCGGTCCCATGCAGGGCTACTGGCGGTATGGCCGCTTCCATATGGGCGTCTATAAACGACCAGAGGCCGACCGCACGATTACACTCATCTTTCGTGCTGTTCCCACGGCGTTTAGCACGAATACGATGGATCAAAGCCCAGAATTGGCTGACGTATGGCACCCGCTCATCGGCGACGTTGGGGCAGCGTTGTTACTGCTCAAAGAGGGCAATATCCAGATCGAGAAAGCTCGTGGCATGTTGACGAAGGCGTTCGGCAAAGAGTTGTTCGGGCCCATCAAGCAGGCGGTTGGGCGGCAGCAGCGCACGTCGCCCGTGCATGTGCGGACGCGCGAAGAAGCGGAGGTGGCCTCATGACCGCCTCCATCAGCGAGCAAATCGACCGTATCCAGTACCTGCTCCAGGACCGTGATGCCGAGGCGTTTAGCCGCAATGCCATCCTCGTGCAGCATCAGGAGGAAATCACCCGGTTATCACGGCGGCAACTGTGGGGCGAGATCCTCTGGGTCAACGCGCTGGCAGGGACGGCACAGTATGCGCTGCCGACGTCGACTGTTGGGATACGCCTGGTGTTGTATGACGAGGAGCGTCTCGACTACGCCACCGAAGAGATGCTGGACCGACTCCTGCCAGGGTGGGAGGGCAGGCAAGACAGCCCGCGCTTCTGGACGACTGACGCGCAATCGCCCAATGTGATACGTCTTGTGCCCCCTCCGTTGCGTGATGGCTCGGCCATTCCGTTGTTTCCTGGGTTGCCTATGATACAAGACCCGAGGGACAACATCCTTATCTTTCTGTATGAAGATCGTTCCGGGTACGCTGGCGATGAGTCAGATGCTTTCCCGCTCCCTGATATCTGGGAAGACGTGTTGGCGTTCGAGACAGCGGCAATGATGGCCAGCAAGGAGTCGGACTACCAGCAACTGCCCCTGGCGATGGCCCTGCGGGAACTGGCGAAGGTCTATCGCCAGGCATTGGGTATTCTGTGATTACTCCCCAGGCATACATGCCGGGGCTTCTAGGGATAAACCCAGAGACTGTAATCCCAGTCTCTTAATATTTAAGGCCGCGTTATGGTCTCGATCCAGCGTCAACCCACAGCAGACACAGTGATGGATGCGCTCCGCCAGCGTTTTCTTCTGGCGGTGTCTGCATTGCGAGCAGTCCTGACTTGTATAGGCCGGGTTGACCGCTATCACTCGCTTACCAGCATATGCTGCTTTGTAGGTGAGGTTGGCGGTAAACTGCGACCAGGCTGCATCGTGAATCGACTTGGCCAGACAGTGGTTATGCACCATCTGATTGACCGAGAGGTCTTCCACCGCGATGATGTCAAACCGGTTGACGATCTTGCGGCTCTCCTGATGGGCAAAATTATGGCGCCGATTGGCAATCCGTTCGTGCACGCGGCCCACGATCTTGCGGCGCTTCCTCCGCTCAGGCGTGCCCTTCGGCGCTGCCGAGAGCTTGCGCTGCGTGCGCTTCAGGTCGTGTTCGTCGGTGCGCAAAAATTTTGGACAGGGCGTGCTTTCTCCCGTCGAGAGGGTGGCGAAACTCAGCAGCCCCATATCAATCCCCACGGATTCTCCAGTCGACGGCAATGGTTGCGTGTCCACCTCGCAGGCAATCGTGACATACCATTTGCCAGTCGACCTCCTGCGTATCGTGCAGGTCTTCGGGATACCTTCCAAGGGGCGATGTTGGACGACACGCACGGCTCCCACCTTCGACAGCTTCAGCGTGCCATCGGTCAATTGGCACCCGCTGCCATATTGCGGAAAGGTCATCGAATCATATCGCCCATAGCCACGGAAACGCGGGTAGCCAGGTTCTTCGCCGGCTTTGCAGCGGCGGAAGAACGCCTTAAAAGCCAAATCAATCCGCATCGACACATCTTGCAAGACCTGGGAATGCACCTTGCTCAACGCTGGGCAGTAGGCTTTAAGCTGGGGCAAAGTCGCCTTTTGCCCATAGTAGCTCAACGGTTCCTGTCGTTCTTCCCAGGCTTCCTTACGGTCAGCCAGGAAGTGGTTATAGAGCAAGCGACATTCTTCAAGTTGGTTCTCCAGCAGACGCGCTTGTTTTTTCGTAGGTTTCAGTCTGAACTTCATCGTTTTAGGCATAACAGAGAGTATAGCCCAAAACAGAGAAGGGAACAAGGTCTGTTCGCCCCCATTGAGGGTGCTCGCAGCCCCCTTCTTATATCCCCATGCCTAAAGGCAGGGGATTTACGAATGACTTGCTAGCCATGCCCACCAAGAACACCATCGGCATTCCCACCATTCGCCTCGCCCAGCGCATAGATGATCCGCAGACGCGCCGCGCCCTCGAGGAACTCGCCCAGGAGACGACCAGGTGGTTGCAGCGCATCGCAGAAGGGATAGACACGACAAGCGGGTTGCGCGGGAAACCTACATACTACGCGGATGTGGATGCGAATAGTAAACGAATTAATAAGCTCGGGGTGCCTAAGGACGACACGGATGCTCAGATGAAGGGGTTGGCGCTGAGTCGTGCGACCACAGAGACAAAGTCGTGGGATGCGCGTGGTCTCCCGATTATCAATTTGCCCAAAGATATCACGCCCTCGCAAACGGATGCCACGCTGACGCAGGAGCAGATCCGCGCCCTCATCGCGGAAGAATTGAGGAAACTGACCGACACCATCGCGGCAGAGCCGTTCGTCACCGTGGTGGCCAGTGCTTTGCTGACGGCTGAGCGCAGCCTTGCCGCAGAAGCCACGGTCCTGGAATTGGTTGATGCCGGGGCGAACAGCACACTGACCATCAATGTGTTAGCGAATGGCATCTCGAACGTCAAACTCCGTGATAGTGCTGCCGTGTCAGTTATCGGGCGCTCGGCAAACAGCAGCGGTGACCCTGCAGACATTGCGGCGGGAGCCAATGGGAATATCCTGCGTCGTGCTGCAGATGTGCTGGGATTTGGACAGATAGACCTTGCAGATAGCACCAATGCGGTCTCTGGGATTCTGGATGAGGCCAATGGCGGCACCGGAAATAACACCTATGCGGTGGGGGACCTCCTCTATGCGTCCACGGCCGCCATACTGTCGCGCTTAGCCGATGTGGGCGCTGGGGCCTACTTGCGCAGCGGTGGAGTAGGAGTTGCGCCGCTCTGGAGCACGGCGACACTGCCAAATACCACCACCACAGGGGATATTCTCTATGCCTCTGCGGCCAATATTTACGCCAACCTTGCTGATGTGGCCACTGGGCAGGTTCTCGCCTCTGGCGGGGTCGGCGTGGCACCGGCCTATACCGCCACCCCCAGCGTGACGACGCTTACTACTACGGGAGCCGCGAATATTGGCGGCGATCTCAACCACGACGGGAGCAATATTGGCTTCAACGGGGTGGCGCCTGTCGCACGGGATACTGGATGGGCGGTGAGCAATGTCACGACGGATAGAGTCTACGATGCCAATGCAACAAGTCTGGATGAGATAGCCGATGTGCTAGGGACATTAATTACCTACCTCATTAGCCGAGGAGATCTGGGGGCCTAGATGTCACGACTTGGTGCCGTCATGAGTAACGCAAACATCGTTGACGTCGATACGCTGGGAAGCACATATGTCAGTCAAGGATTTTTGGCGGATCGCCCAGCGGCAGGCACGGCGGGACGACTATATTGGATAACGGATGCAGGCCAGGAAGGTTGGTCACGTGATAATGGGGCCAGTTGGAATGCGCTACAACCCAGCGGAGGCGCGGGAGGCAGCATGGAGAGCCATATCCATCTTGTGCTCTCTGCCACGCCTATGGCCATATAGGAGAAGGCAATTGCCGCAGTTCGGTCGCCCTTCAACTGATACGACTCGGGAAGCCTGGGAAGAAGATGACGGCACGACCACGGACATCTGGGACCAGATTGACGAAGTTGTGGCCGACGACCTCGACTACGTCCGGTCAGCGCTGGTCCCTACGAATGATGTCTATGTGACGCAACTCACAGCAGTGACAGACCCCCTCCAGAGTACGGGACACATCGTGCGCTACCGCTACGGGAAAGATGCAGCCGCTGGTGCGCAGATAGACCTCACAATTCAGTTACGCCAGGGCTATGTGAATGAGGGGACACCTGGGACACTTATCGCCACGGTGGCAACACTGACAAATATCCCCGCTGGGTGGACGGCGGGAAGCTATACTTTAACGGCTGGCGAGGCAGACAATATAACTAGCTATAGTTCTCTATATATTAGGTTTGTAGCCAATCAAATCTAGGGAGTCTCACGCCCCTCATGGCTACGGACCTCAGACAAACACATTATCGCTTCGGTATCGATGAGCTTGCCGAGAGCACCCACGGCTGGTATGCCGCAGAGGATGCCAACCCGTCTCCTGGTGCCATCCCTCTCGATACCGTGTTCCTCCTGCGATTTAATGAACAGGAGGCAGGCGGCACTGCGGCAGCAAACACCGATGCGGTCTTTCAGTACAACCGTAATGGCGTGGGGTGGATTGACATTACAACCACCTCGCCCGTGGTCAAAGCCGTGGCTGCCGTCGCTCTTGCGAATGGAAGTGCCTGCACCAAGCGCCTCAGCGGAACAGGCACTTTTGAAACCAGCGGAGCAGGGCAAACAGAGGATGGCAGTTCCGGAGGCCCCGCAAACGACATTGCGGCGAGTGGCTGCTCTGAGACTGAATGTGGATTGCAAATTATTGGCGCCGATGTTGCCCATGGCGACGTGCTCCAGTTTCGCTTTCAGAGCCCAGACTGGACCGTCACGTATACGGTCACTCCGAGTTATACGGTCTCACTCCCGCGTCGTGCTCAGGTATCCTGGGCCGAGTTGGAGACCCAGGAGGCCCCCAGGCGTGTGCAGGTTTCTTGGACGGAACTGGAAACCCCTGACCAGCCACGCCGCGCCCAGGTCTCGTGGGCGGAGTTGGAGCTGCCAGACGTTGGCACAGACCGTCGAGGGCAAATCTCCTGGGCCGAGCTGGAAGTCCCCAATGCACCACGGCGCGCCCAGGTATCCTGGGTGGAACTGGAGGCCCCAGACATCCCACGCCGTGGGCGGGTGTCGTGGGCTGAGTTGGAAACGCCGAACGAGCCACGCCGTGGGCTGGTGTCGTGGGTTGAGTTGGAAGTGCCGTTGCTGTATACGGCCTACGGGATGCCGTTTCTCTTCACCGAGACCGAGTGGAGTGGCGGGGTTTTTACCCTCGAAGTGTACATGCGGGCCATTACTGGGACAGCCTATGCCAGGCTCTTCAATACGTCTGATATGGTGGCAGTAACGGGATCTGATCTCTCGACAGCAAGCGCAGCATTCGTCCGACTCCGCAGCGGCCCTCTCGCGCTGGTGGATGCCAAGGAATACCGCGTACAGTTTGCCAGGGACAGCAGTGGAGAATTTCTCGGCGCAAAGCTGGTGAGGAGCTAGGGTTGGCTATTACGCTTATCGAAGTCTATCAGGTGCTGAGCGATGTGCTACGCCAGGCCCAGGAATCAGAGGCCCGTGCCCAGGCCCTCGCTCAGAAGGTGCTGGCACTCGAGGCGGAAGTGTCGCGGCTGCGGGAGCTCGTACGCACGCGGGAGGAGAGGAATGTTTAGGCTTGAACCCATCGAAAACTGGATCATGGGCAGTGTGCTCGTGGGGCAACCAGATGGCATCCCTCAAGGAGCCCTCCGCAGAGCAGTGAACGTTCGCCTTGACCGTATTTTACGCTCGATTTGTAGCCGTCCAGGCACGACCCGCCTTACCGCTGCCGCTATCGCCTCTGGCCCTGTCACGTGGCTCTCAAAATTATTTGGGGCGTCAGTCGACACCAGTTATGCACAAATTTCAACGAGTCTGTATCGCCTGACCGATGCATGGGCGAGCGCCGTCAACATTGTCACCACTGGAACGCAGGTTATCTCCAGTGCGGACTATATCGATGGGGGTGGGGTTACCCACAAGTATCTGGTCAATGCCACCATTGCGCGCAAAGATGACGGCACGACGCTCAGAACCATGGGCATTGCCGCTCCAACGGCAGCGCCTACTGCCGTGAGGCTGGGCGAGCGCCATAGCGTGACCATCGACACCATGGATGCGCCGAATTGGACGGCAACCAATGCGACCGCTCCCACCAATGATACTGCGATCTTCCAAGTCGGCTCCTTCAGCCTCCTCTCAGGCGTGGCTGCAGATACATTGGGATCAGTCCAGCGCGGCTTTGCCTCCACGCTCAACTTGGATACGCTGCCAAGCGTGATTGAGCCTGCCATCTTTACAGGGAGCGGTCTCAACAACATGACATCAGTCGGCACCTATACTGGGACAGCCGAAAGTGCGGTCTATGAGGTACAAATAGACAGCACTGGTGCCACGGACACTTTTCGGTGGCGGCGCGATGGCGGAAGTTACACCACAGGCGTGGCGATTACGGCTGGCAATCAGACGCTCTCTGATGGGGTGCAGGTCTTTTTTGCTTCGGTAGGAGGGCACACGCTTAATGACCGCTGGGTGGTGATCGCCCATAATGCTGATACCGACGTGAAAGACGATGATTGGATACGCATTTGGGTTCGCATGGATCGGCCAGAGCGGCTCACCTATATGCAGATTGACTTTGACCTTGACACGACCACGGTGGCTGATGCTTTCCGACGGAATTTCTATAGTGTCCGCTTGCCCTCACTCACACGGCTCAGTCAAGGACGAGACGAGTGGACAGAGTTGAAAGTCCGCAAGAGCGAATTTACCCGGTATGGCGAAAACACGGCCCTCAGTTGGGCGACGGTGCGTGCCTGCCGATTCTCATTCCTCACGAATAGTGAAGGGGCTATCGTCGTCTACTTAGACGACCTCCAACTTCAGGGAGGTTTCGGCATTGAAGGCGATTACCAGTATACGGCTCTGTATCGTAATAGCACGACACGGGCAAAAGGGAATCCGCCGCTGGATAGCAACGATGCCGCGCGGTATACCACGGAACTTGCGGTGGCCCGCCATCCTGTGATCGTCAATCTGACCAATATGATCGAGGGTGGCACGGCGCATCCGGGTGATACGCAGATTGACCGCATCTGGGTCTATCGCAAGGGCGGAGTACTGACAAGCATCCTGCGCACTCTTGATGCCACCGATACCGTATCGCATGTGGTGGATACGAGCGCGGATAGCGATCTCCTGGCCACTACGCTGACGCTCGAAACTGATAACAATGTCCCGCCCACCGGGACCACGCGCGTGGTGTTTGGACCGGATGCAGCAGGGCATCTCTTTCTGCTCATTGACGAGCATCGCCTCTATTTCTCGAAAGCGTTTGAGACGAATGAGAACCGAGTCGAGAACTGGCCATCGCTCAATTATGCCCTTATTGGGGATGGTTCCCAGAAAGCACTCGCGGGCATCGCGCATGATACCAATGTCTGGTGCTGGACAGACGCCCAGACGTACTTTGTGCAGGGGCAGGGGGCCGACACGTTCATCCCTGTCGCAGTCCCCGGCAGTCGCGGGATCGTGGGGCGCTTTGCCGTGTGCGCTGGGGGGGGGCGGCTTTTCTTCTGCTCGCAGGACGGCGTGTACGAGCAGGGGACCACACAACAGCGGAAACTCACTGGTGCCATTGACCCTTTCTTTGCAGGTGAGACGGTGAATGGCCAGATACCTCTCAACGCCGGTGCCAGCGCCCTGGCCGAGATCCGCCTCCTGTATCATCCCGACCCGTATGGCCCGTTTATCCAGATGCTCTATATCTCCAGCGACAGCGGTGTGCTCAATCGCCAGCTGATCATCAAGCAGAACATGCAGACGGGGGAATTTACAGACTGCTTCTTCGATAACCGCACGAACGTCAATCTCACGTCGCTGTTTCTCGACCATGAAGACCGGCAGTTGCTCGCGGGCGGCAGCGATGGGCATGTCTATCTGCTGGAAGACCGCACGGTGGGCAGCGACAATGGAACGTCCATTGTGTGGCAAGCGCGCACGAAGAGTATCGACCAGGGGGCACCTTTTCACAATAAGACGTACTCTGAGATAACGGTTGAGGGGAATACGGGGGGCCAGAATGCGACCATAACGGCGCATTACGATGACGCTGCGTCATCGGAGTCTCTCACGACGACGTTTAACACCTCGGCGGCAACGAGCCAATCTGCGTACCGCACTGCAAGCGAGACGACCAAGCGGAAGAATATTGCACTGGAGGTGAGCGGGAGTACCACGTTCCAGGCCATCGTGACGCGGTTCGGTGTCCATGCCTTGCTGCTTCCAGAACCACGAAGATTATTCGACACTGACGAGCTCACGTTTCCCACCCCGCACGAACTCAAGAAAATCTTGCTGGATATTGACACGAGCGGGATTCTGACGCTGACCACCTATCGGAATGGCGTCTCGACGAATATACAGACCGTTGCCGCAACAAGTGGACGCCAACGAGTGGACAAAGAACTGCCTATCGGCGTGATCTCAAAGAATTTTAGAATCACGCTCGCTGGGAGTGCTACGGCAGAATTGTATGGTGCGACAATCTTTCTTAGGCCTGAGCCAGAAGAGCTCTTCCTTTTCGATAGTGACGAGGTGATGTTTCCTGATGTGACCTTCTGTCGGCGGTTGCGGTGCGACATTTCAGCTCCGGCCACTGTCACCGTGCGGCTGTATCTTGATGGCATACTCAAAGATACCCGCCCTTTATTCGCCACAAGTGGACGCCAACGAATCAACCATCTCCTTCCTGCGGGGATGAAGGCAAGAAACGTCAGGGTGGAAATGGAGAGCGCCTCACTCTTTCAACTGTGGGGCTTAGTCGGAGACTATAAAAGCATTGGCAACGTGCATGGCTATCAGCCAATCCCGATGCTCCAGAGAGAGTTGCAGATCGTCACGAGAGAAATACTCCAAGCCTCTTAGGAGGCCATCGTCACCGCTGCGCCCTGTGCGTGGTATACTTGGTATGCGAGTGCGAAAACGAGAGCAAGAGAGGGGCAACTCGACATGCAAGAAATTGATATTCAGAGCAAACTTGCAGACTGGCAAAAGCGTATGGATGCGAAACGCGAGGCCGAAGCCGCACAGGCTCGGCTTGATGCGGAGAAGAAACGCCAGCAGCATCTCCGGCGCACTGGGCGCGAAAATCCGAGGCGGTGACCCGTGGCAACAAGCCCGTTTGACCAACAAATGCAAGGCATTCTCTCTCGTTATCCTGAATACGGCTATGCCCCACTCCCATGGGACAGTCTCGGGATCACTGGCGAAGAATGGGCACGGCAGCGGGTTGAACGTCTTCGTGAACTTCAGGCTATCCAGAAAGCAGAAGATGAATGGGGATACACGACTGCTGATTCAGTTCCTAACTCTGAAGAGACAACGAGGCTTAATGAGGAACTTATCCAGCAGATGGTATATGGCCCGCTACATCCCTCTATCTATCAGTATAACGATCCTGAAGTGCGCGACTGGTCTAATCAGATGGTGTACAACGCCACACTGAAGGACAAGTGGAGTATCTGGGGCGACCAGTTTATGCAGGCGCTCATGGCGCTTGGCCTTGCGACTGGCGGAGCAGCGGCATTTGGCGGAGCAGGAGCAGGGGCAGGCGCTGGGGCAGGGGCAGGGGCAGGCGCGGGCGCAGGCGGGGTCACTGCGGCAGAGGCTGCTGGACTTGCTGGCGAAGGGGCATTGTTCTCTTCGACAGTTGGCACCGGCGGGGCAGCCGCCGGCGGCGTAGGGGCCCTTGGTGGCACTGGTGGCGTAGCTGCTGGCACTGGTGGTGTAGCTGCTGGCACTGGTGGTGTAGCTGCTGGCACTGGTGGTGTAGCTGCTGGCACTGGTGGTACAGCTGCTGGTGGTACTGGAACCGGGTTATTCGGTTCCGGCATCACGGCCAGCCAGGCGCTCTCTGGAGCACAGCTTCTCGCCGCTGGCGCAGGGATGGCAGCTGGTGGCGGGGGAGGTTCTGGGGATATGACGGCCTCACAAGAGGCGCTCAATGCCCAGCAGCAACTAGGAGCACGCCTTGCTAACGCGAGTATCGGTCCACGTTTAGCCCAATTCATGGAAGGCCTGAATCGACTGACAGCCTTGTCCAATGCTTCACCATCGGCGATCACGCAACAGCTAGAACCACAATTTGCGCAAGCGAGGGATGCCCTGAAAAAGATGTTTGAACAATCTTCCCTCCGGCTAGGAGGGCCTCTTGCTGGTGGGCAACTCGTGCGCGAACAAGCCAAGACGTCGGGGGCGATTATGCGTCCGATGACCCAGGCTACAGCACAACTTCCAGAGCGGGCACGCAATGCGCTTATCTCCTTGATTGAAAATTTCCAGATGACGCCACAGGCAGCGACGCCGATTACGCAGATTGGCACAAGCCCCTTTAACGCTGCTGGTTTATTTGGGTCGCTGCAGAGCGGGGCTGAGCTGGGGAAAGTCGGCAAGAGGGTAGACCAATGGTTAGAGAGCAGGAAGACTAGCCAAGGAGGCGCATATCCTGGATCGCTGGAGTATGCGCCTCAACCATACTGGGAGGGATAGTGCCACTGCTCCGCGTAGAAACGACGCCCACTGCGGCCATGCTCATTGGTGTTTTGGGGACGATGTTCAAAGACCCATGCCGCAGTGACTATCTCAGTGATACGGCGTTCCACACGCCGGATGAGTTTCTGCGCGCACATGGCCAGAGCATCGTCGCATGCCTAGCCTATATGAATGATGATCCTGCTGCGCTCTTGTGGTTATCGAAGATTGCCTATACACAGGAGATGACACCGCTTCATGCCTCTCTCGACATTTATGTGTTCCCTGCGTGGCGCTCACGAGATATTTCACCGCCGTGTGCTACTATGCTTATGGAGGGGTTGCGGGCCTACAGATTAGCACAACTTCGTAGTATAGTGCGGGCAGACAATCTTCCCGCCCAGAATGGATTGCATGCCTGTGGCTTTACGCTCGTAGCCACCCTGCCAGCATGGGACCGATATGATGGCGTATGGTGCGATGTTGTACTATACGATTACCGCATGGAGACACGTTAATGTGCGATCTGGGAACGACGACTACACAACAGACCGTCCCGGATTTTACGGCAGAACAATTAGCGGCACAGCGCACTGGGTTACGCACGGTAGAAGAAACGATGCCGCAACAGCAGTTGCAGATGCTTCGGTCGTTAGGATTGCTCCAGCCCGATGGCGCTGGGACGGCATCGCCAGCGTATACCGCCATCCGTATGCCTATCCGCGCAGCATCAGGCCTGGCACGGAATGCGTTTGCAGCAGCGCTCGCTGAGCGCGGCATCCCAGAGAATGTTGCCATTCCACTCATGCAAGAGATGGAGAATATTGAAACAGGGACGATGAATGCGTCTCGGAACGCGCTCACGGAACGGTTTTTGAGCGGCAATCCTATGCAACTGTATCGTCCCGATCTTGGACCGTATGTTGTTCGACCGAAATCGGTGGAAAATATCACTGAGACGAATGAAGGCACAGGAGCCCAGATCCTTAAAGCACTCGTGACAGCCGCAGGGATATATTTTGGGTCTCGGTGAGGCATCCACAGCCGCCGGCGCAGGGACAAAAGGAACAGCCATGGCCAACTTTCTCGAAGTGCTGAACGCCGTGACGGCCAGCCTGGGCGGCATTGCGTCTATTGCAAACCAAACCGCACGCCAGCGCCAGCAAGACGATCTTGCGGCGGCGAATCTCTTAACCTCGACCGGAAACTACACACTGGAGCCTGCGACTCAGGTGCAACCTCCCGGCATCCTCGCCGCGCTAGGGGGGTCCTTGCCCCGTGGTGTTGGTGGCGCACCAGTCATCCGCATAGGGAGTGGTGTCTACCAACTCACTCCCTATAAGAGTGGCCTGACTGAGGAAAGCCTGCGCAGTCTCCTGGGCACTGCGCAGGGGGCCGCAGCCACCCAGGCGACCACCCCGGCTCCGCCGCCGCTCACGATAGGGCAGATGCCAGCGCTCCCGGCACAAGCGCAGACCCCACGGCAACCAGCTGTGACTACGCCGCCGCCACAAGCACAGACAACAACCCCCCTTGCTCCAACATTTCTAGCGAAGGCACAGCAAACCGCCCAACGGCTGGGCATGCCCTTTAATAACTTCCTTGCGATTATGGATTTTGAAACAGGAGGCACCTTCTCTCCCGCGGTGCGCAATCCTCAAAGTAAAGCCACTGGGCTCATTCAGTTTTTGCCTAAAACCGCAGAAGCCATGGGCACCAACATAGCCACGTTAGCGCAGATGACGAACGAACAACAATTAGATTATGTCGAGCAATACTTTGCCCCCTATAAAGGGAGCCTCGGCAATCTCCAGGACGCCTATATGGCGGTCTTGTATCCCCGGGCCATTGGCAAAGCCCCTACAACCATCTTATTTCGGCAGGGGGAAGAGGCATACCGCCAAAACGCTGGGCTTGATACAGACAAAAAAGGCTATGTTACCGTTGCAGATGCCGTGGCCAGGGTCAGCGATTACTCCCAACGCGCGAGGGCCGCATCTCTGGCACCATCAGCCCCACCAGTCATGACCGGCACCGCTGCAGCAGGAACACCATCGCTGACCGACGTGGGGCAACCAACGCCCCCTACTGTTGCCTCGACACCTGCTCAAGTTTCGGCGTGGCGGGAGTGGAATCAACAACAGCAGGTCGGACAAGCACCGCTGTCGCCTGGCACCACAGTGCAAGGTGATCTTGGCCCACAAGCCGTGACAGGCGCTGGGGGAGCACCGCAAGCCCTTGCAGGGCCGACCGCGACTGCGCTGCCTCCGCAAGCCGCCGCCATCCAGCAAAGAGTTGCCCAGGGACAGGGGAGGCTCATCCCCACCGCTTTTGGAGATATGCTCCCTTCCATGGCCCAAAACCTCACAACCCGCATGGTCGTTCTGCGAGCCACGTTGCCGAAAGGTCGCCAGGGCGATGCCAAGTTTATGGAGGAGTTCCGGCAGGCGGGGAAGGATGCAGCGCAGACCACCAGGGAATTTCTGACTCTGCGCAACGATGTCATCAAAGCAAATCCGGCCTATCGTGAATATCTCATGGGGGCCACGAGCATCGGAGATCTCGATGCACGCTTGCGACAGACCCCCGGTGGTGAAGCCGTGAACGCGGCGGCATTCCTGGATATTCTCAGCGCCGGGGCGATGGCCCAGCAGAATAACGATTGGCGCCCAGTGGCACAGACCCTCGCAACATGGCAGGGAAAAGGCGTGGACGCGAAAGCGCTTGAGCCCGCGCTGGATGCCTCGGGGTATACAGCGGCGATGAAGGCACAACAGATTCGTGGCACAACACAGGCCGAGGTGGACAAAGCCGCCCAGATGGAGCGTCAATCGCAAGAGATTCGTGCGCAGTATGGCGCTGGCGTCCCCCCAGGCATGCACGAGGCCTTATACGTCGTTGCCCAAGAAAAAAAGCAAACGATCCCGGAGGCTATGGCACAGTCTATGCCAGAGGTCGTTGCGAAGAAAATGGAGTTATTGGAAAAAGAAGAGAAGGTAAAATTAGCGCAAACGCCCTTAGATGCGGCCTCTACTCTCCAAGTGAATAATATTCTCTATTCGCACAAAGCTCTCACGCTCGTCGACTCAGCCTATAGTAAAGACGAGATCAAACAATATGTCGGACTCATTAGTGGGACGGCGAGCAAATATGGCAGTATCCTCACCGATCTCAAGCGACAGGTATTTGGCGCTGGAGGGCTGGCGCCTTCCGACGCCTTGCGCGCCCAGTATATGCAAACCGTGGATAAGGCTATCAATGAAGCTGGGCAAACACTCCAGAAGACCAACCCGTCTGCAGCAGAACGGTATTTCCAGTTTGCTGCGGATGCGAAACGGATTGAGGAGCTTGCCTTCTTTCGAGGAGGACAGCAACTGACCGGCAACGAAATTGCCATTATGTTTGGGATTCTGCCGACATTGCAAGATGCAGCAGGTGGCAATTTTCTTGCCAAGCTCGCCTCGTCCAAAGCGCATACCCAGGCACAGATTGCCCAGATGCAGAAGACGCTTGGCATGGGTCGTGGCAATGCAGGGCAAGTGTTGCGGGATCTCTCTCAGGACATCACCACGGCTGGCGCAGACCTGGCCAGGCAGCGCGACCAGGGACAGCAACCATCTGGTGCCTCCTGGAGACCACAACCACCCGGCGGAGTGACATCTATTGGGCAGGGATTGTTAGATAGAAAGGTCCCGTTGTTACCCTAGAAAGCACCTATTATGCCAGTACTGGACGATCCCCGCTGGGAACAACTCTTTCAGGTGCGCGCCCAAGGACAGGGTTGGTCGCAGGAGGATGAAACACAACTCCAGCGGGCCATACGTGCTGGGGAAGTCCCACGGCAATACCTGCCAGAAGCCGTCCCTCCCATGCCTGCGTCACCACCCGCTGGCGGAAGCGTGACAGGCACGCCAGCAGGGCAACCTGCTGGCCCAACGATGATGCCGACTCCTGTCATCGACAGACCAGAGATTGCCCTATTGGCCCCCGCAGGGGCCCGCGCTGTCGAACAAGCAGGCGATATGAGAGCCCCAGACTGGCGCGGCCCACAGCCCGCGACGACGACAACCACCGTGCCGCCGTTTGTAGCTGCGCCAGCTCGCCCGCCAGCCAACCCCGCAGAATACCCAAAGTATCTCTTGGACCAATATGGCCCTGGACTGTTGCTATATCCTGCCATCGTGGCTGCGGCACTCGCCACGAGAAACCTGCCGCTCCTCGCACGCACTGTCGTTGTTCCAGCGACAGCCGCACTGTCGCAAATAGTGGGGGAGACTGTGGCAACGCCCTCCCCTGGGAGTCCAGAAGCACGAGGGGAATATGCGCCTCGGCTGCAGCGTGCAGGCCGCACCGCCCTGACGACGGGAGGCGCCATGCTTGGCGGGGCGATGGTGCCAACAGCATTGCCGGGGACGCCGCTCCTCCAGAAGGGAGTCGAGACGCTCGCCGGCGCAGCCATGACAGGCACTGGTGCAGCGGCAGGGTCGTTGGTCTCTGAGCCCTTTGCCCCTACAAGCACTCCTCTGGAGACAGCCAGGACAACCGGGAAGGAAATGGCGCTGTGGGAAGGAGGGTTTCGTCTCGGAAGCAAACTCCTGGGCGCCCTGTTTGGCCCATCGCGATTTTTCGCACCACGAGGCGAAGAGGCCGCGCAAACTTTCAAAGAAGAAGGCATGATTACCCCCGCAACCGTGACGACGAGCATGATCCCGAAAGCGGTAGAGGCTGGCGCAGAGGGCGCCATAGTCGGTGGGTCATTTTTGCGGCGGGCACGGATGCGGGGAGAACAACGCTTGACAGGTCGTCTGGAGGAAACGCAGGCACACGGGGCGCTTCCTACCGACACTGCCGTGCGTGCCGCGCTGGATACCCATGGCTATCAGCCTGGATTTACCGATGCGGCGAAAGCCACGCAAGCCCAGGCCCGTCAAGCGTTATATACCGAGCTTGATACGATGATGGCCAATCGCGTTGCGACGCAGGGCACGCCAGTGCCGATTTCCAGTGATGTGCGCCGCCTCGCCACACAACTGCTTCCGCAGGAGCCCCCTGGGACGCCACTCCATGCGGCACTGACGGGACTGACAACGACGGCCAGGCTGACGACGCCGCAATTGCAGGCGCTGACGACAACAGTCAGGGCCGGTGGGGCAAATCCGGCGCTCTCACCAGAGGCTGGGGCAGCATTCGACACGCTGGTCACCAACTTGTCCAATGCCATTGAGCACCCTACGGTGCTCAATATGCGTGGATTAGCTGGCCCTATTGCACAGTTGCGGCAAGACGCCAGCGGGATGATTTCTCCAGACATGCACACGCTGCTTGATCGCGTGAGCGCGGCAGGCTATCGCATGTCCTTGCGGGATGCCCGAAACTTACGATCAGATCTGATGCAGATGACAACCGGGGGGAGTCTCGGCATGTCCGCCCCCAATCCCGTGACAGGGGCAGGGAACCCCTTGGCACCACGGTTGCGTCGTCAGGTCAACATCTTGGCCGATGCCATTGAAACGAATATCGAAACACAGACGGGGAACTTTGGCGCAGATATCTATACCACGTACCGACTTGCCCAGGATGCGGCAAAGGTGGGAGCCAAGCAGCGCTGGCTTGAGGAATTTTTGAGTGGCACTGATGTCTACGATCCAGACCGGGGCATGTTTAAGGGGAGTGGCATCCTCCGCAAACTGGAAAATATCTCTAACTACTCGAAAGAAGGCTTGAAAGATTTTATTGGAGTCGACACCATTGCCAACATAGAAAAATATGCGAACGCACTGGCGAAGATGCAAGAAACGAGCGGAGAATCTCCCGCAAGCGTTTATCATCAAGTGCTGCGTCTTGCCATGCGCACAGCACAGCTCGGCGGTGCAACCTATGCCGCAATGCAGGGGTATCCTGGGGCAGGATTATTGATTGCGACGACGCCAGAGGCCATGGCGGTGGTGATGTCCCAAAAAAACCTGAGCAATCTCCTTGTCTCAGGTATCAACGCACCGCCAGGGGCGAAGTATGGCTGGGAAGCACTCGGGCGGGTGGCAGGGGCCTTGCACGCCGCAGGGGTCCAGCCCTATGCGCCGCCATCCCAGGGCCAACAGCCACAACCCTCTTCTGGCAGGCTGGGAACCTTCTTGAAGGAATATCAACAATCGCTAGGGGCTGCGCCCATGGACAAGGCAGAACAATATTGGCGCGATGTGTTGGCATCGCATCCTGACGCTGACGCTAGGGCAGCGTTTCAGCAGGCGTTTGCGGAACGTTTCGGGCGGCCGGTGGGCGGGGAAGCGGCGTTGGTCCCCTCCGGCACGCCATAGAGAGGCCTTGCACAGTGGCATCGACAAGCGCGCAGGCCCATTCGATGCAGAAATAGATGGCAACGCCAATAAGCCAAAGACCGAGGCCAATAGCCGCGGCCGCGAACAACAATGTTATGGCTGCAAACATGATGCCTCCTATCTATTTGATGCTTTCGCGTCTGGCCTTCTCACGGATCATCAGTTCGAGTATGGCACTCATACTGACGCCAGAAGCCATGGCAATGGCACGCAAGAGCCGCTTGGCTTCCAGCGTCAGACGAATACTACTTGCTTGTTTCGTTTCCATGATGCAATTATATGCTATTCTGCGGTACAATGCCAAGCAAAGCCGGGCTGCACGGTCTGCGCAGGCCGAGGAGGCATTTCCCTTGATATCTCCGTTGCAGTCCGGTACATACAAAGGATACATCTCGGAAGGGGAAGAACCATGCCTGCCCTGATTACCTTACGCCATCAGACTATCGGCACAGAAACTATCCAGACTGTCAATGCACGGGAGTTGCATACGTTTCTTGCGGTCAAGCAACGTTTCAACGACTGGATTAGCAAACGTATTGAACAGTACGAATTTCAGGAAGACCGCGATTTTACACGCTACTGTGATTCTAGTAGCGACAATCCAAACCCACCAATAGACTATTTTGTCTCAATCAACATGGCCAAAGAGTTATCCATGGTCGAACGGACTGCCAAAGGAAAAGAGGCGAGACTGTACTTCCTGGAGTGCGAACGCAAACTCACCATGCAGGCCTCCGCGCCCACTCCATTGCCGCCAACCTACCATGAACAGTTGGACAAGTTACGTGCGTACTTTGACTTTGCCGAGTCCCTGAATCTCTTGGAAGATCGAGACCGGCTCATGCTGAAAGATATGGCGCGCACGCTCCTCCCTCTGCATATCGGGCTGGGCGTCGATGCTGGACAACCAAAGCAGCTCGCGGAACCAGGAGGTTTTTTCCTCTCAGACCGTGTCCGTGCCCTGGGCTACACCCCGAGCAGGAAGCAAGAAGCGATGCTGATGTCGAAAGGTCTGGCACGAGCAGTCGCCAAAGAGTACCGCGAGAGGCACGGCGGCAAGCCGCTGCAAAGCTCCAGATTTGTTGATGGTGCCGTGCGACCCGTCTTCTGGTATCCCGACGACAACGCGGACTGGATTGATCCGCTGATCCAAACCTGGTGCGTGCGAGTCGGCATGACAACGTAGGGCACACGCACACAGTACGTGCTCTCGCAAATATGCGGCTGAAATCCGGCCATGGCCAGAGCCTGCCATGGACGTGATCCAGGGGGATGCTGCATTGCGCCGTCAGTCGGGTCGATGAGCGGGAGCACGGCCCAAGAAAGGGGAAACGGTGGCGACATCGGTGGTAGACGATCCGCGCTGGCAGCAGCTCTTTGCATTGCGCCTCCGTGGGGGCGAGCAGTGGTCGCAGAGCGATGAGGCTGACTTACAGCAGGCCGCTCGTCTGGGCGAAATCCCCCAACAATTCCTGTCACAAGTGCGCATGGCTCCAGTGCTGGCAGCCACCGAGGCTGCGCCTGTCGTCCCTTCCATGCCTGCTTCGCCGCCCCCAGTGCTGTCTTTCGCGGATTGGCTGAGGCAAACGACGCCGCCAGCGCCCATAGGGCCGCACGTACTCGATCCGCGCACGGCCATGCAGACGCCGGTACCGCCTCCGCTGCCCACTGCGTCTGCCATACCCCAGGCGCCTGTCATTGTCACGCCCTCCGCATGGGAAGATGTGCCACCAGGGCCTTTGCCCGCCCAGCAACCCCAGGCGCTCGCGCGGGAGTGGGCAAAGCCACCACTGCCGCCAGCGGCGCCGCCAGTACGCACAGCCTCCGTGGAGATGTTGCAAGTCCCTGTCCCGCCCATTGAGCCACCCATGCCAACTCCTCCAACACCAGGGGTGATTGGGGCAATGCCCCCTGTAACTACAGGGCAACCGCCACAGGAGCGCATCCCGCAGTTCGATCGTCGCTGGCTACAAGAAGTCGCCATGCTTTTGCAGACGCCTGTGGGGCAACCCGCCGTCAGCGATGCGCAGTTGCAGCAGATCCAAACAACGCTCGCACAACCCGGAGGCCCACAGTACCTACCACCTGAGCGCACACTCCCCGAGCGCGAAATGGCCCTAGGGCTTGCGCCGCGCCGCACAGGCGGTGGCACCATGGACCCCTTCCGTACCTTCGTTCCCAGCGGTGCGCTCGAAGAGGCCGAACCCACCCGCGGCGTGGGATTCATGGGCACGGCAGCCGTGAATGGCTTACGCAATACGTTGCAGTTTCTCCCCGCGGCATCCCAGTATATTCAAGGGGCTAATCAGCCTGGGGTGATCGCAGGACTCACCGGATTGGCTGATGATATTGCCAGGGCGCTCAAGCCTGTTGAACAGGGGATACAACCAAGAATTCTCGGTGACCCGATCTTCTGGGATAAGCTCATGAGCGGCGTGGGGAGTTCCCTTGTCAGCCTCCTCCCTGGCGCGGCGGCCCGCACTTTTTTGCGTGGTGTCAGCACCGCGGCCCCGCAACTCACAGCACAATTTGGTGCTGGTGCAACATCGGGGCTCATCGAAGGGGCAATGGAGGCAGGCAACCTATATGATCAACTTGTACCAAAGGTGGGGGAAGCCGAAGCGGCCGCGCGGGCAATGAAGAGTTTTGCCCTCAATGCTGCATTGGTAAGCCTCACAGATAGCGTGGGCATCTTCGGGAACGATGCCTTGATGCTGCGGCACGTCGCCAATGGCATCGTCACAAATGGGTTACAAGAGGCGGTGCAGTATGATATTGAACGGCGACAGCTCTGGTTGCCTCTCAACCATCCAGAAGCGCCTAATCTCCTCCTCCAAGGTTGGGCGCGTGACCGTGACCGTGTTGTACAGCCTTTTAGTCCAAAGGATGCCACGGAGTCGACGATTATCGGGGCTCTTATCGGTGGTGGAGCGTCGACACTTATCGGCCTGAGCGATGTGACAACGCGACCAATCCCTACGCCACGGTCCATCCCGCCGCAAGAGTTGCCTTCTGCCACTATGGCTGAGGAAGCCCGGCCAGTTGCTCCAACCCCGTCGCCTCCTCCTGTCGTACCACCGCCGTCTGTACCCCCTGCCACTGCTCCAGTCGTGCCCACGCCCGCGGTCCCCCCATCCGTGGGGCCCCGCGAAACGGTCCCTATCCAACCGCCCACCCCCGCTGTGGAGCCTACTCCGCAAGGGGTGCCATCTCCTCTCATGCCTGCCCCCTCCCTGGCACCATCGCCCCCTCTCCAAGCGGTGCCAGGAACGCCTACGCCTATCGCAGGACTCGACGCTGAGTTGGTACGCCTCGCCACCGACCTCGGCATGGCGACCACCCCTGAGGCGCAGCAGACGCTCCTTGATACCGCGCACCAGGTGTATGCACAAGCGCAGCAGCAAGGCACAGACCCGGCGCAAGCGGTACGGCAGTGGTTTGGGACGCAGGTGCCGCAGGAAACACCTCCGCCAGAGGAGGTCGCCCCACCGGAGCCCCCTGTGCCATCGCCCCAATCTCAGCAGGGCGAGGCGCCTCGTGTCACGCCAGAAGCGCCACCAGTCCCCAGCCCAGCCCCTGCCACTTTCTTAGGCTGGCAGGAAGGGCCTGCGGGCACTCCACCCATGGCCTTGTGGAACCTTACCGAAGACATCCCAAGTCATCCACGCCACTCGACCGTGTCCACCGACACGCTGCGCGAGGCAGGATATCAGGTGGAAGAACCAATGCGGGAGGAAGGGGCGCCGCCATCAGCCCCCGCCCAGCCTGGAGCGGTTCGTCCATTGCCAGCACTAGGCGTAAGAACTCCCACGCTTGAAGCATCGACTATTCCTGCGCCGTTTGTCCCGCATCAAGAGATTGTGCAAACCCTGCATGACGCACGGCAGTTCATTGAGCAAGTCCGCCCAGACCAGTGGACTCCAGCACAACGAGAACAAGCCACGCACCTGTTGGCAACATTAAATCGCATTCGTCCTGACCAGCTCAGTGTAGTGGGGTGGCGAGGCAGACAAGCCATGGCAGACACGCTCATACGCTCGCTTGCGTTGACGGAGCCATCGCCATCTCAAACCATGGGCCCTCCTGGCGCTGTTGCGCCACAGGGACAACCAACTCCCGTGACCCAAGAAGGGATATCTCCCATAACCCCCTTCGTGCCTCCTGGTGCACAACTCCCCTTGCTCCGCCCATCCTGGGATAATGCCGCGGCCTTGCTCCAGCAGGTCCGTGAGGCTCAACAGTCAGTCACAGCAACTGATGCAGCGCCTATCGCAGACGCCGACGAGCTCTTCTTGGAACACGTGCAACAACTCCAAGATCTCACAGAGCGTTATCTTCGTGAATTACCCACGCCAAGGGCAGGGAGCGAACGCCAGCGCCTCGGAGAGCTGCGCCACGCCCAGGAGATGCTCCAGGGACTGAGGCAGCGCCTCGCAGGGCTCCGGGAACTCCCGGCTGATGCGCCAATCGTGCGCCTTGCCAAACGCCTGGCGGTGCGCATGGGCTTTCGCACGCTGCCACGCTCGCTAGTGCAACTCCAGCAGCTCGCCGATGTGGTGTACGGTGGCACGCGAGCCCAGGGTGCCTATACACCCGATGATCTCTATGACGCCATTGAATTGGCGATGAATCTGTATGTGCTCAACGACCCCGAGGCGCTCTTTGATGCAACAGGCGATGTGCAACACGCTCTCCGTGCGATTGAGGTGCTTGACGAACTGCGGGCAGAGTTGCCCACTAAAACCGTGCGCACCGAAGAGACGAACACACTGCAGCAGTTCTCGACGCCCCCTGGCTATGCCTTTGCGGTCAACTGGCTGGCAAATCTCCAGCCGGGCGACAGAGTGTTAGAGCCCAGTGCTGGCACCGGCAATCTTGCGGTGTTTGCCGCTCGCGTGGTAGGCATGGACCATGTGCAGGTCAATGAGATTGCCACGCGCCGCCTCCAGATTCTGACAGCGCTAGGCTTCCCCAATCCTACCCAGGCCGATGCGCTCTTTCTCCACAGCATCCTGATGCCGCGGGGCTTGCCTCGCCCCAGCGCCGTGGTGATGAACCCCCCGTTCTCCTCCATGGCACAACAGGGCGGCTATAACCCGCAGGTGGGGGCGCGCCACGTGGAAGAGGCCTTGAAACATCTTGCGGAGGGTGGCCGTCTCGTGGCGATTGTCGGGCGTGGCATGGCCCCCGACGCGGCCACCTTTCGTGACTTTTGGCGGCGTATCATGGCGCAGTACACGGTGCGAGCGAATGTCGGCGTAGAAGGCGCAGTGTATCGCAAAATGGGCACCAGCTTTGGCACTCGTGTCCTTATTATTGATAAAGGGGCCGCCACCACACCAGGAACGGTCCGCACAGGCGATGTGGAGACTATCCAGGAGTTGGTACAACTCCTCAAGGATGTGCGTTATGCCCGAACCTTTACGACCCAACCAGCACCAGGTGAACCAGGCAGCCCTCAAGTGGCTGACCAAAACAGCGCCGTGGATCGACCCCCAACGGCAGTATCTCCTCCAGCTTATGGAGTGGGGCTTGGATCACCTACGCCCGGACCTGGACAAGAAGCTCCTCCCCCTGTTGGAACACGACCTGCAGGGACTGAAGGAACACGCGAACCAGGAGGACGTGCTCCAGTACCTTCTGCGGCCCCTCCAACCGAAGGCGGACGACCTCAACCGGCTCGGCCCGCCGGAGGACGCCGCCCCCGACGCCCCGGACCTGCTCCAACCGCAGGACCTCAACCAGGCCAGGAACCTGCAGGAGGCGGCCTTAATCAGCCTACGCCTCCTGAACGAGAAGCACCTGGAACGCCAGTAAGGCCTGCGCCTGTTGATTTCAATCTAAGTGATGCAGAGATTGATGCATTGCTTGATAAAGAGTCTGGTGAGCCAGCAGTGCGCCCTCGCCCTGCGCCAACTCCTTCGCCAGCGGCAACGCCAACACCTCAAGCCGAGCAGCCTCAGCCCATAGAAACCGCCAAGCCGTCTACGGCCATAGCCGCATTGAATGCCGCAATCCGTGACTTGCTCGGCTCGGAAGGCGTCGAAGAAGAAGCCGTGCCCTATGGAGCATGGGTTGATGGTGTGAAGCCAGAAATTTACGCCAGACTGCATCCCCTTTTCCAAGCCGCAGAGCAAGAAGCAGAACGCGCAGGGACAGGGCTCCAGGGATTAGTGCAGGGCTTGTTTGCCGAACATGGAGCGCGTATACGCCCGTATGTCAAGCAATACATCCTGGCGCGGCGTGCTCAGCAAACGGTGGAGGCGCCACTAGCAGAAGAACCAGCCGACAGCCAGTTCAAGCCCTATGTCGTGCAGCAACTCAAGGTGCCAAATGCCAAGCCGCATCCTGCGCCAATTGTCGAGACGATGGCCATGGCGAGCGTGATGCCGCCCCCTGTCACGTATACCCCACAGATTGACCCCAGAGTTATTGCGTCTGGAGCGATATCGCTCCCACAACTCGAAGGCATCACGTATGCTGGGCAGGCACATGAACGGATGTTGCCGACGACGCCTAGTGTTGCTGCGAAACGACGAGGGATACTCATCGGGGACGCGGCGGGGTTCGGGAAAAATAGGCAGTTGATAGGCATCATTGCCGACAACTTTTCCCGTGGCCGCACGAAGGCCGTTTGGATTACCCAGAATGACTCACTTCTGCCCAAAGTTCAGCGTGACTGGGCATTGCTCTTTCCTGGCGGCACAGGAGATGATGTCTTTATGCAGAAGGGCTATGGCCCTATCAAACAAGGGACAGGCATTCTCTATGTGACCTATGCCACCTTGCGGAGCCAGCAATCGCCACAGAGGACTCGCATACAGCAAATGGTTGAATGGCTTGGGAAAGATTTTGATGGCGTCATTATTGCCGATGAAAGCCACAATCTCCAGAACGCCATCCCACAGAAAGGGCTGCGCGGGACCGAAATAGCCTCGAAGCAAGCCCAAGCCTGGCTTGACCTTGATGAGGCCCTCCCCAATGCGCGCATCGTCTATGCCTCTGCCACGGCAGCCACAGAGGTCCGCAACCTTGCGTATGCCTCGCGCCTGGGAATCTGGGGGCCGCATCGTGCTTTCGCGGATGCACAAGACTTTATTACGAAGATATCCGCCACCGGCGTGAGCGATATGGAGTTGGTCGCCCGTGATCTCAAGGCCCTGGGGCTCTATCTCTCCCGCTCCATCTCGAATGCGGGGATTGAATACGACCAGGTCATCCATGCCTTGACGCCAGAACAGATTGATGGCTACAACACCATCGCCAGTGCATGGCAAATCGTCATAGAAAATATCAACGCCGCGCTTGCAGATACCGCGAGCCCTGGCGGCAAAAAGAATACTGCTGCTTGGAGCGTTTTCTGGGGAGCCGAACAGCGCTTCTTCAATCAACTCCTCACGGCACTCCAGATGCCAACGCTCCTGGCGCGCATGCAAGCCGATGTCGCCCGTGGCGATGCCGTACTGCTGCAATTCATGAATACCAACGAGGCTATCCAGCGGCGACAATTACTTCGGCGCCCAGAAGGCGATGGAGACTACGAGGATGTCCAACTGAATGCCCTCGATATCCTCATGACGTACATCGAAAAGTCCTTCCCAATTCATCAGCTAGAGGATGTTTTTGACGATAATGGGACGCAGACCGGCACCAGGGTCGCCACACAGCCACAGGTTGATGCTGAGGGGCAACCTGTGTTCAACGCTGACGGGGAGCTAGTGATGGTCCCTGTCGTCAACCAGGAAGCCTTGCAGCGACGTAACGCCCTTCTTGCAGATCTCGCTGCCCTCAACCGCGTCATCCCGGAGCCACCGTTGGAACAAGTGCTCAATGCGACGTGGACGGACGAGGGCGGGCGAGCCATCGAAGGCCCGGATATTGTCGCAGAAGTGACTGGGCGCACGCAACGGCTCGTCTATCGTGAGGACGAGAACGGCGTGCGACGCCGAGTGCTAGAGCCTCGCAATCCAGTGCGACGTCGACAGGAAACCGAAGAGTTCCGCAATGACGACCGTCGCATCCTCGCCTATTCTGAGGCGGGGGGGACTGGGGATGACTACCATGCCGACATCACCCGCGCAAACCAGCGGATGCGTCGACATTATGCCGTTCAGCACAACTGGCGGGCCGACCAGGAGATTCAGGGCCTGGGTCGCTCACATCGCGCTGGGCAGCGCCAGCCGCCATGGTATGGGATCGCAGGGACCGATGTCCCTGCCCACAAGCGCTTCGTCTCCACGATCGCCCGCCGTCTCGACCAATTAGGCGCACTCACTCGCGGGCAACGAGGGACGGCCACTGTAGGGCTCTTTGCCGAGGGCGATAACCTTGAATCGCGCCATGCCGTCCAGGCCCTCAAGTCGATGATCTACGATCTTGTGCGCGGGCAGGAGGTCTTTGGACCACTGACCAGGGAGGACTTTGAACAGCAGACACAGTTGCAGTTGGAGACGCGAGAGGGCAACGTCAACGTCCCTGACATGACGCAGTTCCTCAATCTTCTCTTTGTGCTGACCCTCGACAATCAAGAACGTGTCTGGGACGCCTTCGGCCGCTACTACAATCAAGTGCTTGAAGTCGCCCGCCAGGAAGGCACGCTCCATGATGGTGTCGAAGCGCTTGAGGCTGATCACATCTTCGTCACCGATGCCCAGACCATTGCCACAGACGCAGAGACGGGGGCTGAAACACGGTACGTGCAACTGCGGGTGCAGCGCAGACGTGTGCCCAGGACATGGCAAGATCTGCAGAATATTCTGGGCGTGTTTCATGAGACGCATAAACAGGCCACACTCGGCATAGTGCGTAATACCCAGAGCGGACGCCTCTACGGCATCGTCGCGGCCAATCCGCACACAGACGAAAACGGCCAGGTCGTCGAGATGGCGCGGCGCATTGGCACCGACATGGAGAGTATGGAACTCCTCCCACGCACGGCGTTGACACGAGAACGCTATGAGAGATTGGATATACAAGATCCTGGCACCATGGCCGCCTGGGAGGCCGAAGTCGGCAGCTTGCCAGAGTACCGCGAGACGACGCAACATCTCCTGACAGGTGTCCTGGTCTTGCACTGGGACAAACTCCCCAGTGAGGCGCATCCTCGCGTCTTCCATGTCACCACCGATGCGGGCGAGCGGTATTTAGGACGCGTGGTGCGGCCACAGCAGATTCAGCGGGTACTCCAGGCCTTTGGACGTGACGCCACAGGCGCAGAGCAAGCCAGGGCGCATTGGACACCGAATGAGGTGATGACACAGATTCTTGACCATAACGCCCGTATACGTCTCGCCAATGGGTGGGAGTTCAAACCTTCACTGGTCGGAGGAGAGCGGCGCGTCGAGTTGCTCAACTGGAATGGTGCCGCACGCCAAGAACTCATGGCTGACGGCATGCTATACGAGATACATAACTTCAACGGGCGGTTCTTTGTCCCGAGCGGGATCCCTGGCGTCGACGTGTTAAGCCGTGTCATACAGTCGCGACCTATCGTGGAGCAGGTAGGGGGCGACACCACGGTGCAGGAGGATGAAACACCATATACGGTGGCAGAAGAAGCGCACCCCTATGGAGAACCCTTCGCCCCCATATTCTACTCCCGCGCCCGCCAGATCATCTCTGAGCGCATGCCAGCCCGTGCCTCTGCCGACATGGTGCTGGGCATCCTCAACCCGGCCAAAAGTGGCGTGAAGCAGGAGGAGTTGCGCTGGAGCGGCGTGGCCATATGGCTACGAGAGCAGCGCGGGCCCGTGACGAAGCAGCAGGTGCTGGACTGGCTCGATGCGCATCAAGTACAAGTGGAGCCTGTGGTGCTGGGAGATAAAAAGCCTCCACTCATGTGGCGAGAAATCTCCTCGTCTGACACGAGCGTCATTGGCAATCCTGAAGTCTTGACGCGATGGGAGGCCGATGGTGAACCGTATGTTATCGAACAGGTCATTGGCGACATGGGCGGGCGGTTTCGTCTCTATACTGGCGGAGCAGGGCCGTCCTACTTTTATACATTACAAAATGCCAAGATCGTAGCAGATAATATGCGAGACAAATTTCGCCCCACAACCCCAACGAGGTATCAAAACCTTACAATCCCCGGTGCCATTCCTGGCACCTATCGTGAAGTTCTCCTGACGCTCCCTGTACCGAATGCCGGAAAGTGGGAGGTTTTCGACCCACAGACCAACCGTATCGCCCAGGTCTTCGACACCGAAGCAGAGGCGAGAGCGTTTATAGAACAACCGGCAAATAGTTGGCTCGACTATTCCCAGGCAGGCAAAGGGTATTATGAGGGAGGAGTAGGGCCTTACACATCCACGCATTGGCCAGGGGTGAATAACCCCGTCGCCCACCTCCGCATGAACGACCGGGTAGATACGCAGGGACGGCGGCTACTGTTCCTGGAGGAAGTGCAGAGTGACTATAACCGCGAAGGGCGCGAGAAAGGATTTGTTACAGCACGAGAAGGGTTGCCGCCAAACGCAAGAAACGTCCGGGAAGTACCAGAAGGCAGTGATTTTTATCGGCGTAACCTGGGTAAGTGGATTGTAGAGAATGAAAACCTTAATGTGGTCGGAATAGGGAATACGCAAGCCGAGGCTATTGCTGATGCATGGCGTGGATGGGAATATTCACAACCAAAACGTGTCTCTCCAGCTCCCTTCGTCACGACTGGTGATTGGTATCAACTCCCCCTCAAGTGGGCATTACGATACGCGGCAGAACGGGGATACGATGGAATTGCGTGGACCACTGGTGGTCAGCAACAACAGCGATATGATTTGCGGACGGTTGCCGACAGGTTCGACCTTTTCCGGCATCCCTCGCCACGCCCTGTGGAAAACATTGGCTTGTTGAATGCGTACCACGAAGGCAATCTCGTCCGCTCCGTTGCTATTGAGACAGAAGCGGATCTTGCCAACACGATAGGGCGAGAGAATGCCCAGCGTCTGTTGCAGGCCCCGCTGACCGAGGACCGTGAGCAACGGCGCATGGTGCAACGTCTTGAAGGGAATGAGTTTGTCTTTGGCGGCGCGTGGGCCGTGAACCTCTACGACAAAACCATTCCGCAGTGGTTGAATCGGTATGCGAAGCCATGGGGAGGTAGGGTAGAATCTACGAGGATTGATACGCTCCCAGGCGGTGCCCAAGAAATGGGCGATGTGCTGGAGCGCCAGGAAAATCCACGCTTTCGCACGGAGCAGGTCCATCTACTACCCATGACCGAGGCAATGCGGGAATCCGTGCTCAGAGCCGGCCAGTCCCTCTATGAAGAAGGAGCCCCCTATGCCAGGCGGGTCGATGCCACCCCCGCGGCCACAAGAAACTCCAGTGCCGCCCTCGCAGATGCCGAACGCGCCGGCGAGCGAACCGTCTCTCTATCCTCTGCCGGAGGACTGCCACCCGTGGGAGGAACCCCTGTTTCGGGCGCTCGACAAGCTGGAGGCCTTAGAGCCGCCCCCAGAGGGCGCGTCATAGCCCGTGCCATCCCAGAGAGCGACGCTATACGGAGCATGCGTCACTCCGGCACAGCAACGTTCCTAGGCGAGGACATCTCGACGATCCAGCGGATTGGCACATTGTCTCAACTTATACGTGACAGCCGGTTTGAAAGGCTGTTTTACCTCTTTGCCGTAGACAACAAAGTCGTCGATGTCCTTGCCGTGTCTTCCCGCATGGCGGGCAGTAGCGAAGCCTTCCCTGGGCTCGACGCGGAAGCAGCGCTGCGGCAGATGCGGCGGCATGTCCACTCTTTACAGGCAGCATACCCTGGCGCCGTCTCAATCAGCATGGTGCACAACCACCCCACAGGCGACCCGACACCTTCTGAGGCCGATGTCGCCTTAACACGCCGCCTCGCCAAAGTACTGCCCGTAACAAATCACATTGTCGTGGATTCAGGAGGGAAGCTAGGCGTTATGACGGCAGAAACCGCCTTCACCACGCTCCTGGCCCAACTTCCCGATTTCCCCACTGCCGACCCCATGCTCGCGCCGGCAGTGCCGCATCACCTCCTCAAGCAACCTATGCTGAACGTGCAGCACATAGAGCAATTGGGGCGCATGCTCAATACCCCAGCAGACACCTTCCCGATCTTCTGGCGTTCAAGAAAGGGCTTAGTGCAGGGGATTCAGGTATTAGCGGTAGCTGATGTGGTGAGCACGGCACAGAGTGCGGGCGGACAGGCAGGTGGTTTGGAAACGCTGGTCCGATATTTGAAACACAAAGCGAGGGATTTTGGGGCAGACAACGCGATCATCTTCTTGCCCCAAGAGACCCTCTCGCGGCCACTGCACGACATCGCCCTACACCTGCTACGCCATGGGGTTATCGAGGATGTTGTCACCAGCGGGGGCAGCAGCCTGCGCACGCAGCGCCCAGAGTCCTTCGGTGCGTTCCGTAGACCAGCCACAGGGTTTGTGGTCGAAGAAGAAGCAAGGCAACGCAAAACTGGATAAAATAGACTGGGAGACATAATGTACATCCTCTGCGAGGAATGCGGCGTCACCTACGACGATGTCTATCGTCTGACAATCTGCCCGCACGATGGCTTTGATATGATGACGCTGGTCATGCGGAGCGATGGCAAGAGCGCCATTTGCGTAACCGTCGAAGCGCTGCGACACTGGTTAGGAGATGCTGATGCCACGCCTCCCGCGTAGTGCCTCGAAGAACACCGTCGCGATCCACAGCGGGCTCGTTATGTTGCTCATGCTGGCACTCGCCGGGTGTGGAGCGCACGGCTCTGGCTCTGGCAGTGATACCTACCACCGCCATAAGGCCCTCGTGCGGCTCGCGGTGACTGTCGGCGTGCAGCGTGTCCTCGTGGCCCATCCCC
>ERZ1292642.305-Hain-H14-01um-R1-305-length-32411-cov-6_pt1 | contig 32411 bp, 53 predicted proteins | sample MGYA00564403_ERZ1292642 | MGnify/ENA primary metagenome ERZ1292642 (study PRJEB36523, sample SAMEA6512643) | groundwater metagenome | collected 2019-01-09 | study: AquaDiva: Metagenomics assemblies of 32 groundwater samples
TCATGGAAACCCAGCAACGGCGCGGGGTCTTTTTCTTTGCGACCACAAAAAAACACGCTTATGAAATTTTAAGTCATTTGCCGATGGCAGAATCAGCCATCATTTTGGGTGAAACCCCGCAAGACGAACGGACAAGGATTTTAGACGATGCGCGGACGGGAAAAATTAAATATTTGGTCAATATCGCTATTATTAGCGTGGGCGTTGATGTTCCTGCTTATGACACTCTCGCATATTTACGGCCTACAGAAAGTCTTGTGTTACTCGTACAAACTATGGGGCGAGTCCTTCGATTGTCGCCAGCCACCAATAAAACAAACGCTCTTGTATTAGATTTTGCCGGGAACATAGAGCGTCATCGCGATTGGGATAATCCTATTTTACTTGAGGCCGTGAAACAAACGATTGATCATGATAGGCCGCTCGTTATTTGCTGCCCTGCCTGTATGGAAATGAACACGGAAACCGCACGGCGCTGCGTTGGTAAGTTGACAATACAGGATGATAAAGTTGACAAAGAGAAAGAGGAACGCTGCTCTTATTATTTCGAATTTAAAGAATGTGATAATGAAGGGTGCGCCGCGCAAAATGATATTGCAGCCCGTTTGTGTCATGCTTGCGGGGGTGAGTTAATCGACCCAAACGCCAAGCTGTCTATGGCCACCGTTCAACAAAATGTTTTTGAAGTGAATGTACTTGAGGCACGATTTGGCATATCCGGCACACAAAAAGGGTTTCGGATTAATTGCGCGTATAAATGCCAAGACGGAACCGGGCGTATTGGTTCCGTGTTTGAGAATTATTCGCCCATCAGTGAAAAGGCTATGCGAATATTCTACGGGCAGTTTGTTAAAAAGCATTGTGATGATGCCGGGAAATGGTACATTCATTTGGGGAATCGCGCTAAAGTTGAGGAAATGTTACAAACGGCAAACGTGCCAATATCCCTATTGATTGCCAAAGAGCAAGAAGGTACACGCATAAAGAGAAAGATTTTTGCATAATTAAGGATGATTGATGTTAAAGAAAAAATACGTTAAGAAAGCGTGTTGCGTGGATGGGTGCAATTCACAAACGCAAATTAAAGGCCACTGTAAGAAACATTATCGTGAAATTGTTTTAGGTATCGTTAAAACCCCCAAAGAAAAACGCGTTACCATTCCCCGCAGAAAAGTTAAAGTGCCTTGTGAGGTTGAGCATTGCGACCGATTCGCCCAAACCAAAGACATGTGTAAAATGCATTATCAGCGCGTGAAACGTCATGGCGACCCCGGAACAAATTACCATCGAAAATACCGTTCGACTTTAATTAGTGTCGATAACGTATTGCGACCCCACATGACGCATTTTTCAACGGCCGATGAAAAAGAGGCTTTAAATGAAATGTTTCAGGAAAAATCAGGCTATCGGGAATCTGCCGATATTTATTATTAACAATAAGGAAAAATATGTTAACCATTACGCCAGCTACAGAATCAGAAAAAACCGTATTGGGCGCCCTTCTTTTAGATGGCCCCCTATATAATATAGTTAACACCATGCTTTGCCCCACGGATTTTAACGACCCAGCACACCAAGAAATTTTCGCGGCCATTACTGATTTATTTAAAAAGCACGGTTGCTTTGATATGGCGATGCTTGTTGATGAAATGCCAGCAATGCAAGAATTGCTTTATCAGTTGGCCAATGAATGCGTATCGACCGCAAATGTTAAGGCACACGCCGAAATCATTCGTGAAAAGTCTGTTCAATTCCAGCTTGTTAAAGTAGCTAAAGAAATTGCAGAGGCCGCAACGCAGTGAGCGACTTTAAAAAAGATGATAAATACTGGTCTATTGATGTATTTATGGAATGTGGAACCGTATTTGATGTTTGTAAAACAGGGTATGGAATAATGCATGATCCGAATTGGGATAGAAAAAGACGGGCAACCGCTAAAACCAAAGAGGAATGTATTAATGACATGATCAGCCAATTAGAAAATCTTAGAGATTTTCCAAGCGAGTATTAAATGAGCGATGGATTTAAACAAGCAGATACAGAAATAAAAGATTTAAAAGTTTGCCCCGAATGTTCCAGCGATATTAAGCAAGATATTTTTGTTATTGACTATGGCCGCAAGAAAAAGCGGGGCGAAAACGGATTAACTGAATGCCGGGCATGTTTTAAATGCAAAGTGATTTATGAGGTGATCAGTTAATGGAAAAGAAAGCATGCCCCAAATGCGGATTGATTCAAATGTATGATGAAATATGGGGTTTAGTATTTTGTGATGCGAATCAAACTTTAATTTGGGGCTGCCCTGATAAAGAACTGGTTCTTGAAAGATACCCAAGTGCTGAATGGGATGAATCAAAAATAGTACCGCAACCATTAACAAGGCCGTTTTTATTATGCTAACTGATAAACACATCGATCAATGGGCAGGATATTTAATTGAACAATTTGCAAACTGGTTGGAGCTAGAGAAAGTATTGCATCAATTCCCGGAATTTGAAAAGATATTTATAGCCATGTACAAAAAAGGGTTCCAAGATTGCTTGGATGAAACAAAAGCCTGATTATTACAATAACCAGACTTAGTGCGTTTTTAGTGTACATATAATTCATAAATACCAATTTGGTATCAATTGGTAGGTTATTGGCACTGCACAAAATCAGGTCAACAAATTGGGCCAGATTTATACAGGTTTTTTGGTGTATTATCAGCACTTATTTTATTATAATTTCTCAAATAGGTTAATAATAGTTCTTTTGCAGCCTCAAACCCCCAGCAAGCCGCGCAAAGGTAGCCACGGGCCATTTTTCGGTTCAAAAATGCTTCTTGTTCGGGTGATACTTTATTTTTCCCGACTTTCAGTTCTAACCAAAATCCGGCATAGCCATCGATAGGAATTGCCAGAAAGAAATCGGACACCCCTTTTTTAACCCCCATGCGTTTTAAAGTGCGCCCGGTTTGTACGGTACATTTTCGTTCATTAGCAAAATGATGAAAATCATCTGCGAGTTCGGGGAACTGGTAATGAAACCAGTTCACCACATTTATGTGTTCCGCTTGTTCGGGTTGCAAAGCCATTCATCATCCTTGTCTCATCATTAAAGCCACATCCTTGGCCCGTTGCCCTACTTGTCCAGCCCATTTGCTATCAAGTGCCTCCATAGCTGCCTTGGTGTAGTCTTTGACGGTTAGGGCCATAATCATTTTTTTAAAACCCAAGAGGCGCGCAATGCCCATATTGAAATTCATGTTTAATAGGGCGTCTTGTACGTTTTGGGGTTGATTGACATACCACGGGAATGGGGCAAGTTCTCTTTGAGTGCGAGCGAAATCATTATCAAACATAAGTTGAGCTTCATCTTGAGATATGCCATTGTCTTCAATGTTACGCCCCCATCCGATGGTGTATTTGTTCACTGTGTCTTTGTAGAGTCGCAATTTCAAAGCTTCGTGGTTCTTGATCCATTTTGTTACGTTCGTTTCCATCGCAATAATCCTCATTGTAATAGTTCCATCCAAACCACCGAACGGCATAGAACATTATGGACGCTCGAAAATGCGATACTCCGTCATTGCGTAGCATGTGATAAAAAATCAAATCCGTTTGGTAACGGTCGAAATCACACGTTTTGCGATAGAACCAGTCGTGAACAATGGCGGGTCTAATTAATGAGGAATGCGCGGGCGCCATGATGGGCCATGCTATTTTGGGAATGCTGGCTAAATCCGTTTCAAAATTTGCGGGGATATAAAATTGATTTCCATTAATTTTAAAATCAATTTGATTGCAAGTAAGGTAATGATAATCAATAAGCGGTTTGATACAGGTATCGTTTAAAAACTCCGTTTGAATGCCTTGGGTTTCCCCAGAGCATCCAGACAGAGACAAAATTGCAGCTAGCACCAATCCTTGGCACTTCATCAAATTAACTCGCAGCGCGCAAGGCTTCGTAAGACATAGTTACGGCGCCCGGATCGCCTGAGCACAATACAGTAATTGTATTGGTTGTTGGCGTTACTTTTTGAACCGTTACCGCGTTCGCACTCGCTTGAATCTGCGCAAAAACGATATCAGTTGCGGCAACGCCTGTTGCTGTAATAGTCACCGTTGCAGAGCCGCCCGCACTTACATCTTTTCCAGCAAATTTAATAACATGACTTGGCGTAATTCCGGCTGCAAGTTTAGCAAGCGTTACGTTAGCATTTAAAATTTTAGCTGTAGTGATTGCGTTGTTTGCAATGGTTAAAGCGCCTGATGCAACAATGGTTGCGTCGCCAGACATTGGCACGCCAGTTGCGATATTGGACGCATTACCAACAAATATATTGCCGTTAGATAATGTAGTGGATAAGCCAGCATTACCAGCTAGAGCCACAAACGCATTTGTGGATGAGTTGAAGGTATAAAAACCGACGCCAGTTGCATAATAGATTAGCCATAAATCGGTAACAGCCATATCTAATACGCCCTTATTTATTGCCGCTACACTGGCAATTGTTGCAGGTAATGCCCACCATCCAGCCGTGGTAATATCAGTGTTCGAACTGTCGGTAACCATAGTAACCAAGTTAGGGTCACCATTAAAGTTACGCAATAGGGATGTTATAGCCATTTAAAAATCTCCTTATAATTAATAGAAAGTAAATCATTTACTTCAATTTTCTACGTCTTATCCTGTCTAAATCGTCAACGCCTAAATAGCCTACGCCCTCCGCTGCCGCATCAGAACGAACGCCATACTTACCAGAGGCTTTTGCGCGATCAATAAGCTCGTCATGACCTGCGCGGCCGCCTCCTTTCCCTTCCCTTACTTCTATTGGTTTTCTTGGTGTCTCATCGTAAGCCATGACTTGCTCCTTGATTATTTACAGTCCTTTTTCATGGGCATTTTCTTTTTGACCATTTTTTTATCGTCTTTCTTGTCCATGTTACGAATGTTTTTTTCTTCCATCTTCTTGCTGTCTTTTTTCATGATTGGGTTCCTTGGGCTGTGTCCACTTGACCTTGGATTTTATCATTAACCCATTCCATTGCTTTTCCTGCAAAGGCTTCCACTTCACCGATGATCACAGATTGCATATCGGATTCATGCGCCACAAACTCAGCTTCAATTGCTTTTAACAATTGATTTTGTATGAACGATGATAATAGACTCATTTTTTAGATCCTCTTGGGCCACCATCCAAAATCCTGTTGGCTTTAGCATCAATTTTAGCTTTCGATGAGGCTGAAAGCTTCCCTTTTTTTTCCATCTGCGTGGCGCGTGCTTTCGCGTTGGCAGCGTGGGCCTTGTCTGGCATCGGGTATTTTTCACTTCCCGGTAAACCAAAATCACTCTTGGGTAGCTTGTTCCTGCTCTTGGTCGTTAACGTCGCCACAATCCGCCTCCTTGGCCTCTTCTTCACGTTTAGTTAATTCAGACAGCCAGTGCAACGCTTCGCTTAAATGACCTTCGAGTTTTGCAAAATTAGCTTTTGTCTGCTCCATTTCCGCTTGAACTTTCGCGATGCGTTCTTGAACCATTTCTTTTGTAAGCATTAAATCAAACTCCTTTTTATATTAATAATGGCGCTAAATAAGCGGCTAACAATTGATACCCGGCATAGGTCGGATGAATGCCGCCCGCATCCAAGTAGGTCGCCCAATTGCTTTGCGAATACAAATAACCGCCCGTGTCAATGACTGTACAATTGTTACAGAAACTGCCATGCGATAGCAATAACGCATTGATTGACTGATTCAATGTATTATAAGTGTCATTGCGTGGCAATAAGGTGCTGATGTATATCTTGGCGCATGGGTTTTTAACGCTTAATTGCGTGGAAATCGTGGCAATGTTCGTTGCAGTGGCGGCCGCTGTTGTATGGTCATTGGTGCCAATCAACACAAAATAAGCATCAGATACCGGAATGGATGCCATGCGTGCGAGTACGTCGGTTGTTGTGTCGCCACCTTCCCCGTCATGATTAAAGCCGAACACATCGGTTTGCGTGCCTTTAAAGTCATAATGAAGCCCTGAATCACGCATCAAACAGCGGAAAAATCGCCCTTGCTGCCACCACGTAATACTGTCGCCAATCGTATCAATGTAACGATAAAACACAGGGTTTTGCGTGGAGTTATAAGCATTAACCACATAGGTTCCAGCGGCTGGGGGCACCATGTTAAAGGCCCATGCCAAATCATAAATGTAGGTTTGATTGGTGCCAGTAGGGTTATAGGCTTCTCCATTTAGGCGGAAATAATAAGAACCGGCACCGGTCACCACTTCATAATCCATGTTGGTATTAAATGAAGCGGTTCTATCGCCCATTGAAGCATCAAGCCAAATAAAACTTGAATTAAAGGTTGCGAATTTAATGCTGCCAATAGAGTGATCTAAATAGTTCGGGCCATTGATTAATAACTGGCATGAACTGGTCGCGTTCCCATACAAGGACATTAAAAGTAATAGTGAAGTCAAAATCGCTCTCATTGAGGCCACGCAATTTGTGGCATGTTCGCCAAAAATTCCTCAATACTTGGCATGGGCGCCCCACCTTCAACCTGTTGTAATAAGGTAATGGCGTAATTAAACACGGCATCACGCCATGTCACGAACGCACGCGCTTCATTTCCCCATTGAGCAACCGAACTTGTGACATAAGAGGCAATCGATAACGCGTTGTCATAGCCTTTTACTTGCGCGGTCGTATCCAGTAACGATTTAATTAATTTGGAAACGGTATCTTTTGCATTATCAAGCGCAAATTGTGCTTGTACTTCCGGTTCCATCGCCATAACTTCCTCATGGGTTGGCCGTGGAACATCGGGAATGTTCCACAAGTCGATTACAACGCCCAAGCCGTCGTTATTGTCTTTCAACGAAAACAAGCCTTGAGCGAATTGCGTGCTGTATTTGGTAATCAATATCTCTTCAAATTTCATGTGATGCCCTTATGAATATTCCCAAACAATGATTATACCAGCACTTCCAGCACCACCGGCAACACTTACGGTTGTACCCCCTGCGCCACCACCACCGCCGCCGTAATTGCCGCCAGCCGCAGAAATTCCCTTAGCGCCACCACCATACAAGCTTGAACCACTAGAGCCGGGCAAAATATTACCGTTGACGCTGCCGCCAAAAAATCCCCCGGTTCCTTGTGAATTAATATCGCCGTTTGAACCCACACCCGCAGCACCCCCTAAGTTAATAGAGGAACCCGCCGCAGGAATAGCCGCACTACCCGTACCACCCACGCCGCCAGTTGCTTGCAAGGATGAGGCGCTAAAGGTCGTTGTGCCGCCTGTGCTTCCGGCGTTATTACCGGCCACGCCGCCCGCACCACCCGCACCCACCGTATAAGTATATGAACTTGCAGCCGCAGCCACCCAAAGGCGCGCATAACCACCCGAGCCACCACCGCCCGCACCTGATGCGGATGAGGCAGCGCCCAAAATACCACCGCCACCACCACCGCCCCCGACGACCTCAACCAATATTGAGGTAATGCCCGCGGGGCGTGTGTAAGTTGCCGCTGTACCGCTCGTGAATATTTGAAAGCTTTTTAGTCTTCCAGGAATATTGGTTAAAACGGCCGCGGGTAGCGTGCTGCTTATGCTGGGTATGCCGCCTGAATCAGTCACCAATACACCGTTGTTTGCTGTAGCCAAAGCACTCATGACGTTAGCGGAACTGGCATAAAGCAGTGTATTAATGGCGTTTGTTGCCGGATAAGTGCTTGTTGACCATGAGGGGGCAGCGGTTGCGCCTGAGCGTAAAATTTGCCCCGCTGTCGCCGTTCCCGCAAGGACTGCCATTGCTGTGGCCGTGCTGTAAATAATCCCGCCATTGCTTGCCGTTAAGCTGGCATTAGAACCACCGCGAGTTAACGACAATTGCCCTGTCCAGCCTAAAGTTAAGGATGTGGCTTGCAATAGAGCCGTGGCCGGTGTGCCGCCTAAAGTAAGGGTGACGTTTGTATCATCGGTTTTGGTTAATGCGGCAGGCGTTGGCAATTGCCCTGTAGTGGCTAAAGTGCCTGATGTGGGGAACGTCACCGCGGTATTGCTCGTTAACGTACCTGCAAAAGTAAACGCACCAACAAAAGAGGTATTACCGCCAATTGTGAATGTGGATGCTCCGTTATTAACACCGCTTCCCCCAAATTGCGGGGAAATTAACGTACCATTCCAAACCCCGGTTGTTATTGTTCCAAGGGTTGTTATAGACGCTTGACCCACGTATGAGGCCGAAATATCTATAATAGGGTTGGCGCCACCGGTTGAGGTAATGCGGTTTAATGTTCCTGAAACAGAGGCCACCGAGCCACCCACTTGCGCATCAACGTAGGTTTTAATCGCCAAGGCTGTGGCCAAATTCGTGGCGGTTGCTGTGGCTAGTGTGTTGTCATTAATAATGGAATCAACGGCCGTGGTGCCTTGTACGGTAAAGGTTCCCGGTGCGCTTAATGTAGCAGATAGGCTAAACGTCGGGTTTCCTGCCGCACCACTGGGGTTTGCAATGTCAATTTGATTGGCTGTGGGGGCCATTACGCGTGAATTTAAAACGCCCGTGACTGTGGTTACCGATACAAAGCCAGTTGGTAGTGCGTTTAAAAATTGTGCGTTCGCAAGCGATCCGTTATCGGTTTGCGCAATCAATGTGGCATTGGCAAAATCCTGTACGGTTTTACTTACCACTCCGCCTTGGTCTTGTAGCCCAATCAGTGACGCCCCTTCCCCGGCCATGTGTGACGCTAAAAGCGCTAAAATAGTTGATATATCACCCGAATCGTTCAATTGATACCATGTGGCATCGACTGGCGTATAATATTCATAACTTTCAAGGGATGTATTAAAGCGCAAACGATAATACATGGATGGCGCAATAGCTGGTCTTTCAGCGGTTGTACCCGGGGGCAGCAATGGGAATGGATTGTTAAATAATACGTTAGCACCCGCAAGCAAGCCGGGTGTTTTTTCATTCGGCGCCAAATCCCCGCCGTCCGTCATCTCACTGAATTTTATCGTATCGACCATCTCACTGATTCCTTGTGAAGTATGATATTAACCTTGCAGTTGTCGTAATGAAACGCCTATATAGGCAACTGCATCCGGGGTTATAAAATGAATCACATCACCGCCGCGCACATAGCGTTTTTTAGGGCGAAATTCATTGTATTGTTGGGTGCCAACGCTTCCCGCCGTGGGAATTGTGGGCGTACCATTTAAACGAACAAACGCATTAGAGGCTTGTGTGTACTCAAAATACGCCTGATATTGCGTGGTTGCTGTTCCGGGAACGGTAAAAGTTTGTTCTACGTTAGCCCCGCAATTGACTTGAACGGCCGTGTCGCTAAATGGCATCGTTTCAAGGTAATTCGCATTGTATTTAATTGTCATTTTGTTACTCTCCTTGTAAATTAGGGTACCAATCCCAAGCGGGCATCCTGCGTATAATGAAAATAAATCAAACCATCCACGGCAAATGTATAGGTTGCGGGACTAATTGAATGCGCCAATAACGAAGCCGCATTTTGTCCGGTATACGATGCCCCTTGCGCTCCATTCGCGGTAATCAACCAGTTAGAAAGTGCAGAATTGACCGCTGCTTCCTGCGTTCCTGCAAAAAATAATACTGTCCATATTTGGCCGGCCGCGCCATTGTTGGGCGAATAAATCGTAGCCACGGGCGCATTGGTTCGTTTTAATTCTTTAAAGGGTAAGTGAAATCCTTTAGCAAACACGTTGGCATTTACAGAGGCTTGCCCGCTAATACCCATTGTACGGCTGATAGCTGAGGCAAAATTGTTTGTAGCTCCGGGCAATACTCCGGGATCGTAACTTTTTTCATAATAAAATTGACACTCTTTTAACACTTGCGCATAGGTTTGGGGTTGGCTCTCAATAGCAAAATCATTAGGAACAAGCGATATACTGTCAAAATCCAGTGAATCCGGGGTTCCATTCGGGTTCATGTTGGTGACTGTATAGAGCATAATGCCAAGCGTCATCGTATCATTGATGGCTTGCGGCAATTGAAACTTATCAAAAGTAATCGTATTCAATCCCGGGCTTAATGTATAGGTTGAATCATTGGCTGGCGCAATTGCCGTCCATCCTGATGCGAAAACCGGATCGCCCCCGGCCGTCCATGTGGTTACTGGCTCAGACTGGCTCAAGGTTGGCGGTGTTAACGCACGATAAATCAAGCGCATTTTTACTTTAACCGTGCTGCCATTAACCGAGTTAAAATTCACCTTCACCAAAGAGGATACTTTCGAACCCCAATAAGGCTGAATAATGTAGCTGTCCACATACTGCAAAATACCGAATATGTTTAATGCGGTTCCGGCTGATATAAACAGGCCAAAGTTTTGGGTGAATACGCCATTACCCGCAAAAATATTATTGCCAATTCCTGCCGAAACATAGCGCTGTTGAATGCAAATGGTTTGGTCGGTGATGTATTGGTTTACCCCAATTGCAGAAAGCGCTGTTGTAGTAAACTGCCACGGATTTAATGGGAAATTCCAGCCCGTAAGAATGGTGCTTTTAGGTTGGAATAAAATCGAATCGCGGTAATTATGAAACGTGTGATCAATTTGCCTATCAATTGAATCCTGTTCAAAGCTCGGTTCCACGGGCAAATCCTGAACCACTAATTGAAAGCTCGTAACATAAATATCGACGTTGTTCGGTAAAGACAGTTTGTAATCAATATAAGCCGCTGGCGGTACATTGGGGTTTGTGGTCGCTGGCAATTGGCCATAACCTGTATATTCATTAAAGGATGAATTGACCGCTGGCACGTTCAGTACTTCGGCAAGTGTTGAGTTATTGGAATCCACCAAATCCGCACTAATTGCTTGCGGTGAGCCTTCAATGCGCGCAGTAATTGCAGCGGATACTATTTTGTTAGCCCATAGCATGCCGTTTTGCTGGAATCTTTGCCGTAAAAATACGCCCCCTGAATTCCATCCGTTTAAGGTTAAGCGCAACGCATAAGGCGCATTAGATGGATTGGCCAGCGCGTTATTTAATGGCACGCGTTGCATGGTCACGTTCCCGGTTCCTGCCAGCTCTAAAAACCAGCCCGGGGCCACTTCAATGGGGGCGGGATTGGATGCGGCCGTTAAGCTGTAGGGTGAGGCAAAACTTAGCAATGAAAATTGAGGGTTAGTGATCTGATTGCTGCTAGCAAAGGCAACCGTGTCAACCGGGGTTGAGCCGCCATTACCGGCAATGTAATTATCCACCTCATAAATCAGCGGGTCTTGCTGGGTTGGCCCTTGGCGAAACTCAAGGCGATAAACAACATCCGATTCAAAATAAATATCCACGGGCAGCGTGCCATTGCCTAAAAAGCGAATGGGATTTGTCCACGGAATATTTAAATCGGGATCGTGATAAACCACGGCCGGAATGTAAGGAATAGTATTTTCCAACACAAACAAATAGAACGTGTCATCAAATAAATTGCCTTGTAAATCAACTTCCGACCAAATTGGATTCGCGCCTCTCACACCTAGTGCCATAATATATCCTTATTATGCTTGTTTTTTGCTCATCCCCTGAGCTATAATTCACCATTTGGGGGTCTTATGTTTCTCGTTTTCTTCTCTATCTTTCTTGCTTGCTATTACGGAAACAGAGCCGTTAAAGAGCATCGCTGGCAAAAAATGTGGGCCAATTCTAACGGCGACGCCCACCAATAAGCTCTAATTCCATCGGTTTGCGCTCTTGACGCCCTGCCGCTTGCGATAACCCCTTGGATAACAGTAAACCAAAGGCAACCGATTTCAAATGCTTGTCTGAAATCTTGTTTATTTCCTCAAGCTGTTTACCCCAATCTTTGCTGGTAATGAATTTAATGGCGTCCTCATCTTTAACGCCTTTTGTAAAGACGTGCTCCATTAAATGTTCCATATAGTTACCGGGGTTTCTAGCCTGATTCATGCCGCGTTCTTCAGTGCCTTTTGCAGTTTTAATCGTTGGCGGCCCCATTAAATCTTTGAACACTTCGCGCATAGCCTTTAGGTTGTCTAAAGCTTCAGGCGCATTTTTTAAATGCTTTGATATTTCCTCAAACTTTTTGTCCGACTCAAGCGCTCTATAAAAGTTTGTGCCATTCATGGCTTTACGGTCAAAAGCTTTTTCAAGTGATTCACGAACCATTTTGCGTTCGTATAGTGATCGCGCTTCTTTGTATTCAGGAAACGATTCATCCATTTGATTGCGCATATCACGGCGCGTATTGGATATAATGCGGGCTTCGTTATTGTTTCCGGCACGTTCCGCCTTAGCCACCATATCATCCATCGCACGCTTGACGTGATCCCAATATACCAAACTTGTGGCCTGTGGGTCTGTTTGTCCGGGTTCAAGTTTTACATTTTTAGGCATCAAGGATTTTAAGCTTTCTTTATAAGCGGGCGTTGACTCAACAAGCTTTTTAGCCTCTTTGATAATCTCATTGTCTTTGTATTGCAATGGGAATTCTTGAGGTAAATTCACTTCATTAATGGCCTTGTAGGCTTCATCCACTTGACTATCCATCTTAGCGGGCGAATAAATTTGCTCCAAAGTCTTCTCAATGGCCGCTTTCTCGCTCTTTTGGCGCTGCATTCCGCGCTCATAAAGCATTTTGCCGCCCTCTTCAGTGCGACCAAGCTTGCCTTGTTGCTTGGCAGCCCACGGGCTAATTCCGGCCTCAGCAGGGGTTAAATAATCAAGGCCCAGCTTATTGGCGGCGGCGATTCGTGGGTTTGCAACATCCTGATGGACACCCTCAGTAAGCTTTTTCATCATATCTTTTTTGGTGCCAAATCCACGGCCACCAATAGCCCCTCCAAGGATTGCGGCAATATCGGCGCCAGTATCACCGAAGCCCACCGCTTTTGCTCCTTGATGCCCTAAGTACGCACCGCCCACACCCATTCCAGTTTTGGCTAACGCGCGCATGGTTGGGCTTGTACCTTGCATCATTTGAGCTAACACACTAAACGGCGCTTGAACGGCTCCGGCTTCGGCGCCTGCTTTTAATGAATCATGAGGAGCTTGTGCCGCTCCGAATAATGCTTGCGGGATGGCTTCAGATACCGCTTTTGATGCGTACTTGCCGATTCCCGGAATCTTGGATAATACTTTTCCAGCCTTACCAATATTGGCACCGGGTAGCGCAAACGCTGGCGCAATTTGAGCCAAAGTCTGGACAAGGTTATCGCCCGTGTCGGGTTTTTCAACCCCTAAAGCCCCGCTGAAATCAAAATCAGAGGGTGAAAACTCAGGAATTCGCCCCCCTGAAACCTTATGAGGCAGGTTCGCAAACTCACGGCCCATATTCAAAACGCCAATTGCCGGGTCTTTAACCCCGTAGCGAAAGACTTTTTGTAACAGGTTTTCATTGTCTTCAGGTTCGGCCGATTGTTGTCTTTTGGCCAATTCCCTGCGCGCTAACTCGCGTCTGGCTTGTTCAGGCGTCATTTATCCACCCCCGGCAATTTTACGAAGTTCATCATCGGACATATGCGCAAACTCATCATCTGGCGCCGAAGCGGTAATATTTCCAGCACTTAACTTAACGCGTGCGTCTTTTTCTCGTGCGTCCATTTGCTTCAAAATGCTTTGTAGCCGTTTGGCATAGTTGGCATCAGATTCGCCGGACTTCCTCAATACTTTATCTTCAGCCTTAGCGGTTCCCGAGTCGGTATTGGGTATGGTGTAAGCATTTCTTACCCCGTCAAGCAACGTCGATACTTCGCCTTTGTAGTTGGCTTGGGCATCACGCTTGAATAGCGATCCAACCAATTGGCCCGGTATGTTGCCTTTCTTGGTTTCAGCAATCAATTTTTCCAGAATAGGACGCGCAGAGGTTACCCCGCCAATCACATTTTGGTATTTGGTTTTGATGGGCGCCGTTAATGTTTCACCGCTTCCCACTTTATTGGCCTGTTTAATGCCCTCTTTTTGCTTGAACAAATCCAACGCCATTGCCTGTTTGTCTTCAGGCGTTTGCGCTGTAGGTGCTAAGGGATCGTAACCAAATTTGTGCTTGAACCATCCACGCATCATCGGGTTTTGCATTAATTTATGAAGCAATGGACTATTAGCGCCCCCGGCCTGTGCGCCACTTTGTGGGGCGCCTCCTTGGGGTGCTGATAAGGCTTGCTGTGCTTGCGCCAATCCTTCAGGCGTAAACATGCCTTGGCCTTGTCCGGCCTCTTCAGTGGGCATCTCAGGCGCGGGCATTGAGCCGCCACCCATAGCACCACCCATGCCGCCGGACATATCCCCGCCACCTGATTCACCACCCATTAATTGATTCATCATGTTGCGTTCAAACTGGGCGGCTGCGTGCTTGTCTTGAAGCTCTTGCAAGCGGTAGGGCATTAATGATGCGTTTCTAGCGGCAGCGGCTTTGCTTAATTTCAATTGCTCTTGAAAGTGTTGTTCCAATTGCTTTTGTTTTTCGCGCTCAATAATAGGCTGTACGGCTCGCGAATAAAGCGTGCTTCCGGTATCAAGCCCTTTCATCAGGGTGTCAATCATATTGCCGGGCAAAGGAATTCCTGTAGCCATTACGCACCCCCTGAAAGATTCCAGCGTTTAGACAGAGCGCCACCCATCGGCCCACCAAGCGCACTACCTGCCGCACCAATCCCCGCGCCAATCAATCCAGACAACATATTGCCGCCCGCATTTTGTTTTCCATAGGCCATACCAGCCGAATTTTGCCCTTGCGTCATGGCGTTTTGGCCCATTTGCCCGGCAGCGTTCGCACCTTGCCCATATATACCTTGTGAAATCCCGGCGCCTGCCATGTATTTTTGCATCAAATTATCAAGGTAATTTTGTCGGTCGTCTAACCCAATTTGTGCCGTACCCGATTGAATGACGTTTAACGCAGGGGATGAACCCATTAATCCCATAGAGGATGCCGCATCAAGTCCGTGTTCTTTCGCCATGCCTTCCGCATTTTTAGCCGATTCGCTTTCAGTATAATTTTTAACCCATTCATCCTGTAATTTTTCAGGATGCATTAAATTATCAATATACGATTGCAAATTTCCGTATTGGTCTTGGCCGTTTTGGTTATAGGGCTGTTGATATCCTTGCGCCTGATCGTAATACTTATCAAGCTGCTCTTGGCCTTTTTCATAGCCTTTGCCGGGGTGTAAAAAACTTGATAGCCAGCTCATTTGTCCATCTCCTTATGGGTAAGCCGTAGTCGTGAATTTGACCAAAGCCCCGTTTTGCTTCCCTACATAGACGTTATTTGTTGTGTCATACAACAAAACCCCATTGCTTAACTGGCCCGCGGTGTTTAATGCGGCAATTTCTGTCGCCGTATAAGATGGCCCAGTTAATAAATTAAATGAATTTTGAATATCATTAATATTTTCGTTTAATGTATCAACCAACACCCAAAGCCATTGTAAAAATTGCGCATCAAAATCACTGTTAACAATGGGGGCGGCATCAATCCGGTCTAAAAATAGAGCCATTAGTTTGCGCCTCCACTCACCCGTTTTGTATTGCGCACGCCACCCAGTATCACAATGGGCGCGGAACTCACGCAAACAAGCCTGTAGCAACGATTTCGACTACAAGACAGCTCATACCAGCGCATACGCCACCGATAGGCGCCAAGGGGGCTAAATTCCCTTAAATCTGCGGGCAGGAATGTTTCGCCACCATCATCAGAATAATAAAGCTCAAGGTGAGGTTTAAATAAAGCGTTATAATGGTTGTCGTCAAAAGTGGGTGTGTTTGAACCCTCAGCAATAATGAATTTATCATCTTCTGAAAGCATGTATACGGGCGACTGAGGCGTACTATTCTCGCCAACAATAAACACGGTATTATTAAAGGGAGCAGTGCTTTGATAAAACGTCTTATTGCCAAAAACAAAATCAATTTCCACGTATTCATCGACGAACTCCGAATAATCAGGCAAATACAATTGCTGGGTAACCAGTTCATAGCGCATGGGAAACTTTAAAAAGGCGTCTACCGCTTGCGCATCGGGCTGGTCTAGGTTTCGCAATTCATTGTGATAAATATTTCCTGCCATCTGATAAATGGCGGGATCGCCTTGTACAGTGACTAAATGTGCATTGTTAAAATAGACGTGTTTTTGTATGCGGTTACGCTCGCCATTTAATTCAATCACGCGCGCCCACTTGCCGGTTTCAAAGTTATATTCAACGGAATTGGCGTTATCAATGATATCCAAATCGCCAAACCCCACAAAAGTTCCAGCACCGGCACGATAGAAAATCGTGTTCTCATACTGATACAAAAAGCCGTCCACTTCAGTTGTTAAAAAGGGGTTTAATGTGTTGGGATGGGTTGAGTTCTCAAGTAATACGTTAATCGCTTGCGATGATATATCTTGCGGGGCTTGGCCATTACTCATCATAAAGGACACAAGGCCATTGCTGTTTTTAGCAAGCCACACCATCATGCCAAAATCCACGCTTAACGAATTCGGATCAGCTATTCCAAAGTCAAAGTTATACGAACTGTTTATTTTCCACGGGAATTCACGCGTAACACCTGCCACCGTGATTTGAGTAATGATGTTTGCCCAAACGTCCGTGGTAAAATCGCACATGATGTATAATTGATTGTGTAATACCGCAAATTGACCAATAACACCGGATGCCCTTGCAAACACTGGATTGCCGTTAATGGTAAAGCAACCCGCAGCACCACCATCCAAGTTAATCGTACTCAAGGTAAAATCGGGCGTATTGGCTGTACTCACTACAAAGCGGTTACCGAACGCAGCAACGTAGAGAGGGTTCACGGGCTTGTTTGTATCGGTAACCACTTCGGCGGTAACCGCAGAACCATTTTCAGTAATAATGAAAATATCGGTTCCATCGGTCATCATATTGTATATTAATGTACCCACCGCCAAGGTCGCAAACCAAATGGGTGCGCCTAAAGCCACGTTAATGGGTAATGTTTTTCGATTATAAAATCGGTCAAATTGATAAACGGTCGTGCCGTCCACCACGTACAAATAATTAATTGATTTAAATTCAACGCGGGGCTGGGCATTAAACACCAATCGATTTTGATTGAGGAACCGCACATGCTCACGCCCCATTGCTGGGTATAATGCTTGCTGTTTTTTCCCTGATTCGCATTGAATGCCGTACCAATTGGCGCAGTCCATCGCGCCAAATTGGGTAAAGCGTTGTTTGTCGTAATAGCAAAATATCGGCAATTGTTCGATGTTTGCGGATTCTGGGGCGCGAGCAGCCATTAAATACCTGCCCTAGTGCGCCATGCGCCATTCAATAACGACTGTTCATCGCCAGCAATAGACATGTTAATTTCACTTGCTGATTCCATGTTGTCTTTAAGTTCTCGATATTCAGCCTCTAAATCAGGCGTCCACGCACCGCCACGGCCTTTGAACTTGGAAACATACTTGGCCACCGCATATAAGAAATACATGTGGTAATACTGGGGTATAAGGCTCATATCGTCATTGACTGTAACGAGCGGCAATTGGAATTTGCCCCGGGCAAAGAATGTATAAAATTGACTTGGTGCCGGGTATAAAGTGGCACGAACCAAATCCGTTTCAGGAAAGGTGATAATAAATCGGGGCAGTCCTTGCAATGGCTCATACTTCCACGCCGCCAAGTATTCATCGCGGCTTTTGTCAATCAGTGGATAGGTAACACCGCTTAATTCAAGCCATGCGCTATCAAGGTTTGCAAGGCGTCCTTGCTTGATGTAAACAATGCTTGGATCAACTATTTCATGTGAAAACGTCAATACGGATGGGCCGTTAATGGTTGCGTTTAAGGATAAAGTAATCGTGTTGGTTACGATGGATAGAATTTTTGTTAATGGCGGTATCCCATTGCCTGATACGCCATCACCTACCGCGTACAGTGTGCCATCTGCCACGGTTATGACAGGGGATGCGGCCACAAGGGTGACTGTTTCGGTTTGTGTGGTGACTGGCCCCACGTAAGTGGGATCGGTAAACAGAATTTCTTTAGCCGGTAGATTAATCGGCACTGATACTGTTTTGGCAATAGTAATCATCAAGCCCGAACTTGCATAAGATTGCATGACTTGGTTTAAAACTTGCACCGCCAGCTTTTCATCATCGCCATGTAAAGGCACTACAGGGCTTGACGCGCTGATTAATCGGTACATTTGATAAACAAATTCTCGGACTGTGAATGCCATTAGTCACTCGCTTTAGGTAGAAAATCATCATCCCTGATAAGCTCTTCTTCAATAAGCGGCTCATCGTCGTTCAATTCTTCAGTTGCTACAGGTACAGGCTTGTTGCGTACACGTTTTGGCTTCACTGGAATGCGACTTTTTGCATCCTCTTGCGTTGAAAACCAAAGGCCTGATTCCATGTGTCGTTCGTATTCATCCCAAGATTCAACCAGTTTCTTGGAACCATCCATGCTGTAAATAAAGGTTCTAAAATGTGCTTTATCGACTATTTGACCTAAATAAATTGCTGGAACACCTTTCATAAATCACCGTCCTTGTGAAACAACCATTCCAGACAGTCTTAAAAAATCAAGGTGTCTGGAATGGTTTAAGATTACGAGCAAATTCTTACTGCGAACTCAGGGTTAATTGCCACACCGCAAATTAAGTCGATACGGTCTAATTGCTCGTAGTTACGGATATCCGCACCAAGAGAATAAGTCATCGATAATTTGTATAAGTCGGAGTAACGCGTAACCGCTTCAACACCACCGCGCAATTCTTTGATTGGGGGCGCTGCGAACACTACCGCTTGCGAATGGTATGCAAGTGATACGTTATGGCTGGCACGAAGTAATATTTGAGCACCATTTGGAATGGCCGCAGAAATATTTTGACGAGCACCAGAAATAACGATTGTTGGGTTAACAGGGATGGTTGCTGTTGCGCCGTCTGCGGTAATTACATCAGCAGTAACGACGAACTGCGCTCTTTGCTCTAACGCATCGTAAGTCAATGGGTTAATCATGAACACGCCAGCCGCATCATCAATTTCGATAATGTCACCAAGACGGAACACTACAGTACCGGGCGCTTGTCCTAAACTTCCGACGGCTATTGTGTTTCCACCTGTGATTGGGCCGTTAGTAACCAAACCGCCAAGCAAGAATCCAGCAGGGGGCGTACCACCAGCTTGACCAGCACCCGCAATTTGACGACCTAAGAAGTTGGTTTTGAAGAAATCAAAGCCCGATAAGTGACCGACGAATCCATCAATCAATGCGCCTGTATTCACCGTGTCATTGAAAGTATTGTATAGGTCGTTTGACAAGTTAGCGGCGATTCTTGGGCCAACACCCGCATATCGTTTGCCATCTTCAGGTATTGCAAGCTCAGTCATGTACGCATCAGCACTTAAAATCGTGTTGAAATCTACAGGAACGCCCGGAGTACCTACGGCTTGATATGTTTTAGTTTGGAATTCGCTAGCAATGAACTTTTCGCACTTGTTAGCAAGACGTTTAGCACGTGGAGCGTTCGCCATTTCCAAGTAAGGTTCGTCACGCGCACGGTCGAACGTCAGGTTAAACCCTGTGTATTCAATCATGGTGTGGAATTGCTTAGTAATGGATAAAGGACGGACGATTTGAACGCGACCTTCGGCAGTAGCACTCGCACCCTCACCACCTAGATATCTTTCTTCTAAGCGATAATCTATGGTTTGGCCAGTGGCGAATTTTAGGTTTTTGAAATCTGCTTCAAGATTACGGTTTGCAGTACGAGCGAAAGATAAACTGTTCCAGAAACGCACAAATACGTCATCCAGCACGTACTGCGTCTCTCTAAAGACGTTAGCCATTTTTGTTCTCCCTGAACAAATGTTTAATAAATACCCAAAATGGGCGGTTACTTTCATTTGTCAGACGGAGACAATAAACAACTAATACGCGTCTAAATGTATTGTTGGGTGATGGGTTCCCTTACGCATCAATTTGAATATTAGACTGTGGATAACATTTTTGTCAAATGTTATCCCAAATGGGATAAGTGGTAACCCAAATGGGATAACGGGCGTTGCTCTAGTGCGACAATAACCGAATTAGAGTTTCGGCGGCTATCGGGTGCATTTTGTCCAGCTTGGTTTTTAATTCAAATATCAAATCCAAGCCATGTTTTAAATCGCCAAGTGAATCACGGCTGTATCGCTCATCTTCTTTGTCTCTACAAACTTGTGCTTCAGTGTTACCCATTCGATAATGTAAAATGCTCATTTGTATTTATCCTTTTTGCCAATCGCGCTACCAACATGCATTAACGCTAAATGTAATGACCTAAAAGCCAGCGTTTTATCTGGACAATCTGGTGCGTTCCTGTCTATTTCTTCAGCCAACGCCTTGACCTTGGTGTATAGGTCATAATGGTACTGTCTGTCGTCTCCGTCAAAGGTTACACGGTTAAAAATATCATCTAAAGCTAGGCTCATCGTCTACCCCCTTGACGTCCTTTAATCCTATTGAGCTTTTTCGCATCGTTCTTGGCAATCAAGTCTTCAATGGTCGGCTCGGTTTTCTTTTTAGACGTAGGAATGGCCGCATTTTCGCGCGTGCGATCAAGTGGTCTTGGTGCTTTTGTTGTGGGCTTGTTCTTGCGCATACGTTCCTCTAGTTTGCCAATTTCAGTCATTTGCGCGTAAGGGTCACGAAGTTTTGATATCCGTTCAAGCTCTTGCGGGTTACGTTTAGCTGCGGCATATAAGAACGCAGCCGGGTCTGCCATGCCACGGGTTGCCAAGGTCATGGGGTTGGTAATTTGAAAAGGCAGTTCGCCAATTACATCAGCAAAATCATGAAACTTGCCCATGCCTTCACGAAACTTACCCTCAAATTCTTGTTGTACTTGGTGTTCACGTTGGCGAACCTGTTGCTCTTCTTGCTCGCGGCTCATTGAATTAACCGTTTGCTTAACGAAACTGGCTAACTGTTGTTGCCAATCCCCTTTAGCTTCCGGGTCGTATTCAAAATCTTTCGCAGCTTGCTGAACTTCACGGCTAGCACCTTGATTCGATAATTGAGCGCGTAAATCATCAATTTCGGCTTGGAATTTACGGGCTTGTTTCTTTAGGCGCTCGCGAATTTCCTTATTCTCAGGCTCTTTTTCGTTGCCGTACTCGTCATACTCTTTCTTGTGCTTGGCTTCCGGCTCTTCCTCTTCATGCTCCGGCTCGCCTAGCTCTTCCGTGTGATCGTCTTCCGGCTCATCGTCATATTCTGGCGACTCGTCGTCTTCCGGTTCTAATTCTTCCACATCCTCCGGCCCTTCTTGGTACTCATGTTCCGGGGTCTGTGGATGCGTGGGCGATTTCCCGCCCATCAATAGATCGTCAATGCTACTTGTTGGCATAAAGTTCCCTCTCTCTTTTAGTTAAATCTTGTGCGTCAAAATCTTTACTAAGTTATCCGCGTGCGAAATCGCCGCGTCGCTTTCCGTGCGCTGTGTTTCAGCCATGTACCGCATTTTGCTTTCTTCAATTTCACCCATGACCTGTATTTTTTCGGCCTGTAACTTCTCATGCTCGATTTCCAAATCGATTTGCATTTGCTGGGCTTTGAGCTGTAGTTCTTTCTCCTTAATCTCAATTTGTTTTTGTTTAAACTGGGCTTCCATTTGCATTTGTTGCTGTTGGAGCTGCAAGGCTTGTTGTTCAGGCGATGGGCCTTGTTGCTGCGGCATCTTGCCAGTTTTTCCCGCCTCAATGATTTGTGGGTCAACCCGAGTTTTAAGACGGTTTTTAATCTCAATCGTATTGGCTAGAGGCAAGTTATCGGCGTACAAATCAGCAATCAGGTTAAAGGCTGTGGGGTCTGCCTGTAGGACTTCACGTAATGATTGCAATGCTTGCTCTTTCTGTCCTTCATAACTTGGCCCGGGTTTTAATCGAACTTCGTAGGTTCCTTTGCGAATATCGTTATTAACCTGCTCGCCGTATGCGTCCATTTCTTGGTTAACGGTGATGTTCTTCATTCCTTCGTCGGGGGTCATTAACGCCATAACCCGCTCAGTGTCATAAACACGCGGAATCATTTCATTAACAATGCTACCGCCTGTCGCAATTGCGCGGTTAATGGAATTAAAGAATACATACGTTGTATACGAACCTTGACGGGTACGGGCATCAATTGCTTTTCCGCTTGCCTCATCTCCGTTATTGCCCATTCTCGCCGGATATAGGCCAGTTGAAGTATATAAATCCTCAATTGCCAATTGGTATTGAGTAAATAAGGACTGGGATAGCTCAGGGGGTCGTACTTGCTCAGGCTTGGCACCACTCGGGCTTTCGTCATAGGTCATCATCCCTTGAGTGTTGTTTGGGTCGCGCCAGTTTCTTTGTGTATCAAGGCTTGCAACATTTTTCTTGCTGCCAATCCATTGGTCATAACGACTGATTTTAAGGATGTATGCGGATTGCGTGCGTAAATAGTTGATATAGCGTTGCGTGTCCTTGGCATCACCAAAGAACGAACGGCATATTTGTTTACCGGTTTTGTCATAGTACGAATTGTTATCAACAAACGGCATGGGTAACTGTTCGCTGGGAAACTCGGTTTTATCGAGTTCGTAATCACCGGCTATTTTGTAATGGATGATTTTGTGCTTCTTGCTCGGGCGCTTGTCTTCAATACGGACAATCTCGCCATCATCCCAAAGGGTCATAACATAGGGGTCGTTGCTGTCGCCTAAGTCCATATCAGGCTCGGGGCTAGAATCCCCGGTGACGTCAACGCCATTTTCTTGCGGCAATATATCCTCATTCCCGCTCATCCCAAAGCCGCCACTACCTTGCGGGGCCATTGGTAAGGCACCTTCCATGCCCGGCATTCCTTGTGACGAATCCATCCCCACATTGCCCGGCGTACCCTGCATTTGGCCCATCCCTTGGCCCATGATGGATTGTTCCAGTTCCATCATGCGGTTGCGCTCGTTTACTTCACGTGAGTGTTCAATGAGTTCGTCCATTTCTTCTTGGTTCAATATAGAACCATTTGATAGTTTAAATAGCGTATCTTTTTCGTATTTGCGCACAAAGTGGTCGATAATCGTAATAGCTTCACTGTCCGACCAGTTAAACGGGTCTTCACCCTCATCAGGTTGTACGGCGAGTGCGACTTCTTCTTCACTGGCGGCAATCGTTGTTTTGCCGATTTTCTCTTCAATATCTTTGCCGTAGATTTCCCGGAACTTATCCCGGGTCATGCGTGACACGTAGCCGCATAAGGTGCCATCGGTTTTGTTGATGGTTTCCGCGCCCACATCCCAATAACAGCGCGTTGAGTCTTTAAAGTGTCGGGGTATAATATCTAGGTCAAATGATTTGGCGTGTGAATACTCGGTATCCCATAGGAATGCGCCAAATCCCCCGATTGCGGCTTGTCCGGCTGCCACTTGATAGACTGTGGCGGCGTTGGTTGAAAACATAATATCTTTTGTAATCAGTTCCCGAAGGTGTGCGATTTTCTCATCGCAATTGGTCATGGGAACGACTTGTAATTGGGGGGTATTCTGTTGCTGCTCGCCAAGCAAAGAGTTTGACATGGTAGCAAGCTTATTGGAGACTAAAGGCACCTTGCGAAAGGTTTTAACCATGTCATCCTCTTCGTCGGCCGTCCATTGCTGGCCTAATACGAAGGAATGCATTTCGTGATACTGGTCTATATTTTGTTTGAAATAGCCGCGCCACTTCTCGCATGCAATACGAGCTTGACGGGCTACTTTAGCATTTAATTTTGCCATAGTAACAATCCCTGTATGTGTGTGTTAAGTAATCCGTACTTACAACATTAAACTAAACTACCCGCGAGCCTGTCGGGTAAACGGTTCACAACGAAACCGCCATCACTAACGTATTCCCCACCATAAAACGTAAGCATCAAGGCATCTGAAGTATCCGGCGACAACAAGCCGCGCTTCTTGGCATCCTCTTTGCTTTCAATTTGTAATTTATCGCTTGAGTCATATTTGTACCCAAGCCCTACCAAATCCGTTTGCAATTCGTCGCTATCAGGTATTGATACCGGCATTTCCTGCGTAAACCATTCGCGCATCATATCCCATAATTCAGCACGTAAGTTTTTATATACTGCGGGTTCACTGGCCTTTCTGGCCACATTTACCCCCTCTACTATGTCATAACCTAGTTCATGGAGTCTATCCACAACACCGGCTCCAATGCCGATTGAGTCAATACACACACGTTTAGGATGTTCTTGTTCGATGATGCGGCGAATAATGCCCGCAAGTTCCATCGTGTCAATATTGTAATGCGTTTCGAGTTTATAAGCACGTCGGCCGCGTCGTCTGATAATGGCCGTGCGATCATCGCCTTTGCGTGCTGGGTCAACTCCTATCACAAGATGTGACTCACTGTCAACTATGGTATTCCTTGCTTTAACTACGTGTTCGACCTGAATAAATGTATCAGTAATTGACGAAAGAAACGCTTCATCATCCGTAAACGGATATTCTTGACGAAATTTGCGACATTTTTGTTCATAATCGCCCTTGATATCCTGCATTTTGATGCGACGCCAATTCAAATGACCGGGCTTTAAGCCGTTATCCCCGAATTTGTCGAGCCATTCTTGTTCCTCATCGGTTGGCTTGAAGCTCGCATCATCAATGCAATACTCATCCTGCCAATACCACGGCACAAATATTGCTTGGTAGCGGCTCTTGCCGTTTTTGGCTTCCTGCCAATCACTGTAAAAGTCGTTAGCCTGTCCGTTTGCGGTCGATTCCTTAATGATTTCGGTGTCGTCAATTTCTGCGACCGTGTTCATGAGGCCCATACCAATTTTTGCCGCGTCTTTATAAAATGCGTACTCGGACAAATGCAAATATTGGTTGGTCATCCCTCGGCCCACTTCCACCGAACCCGCAGTACCCACCCGGTAACCGGAGCCAAGGCCATCAAACATCAAAGTATTGTCATTCTTCTTGTCGGGCTGGGGAAATAATCCTTTTTCTAGGTTCTCGCTATAACGCTTGGTCATTTCAAACAGCGCACGGGTTGAATCGGCGTGATGAGTGAGGATAAAAGACTTTTTACCGCGCTTGGTAACGGTCTTATGAAAGAAACGGGCTTGAATTAGGGTGCTAACGCCTTGCTGGCGCCCTTTAAGCACCAAGGCACGCACTTTGCCCGTGGCAAGCAATTGCGCCTCAAGGCGGTCATGTATGTATTGTTGTGCGCGGTTAAGTTCAAAATAGCGTTCGGCGCCGCTTTTGTCGTGGATAACCAGAAAGTTTTTAGCGAATAGGGGTAGTGACTTTAAAACACGAATTAGTTTTTCGTCCAAGCGTAAATCCTTTTAATCAATCAAACGGTCAATCAGTTTTTCAACAATACTTTCGCTAACGGTCTTCTTGTCCTCAGCGACTACAGGCCCATACTGTTTGGGCAATAATTTTGCAGCTAACCATTTTCGTGTGTCAATGCGCAAGCGGCTGCGTGCGATGAATTCATTGTTTGCGACCTCTTCACCGGTCAACATATTTATTTTTGTGTCTTGCGAATCATCATCAGCAATATCCATACATTCCTCAGCCAATAAATCAGCCTGTATCAGCTTGGCTTGTGCGTATAGGGTAGAAAACTCAGGATGTTTATAGCGCCAAAGATTCACAGTGAACTTGGATGGCATGTCATCAGCAAGACATAATTTATTAAGGCCGAGCGTGGACGTTGCCACGCGCTCACAAATCAAAGCGGCAAGTTCGGGGGTGTAATCTGTGGGGCGCCCCGTCTTAGCTTTCGCCTTAACGGGTTGCTTTTTGGCAGCCATGATTATGGGCCTGCTTGCTCATTACGTCGTTCACCGCGCATTTCGCCACCCTCAGCACCGGGTTCGCAGTATTTAGGTTGCATCTTGTTTTGAGACTCAACACGACGGCCAAATTCACTTGGTACGCCGTTGTAATGCGTGTTGCCGCTTGCATCAGCAGCGCTTGTATAGTCTTTAACTTCGCTCATTTGATTCACTCCTGTGAAATAAATTATTAATCGATTAATAACTGTAATCATAGCTAAGACACCGAAAACCGCCAGCGGTTAACATCCGCAATGACTACCAAGCTAAAGATAGCATAAAGCCTATTTATCCACAATTTCGGTGAATAAGCCCGTGGATAAGGATTAAAGCCCCTATATTTTATAAGGGTTTAATCCTGAACGTAAGAAAAGCCCATTGCGCGTAAATAATTTTCATTTCTTTAGTCCAAGTGTTGACATGTAGTCCAACTGTTGGCATAATGGCGTCATCAACAACAAATGAGGAAATCAGATGAAAGAATTTGTGGATTACGTGATGGACTTTTACGGCGAATGTGGAATTTACGACATGAAAGCGACACGTGAAGAGGTCTGGCAAGCTACTTGTATTCGTATCAAAAGAAATGCAGATATGCCAACTAACGGCATTTCATTTGAAGGTGACAGCCTTGACCGTGAGGCAGTTCGTGACATTATTTTGGAGCTAAGGGGTTAACCAATGAAAACCATCAACGAAGTAAGTTTATACGATTTAATGGCTGAAGATATCGACGTGTACATAAACCGAAACGACGAGTTCGGTTTTGACATGTTCGCGCTTGATGAGAATGGCGACACGATGTTTTTAGAGAAAGGCATACACCCATACGCTATGGATTCGTTTGCAACCTTTTGCGAAAAGTATCTAACGGCCTATGAAAAAGCCAAGGGGTTGCGATAATGGCTATTGAAAAATACAGTTGTTATGAATTTGAAATAAAAAAAGCTATTGTTATGAGTGAAACGGCGACGCTTGGTTATATTTACCAAATTTATGATCCCGATTACAAGCCGTGCGAACAAACAGTAATCAGGGAATCAAACGAATGGTTTGAAACAGAGCAGATGGCCCGCTACGCAGCAATAGGGCATATCAGTTTACTTGAAAATGGAGAGGGTTAGCATGACGCTAAAACGATTGAAATGTTTGTTAACGGGCCATCGTTTCTTGATGGATTATTACCCAGCTTATGCGGCTTATTATCCTCGCACTAACGACCGATGCGAGTGTTGCAATAAATGCCGGGGGAAATTATGAATCACGAAAAATTACAGGAATATAGCAAAATAGCGGCTGGAATCACGGCTGCTATGGATTGCTTGATACAGGTTCAATCATTATTTGTTGATTTGTTACTGAAAGAATGCGATATACCACCAGCTTTAAAAGAAACCATGATTAATGACATGAACAAAGTTATTGGAGTGAATAAAATATGACACCTGAATGTTTGCAAGCGAACACGTCCTTTTTGCTTGGTCGTGTTCACGGCGGTATCAGAGCAATTATTGACAGCCAGACGAGCATGGAATCTCGATTGCTTATGCTTGAAGAGCTTGAACTAGAGCTTAGAAACGATATAGCGCGGATTTATTATCCTACGCTGATTGAAGCATCACCGACTTAGCAACTGGCCCCTTGGGTGACGTTTCAGGTTCAAAGCTAACCTTGTCGCCCTGCTTCACGCTCTTAAATCCGTCTGCCTGAATTTCTTTGAAGTGCAAAAAATAATCTTTGCCGCCAGCTTCCACAAATCCAAAGCCTTTTTCATCACTAAACCACTTAACAATTCCGTTTATCATTTCAATCATCCATCAGTTAATAAAATAATCCAATTCTACCGCTTAAATCGCTTGTATGGAACGCGTTTAGGTTCCGGGGTGTATAAAGGCTCTCTTTTTGGCTCCGGCTCCTTGTAGGGGTCTGTAAGGCCGTTTGCGTAATCGGGCATTCCTGCCGCCATCCAACACTTAACCGCAGTCATTAACGAGTCAACCGGCACAAGCCCGTTTAACATATCTTGTTTATCTTCTTTGCTCAATAGTCTAGTGCTTATCAGTTCCGCTTTCACACACAGTGCTTGACCTATCATTTTCAACAAATCTTTGCACTGCTCGACCGATAGCGGTATCGGTTGGGATTCGTCCATATTCGCTTAGTCCTAGTAATTTCCGTATTACTGGCATGTTTTGTGCCATTCCCTTTAAGTGCGCATACTGCGGCAATATTCCTGATTTTGGCGGATAATCCTTATCCTTTTTGTCCATGTGCTTCTCCGTAAATACCATTTCACAGATTTGAGAAATGAGTAGCCCTGCGGGTTATCCCGCGTTTTTGCTCCTCCATAAACCCACCCATTCATAACCGGGTACGCATGATTTCCAATTATCAAAATCCTCTCTTGTTGGCGGCGTTGTTCTTTCGACGGCTTTAATGCTTGGTTTGCCGAATCCTGTAGCCTTGAACTTTTCTTTCGTTTCATACTGCTTGGTAAGTATGTGCTTTATCCCAGTGAATCGCTGGTATTTGCTAAGGTCGTTTTCTTGCTTTTCAATATGCCATTGGCAATGTTCTAAAAACAATTCGTCGGTACGTTCATCGGTTTGGAGTTTGTAAGAAAGCAGTTCGTCTTTTTGTTTTTTAGAAAAAAAAGAACTACTACTCGGGTTTTGGTCTTCAGTAGTTAGTTTTTTATTTTCTTTAGTATCTTCTTTAATATCTGTATCCGGTGAACCGGACAAGTTTAGTCCGGTAGGCCGGACTAGTTTAGTCTGATTGGCCGGACTAGTGTTCAAACTTTTTACATTAGTCCGGGGCTTCGGACTAGCGTCTGTATCGTCTACAATTAGCTCAGATTTTGGGCTATATATCCATTGAGTTTTTTTGCGATTGGTAAAGCCGCTTCGCTTGATATAGCCAATCTCTTCAAGCTGGTTCAAAATGCAAAAGTATTGACTTCGGCCAATTCCTGCCAATTGGCATAAATAATCTTTTGAGGCTTTTATGGTTTGGCCCGATGTATGAATAGAATAAAAAAACGCAGCCATTAAAAGGGATGACTTTTCAAGTCGGTTATCTTGGTAAAGAAATAATGGTATTTGAAGGTAAGCCGGTAAATTGAACGTGGGTTTGTTGTTATTTAGATCGTTCATGGTATAATTCCTGTATTGATGGGCTGCTAGGCTCCGTTAATGTACTGTTGTAGTTCGTGGTGAACTGTAGGGATGTAACCCGCAATCAATTTGCCGTTGATTTGGGGTGTGGGCTGGATGCCCGTAGTTTTACTCAATCCATCTTAAAAATTCTCGCTATAAAATCAAAATACATATTACCATTAACTTTACCACATGATATAGTTATCCTGTTGTTGATTTCATTCATGTAAAACTTCCTTTTTAAGTTGATTTTTCTTTAGCATCGACTAGCCGCCCTTTCTCGATACACCAAACGGGGCGGCTTTTTACTACAAGCAAACGCAATCCTCTTTCAATTCCTTCACGAAATCCCTTAACCACTGTTCGGCTGCGTGAATTTCCGCGATGTTAAAAAAGAACGGGCTTAATGATTTGGGTTCACGGTCGTGAATAGAGTTAGCAAGGGTTTCAAGTAGTTGTTGCGATTTTGCGTGTAAGTCCATTTCATTCATCCTTGTAAATTGATTCATCAGTGACAGTTATATCCCGCGCTTTTTCCATGAGCAAGTGAGTAATGATAGCAGACAAGCCAAAATGGTGATCGGTTAATCCCATTCCCTTTTGTCCATCGGCTTGGGTATAACGTATTACCCATTTGTAACCTAACGGGGGATTTCTTAAATCTTCAAGCCTCATCGTCTAATTGCTCCACTTCCATTGAATAATGACTTACCCATTCGCCGCTTACTCTAAGCGTTGCACCGCATTCGCAAATTACATCAATGTTTTCGGTTGCTGGCGGGTCACCGTGGTTTGATGGCCCCCATGCTTGATTGCAGTTTGGGCAGTCGAACGAACCCCACCAATTATCATTGGGGCAAAAGTGATCGTCTATATCTTCAATTTCCATATTTTTCTCACTCAATGTATAAACCCATTCCCACGCCGATTAATGTTGCTTCCCACCATGACCAATCAATATGAAAATGGTGAATCAGTACGAAATAAACTAAATAAGCGCCTATAAAATGAGATATTTTTTTCCCCGGCAAACTAAAAAACCATGTGGCAAAACGTGCTTGCCAGTGTTGTTTAAATACTTTGTGGCGTGGGAATCCTTCGATAAGCTCTAAATCTTGGTACATTTTGGCGTGAATATCAGCTTCGCTTTTCTTTTTGTACGTGACACCGCACAAACAAATATATTTACTCATTTTGATTTTCCCTCAAACCCGGAATAAATCTTTCGTAGATGGTCGATGTATTCCCGGTCAACATCCCTATTATTTACGATGTAATCAATTTGAGACTCAATACAATATTGTCTTAAATGGTTGCGACTCATAGCGGATTGAACCGACAAATAAAGCTTGACCCAAACACAAGTCGCCCCAAAAAACAAAAAAGGGTTTAGTATTCTAAGGGCGTCGTTAAGGTAATGAAGCACCAAACAAAAATAATCAAACATCTTTTCGAGCCTCCAATGCTGCAATAAGGTAGTCTATAGCCTCATTTTTTGTTTTAAATAAATCGTTTGCTGAATAATAGCCAAACATCCCGTCAAGCCAGTATTTTTTTCGCCCGCAATCAATATCAACGCCGCTAACCTGCTTTAAATCAATGTCAAACGTGACGATATAGGCGTTTTCCCCTTCGACAAATTCATTCAATTTTATGATCCTTATAAATATCCTTGTCGTTGGTCGCGTCGTCTATGGCGTTTAACATAGCCGTGTACCCAATATCAGACAAAGCAATGCGTATTTTCCCAGAATGAACAACGCCCCCGCGAACCAAACATTTGAAACATTCCTCATCAAGCATAATGCCCTTGCTGTCTTCACTCATCGCGCGCCCTTGGTGTTAGTTTTTTAATATCAACCCATAACCAGCGGCCTCTTTCTTTATGTTTTAAGCTATGCGGTAGCTCGCCAATTATTTTAATATACGCCCTGTCATAGTATGCGTCATAAATCAGCGCCGGAAGATCGCCGCAATCTTTACACCCTGTTTTTACTGTTACCAAATCACCCTCTTTCATTTAATCCCCATTCAATATTTCAGGAACCCACGGCATGACATGCTCTTCACCAATCAAGCCATACGGTTCAACGCTCTTAATTACTTCAAAATAATAATGCCCTTGTTGCCGCCCTTCTTGCCCTATTTGCGCATTTAAGAAATCAGCCACTTGACCATGATCGCCCTGTAAACTTAATTTTTCAGACACGTAATCTTTATGAAGGCGCTTTTCACCGGTAAAAAAGAACGAACCGCGCCCCTCAATCGACACATAAAGCCCGGGTCTTGGCCTATAGGTCTTAAACATACACATACGAAACATCGTATAATTTCCAAGGTCTACACGATTAAAATAAATCTTGTCATACTCGGTTACTATCAAAGGCCATTTAACCTGTAATTCAAACCCCATCTTTTTTCGTCCACTCAGTTTTTAACTTACCTTCAGTTATGCGTTCTAATTTGTATTGTGCGTCTTCAGGCACAAAACCCCATTTAATCCAGTTACCAAGCGTGCTGCGTGACATGCCGGTTTCTTTATTAAATTTGTATTGGCTGCCGTAAAATTTTTTTACGTCTATTGGTTTCACCGTTAATTGTCCTCTTCTCTTTGCGAATAATGTTGAAATAGTATAATCCAAGTGTTGACATAATACAAGCATTGGACTATCATTGCTGTACGTCAATACCGGCGCAGACTACATAAAGTAAAGAGGTATTAAAATGCAAGACAGCACCAACGACCAAGAGCGGTTTTTTGTTGATAGCGTGAATGAACTTCAAAAGGTAAACAAACAATTAGCAAAGCTTACTTTACGCAAAGAAGAGTTGACGCAAGCCATAATTCAAACCCTTGACCATGAACACGAAGGGCAAAAAACATACCAATATGGCGCGTGGAAAATAGAGGTTAAAACGCCTTTTGTTTATGCGCTTGATAAGAAAAAGTACGAGTCTGGCGAATACAAATTACCGGCCGATTTCAATCCGGTGAAAGAATCTGTATCTTATTCGATTGATAAAAGACTATGTGACCAGTTCATGCAAGATGCCCCTAAAAAGGTTCGTGATACGTTGGCGCAGTTGATTGATAAAAAGCCGGGGAAGGCAGGAATCACGATCAAGGAGCGAGTGTAAATGAGTAATACCGTTTTAATCATAGGCCAATCAGGAAGCGGGAAATCAACATCAATCCGCAATTTAGATCCCAAAACAACATTCATTATTAATGTTTTGGATAAGCCCCTACCCTTCAGAGCATTTAAGAAAAACTATCAAGCGCTAACCAAAGAAAACAAAATGGGTAACTACTTTTCAACCAACGATTGGGCGCACGTGGTGCGCTGTATCGAAATGATAAGCAAAGAGCGACCCGAAGTAACCACCCTGATTATTGACGACTGGCAATACATCCTTGCCTATGA
>ERZ1292642.157-Hain-H14-01um-R1-157-length-44009-cov-18_pt2 | contig 32299 bp, 44 predicted proteins | sample MGYA00564403_ERZ1292642 | MGnify/ENA primary metagenome ERZ1292642 (study PRJEB36523, sample SAMEA6512643) | groundwater metagenome | collected 2019-01-09 | study: AquaDiva: Metagenomics assemblies of 32 groundwater samples
CCATTGCCGTCTTTACAGCTTCGGGCACCGGAGCCTGCTTGGCTACTTCATCAAGCTGGGCAATGGCTTCTTGCTGTGATTCAAGCCGGCTTTTTGCCGTTTTCTGTCTCTCTGCTCTTTCTTCAACAACTAACTTGGCCATATCATTTCCGTACTCGCGTTGAATGTCCGCTCTAGTGAATGTAGTATCAGCCAAGCCAGCAACAAAAGGATTGACAACGGGTCCCATATCGGTCGGTTCCTTATTCAGAACAGCCCGCATCTTTTCGGCATCGGCCATTGCCGTCTTTACAGCTTCGGGCACCGGAGCCTGCTTGGCTACTTCATCAAGGATCTTCTGTTGCTTCGGACCATGCGGCAAACCAAGAGCCACATCCATCACAACCAGAGGAGAGGCATCAGCGACAAAGTATTCCTTCCAGTCGCCGCCTTCCTGCTTGGCACGTTGCTTCGCATTTTCGACTGCATTGAGATAGTTGGGACTATTGAATCCCATGTTGATAGCAACATTCAGAACGCCTTGAATGAACTTCGACTGTATGCCGCCAGTAGCGGCCGGCCCGAGCATATACATTGCGCTGTGTGCCGCGGCTACGGTTCTTTCTTCCGGTGTGCCAGGCGTTGTGAGTCCTACCCATCCGGCAATCTTGGCCGCTTCCGGCAGAGTAGCGCGTACACGGTTGAAGAATCCCGGCAGTTGTTTGGCGGTTGATAAGCCCTTGAGTGCTCCTGTACCCCCCAAGGCCAATGCGAAATCTGACACCGCTCCGATGATATCGAAGCCCGCCTCTGCAGAAAGAGCCCCGCCTTTGCCGCTCTCCTGCATGTTCATCTTGAAAGAATGAGCCACGGCTTCTGAGGCTGCTTGCTCAACCGGCGATTGTTCTGAAAGAGCCGCCTCGATTGTGTCCAGGTCGCCAATGCCCCAACGTGCGCCTAGTTCACTCGCCCTCTGGTTGGCTTTAGCTACAACTTCGGGCCCCACTACCTTGCCTACAGCCCAGTCCCTTGCACTATTCCACAACTTCTCTGTTTGCACTCGCAATTGAAGGGCTCCGCGCATTGCCTTGAATGGGGTAGATGCGGCCATAGTTGCGCTTGTACCCAGATTGTTGAACGCCTGTTCTGCGGCTGAGTATTGTTTCTGAGGCCGCTGTATGTCATAGGTAGCATTCTGTTTTGCGAGAGCTGCAGCCAATGGTTTACCAGTCTGTTCTTCAATCGGGGTAGGCATTGTCCGAGAGCGTTCATCCAGATATCGAGTCTGTCCCTGCTGATCAACGTACTTCTTCGGCCTACCATTCGGCCATGTCTCCAGCACCTTGATTCGGTCCTTGCGGGCGGCTTCCTGGCCGGCTAATTCGATAGGAGTAGCCTTCGGCGCGACAGGAAGGACTGGTGCCATTACACCGGCACCCTGTTCAAACGTCTTGCGAGCTGATTCCTGGGCGGGGTTGGCTACCGAAATGGGAGTCCCAAGCATTCCGCTGAATTTTAGAATAGGCTGTTCGACTCCCATTTCCGGAGTTGGTTCACCCAATGTAGACGCGAATTTGGGCGTAGGCTCTTGCCCTAATTCTGGTACAGGTTCACCTAGAACGCCTTGGAACATACCCATACGCTTCTCCTATCTGATCACAATGCCGCCGCGATACTTGTTTGCCGCTTGCTTGCGTGGTGCCTTTGCAATGATCTTGGCTTCCTCAAGCATATGTTGATCGACTTTCGCATTAGGATACTTCTTCTTCAATTCAGCGAGTGTATTGAAAGACGCAATAGTCAATGCCTCATTGTAGTCAGCTTGTGACATTTCTACCGGACCAGGTTCCTCACCAGGCTGCGGGGCCCCCACTCCTGCATCCGGTCGTCTGAACATGTCTGTGGGCTCTTGTGATTTTGTCCAAGCGCGTTGCCGTGCTTCCTCGCGCACCTTGGCAATATCACGCTGCCCCTCAAAGTCGTTGTCCCGAGCTGCCGCCGCATCAGCGATAGCTGCCTCCCTGTCGATCTTCACAAGGGCTTGATCGAAGGTCATAGCCTTAAGATCTTTGTCGTTTATGAGCTTCACGCCCAGTTCTGCAGCCCGCAATCCATACTCTTTCACCATTCGAGCGGCATCAGCCCTATCCTTGGCTGTCATGGTTGCCATATCCAAGGTGTATTTCTTTTCCAGATAGGCAATCTTGTTTTGAGGATCAGCCTGTTTCCAGGCATTTTGTGCTACCAGTTTCTTTTCCTCAAAAACAATACGCTCTTTTGACCAGGAACTTCCTGCTCCTCGTATGCCAGCCTGCCGATCGGCTTCAGCATCACGATTTTGTTCTATTGTCTTAGCTATACCACGTTCCGCCAAGGCCCTGTCATACGCCCTGCGCTCTGGTGATCCGATCAAGCCCTTAGCCGCTGCCATCTGTTGCGGGCCGGTTATGGCTCCAACATCTGCAAGGGCCGCTTGCTGCATCGGGTTGTAACCCGTAGCAGGTCTCTCAAAGAAGCCGGCTGGCACCGTGCCGCCCCTCGCCGCCGGCGGCTCGTATCCCGCGCCTGATCGCGTCCATGTGGCAGGATTGCTACCAAGTTCACCAGCGACTTCTCTGTCGCCCGCCCTGGCATAGAAGGTGTTGTCACCCATAGCTGATACATTACCGCCTGTTCTTCTGATGACAGGAGACAGATCGAGATTCACGCCTGACGCGGCTCCTGCTCCGGACGCAATAGGATCCACAACAGAAGGAATGATCGGGTTGTCTAACGGAGCCGGTTCGCCCCAGAATCTTGTTGCCATGATTGTCTCCTTTACTAACTTTTGCTCAACTCCGAATCGCTGCCGGATGATGATGATTACGGCTGCAAATATGCCGCGTTCGTCTTGATAACTCCATTCACCGCGCACCGCTCAATTCTGGAAGTGGCATCGTACACCACGCTGATATAATTTGTCGAGTCGGCGTAGTAGCGATAGATGTCGTTGGTGAGCTTCAATCCGGGCGCGTCGATCTCCGTCAAGGTGAATGTCGTCCCGTTTGTGTCCAGCAATATCCGAAACATCGTGGTGCATCGCTCTTGGGTGACAATAGCCCCGTCACTGCGGTCAATGTTCACATTGGCACAGAAATTGGTCGTGTCGGCGAAAGCGACGCTCACAGTCACTAGCGAAAACAGCAGCAGACATCTAAGTTTCATGGTCCCGCCTCCCAATACTGCAAGATGGATTGCATATCCAGCCCGACCTTGCCCTGAAACGTGTCGGCGGCCGCACCGCCGTCGCGCTCAAGGCCCAGGATGAGCCGGTCATTAGTGGATATCAACGTTCGGTTGAGCGCGAACGCGATATTTGTCGTCGCCTGAATCATCGAGGTATAGGCGACAACCGATGTGATGATCTGCGAGGTCTCGTTCGTGGTGCCTTCGCCCTCGGCGATGTACCGGCAGCGGAGCAGCCAGACGACATTCGTTCCGGCACTCCACGTGTGCGTCTTCGTGGATACTCGGACAATAGGATTTGAAATGAGTGATCCGTCAAGAGGCCACAGAAAACACCCGCTCACGTATTTGCCCGACACATCATCGGCCTCGTAGCTTCGGCAGTTGCCGAAAAATATCCGGGCAAATGAGTTGTCGGATTCTTCCCACGGAAACCCCGTCTGTGTCCAGTCGGGCCGCGCAAACGTCGCATAGGACCAATTGCTCACCGATCCGATCTCAGAGTTCAGCGCATTGCTGACGCCAGCGGTATAGTTCGTTGCGCTGATGATCTTGGAGTTGAGATCGTTCGAGACGCTCATCAGGCTTTGCGCCTGGGCTGTACACGCGCATAAAATAAAGAGTATGCAGAGCTTTTTCATTGGAATATAGTATCACCCCAGATGTTGACTATACCATGATGGAAGTGGCCTACGGCCTGTGGTAGGCCATCGGTACCGGCGGTGAATTCCCAAAGCGGAATATATCGATATGTGTCGGTATCATTAACTGTGCTGCCAGTCGAAATCCGCCAAAGCGTAACGCCCGCGGCAGCAATACCACCAGATCCGTCCAACTCAATCCTTAAGTACACTTGCGAAGGAAGGTCGGCCCATGCCACAGTGAGTTGGTTGTTGCTTTGCTGTAAGGTATAGCCCCAAGTTCCACCGCCTGCCATGTGGAATTTTACCAGTTGATAATCCACTAGAACACTGGCATATCCTATTCCTGTCAAACTGACCTGTGCACATTTGCCATCACCAGAACCAAGCGTGAATCTCGGATCATACCTGTCTACGGCGATCTCGCCATACTGGCACTGTACAAGGCTGGTCCAGTAGTACGTTCCGCCACTCACGGCAACCGTTGCGCGGGCGATGATGGCCTGCCCCGCCAGCCCGTCGTAGCCGTAGCGGTAGGCCCCAAGCGCGTAGTTGGCAAGCGACATGGCGTGGACAGTTGGCAGCTTTAAGGTATTGCTGTACCCCCTCGCTACAATAACGCACTCCCCATCCAGTGTGGCGTCAGCCGTTATCGTATAGTTGGCAGTTTCGATACTCCGGTAAATCCCGAAACTGAAATACCCCTTCGTCACCACAAGGTCTTGGTGGTAGGCGGTCTGCATGTACGTTGGCGAGGCTGGCAGCATAATCACGTTGCCGTAGTTGACCGCCCAATCGCCCGCATACTTGGCTGTAATCTTGAGGGTATCAGTAATGGGGGTAACGGTTGTGGTGATAGCCGTGACGGCAGTATCACTCTCCCCCGTGAGTCCGTTCAGCTTCGCCTCTATTCCCGCCGCCTGCCCCTGCACCACGCCTGCCGGAACATCGCCCTTGGGAATACGTTGCAGGGCTTGCTCCATGGCAGCAAGACGGTGTTCAATGAACCGCATCTTCTGCGGAGCCAACACCGCATCCTGACGTTGCTGAATATCCCACGCCTGCGCCCGTTGTCTGATACCCTGCTGTTGTGCGGATTGCAACGCCGACTGCATCTTGTCGCGCACTTCCCTGGAGTTGCGGCGGGGGTCGTTCCAGTCCGCCGTCCGCATCAGCATCTTCTCGGACTCGGACTTGCCCGCACTCACGGCTATCTGCTTGGCCTGTTCGATGATAGGGTCGTCCATCAGCGTCTTGCCGAGCGCCTTTACTTCGCGCTCTGCACGCCAGCCGTTCTTGAGTTGGTCTGAGGTCGTTATCATGCTTCCGTTATGTCGGCATTGGCTATGAAGACTTGCGTGTTCGTAACCCATAGTACGCGGTGCGCCTCAAAGGTCTGCCCATCCTCCGTCTTAATATAGCCATGCTTCCGACTATTCTGCGGATCCAGATTTGTGATTCCGGCAGGGGCAGTAACGGCATATGGTGAGGTGTTGTTGAGGAACTTCACAGCACTCGCCTCGGTGGTAGTAGTCAGTACCCCCTCCAACCTGAGATAGTACGTCCCGCCGTATAACACTACGCTTTGATGAGCAATCTTGATCTCGCCAACGAGGTATCGTGTCGGCCCGCGCTTTCCACTGAACAGCCCGCCTGTGTCGTCAATGTTGTTCGTAGCGCATTGCTGGTGTACGTCGCACAGCCCATCCCTGCGGTCTACCCGCCATGCACGGTTGTGCAGGAATGTAATGCTATCGTATGTCGCACTCCCCACGGCATTGCCGCCCGCCTTCATCAGGATATCCGCATTGGCCCTGGTAACGGCGAACCATGCTCGGTGAAGGTAGGTGTAGAGGCTGCTGGTATTCTTGCCCACTTCAAGCAGGATTGAACCTGTGGCCGTAGCGTCTGTTATAACGGTATTCGTCACGTCCGTGTTTGTGGTTGATACCGTAGTGCGAATCGTAGCATCGCCGTTCGGGCCAATACTGGCACTTACATCAGACGTGCCCGCCGTAGTCTTGAGACTGGCGACTTGGGTAGCCATATTGTCTACGTCAATGCCGGGGTAGAGTTTGAGTACGCTATCATCCTTGCCGCGTAGACTATTCGGGCCGTCCTCGCCGTACTGGTAGCCTGTAGGAGTAGTGTTGGGGTATGTTCCCTTGAGGTAGCGGTACTTCCGGACGTACAACCCATTGCCCTTGAGGTCGGTGGTATAGCCGTCGGAGGTGTATAATGATGGTGTGCTTTCGCCCGACGTAGCCGCCGTCAGCCCCGCCGCCGTGAAGTCGTCATAGATCGTTTCAATCACATCCACCGTAACAGGCTGTAACCCAAGCGGGTCACTCTTGAGAACTCCCGCAATGTCCACATTCTCAACCTGCTTGATGACTCGCTGGATGGCCGTCAACCCGCCGTTCTGGTCATCGCGGATGGTAACGTCCATGATGATGTACCCTGCTGCTGGAGCTGCCCCGCCTGTTCCGGCCAAGAGCGCCGTCCGCATCGTAGCCAAGTCGGCCTTCTGAATCATAAACCAGTAGCGGGTAATGCCTATTTTCTCGCCCCCGCCGTTACTCACGTCATCCGTGCCGTAGTTGTCGTAATCTATGAGATCTGGTGCTGCGCTAGCCCAGGCTACAGCCGTGATCTTCTTCCACAACACTGTCATTGTGCAAGTCCGGTCGCCTTTCTGCTCGATATCAACGCGCCGTCTGACTTCCGTGAAACCCGAAGGAGCCGTCAAAGTCATGGAGTCACATGTGGAAGCTGCGGATGGCGTGATATACAGCCAGGTATCCGCCAAGAAGTTCTCCGTATTCCCTTGGATAGCAAATGGGAAGTTGAGGTCTTTGCCATACATCCGAATCTTGGTGGGCAAGGTGGCTTCATTGGTGGGTGTGGTTGTGCGAGTCAACCGTTGCGTGATGGTGCCATGATTCTTGTTGTCAACTTCCAGGGTTACATCCGAAATAACCCATGTGCCTGTATAGGTGGTGCCGGCCGCAATGGGATTGGAAACAGTAGAGCCAAGAAGCGTATCAATAATGCCAGTGGTAGGCACACCAGTAGAAGGAACATCAATCGCCGTGGCATATCGCACCAGAGTCGCACCATTGACAGCGGGATCAGTAGGTTCCTGGGCAACCAACCATGTTGAAATACTTGTGACGAGGTTACTCGCCATGAGCAAAGCCTCCTTCGGTAGATTGGAAACTGGTCAGGATTCGTATGCCCTCAATGTAGAGATTGGCCGACATATCGGTGATGCGCAAGGTCAGCCGACGGCTCGATGACGGTGGCGAGTTCGGCGTATGAATCGCGAAGACCTTGTATGGCTTATTCGGAGTATATGAGAGATCAACCTTGTTTTCTTCGCGCCATTCATTCTCATCGCCGCGCAATTGATAGGTGATGGCGCCCTGGTCAATACCAGCCGTATTCCGGATAATGAAACACACCTGCTTGCACGGAATAGGCTCATCTTTCGGGGTCACAAGTGTTCGGGTTGTGAAGCGAAAGTTGGTCCCGTCGTACTTATAAAGCTGGTTTGCCGCCGGATCATAAACAAAACTCGTTCCGCCCACAATCCGCCTCCGCGCCACACTCAAAGTAAGAGTCTTGTCCTTGAATAAATCAAGATCGTTCGTCATGTTGAGTGTGATGTTCTTGACGGATGATCCATCCCACGCAAAGAGACCATTGGAATTACTCACATAGGCGATGTTGTTAAAACTGAGGCCATTTCCGTCAGTGGCTATCGCCATTGCCGATTCGATATTGCCATGTTGGAAATTACCCTCAAAAGAATCCGCATTCGCCACCCGATAGCCGCCTGTGCTTTTCCCGACAAATATCGAATCGCCTGCAAAGGGGAAGAACGTAATGAGGCTCTGTGCATCCTCGTCAAAAGAGAGCTTGCCTATCCCCTGATACAACACGGCAGCGGTGTACTCAGGGCTGTTGTATTCAAGGTTTGCCGACAGTGCTCGCCAGAGGCGGCGATAGTACCATGTCCAGGTCTTATTGTCCCCTGTACCTATGTCGTAGGTCTTCTTGATGGGAGTCGCCCCTGTAGGCACACCTGCTTTGTAAAGCAGGCCAGGGAAGTCCAGCCCCATGCCATAGGCATCAGGACTCATCCCATCTTTGAGAGCGGCTGGATCGGTATTGCTATCAAGTCCGGCAGGAAAGACAGTAGCCAGCGGATACCATCGAAGTAGTGCGCTTTCGGACATATGGATCCCCGCTAGTATGTATCGGCATCGCTTGTCGCGCCCATACTTTCGGCGGTAGGTCCGGATCGCTCGATGAGCAAGTCACGGTCAGCACAAGCCTTCGTCAAGGCATCCTCAAAGAGTTCCTTGGCGTTCTCTACGGTCTTGTCTCCGGACTTGAAGTTTCCATATCCCAACACATAGAAGTCGATTCCGGCCTCGATCACATATTGACGGTTCGCGTCAATGTCGATGGTGCCGTCCGTACTTGTTATATGCGCTGGCTTGGCGGGCAAATCCAACGCTACAGCGTAACGATCAAGCGTATTGTTGACCGCCAGTTTGAATTCTGACGGCCACAATTCAGACTCAAAGGCTGAGAACTGCAAGCCTTTGGCCTCAAAGATTTTCGTGGTATTTATCGCCATAACTTTAAAATCACATCAAAGGCATTGGTAATGTTCGGGTTCGGAGTATGCGCTGTGATTTTCAGCTTCTCGCCCGTAAACAAGAATCGTTCATAGGCATTGGTCTGTGCAGCCACGGCTAAACCTGCGTTGTCATGCGTCTGGAATCTTGGCCGATAAACGCCGTTCGCCGTCACGGTATTTGTGAACACAAACGTCTGCGCCTGACTGCCCTGATTGGTCACAACCTGAATGATCAGGATGTTTGTTTGCGGCGTAACACTTCGCAGCACAATCTCAATACCCTCTAGATATCCCTGCATCGGAGCCGTATAGTTGGTTATGATCGCCGCGTTTGTCCAGTTCACACCGGTGATACTATATGGCGCCACATCGCCGCCGGCTCGCGCCAAGCCAGCCATCAGCAAAGACGTTGCCAGGAAAGAAAGGATTTTTCTCATGTTCTTCTCCCAGAAAGGCGGGGTGGGGATTTGCCCCACGCCCGCTCAGTCTTGATTGCTGATTACAGGCCCACGGCAATGTATCGGGCGTTCGTGTACGCCAACCCGGTCTGCGTCAGCGTCTTGGGCTGGAAGTTGGTCACAGTGATTGCGCTTGCGCGAACCGCCGTGTCAGTACCCACGCCATACACCGGAGCGTATTCAGTCCAGTCGCAGATCACCGAAGGAGCCACCGTGAACGCTCTGCCGAACTGAACGTCAGGCTGACCGTTGGTAAACGTACCGACCTGAACGAAGCTCATAGCTCCGTTTGTCTGTCGTGCGGCATCAATGTTGCCAATCAGCTTCGTCGCCGTCATGGTATCGATGTCGGCATCCAGGATCGCGCTATTGCTGATCGAACCGGCGGGCATTTGCGCCCAGGCGTTTGTCTGTCGTGCGACATCAATGTTGCCAATCAGCTTCGTCGCCGTCATGGTATCGATATCGGCATCCAGGATCGCGCTATTGCTGATCGAACCGGCAGGCATCTGCGCCAGCAAATTCGAGCCGCGTGCAAACGCCAGATTGCCAGCCGTGATGTTCGTCGCATTGATTGTCGAACTGCCCAGACCGCCCACGGCATGAACCGCACCAGATACGGTCATATAGCCGCCGACTACCACGTTGCTTTCGGTGTAGTAGCTGCCATCACTGGTTATCTTGGCCTTCTTGTAGTTGATGATGTTCTCGCCGCCCAGTGATTCCGGATAGTCAGCCATCATCACAGGGATCGACAGAAGTGCCGTCATCGTGATAGCCAGGGCACCCACAAGCCGAAGACTGATGTGTCCGGCCTTGCCCCAATGCTGCGCCATACGCTCGGCCAGCTTGCGTACATAAGCCGCAAGATTGTCGTACTCACCACGGGTTACGTTCATTTCCTTTGCCGCCTTTGCTTTGACTTCCGCGTTCTTTGCGTCGATCGCATCCTGCTTGGCCCTGGCTTCTGCTTCGACCTTCTTGGCCGCGGCATCTGCCTTCGCCTTGGCCGCTTCAGCGGCCGCCTTCGCCTTCGCTCTCCGCTCATCACCAGTTTCGATCTTCTCGTTGTCCTTTGCCATGTTGGCACTCCTTCTTACTAGCGGGAGGCCGGGTTATTCCGGCTCTCCCGCGAGGGTTCTTGTTGTTGGTTCGACTTACGCCCCGGCATCCCGAAGCATGTTCCGCAGCGTACTGCCAGCCCACTCGATCTGGCTGTAGTAGTACCAGCCCTTGACCACATCCGGATACTGTGCGCTCGGGAACGGCAGAGCGTTCACTTCGGGCTTTGTCAGGATGCAGTAGTGCAGGCCCCAGTTTTCCCTTGGGCTGTCACCCCAGAGATACCAGGCGGTCGTGCTGGTCAGGTAATCCCACACGAAGTAGGCTTGACCTTCCCACGGGTTAACCGCATTCAAAGCGGTGCCGGGCTCGCGCTCGGACTTCGTAACCTTGATCGCATGGGATTCAAGGTCAGCCGGAATGATGAGCTGATTCACCATTACTGGCGAAATTTGGCCCTTGTCATTCGTGGTCTTACGGAGAATCAGCCTGGCCGCGCCAAACGTCGTTTCCGACAAGGCCGCGCCGGCTGCGCCCACGTTCGACCATGTGCCGCCACGCGGATCCACATTCTTGTGGTCGTTGGCAAACAGGGTTGTGCCATCGGAGCCATTCGTGGTTGTGCCGGTATTGATCACATTGGCGAAGCCCATTTCCGTGTGCCGCTTGCCCATATCCAGCAAGCCTTCCTGCATTGAACCGACGCTCTTGAACCTGTCCACCTTGATAAAGGTGCGGGTCAGGGCGAGGGCCTGCCGGTAGGTCTTGATGGTGACGCTCAGCGGATAGCCCTTCGAAGGAGCCGTGAACGGCAGCGGTGCCGTGTCATTGCTGATTCGGGGCATGTTCAGAACATTGCTCCAGGTGGTCATCTTCCACACTTCGGAATCCGCAGTTTCCTCACGGAAGAACTGCGAGCCCTTGATGGGAATGTTCTGCCTCTGTCGTATCGCCAAGTCAAACGACTTGTCGAAGTTATCCGGCCTTTCGGTCGAATGTATCGGTCCTGCAACTGCAAGATGTAGTGTCGTAGCCATGTGTCATTTCTCCTTAGTTCGAGGGTACGCCACTGATTGCGGTTTCGAGGACTCTTACAAGCCACCGGGGCTTGAGATCGGTTGAGTCATCCTGGAACGGGCGATTGTCCCAGGTCGGATCCACCAGGTTGAACACCGGATGGGCCGCGAGTGTGATATCCACGGTATCGACGTTACTGGTAACATCCATGCCGTAGTGAATGCCAACCTGCGCCAACGTAGCCGCAGCGGCAGACTTTTCGTTGATCTCGAACACATCGCTTGCCTTCACGATGTAGAACTTGCGGAACGTGGTATCCGCGCCGATAGCCGCATCAAGGTCGATACAGGCCATGTGCGTAATCGAATCGTCGCTTACGCCGCTTGCCGCGCTCGTTGTTCCTTCGTACATAAGGCCATCACTGGCCCTACGCAGAAACTCTGCCGCCTTCCAGGTTGCCCCTCCATCTATTGCGATGGGCGTCGACAACTCCATGAATGCGCTGTTGTCATTCCGGACGAATTCCGGATTGGCAACCGTTCTGGTCGTAGCCATATTTTCTTTCCGCGGCTAGTTCTCCAAGGGAGACTTGCCGCTTTTTGCTGGTTGCGGCTCTTGACCATCCTTGAGAGCAGGAATCACACCCTCTACGGCTTTCACGGTTCCTTCCGCTTCGCTTTCGAGAGCTGCCATGCGGGAGCGCGATTCACGGTCGGGGTTCAATTCCTGGGCGACATACTGCGCCTGGGAACAGAACCACAACTCCATTTCGTTGTACCGGACCTGTGGCGCACTATCGCTTTCTTGCACAGGGAAATACCCCTGTGAAGGATAGTTGCGATGCAGTTGGTCAATACCCCAGAACGCATGAGCCCTCTGTGGAATGCGACCTTTACGCCGCATGTCATTCACAATGGAGTCCATCACATTCGCAACTTCGGGGTTCTGACCGGCCAGTATATCCGGAGCTTCCCGCTGGCGTTGTTCTGCCGCCCTGCGGGCATCCCGTATATCTTGCGCTACCTGTGCATTCATACTCGATGTGACTATCCCGACTTTATCGAAGTCCAGTGTCGCCACATCGAATTCCCGCTCGCCAATTTTGGCCTTGAGCGTTTGAGTAGAGGCAGATTCCTTCGTTTCGGCCTTCTTGTCGTTGAGTATTGACAGATTACCCTGATTTGCCATATTATTGCCTCCCCGCTGCCGGACGACTGAGATATGAAATCTCATTAGCCGTCAGTTTTCGACCTTGCATGATTTCCAGTTCTTCAATGTCCTTGGCAGACAAACCTGTAGGCTTGCCGTTGCCGCCGACTGCGACCCGCCCTGTAGGGCCGGTACCCGAAGGTGCAACATCCCCTGCCGCCGGCTGTGATGGAACAAGATCCTTGACCATCGTTGCAGCCAACATCAAAGGCACGTTGAACTTTTTGGAAAACTGCTCGATCTTTACGCGGTTGGCCTGTACTACGGGATCAGTAGTAACCAACGTCAGTTCTTCGATCTTCTGCCGAAGCAGACGGTTTTCTTCCTCCTGTTTTGTCAATTTCTCTGCATACTTGCGGTCAACATGACTATAGCCCTGTCGGATCAGATTGAGCGTTTCGCGTGCCCCATCGTCACCTTGCAGCTTTGCAAGTATTTCCTCGTCTGTGGGTACGGCCGGCTCGGTTGGTCTGGTCCGTTCTTCGGCCAGCTTCAATGACACAGCCTCGAGCTTTGCAAGGCGGTCCTCTTGAAGTTGCGCCATTTCCTTGCGGAGTCTGGCGGTTTCTTGAGTCGCTTCGTGCATCCTTCGGACTGCGGCATCCCGTGCTTTCTTCAATTCAGCCGGATCCTCAGTTCCACTTGGACTTGCAACAGGGGTATCCTGACCTGCAGGGGCCCCGTCGATAGTCCCTTCGGCATTCGGAGCTTCCATCAGCTCGACACCGGCATTGGCATCATCTGCCATATTGCTTCTCCAACCCCGATCAGAATTCGGCGGTATTGCCGGTGATTCGACCAGAGAATCTTTTACGCCACCAATTCTGGGTTTTTCTACTTCGCTTTGTCAACAGCCTTTCGATCAGCCTCGATCTCTTTCAGTTTTCTTTCCAGAACTTCCGGCAGTTGTTTCAAGTCCTCGCTCATTGCGCGAAGCACACGCAACTTCGCCACGGTGTCGTTCACATCTACTTCCTGGTTCACTTCAAGCTGGTCCCGCAACTCTGCCGTCCATGACTTGAACCACTCAATGAATATCGGCCAGCCTTCGCTGGTCTGCACCATGATACTCAATCGCTTGATATCAGTCTCACCGAATGCACCCATGCCGCCTATCGTGTGCATATCCGTCATGCCATCCCCCCTTCTGATGCTCCAAGCATGTTCTGTATTGCCGCCCCTTCCGTTGTCGGCGCAGTCTCGGCACTACCCATTCCCGCCGGCGTTGCCTGCTGCTGTTGTGGTGCCTGCAAGCCCTGCATGGTTTGCATACGCTGCGAGGACTGCATCTGCTCACGCTCGCGCAGTTGCTTGTGCATAAGCGCGTGCTGCATGAACATCGCCACAACTTTTGAATCAGGTTCGGCCCACGATGTTTTGTAGAGTTCCAGCCCGGAAGCTACCACGGCTTCATGTGCATCATGGTCTTGGCCTTCCTGCGGATCGGACCAGATACCATGAATGAAGCCAAGGTTCTCACCCCATTGCACCATCTTGGCATCGGAGTCCTTTGTGGCCGTGAAGATTTCATCTGTCGGAATCTTGTGGCGTTTGAATGCGTAATGAAGCGTGCGCTCGAGCGTCTTGCCGCCCATCGACACAATTGCCGGCAGGGCAACCTGCAGCATCCGGTCAAACTCCATAATGCCATAGAGATTGTCCTCAAAGCTATCAACGCATTGCAGCTTGACGCGCAGCGGTCCTTCAATCCAAGCAGGCTTGACTTCCTGCGGAGCGGGCCCGCCCAGGACGGCTACAACGTGATCAGGGTGTCCGAATTGCCGCCAGAGTTCGCGGTCCCAAAACGCCATCCACTCAAAGTATTGCTCTGAGATATAGCGCATCTTTTCCGCGCCAGGCTTCATGGACTGATCAAAGGCATTCTTGGCTTCGCCCGCGCTTGTGCGACTTCCCATAGCTTCACCGCGGTACGCCTTTTCAGTAGCCATGATGTTGTCTACCTTCGCCTCAAGGTAGCCCAGGAAGGCTTGCATGTCCTGAGTATTGATCTTGATATCCATCCGCTTAACGCGCTCAATGTAGCCGCGCCGAATCAACAGGAGCTTGTTGGGGCCAAAGCTCTTGTCCTGATTCAGAATCGCCCCTTCTTCTTCCATCCAAGGCGCATTCATGTTGAGGTTCTTGGCGTGGAACCACTGGTCCAAGGTGGTCTTGTACTCATTCCAGGTGGGCCGAATAATGTCCACATATCCCATGTGGAATGCACCCTTGTCATCCGGCATGGAATGCTGCAGCTTATACGGCACTAGACCGCAATTGTAGGGATTCTTTTTCAGTTCGAGGCACAAGGCTTCGGTGTCATCAATACAGCCCAGTATCCGGCACATATGCCACTCGGGGAAGGTGCCTTCTTCATCCCACTTGCCATCCTTGTCGATAGGTGCCCGCATCCATATCAGCTTTTCATCATAGGCCCCGGTCTGACTGTACGCATCTGCGGTTTCATCTGCATTCGTCTGTCGATCTGCCAAAACCCAAGACGGTGTTTCGCCCTGATAGAGATACTTGCTTTGAGCATTCGGATCTGCCAGCTTCTCCAGATTCACATAGTGGCCGTCAGCCTGGCCCTTGCGAAGTTCGTGCAGAAGCGGCCGGCGACGGAAGATGAGGCATTGCTGCCGCTGGAAGTCATCTATCATCACATCGAATAGCACATCCTTGATATCAATCCGGAAGAAGGATGGGTGTTCTTTGATTTCCGTGATCGTCTTCCATACGAGAGTAGACTTGCCTTCTGAATTCTTCGTGACTTGACGCTCACGAATCGTTGTCTCGCTGTAGAACCACTCCATGCCCGTAACTTCATTGCCGTACTTATTACACAGCCCCACGCTCTCTTTGATCTTGGGCTTACGCTTGTCAGCCTCGAAACTGTACTCAAGCGTGAGGTTCTGCTTCTGTGCCGTGATACGCGCCTCTGCCAGTTGCGCGTCAGTCTGATATTCCAAAGGCGCATACTTCATTGGAAGCTCACCCTGGTGGAACATGGCATCACATTCGTTTGCCGTAATCATGCGAATCGAAGTGAAGAACACATGTGGAATGGTGTCAGTGGTGCCGGGTGTTTTGTTCTCATCCTGCTTTGTCTGATCCATCGCCATCCGATACATTGCATCCGCATCCTTGAGCCTGTCGTTCTCCTGCTTGGATCTTGCACCTTGTCCCAGAAAAAAGGCGGCGTGCATCCTGGCAGTCTCTAGGAACTTCTTGACGGTTTCCGGCTTGGTCTTGGCCCAGTTCTGCACCCTGTAGGTTGAGTCTGTTTTTTGGGCATCAGGATAGGCAGAAGGTTCGGTCGGCGGCTTTATGAATCGGTCCATGTCAATCCTCCAGTATCAATAAGGGCACATTCTCGTCTATGAACAGCTCATCCTTCGGCGCAAACCCCGACACAACCATGCCCCACGGATGGTCGGTAGGCCGCAGAATCTTCTGACCTATCTTGTACTTCACATTGAAACGCCGTGAATCCGGAATCGTGCGGCGAGCCCTTGCCATAGATGGCCGGCGGTGCCGCCCCACGTTTTTGCCTATCCCAAGGATCTCGCACACTGTGCATAGCGACTTCGACCGTTCCGGTCGAAATAGAAGAACCTTACCGTCCTGGCCTTTGATATCCGGCGGTCGGCATTCCCTGACATAAAGCCAATGCCCCATCACTACGAAGTCATCCTGACACTTCACCCCTGCCCCAATGGCAACGTGTTCGCGCCCATGCTCTATGCACAACTTCATCGCCTTGCTATCGTCCATGCATTTGCCCTTTCATGTTACAACCACATTCGGAGACAGGAATCCCGTATAGGCATTGCCCCGGACCGGCTCTATGCGCTTGGGCCGCGATATCGCCGTGGGGATCCAGCGCGGCTCATGAATGATCATGTAGCGAATACAGTCAGGCAAGTGATCATCGCCGGCTTCCGGCTTCTCGCTGGTAGGCTTGTTCACATAAGACTCTATCGCCATTCGGGCTCGATGAAGCGTGTTGAAGAAGGATATCCGCGAAGCATTCATAAGCTCATGCCCTGGGAAGTCGCAGAACTTCTCTTTGACACCAACCGCCACAAGAATGTGTTTCAGCCCCTTTGTAGGCTCAAACCACTCCCTTACCTTTGGCAAGGACTGATCGTAGTGCATCCCAGAGGCTTGTTCGCAGTCAATACCAGCATCGTAGTAGAGCTGCCCTAATGTCTCGCTGGCATCGTCTGTAGGCTTCTTAAAGGCCCTACCGTCCATGACTGTATAGACATACCGCTCGCCAATCACGGCTTCTCGATAAGTGAACCTTGTTCCACTTTCCTCGGTTATCTGACCATCATCAATACGGATGTTTCCGCTCATTTCAATGATGTTCTTGGCGTTTTTGTAGACTCCAAGGCCAATTTCGTAGTATTCCCGATAGAAGACAAGGTGGCCCCACGGCGATAAAGCCGCCCAGATCGCGGCGCAGGGGTCTTTGCGCCCTGGATCTATGGCACGGAAACGAGGCCATTGCGCTGGTATCGGAAAGGGGTCGATCCAATGCACAGCCGGCTCCCAATTGTCATAGATGAGGCCAGAAGATGCTTCATATTCACCATACCACCGCGAGCGACCAGCGCGAATCTGCTTAAGATTGCCGCTCTTTTGGGGTTGTGTGATGTACTTCTCTTTGTAGTGGGCTTTGTTCTCCTTGGACACAATTGCGTCCGGCACCTGGTCCATTGAGATAACATACACCTTGGAGTCTAAGCCCTTTGTGTCGGTGCCATTGTCCAACTTTTGCAGCCAGGTCCCGGCACCCGTATCTGGTCGGCCTTCCACGATATGCGGGGTGTAAACAATGGCAACGTGAAAATCGTCTACGGTTGTACCGCGGGCATAGAAGCCATCGAACATATTGACTGGAGCCTGCTCATCCAATGCCCCGCCATCATAAGTCATGCTTTCTGCGACCGAATCTGGCTCAGAGTATGCAAAAAGGTCGGTCAGGCTTCCGCAAGCGAAAGGTACAGATGGATGGTTCTTCCAGTTCGGAGTCTTACGTTTCGCCCTCGAATCCTTGGGCACCCAGTGAGGCGAATACTCTTTCAGCTCATCTACCGGGCAAAGCTCGGCCATCTTCGAGTAGATGTTTCGTTGCATGTGCAGCCACATGTACGAGCCCATAAAGAACTTCTTGGGCCCCTGCCACTTACGGTAGATAATCCCATTCGTCTTGAAGCAAGGCCAGTCTGGATCACAAGGCAGGATGTGGAATAGCACCCACGCAATCATGTGTATCGACTTGCCTACTTGATTTGGAGCCCGTAGCAGCACTACATCGTGCGTAGTATCATTGAGGAAGTCCAGCCCGCCACCGTGGGCTAGGAAGAAACTCAATCGGTTAGGGACGTACTCATCATGATAGAGCCGCATGAGTTCTTCGGCCAGGTCGGCCTTGCCGTTGGTTTTCCAAAAGGCAAGTTTCTCGTCATCCCACTCGATCCAACGGGCCTTGTATGGCATCTTATACTTCATGCTACCTTGGATTCTACATCTATGATTTCCGTCAGCTTCTTCTCGGCCTGGTCCGAAAGAGTTTTCAACCCCTTGTTCTTGGCTTCGCCATTGCCTTTGACTGAATCCAGTTCTGTCATGATATGAGTCAAGTCCAGCATAGCTCGCGTCATGCGTGTAACATCATCGGGCTTGACTACCGTAGTCTCCACCCGTTCTATCATCGTCAAAACCTTGCCAAGCCCTTCGTACAGTCCGGCTTGCAGAAAGCCTTGTAAGATAGTCTTCTTAGCCTCCAGCATACGAGCAAACGTCCGACTGTTATTGGAACGTATCTTTAGGACCTGATATTCATTGAGGTTATGACGTTTAGCGACAAACCCGCTAGGATAGAACATGGAGTCAGCGAGGATATTGAAGTCCCGATCACTGATGGGAAGATCGACGGCTTCAAAAATGCGCTTTATGACGGCGCGGTCCTGGCTGGCTTGCGCTACCGCTACATCCCCCTGCCCTTGTTGATCCATGAAGTTCCCTTGGACCGCTTCGGAAGTTTCTTGCCAGCCGATTCGCTCAAATGACTCTCGAGTTCCTTTATGGTCATTCCGGGCATTTGCCCAGAATCACCACTTCGCCGGCGGGCCAACTCCGCACCCATCATACCACGCTGCGCTTTTGAAACAATAGGCGTATGCTTCTTGTGTTTTCCCGGCATATTGCTCCTTTCACTGATACTCTTACCCCTCAAAGTATCAGTAGACGAGCCTTTGAAAGTCAACAGCCTTTGGCCTTGACAGCTTTAAGGTTTTTGCTACAGTCACCTCACCCTACAATAAAGGAGGCTTCTATGAGGCATGATATCGACTTCACTGGTCTTCTCATGGCAATGGTTCTTCAAGCTGTTCACGACTACGTACTACTCAAACACCACGGCATAATCAAAGAAGATGACAGTGTTGTTCAGCAGTGGCCCAAGCGTCCTACTAAGTTGATCTTGAAATGCAATCGCCCCAAGGAAGTGTTTGCCAGATTCGCCAACTACTACGAGCATCGCACAGAAGTCCAGATGTTGATTGAATTCGTCAAAATGCCCTCCATCCAGAATGTCATTCGACACATTGAGCGAGGACCACAATGGCACAAAGTCGCATGAATGATTCAGCCGCGGCCCATGCTGTTGAACGGCTTGGTATCCGGCCAACAGAGGTTGTGTTTCGCAAAGTGGAAATGTTTGATGGCGTTGCTGTTTTCAGAGTACGGCAACATGTCGGCCCTCGAGTCTTTTGGCGAGCAGTACCAATCCGCGAAAGCAAACGCGAGCCCGCGAAGCTGGTGGGCTTCCTGTATCTGGATGGAAGTCTCCGGAATGATGCAGAGATACTTTGCAAGGTTGGTATAGGCAAGGTCTTCGGCGGCATCGAACTTCCGCAGTTTGTTGTCTTCTGGGCCCCTGGCATCAAGCCACGCATTCACAATGAGCATGGATGGAGCCGGCTGCGACAGCGGCCCATGATTCTACTCAAATGATCAAATACGAAGTCATAGACAACGCCTTGTGGATTCGTACTGATGACAACAATCATGTTCGGATTGTCAAAGTGCATTCAGTAGCCGGATACGATCCTGACTTCATTCGATTCTGGGCGGCTTATGGCGACAAATTAGAACGCATAGACACAGCCTATCGGATATGGAAGTACAGAAATCCACGCATCGAAAAGGCTCTTGAGGCATTGCGAGAAAACCCTATACCAAAAACGGCAAGAACGAAACAGTACATGCCGGCTTCGGAATGGATCTGGCGACAAATGTGGAACTACGAAAAAGTGTATGATAACTGGGTTTGAAAGGGATCACATGAAGATGCTTCCGGTAGGAGACAGGATCTTGTGCGAGCGAGTAATCACCAGGGACATAGGCGGCATCGAGATTCCGGATGTAGGCATAGATGATTTGACGGCTATAGTCATCGCCGTAGGCGATGGCCTGTTGACTGTCGATGGCAAACCGATTCCAATGGAAGTAAAGGTAGGCGACAAGGTACTGTTTCAACGCGGCAAGGGAACTGTCATCACTTCCGAAGGTAAGGAATACTGGCTGTTCAACTTGAGGGATCTTGTGGCCGTCGTGGAGTAGTCAGACCGCCTTGTATCGTATTCCGCTTCTGCCGCCGGTCTTCTCGGCTGGCATCTGAGCTATAAGGCCACGATCAATCAGCTCCTTCAATGCCTCATCACGATCTTTCGCCTTTGTCCCACGGCTATACTTCCATCCGATTTCACTCTTGGACATTTCCTTGTTCGGAGCGGATGCTATTGCAGATTCTATCCGCTTGCACAGAGACTCAAACTTACTCTGGATCGGATCGAAATGCAGATTGGCAAAAACAGTTTCGGCCTGGGCGAAGAAGTATTTGACCAAGACTTCGGCTCGCCGCCAACCCTCATTTGTGAAGGCTACTGTTGCGCTGATATCTCCGGGCTGTATCGAAAGCAGCAGGGCGAATCGTGGATAATACTCATTCGATAAGCGGCTCCAAGTGGCAAACGGCAAAGCCCTGCGACTCATGAACATTTCACACAACGGCGTGCTGTACTTCTCTGGCACATCAACCCAACCCTCTTTTGCATTCAGCATCTTCAAGGTGTCCACAACTACTTCCACCTTGGAGTCCAGATTTCCCCTACCGGGACAAGCGTAGAATTCCGGCATAGTCAACACAAGGAAGCGGCCAAGAAATCCCGAATCGACCTGGCTCTTGGTAGCGTAGTCCTGCAGGATACCAGGTTGAACGGAGGCACAGATATTCGGGAAGCAGTACATTGATTCTCTGGTATGGCCCTCGCCGCGCTTGCTCATCGAATGGACAAACCAACCTTTGTTGAAGGCATGGGTCAGGAAGCCCGCCGCCCTACTCTGCCAGTGGCGAGGATCCAGCCAGTTCATCATTTCTGAAATCATCAGCAAACCAACCGGCTTGTTGATATAGGCATCCGCAATGCCTTCTTCACTTCCGGCTGATCCCATGTGCCACTTGAATTGCAAGGCGGCTTTGTCGGCCAGCCCACCTATGTCCTTGCCACTTGCACTTTCGCCTACCAGTAGTGTCCAAAAGTTCGGAGTCTGCCCGCCGGCCGTCATGATACGAATCCGGCTCATATCCCCACCGCGACCAACGAAGCTACTCAGAGACGGCTTCTCGGACTTGCCTGCCAAGGCACAGCCACACAGGGCCAACGCCTTCGCAAGCCCTACTTCGATAGGCAATGGCGGGTCGGTCGGACTGCACAATGCCTTCACCATAGGCTCAAGGATGGTACCTTCGATAGCAGCTTTCACATGAGCGATTGTAACTTCTCGCCAGGGCGGGGTTTGCTGATGCTTGACTCGCATGAATTCAGCCGGCACAGGCTCTACAGCCGTGTAGATTTCGCCATGATCGACTTTCGCCCAGGTGCGCGTGAGATAGTCCGGTCGTTCGGCCTTTTGCCGCATGAGCCCGGACTGTCGAAACAACGCAAAGGATTCTGCCTGACTCCCTCCGGTCCAGAACCGGAGGATGGCAAGCAAGGCCATATCAGCATCAGACTGACTTGTGTAGGCGTGCTGCCACTCGCCCGCCCACAAGGTGTTGAACTTGTCAGCTTGGGCACTATTCCGGATTCGATCAAGAATCGAAGGTGCGGCTGGTACGGAAGTGAAAGCTGATAGGTCTACCGCCTTCTTGAAGTCTTGCGGTGCAGGGAATACTTCAAGGATGAACTGATCAAGTTTGTCCTGACACACTTTGATTGGCTCCGGATGAACCACATCCCCTGTGAAGACGAAATATCGTTTTTGGCTATACAACTCATAGATACCACATCTGCGTCCCGCGCCGGCGGCATCATCCTCGAATCGCTTTGGCAATTCGCCTTTCATGATGATATGAACGCCCTTGCCCGACTGACTGCGTTCGGCGTAGGTATCAAACCACGAAATCAGTTCAGACCCCTCGTTGTGGTCGATATCAAGTCCAACATAACCGCCTCCCTCCTTGAACACAAAGCCTATCCCTGATCCATTGACGCTTGAGAGTACGGCCTGATCAAAGGTGGACCATGTGTTCGGATCGGTAGTGCTTGCCGGATGACCGGACTTCGGATTGTAGGGAATCTTGGTATTCTTTCCGCTTCTCTGTTCGAGCCGCCAATACACCCACTGGGGGAGTTCGCGTAGTTCAGCCGGTATGTTCGCCCACTTCGGATTTTTCATTGTGCAAAAAGTCCTTTCTGACTTGTCCTACGCTCTGCGAGTTCGACATACTTGGGATTCAGTTCAATCAAGATGCTATTACGCCCTTCTTCTTCGGCCACCTCCCCGACAGTACCACTACCGCCAAAGGGATCAAGGACTGTGCCCTGCATCGGACACCCCGCCAAGATGCAGGGCCGTATCAGCGCCGGCGGATAGGTGGCGAAGTGGGCGCCGGAGTAGCCGGCTGTGGGGACCGTCCAGACGGAGCGTTTGTTACGGGTGACGCCGTTGAAAGTGTCCCCATTCCCCGCATCTCTGTTTGCTGCAAGATTTTTCAACATTCTGCGGCCGGGCGATTGACTATCCTCGGACCGATTCTTGCCGTTGTACTCGTGTTCATGTTGCGGATCCCGCGAACGATTCATGCGCGAGTTTGCCCCTTCGGCTTTAGGTATACATTCCTTGCCGGATTGCAGCCGTGTATCAGGGCAAAGATTGTTGCCGCCGAACGTCACACCAGACTCGGCGCGAACAAGACTTGTCTCCATGACTGGTTCCGCAATCGCCGCCGCATCATAGTAATACCTTGCGCTCTTACTCAGCAGGAATATATACTCATGGGATTTGCAACACCTATCTTGCACGCTCTCCGGCATGGGATTAGGCTTGTGCCAGATGATGTCCGAGCGCAGATACCAGCCGTCCGCCTGGAGCGCGAACGCCACGCGCCACGGCAGGCCCACGAGGTCCTTGGGCTTGAGGCCGGCCGCAGAAATGCGAGGCCCTGGTTGGCCCGCTCGTCCGGTTGCCCCGTCATGACTACCATACGTTCTCTCGCCCCCTTGGCTGGCATAGCAATCCCCCAGGTTCAGCCACAGCGTGCCGTCATCCCGTAGCACGCGCCACAGCTCGCGGCCCACCGTGCGCATGTTCTCGATGTACGCGTCCAGCGTGGGCTCGAGGCCGATCTGATTGGAACAGCCGTAATCACGCAAGCCCCAATATGGCGGGGACGTTACACAGCAATGAACAGACTTGTCAGGCAGAGTTTTTAGGACTTGTCGGTTGTCGCCTTGCAGGATTTTTACGCTCATCAAAATGGATCCTCTACTGTCTTTGGTTCTTCCGAAACTGCCGCTCGCCATTCGCCATAACTTACAATCGTATCGTACTTGCCTTCGCGTCTGACCGAAATCTTGGCAGGCCACATCGCCTTCTTGGCTGCGTCGATCGCGGCTTCAACTGTACGCGGCATTGGCGTTACGCCCCTTCGCGCAAACCATGCCTGGCACTTTTCTGCATAGGATAACCAGAATGCAGAGGACACACCCATTCCTGTACGCGCTCCGCTATGCTTACATAGTAGTTGACTACCATCGAATCCGGCTTGCCACAAATCGGGCATGGCTTCTCTTTGGAGACCCGGAGCCAATTCGTTGTCATAATAGTATGGGCTCCTCCTTGACGCCTATGACACTGTTCAACCTATCTCGCCAATGTCCCGGTTATGAGCCAGCACATTGCCATCAACTTCGTAGTCGGCGGTTGTCCCATCCACCGTCGCAGGGTGGATGTAGAAAACCACTCTGCCGTCAGGCGCAATAGACGCTCGCAAACTCCAGTCCACCACTCCACGGCTTGCGTAACTCCCCAACAAATCTTGAAATGTCACTTTGACTCCCATACTGTCCTTTCTGCTGGTTGAACCAGCAATTCGACGGTACGGCTTTCAGCCGCCCGTCAATTTCGTGTTGGCGGTACGGTCTATGCACTCGATCATGGCCATTGCCACGGCGGCGCACTGCACCGCCTCATTGCGGATGTTCACAGTCCCCCCCAGGTTCGTCCCGTTGTCGAAGTGCGTTTCCAAAATCGCCTGCGCCAGTTCCCCCACTTCCTCCATCAGGATCGCCAACCACCATTCCGGCGTGTGGTTCTGCACTCCCCACTTGGCGTCTTGCCGGTCGCGTTCCTCGTCAATCGACCTGGCGGCCGTTAGTGCCGTCAGGTCCTTCCCGTTCACTCTGCTGTTCAGGTTCATTTTGCCACCTCCTGCTTTGGTTCTTCCGGAACTGCCGCACGCCATTCGCCATAACTTACAATCGTATCGTACTTGCCTTCGCGTCTGACCGAAATCTTGGCAGGCCACATCGCCTTCTTGGCTGCGTCGATCGCGGCTTCAACTGTACGCGGCATTGGCGTTACGCCCCTTCGCGCAAACCATGCCTGGCACTTTTCTGCATAGGATAACCAGAATGCAGAGGACACACCCATTCCTGTACGCGCTCCGCTATGCTTACATAGTAGTTGACCACCATCGAATCCGGCTTGCCATTGTGTCCTTGATGTCGAATGTACTCCACATCGCGCACTTCCAAGACGCGAATCTGAGTTGCTGCTATTGGATCAAGCGCACTCGCCTGGGTGCCGTGCTTGGGCGCTTCGGCTTCATTTTTGGGAAACAGAAAGCCGCAATGCTCGCAAGTCTTTCTGCCGGCGAATTGCATAGTGCCGCATTCGGGGCAAGTTTTGATCGGGGTTTGGCCTTCACCCTTGCTTCCGGTCTTGGACGTAATCATGTCCAACGGCCCGAATCGAGCCACATGCTCGCCGTAGTCTAGGAGGAGACAATCCTCCTTGTCTTCGCATTTCCGCAGGCCGCGCCCCACGATCTGAACGTACAGGCCCGCACTCTTGGTCGCCCGCAATAGCACGATGCAGTCCACATTAGGAGCGTCAAATCCTGTCGTGTAGACTCCTACGTTGACTAGAATCCGCAATTGTTTATTCTTGAACTTCTCAGTGGCTTCATCGCGCTCGCGCATACTGGTTTCTTCGGTAACGGTTGCGATTGAATTCTGGCCTACTTGGCGAAAGGCCGCTTGCACATGATGAGCATGTTCAACACCGGCACAGAATACCAGAATGCTATGCCGGTCACTGGCATGAGTCAATACGTCTTTCACCGCGGCATTCGTAATGGCCTCATGATCCATCACAGCAGTCATTTCATCATTCTTAAAGTCGCCCATCCGAATATGCACAGAAGATAAATCGGCATGGTCCGTTGTCAGGCGAGCCCTGATAGGCGACAACCATCCCTGTCGTATCAAGTCGCCCGTCTTGGCCTCATAAACCAAAGCATCAAACAGCCGCTCCTTCCCAAGATGAAGCAGCCCACCGTCCATTCGATATGGAGTAGCAGTCAGGCCAATGATTCTTGCATCTGGCAGGAATGCGAATAGATCATGATATTGCCCTGTATCCTTGTGGGGTATCAGATGACACTCATCGACAATGATGATCTCGAACGGTGGTAGATTATCAGCACGGATGATGGATTGAACGCTCGCCACTGTGACTTGTCGCAGCTCCTTCTGGTGCAGGCCGGCGCAGTATACGCCTATGTCCATGCCGAAGGGAAGATGCTTCTCTAGGGTAGCAACATTCTGACGTATCAGCTCGCGTTTGTGTGTGAGTAGCAAGATGTGGGTACCAGGGTACTCTAAAAATCTACGGATCAATTCCGCGATGATAGGCGTTTTCCCGGAACCTGTTGGGCAACTTGCCACGCTATGCTTATCAAGATTGCGCCAGATAGCCTCAACGCAATTATTCTGATACTCGCGCAGGATCATTGGGCAGGATCTCTCCCTGGAACAAATCAGCGGCTTTCTGGACGGGGCCACTTACCATGCCATCCCGATACTCGAAGTCACCATCGCTGCAGCATTCCAGTTCGGCAAGCACTTCATTGTGCTTATCGCAAACCCAACCGCCATCCTCAAGCGGCATACTGTGCTTGCAGGTCCGGCAATTCTGTTCCGCTGCATCCACACCATGACAAAGACCGTGGAAAGTACACATCTTGCATTCGTACCATGCCGGACTATCGCTGATACGCTCCGGTGGCCAGACAGAGAAGATGATCTCCTTCGCCCTTTGCCGCAGTTGAGTATAGGCAGAGGAATCAAAGGCTATCCGCTCCATGTGAATCTCATCAGTGTTCTTGTTGACAACGATGTAGGCACAACGCTCCATGCCGCTCATGCCCATGCCCATTTGACACTGAGCGTAATGTTCCGGCTTGGCTTCGAACACCCCCTGCTTAACGATCTTGCCGTAGTTCGATTCAGAAGCCGTCTTGAATTCGACCACATGCCAGGCGGCGGGAGCCTCAACAAAACCACAGCCTGCTCCATCAATCTTGCAGACAAAATGGTCGCCAAGATCAGAAAACTCGTACTGCTTTCCGGTGTCAGGATCCACCGCATTGAATTCTACGCCAATGCGTTTCAGTTCTTGGGTTAGGATGGTTTCTTCCAGATAACCGCGCTCAAACAGACGCAGCATTCGGCCCTCGAAGTCAGGCAACTTTGCCCACCGGAAACTGTACCACAGCATCCGGTCACAGGACTTGCCTATCTGGCTCGCCCCCAGACGGCGCGAATGGCGAGGCGGTCGCATGACTTTCCACGTTTCGTAGATACGTTTGACGGTTGAATCGGCAGGAGGCGGTATAGGTGCCATGATGTGAAATCCCCTGCGCGTTGTTACGGAGCCGCGCCCCTCCGGAGATAGTCTTACTCTAGCGGAAGCTCAGCTGCTTCCTGTTCGTTCATCTTGCACGTTTCGACCACGATGATTACTCCTACTTCTGCCAGGGCTTCTTGCCGCGGGCGGGTTTCGATGCAGACGCAGCGGGCTTAGTTGCCGCCGGTGCAGCAGCTGGTGCCGCCGCTTGCTTCGGTGCCACTTCATCCGCGGGCATGTACGCCTTCGCCTTGTTCTTGGTCGGAGGCAACAGGTTCCCATCAGGCCCCTTCTCCTTGCTTTTCTCGAAGCCCAACTTCACCTTGAACGGCTTGTCCTTCAACTCCGAAGTGTCCTGCGGATGCTCGATCCCCAACGCCTTGCATAGAGCCGACAACTCAGCGCGGCCAATACGCTCCACGATTGTATTGTCATTCTTGACGTTGAAGTTTACCCAGGTCATACGACCGGAGAAGTCGCCATCGACAACCTGCATAGTCACGGCCACATGGGAGCCGTTGCTATGCTTGTTGTCTTTCCTTGTGGCTTCGGTAATGACAACCGTGTACTCGTCTTCCGGCAAAGTACTTGGATCGGTCATGCCCTTGGCTTCCTCATCCACATTCAGTCCCAGATCTCCAAGATCACCCTTCTCTGCCATAACTCACTCCCCTTTCTTTGCTTCTTCTACCGCCTTGTTCCACGCCTCGTAACTCAACTCCAACTCATAGGGCAATTGCCCTAATGCACCACGCCCGCCGCCAGGATGGGCAGGCCGCTTCTGAGTGAACAGTACACGCTCGTTCCTCAGAATGCCTTTCTTTGTCTCCTTGAGTCCGGTCTTCTCTGTCTTCGTGATGGTCTTGCAGTTCGCAAACAGGATCGCATCCGACCACCGAAGCAACGCCGATACCGCCTTCTTGTTGATATCCAACTCGTAGGTATCGTAGTTCTCACCCTGTGGATCACTGAACGCCTTGATAGCCACATGCGCTATCAAAATACAGCCCATCCCCTTCTCGTCCCGCAGGTAGTCAAGCGCGGCCATGATATCCCGCCAATGCTTGACCGCCTCAACGTATCCCTTGCCAAAACCACCGCCGACCTTTTCGATGTTGGTGACAGCATCCCCGTCCTTACCACCGCTCGCGCACACAACCTCCCAGATCAACGGTTCGAGGGTTGAGCATGAGTCAATCACCACAGTCTGAAACTGGTGAGTTTCAGTGGCAAGTGCGCCAAGCGCGTCCGTCACTTCCTCAAACTCGTGACAGACCGGGAAGCGCGATACGTTCAATGCGTCGATCCCTTCCTCCCCCCGAATGGGTAGGAAAATTGGAGCCGGTGCGCCGGCCGCCCAGGTCGATTTGCCGATCTTCTCCACGCCGCACAACACAATGCGCGGCGGTCGCTCCACTATGCCTGATGTGATATCAGTCAGCTTCATACAACCTCTACTTTTACGCTTGGCTTGGAAGGCTTTTCTTCCATCACCTGACAGAACAGCTTGTAGTAGCCTGGCTCATTCTCTTTCAGCCACAGCACCCCTTTGTTGACCACCTTCAAGTCCTGCACGACTTCGACCGGATGCAGTTCGGCGGGAATCTGATCCTTGATCAGTACCCACTTCTTCTCGTCAACCTTCCGACTGATCTTCTGATCAACGCGCACCTTGTAGCCGGTGGCATCCGTTGTCTGGGCACCTTCTGCCGGCAGGCCCACAATGGCAATGATGGCCCGTTCCACTTCAATGCGCTTCGCGGTCGCTTCGTCCTCAACCCGCTTTGCGTGCAGCAAGTCGCCGCACAGTTTCTCCAGTTGCATACGCCTTCCTTTCGTTGGCTGCTTCGGGCCCACATCGGACCTTCCGCGTTGCTTGAGAGAGAGTGTTGCAAGAATCGTGGGATAATGCAACAACTATTTTCTAACAATCTTACTGCTACGGTGTGGTACCAATTTCTTGAGGCTAGTCAGCATCTTGCTCACTTTGAATTTCCCGTTATCTTCCGAATCATATCTGTGGCCTCATTGTGCTGCTGATTGAGAAGGTCCTGGAGATCACGCAAATGTAGAAGTCTCGGCTGCTGTAGTTTCGCCCTTGCCTTGTCGTCGGAGAAGTGGTCGCAGCAGAAAGTTTCCGTTGTCCTTCGCCTAGCGAAGAGGGCCGTACAGCAGCACATCGCAGTAGGGGCGCTGCCAGTGTCCAGTATCCACCAGTCGCAATTCCTGCATTCCGCTACGATAGCACTCATTTCGTCTCTCCCCACTTGTTCGGTGTCCTGGCCGGCGCGGATACCTGCTTCCTGGTTTCCTCATGCTTGCACTTCGGGCACTTGGGCGGCGGCGTTGAACTTGTCGGCTGGTAATGCTCAAACCGCAGACCGCATTTCTCGCAGACGTATTCATACATCGGCATCTTCATCCCTCCATAGTAAACTCAGAGAGTGTTTTGAGTTGATGACATCGCCTACATGTTTTCCTCGGCATATTTAATCTCCACTATGGTCTGTTCATCCTCATGCTTGCTTACTTTAACTTGGGAGAAGGTAACACATTCTATTTCTTTGGTCGAATCATTTTCGCAAACTCCGAGCATGACAATCCCATCAATAAGAGCTTTTGCGCTGATACCATCAGGGTCACACAACCGTCGCCGCCTCGATATGATGTGCAGGCACACACGGCGCGATGGATCCAGTCGCGGATTTTCTTTCTTTGCCACGGATGACAGGCGAGCAGCCTGTTCCATGTTGGCAGCGGAAACGGCAGAACGATGCGAAGCACTACCTTGTTGTCCATTCGTGTATCTCCTTTGGTCTTCCGGCAACATGAGCGCAATGATACGTGGAGTCAGTTCCATTGCTTTCACTTAAAGTTCAAGCCTCCAGCATCCAACGCTAGTTTCGTGCGCTGCATGGTATAGGCCCAGTCATCATCATCCTTCAAGACGGCAAACAACTTGGCACTCGACTCGCCTCGAGTAGCCGTGATCCAGACCGAATCACCCCTGACCTTAAACTTCACCGAATCACATTGCGTTTCCTCACAGAACTTCTGGATATGCTCATAGGCCGTCATGCTTCTCTCCCTGGGAATGGTATGTCGGTTTCGTGCCCCTCGAGCCCTTTCACATACGGACAATCTACCGGCAGCAGTCTGTCGCGGATCGCCCGCTTGAGACTGGCACACTGGTACCGCTGTCCCTTCATGGCAAGCCGCCGGCCGTAGATGCTGCAAAGCAGCGTAATCGGATTCTGGTACCGGCAACGCTCGCCCGTTAGCACTACCCTGCCATCCGGTAGTTGCGTCTTGACCAGGCAGCATCTTCCACTTCGCTCGCATAGGGCTTCAAGCTGTAGGCGGGTTGGCATCAGGCAACCTCTTTACGACCTCGCCTTCCTTGCAGCTCTTGTAGTCGCAGCCGGCCTGCTTACAGGCGCGCCGCCATCTGTGATAGGCCGGAACATCATCCCGCGGCGGCTTGGGGAGGGATATCCGCACAAGAATCTCTGACGCTTCTATCACTCGTCTTGGTGACATATCATTCTCCTTCTGTGTATTGTTTCGGCACTACTCCCCATCCCGCAAACTGAGTCATATCAACAATCCGCTTGGGAACAACCCCTATCGCCCTGTACGCAACTTCCTTCTTGCTTCGCTTCCTTGCCATCTGGCCCGGCTCCGTATCACAGTAGTCGTAATTCTTCATCCGACATGCCTCCATCCATTCCTTGCGCTCCGGCCAGGGCGGCATAGGCAACTTGACCAACGCGCTTGCTCTTGCCTTACTTATCGTCATACCTTCCGATTCCCCTTCCCCGGCCCGTCCAGCACCCCCCCCTTCTTCGCCGCCTTCTTCGCGGACTTGGGCTTGATAAGGCGGTAGCAGTCCCAGTGATACTTATGGAGCCGCGTGCCAACGTCACGACTCGTCGCCTTGCAGATGCAGCCCTCTGGAGTCACCCATTTATCGCCCAAACGCATCGCAGTCCGTAATGGCAGTTTTCTATACCCCTTCATGCTTCCTCCTTCTTCCTTGCCTCCTCATCAGCCAGCGCGGTAGTGCGGCCTCTCACGCCATCCTCCCCGGCTCCTGCATCCGCTCCAGGATCTCTGCCACTGAGGGCATATCGTCCCGTCTCGTTCCGCACACCGAGCCGTCAACTGTTCTTCACATGCCCATCATCATCCCCTCCCTCCTTCTTTGTTGCAAGAAGAAAATGCAACTATTTTCATTCCCCGCCTCCAGACGCAAACTAACCCCCTTCCCACACTCCCCCTCTCCTTCGCCAAACCATAACTCAATATCCGTACCACCACTTACAACTTCCTGATCCTCATTCTATGTCATAAGTCCATATCCGTACCGCCACTTATGTCCAAATACCCGACTTCTTTATACGTAATTTAGACTTCTTTATACATGCTTTGTATAAAGAAGTTGCCCCTTTTTTGTAATGCCCGCTTGGTCCAACCACTTCTTTGTACTTCTTTATACACTTCCCTTAGATGCACGGATATCCAGGTAGATAGATGCAACAATTTCTCTATAAGTCTTAAATAACCCCTAAGGAAGTGTATAAAGATGTATAAATAAGTAAATATATATTAATATACTAATGAATCCCTACTTTTCTACCTCAACTTCTTTATACATGACCTGTATAAAGAAGTACACGAATGTATAAACATGTTCCTCGCGCCCTGTCCACCACTTCCCTGCCCCAGTTCAAGTACCCCCTTGTGTCAAGTACCGGGGGCTCGCCCCCAGGCCTGTGCGGGGAGAAGTACCAATACGTGCTCGCACCAGGCCACCGCCAGGGGAAGGGTAGCGGGCATCGAGGCCGTGGCCCTGCCCTCCTGGCCTGCGCGCTGCCCTGCTTGCCCTGCCTGCCGGCTGTCCGGCTGTCCGGCTGTCCGGCGCAGGCCTCCGCGCAGGATCGCGCAGGCGAGGCGATAATCTGTCGCTCGATTGAGAATGCAGGCAGGCAGGGATATATGGACGTGGTCGGGGATAAGGCCTGCCTACAGGGGCAAGCAGGGCCCTTGCTGCGCACGTCGTATAATATAGCTTATGGGCACCTAGTCGCCGTGCGTGAAGGTCACCGACGAGCTTGCGAACACATTCGTCGGCGAAGGCATTGTGATCGCGAAGTCCACCGCATGGGCGCCGCCGGTGCTTACCCCCGTGATGTACAGCGCGCTCGAACCCGTGTTGGTTATCGTGAAGACGTGGCTCTTCTGGCCCCCGGCCATCTCCACGCTGCCGAAGTCCGTGCCGTCGGACACCGCCGTCGCCGTGCTCCCGTCCGCTATCCCGGTCTGGTTCGTCCCAAGCATCCCCATCTCCGGAGTAACCCCGGTCCCGACCACCCTGTAGTTGTACGGATTCTCGTCCGAATCGCTGTTCGCGTAGCTCACCTCCCCCGTGCGTATGCCCGTCGCCGAAGGATCGAACGTCACCGTGAAGGTCACCGACGAGCTTGCGAACACATTAGTCGAATGATACCAAATTAGTATCCTTTGTCCTCCTCAGCGGAGGACGAAAGCAGAATGACACCAAATCAGTATCATTCCCTCCGGTATAACTCCGGTATAACTCCGGTATAATGTAAGACATTGTCTTACACTTATCCTAGTCTCACCCTCGCAAATGCGGGTTGCGACGGTGAGAATTTGCGAAACCTCCACGACCCGGCCGCTTCAAAAAGCGGCAGCCGGCCGCCCGAAAACCAGAAAAAAATACCTACAAAATGCATACACGCGAGCGCAAACGCCAATGATTGCAA
>ERZ1292642.309-Hain-H14-01um-R1-309-length-31872-cov-7_pt1 | contig 31872 bp, 38 predicted proteins | sample MGYA00564403_ERZ1292642 | MGnify/ENA primary metagenome ERZ1292642 (study PRJEB36523, sample SAMEA6512643) | groundwater metagenome | collected 2019-01-09 | study: AquaDiva: Metagenomics assemblies of 32 groundwater samples
CGGCGTCGGCATGCCGGCCAATGACGAGGCCAAGTTCACCACCGAATCAGCGTGTGCGATCCACCTGCGGATGCGCTATCGGGACTTCCCGGTCCGCGCGCATTGCACGAACATCGGGCCGCTGATCTGCCAAGGGAGGCCGTGCTGATGGCCACACCAACCACGCCAGAGGCTATCGAGCAGATGATGATCGCGTTGTCCGTGAGACTGCCGCCACTGGTGACCGTGCCGAATGAGCCTGAGCCAGCATTGGTGACGATTCCGCCCTTCACTTGGAATCCTGGTCCGGGCGTAGCGGTCACCCCCCAACTGAAAAGCCCATCACCCCCGTTAGAAATCCCATAAGCCCCACCGCTCATCGCAAGCGCAACGCCTTTGCCGCCGTCGCCCATTGCTAAATCGCCATTGAACACTAAGTGAACATCGAATCCTGGAGTTGAGCCCTGTGCTTTTATATGCCCAGCGTTACAGGCGGTGTACAGGGCCAGAGGCGATGGAATCAACGACACGACCGGCCCTATCGATCCGCCGCTGGCAAATAAATTATCGTGAACGGATAGGCCGCTGTCGTCATAGACAAGAATGCGCCCCCACACGGACTGACCGCCCAAACCTAGCGGCTCAGCTTCGCTACCCATTGAAACAGTGTCGCCCACCACTTTCAAAGTGGGTGCCAAAGTCGCCGTGCCCCAAACGTACAAATAATACGACGCATTTTTGTCAGAATTAACCACAACGCTTCGTTTGAACGTCTTGCTCCCGTCACCCATCACTTGATCGCTTAGATTCACATCCCCCGGCAACGTCGCACTCGCATCATCATGCGTAAAAGTAGCCGCGCCGGGTGTGCCGCCAACCACTCCGCGGTCGATGTTCAGCGCCGTCACGTCGGTGACTGAACCGGTGCGACCGGAGATGTCGATCAGAGCGCCAGACCCAGCCCCGAAGTTGGTGTAGACCGTCTTCGCATCAGCAAAATTCGCCGCGCTCTTCGCCTGCAAAACCACCGTGAACTTGAAGTAGCCGGTTCCGTCCGCAATCGCCGTGTACTTCCAGAGTTGCCAGATCGTCGAATCGTCGCCCTGTTGCAGGTAGAGGAACCCGCCAGCGCTAAGCGAGGCGAAGAACGTTGCTGCGCTGATGCCGTCAACAGTCGAGTTGTCGAAATACAGTTGCGTTGCCGAGCCCTGCGTCGCGTTGTTCCACTTGAACAGCCCCGCGCCCGGATCGCTATCGGACGTGCTGTCTGTGTCGGATGTGAAGATTAGGCCCTTGAGTTCGGTAGGCGAGGCCGTGCTGCTCCGCACTATCGCCGCCGTCCCGAAGCTCGAATCGATAACCCCCTGAATCAAGAACCCGGTGCGCGAGTCGCGCAGTTTCCAGCCGCCGCTTTCGACGCCCCACGAATCGCCGTTGGAAGGGCTGCCGTCCGCCGTGTTGTAGCGGGCGCAAGCGGGCATATCCGCCGTGCCCATGCCGTACGAGGCGGTTGGGATTTCGACCGGCCCATTGAACAGGATATTGCTCACCGCGTCATTTGCGTTTGGCTTATCGACCTGAAATTCCAGCGTTTCCGACATGATTCCCGAAATGCGCATCGCAGCGAAAGCGGGGATAGCCTCGCCGCTGTTGTTGTACACGGGGAGCCAGTTGATTTGGCTCGATGGGGCAAGGTTGTCTCTCACGCTGGCCCTCGCCGCAATGTCGATGTGCTGCCGCCGCTGTTCTTTGCCGCCTGTACGAGCGCCTGCCAACCGCTCATTTGCGATGCCATGTCAACGACGATCTTCAGCCGCTGCCCGCCCCTCTGAGCCTTATAGCTCGGCATCCAGTTGGCATGTTCCGAGTTTCGGCTAATCGTCGTTGTCGGCGGACCGCCCCCGCCCACCTCGAAGGTGAACTGTTGCAGCGCTCCGTCCGGATGAACCGGCAAGATGCCCGGATACTTCCTTGTGGCCGTGCCGATCATGGCATACTCCTTCTCCGCGCCGTCGAGGTAGAAGTTCGCGGCCGTGTCCACTTCGCCGCCGTTGTCCTCGCGGGCCGTCACCTGCCAGGTGTTGGGATCGAACTCCGCGTACTTCACCAGCCGAATATCCTCCCGGTGAATGATGCGCTCCCACGTCAAGCCCAGCGGCCCGATGTCCCTGAGCCGCTGAACCCGATCAAACTGATGTGTAGTGATGTCGCGCACGGAGCAAGAACAAACCAACACCAGTTCGGCCGCGTCGATCTTCTCGGCGGCAACTCCATTGGAAACGAGCCCGCCGGCAAGCTCAGCAAGAATCGCGTTCGCGGTCGGATTGAGCCGGAACATATACCGATTGAAAGTCACTAGCCCGCGCTCGGCGTCAATCGAGAATCCTTCCGTCACCGATTCGCGCTTGTTCGTATTCGTCCAGTAGTTCGCGGCCCCGCGGTTGAAGACGCCATGCACGCGCGGTGGGTCGACGATGGTCTGGCCCAGATCATCTCTCCGCGTCGTCAGGATGCCGTCGAGCAGCTTGAAATAGCGCAGTGCTTCAACGGATCGCATCGCGCCGCCCAGACCGGCAACCCGCTCGAATGCCGGGAAGTCGACGTGCTCAAGACCTGGCTCCAAGAACTTCGGGCCGTTCAGGGGAAGCATGGTGATTCGATACATGCGGAAAACGCAAGACTTTGCGAGATTTCGGTACTCGTCCGGCGTCAACGTGCTGATCTTGATGCCGGGAAAAAAGATGCCGAGAGCCGGGTTCGCATCTGGAACTGTCAGATTCCAGAAATACGGCGGCGGGCTTACGGACCACCCTGCGGCCGGCTTGTAGCTCAATTCGTTGATCGGCTTGATTTCGCCCCACGGCTCTTGTCCAACCGCCTCCAGCGCGAAGGCGCAAGTGTAAGCCGTCTCCGCGCCAACCACGGCCAGCCGCGATGGTCGCTCTGGTAGATCGATGGCTGGCGTAAACGATTCGTAATCGATATCGGGCAGGTCCGCCCCGAATCCGACTTGCCGAATAACCACGTCATCAGAGAATGGGCGCCACACCACCCGGCAACCGAACGGCTCGACAAGCTCGGCGAGCGCCTGAGCCGGATTTGCCCATACCCAATCGACCGCCGGCAAGTCTTGATCGTTGTTGATGCCGGGCAAGTCGCCAATCTCGAATACCGGCTCGCCCATGGCGCGCAGACAAAAAAGCGCGAGATGATCGAGCGTTTGCTTTTGCCACGGTTTGACCTGGTTTTGTGGTCCCTTTGGTTGTATTGGCCACTGACACCGCCAAATGCCCACTTCCAGCGTCGATCCAAGATCGCCAGCGAGTAGCGGCCCTGCCCCTGATATTGCACGTCCGACACCTTGCAGTTGTGGAGCGCCAGTATGTTCGTGCCATCCGTCAGCAGCAAGTCGCCGTAGCCCTGCGCAAGGCGCATGTTTGCCTCATCCAACACCAGCGTAGCAACCCCAGGCGAGATGCCATGCCCGTAGGTGTAGGTGCAGGAAATAAAATCGTTGCATCCCGTCCAGGATGCTTGTCCGAAAAGTTCAGGCATTCGTTAAATGTCCGCGATGGTTATCTTCTTGTGAACGCCCCAATCGAATGACCCGCCGACGTTGCGAGTCTCGATGAACTGCGTTGCGTTCGTCCACACCACCACCCCGTTCGGATCGAGCAGCTTGAACTTTTCGCCATAGCAATAGGCCGTGGTGATGGTCTTGGCTTTCTGCGAGCGCCGCAGATAGTACGCCGAATTGTACAGGCTCGTGAATGTCCCGGTCGATTCGTCGATCAACTGCCCGCCCCGGTTGTAGATCGTCGTTGCCGCCGCCGCGCCCGTCAGCGTCAGCGTGCCGTCATTTTTCGTCACGGTGAGTAGCGTAGCATCGCAACGGACGTTGCCGCCGTTCTGGACGTAGGTCGAACCCGCCCCGTTCAGCGTGCAACCGCTGCCAAACCAGACCGTCGCATCCGTCGCCGGATTGGTTTCGCTGCCGATCTTGATCGTCTTCCATGTCGCTGTCTCGGTCCCGAAGATCGCGCTGCCGACGTTGCCCTTCGTGATGTTCAGCGCCGCCGTCGCCTCGGCCGCGAGCAGCAGCAACGGCGGAACGCCGTCCTCGATTGCCGCACCTGTCTTGTACACGTTGACCGTCGTCGCCAAGTCGGGCAGGCTCAGGTTGATCCGCGACGAGCCGGCCCCCGCTCCGTAGCCGATGTTGACCGTCGTTGAATCGATGGTCAGATAGCGCGTGCGGTACTCCGCGTAGCCATCGGCGTTGATCCGCGGCAGGCCGATTTTGCCCGTGTAGCTGCCCGCGATGTTCAGCGCCGTTAGCTCGATTGCGCTCTGCGATATCCCGTAGAGGATGTCCACGTTGGAATTCTCGATCCAAACGGTATCGGCATCGATCGGTATAGCGCCGGTGTCCCAGTTGGATGCGTTGTCCCAGAAATTAGGCCCGGTCGCTGCCGTCGTGTTCGCAACGGTCCAGGTCTGGAGATCGGCAGCGCCGCCGTCACTTTCGGTTGTCGTCACTGTCACGGTATGCGGCACGCCTTCCGTGTCTTCGGTCAGAGTCACAGTTGTTGCGCTTGTTTTTGCCGCGACGAAGCGGACGTGTTCCGGGTAGATCGCCGAATCGAGCGCATTGTAGGCCGCGACGAAAAGCGTCAGTTGGTCCGTGATGACCGTAGTCGTAGCCGCGTAGGTGTACGACTTGCCGCCCATCGTCACAAGGAACAAGTCACCGGCCTCCCAGGTTCCGCCAGCAGTGATGGTCCAAAGGTCCGCTACAGACCGTGCGTTACCTGTCCAGCGCGGGGTTGCCATTTACGCTCTCCTATCCAGCGGGCCAAACGTGGGGGAAACCAGCCAGCGATTCACTGGCCGCGAATTCGTAGCTCCAACTGACGCCCCAATTCGTGTAGCTCTTGCCGAGCCATTGCGGGCTGGAAAGCTGCAATTGCGGGTCGCGAACCTCGAACCCGGGCCAGATCGGGAGCGGCGGGGTGGGATACGAAGACCGCCCTACCGCTTGCCCCGATTGAGTGGCTCGCCATGCGGTTCGGTTCCTGATTCGGTAGCGCAGAGCCGGACCATTGATGAGTTCGATCATGTCGAACATCGGCCCGCCGCCCGTCATCGAAACCGATTCGCTGAACGACAATAGCTGACTCACTTTTGACGGAGCGAAGTAGTAATCCGCCTCTGCCGAAATGGTGAAGTTTCGGAACGTCGTCAGTTCGGCCCCTTCTCCATTTGGGTAGCTCGGCGGTTGCGTGATGCGGACGCCGCTGATCGACCCAGCATTGAGCAACGCATGGCAAACCGTCGTACCATCGTTGCCGATCAATTTCAGGTCCTTCCCCGAGCGCGAGAACGCGGCCTCCAACAGCAAGAGATTGGCCACTACTTCGTTCTGGGTGTCACCGTGAACCTGCCCCGTCAGCGTCCAATGGTGCGTCGTGATGTAGCTTTCCATCGCTTGGTTCAGGGTCGTGGTTCGATTGATCGACACGCTTACCGTGTCCGATGCGGCCGAATACGATCCGTAAACGATGGTCATTGCCACGATTGACGCTCTCGATTAGAACACCACTGTCCATTCTCAGAGGAAACCGCAATGCTACTTCACGTCTGGCTCTTATTCCTGTCCGCGCTGTCATGCTCTCTCGGCTCTGTGCTGGCCGTCACGATCAAGGGCGACGATCCGAGATTCGAGCTTTTCAGCCGGGTCGGAAACATCCTGTTCTTCATGGCCTTCGCGTTCCTGTTCGCTGGCATCATTTGCTACCAGATTTACAAGACGCACGAACGAAATACCCGTCGCTGGCGTTAGCGCTGCGCCGTTTCCATCGCCTTCCCAGCCTGAACTTGCAGGTTGATTCGGTTGACTTCCGTTGTCATCGCCTCGATGAAGAGCGATTGCACGTCGCCAAAATACTCCTTCGCGGCCGCGCGCATCGCCTTCACGAGATCGTCCTGGTTTGCCTGCACCTTGACCTCGATCAGCGTGCCGAGCTTTTTCAATTCGGTCTCGAATTGATCGGCCGTTTTGCCGCCCTGCATCCCGATTATCTGCTGATAATTCAGGTCGCTTCCGCCCGCCTTGAACGCTTGCTTTTCGGAGTATTCTTGAGTCACACCGCTTCGCGCTAGCAGTTGCCGCGTCTCTTCCGGCAGCGTGTCCCAGCCCTGCGATTGAGCTTGTTGAAGGCCGTACTTCACGGCCAGCTTATCGGCCCCGCTCATCATGCCGAACTCGGTTTGTGCGGCTTTGGCTTTGTCGGTCTGTTGCTGCAAGAGCGCGAATTTCTGACGTTGGATGTTGATGCCGGCCGTCCCTAATTCAAATTCACGTTGCGCCAAAGCGACCGCGGATTCGCGCGACTGAACGATTTGTTTTTCGTACATGGCCCGCGTTCGTGACACCTCTTGCAGGTTCCCGGCTTGCGTTGCCTGTTGCTCCATGCTCGGGGCTTTGCCGCGCAAACTTGCGTTGTAGTCCTCCGATGTCTTGTAAGCGCCCTGGTACGCTTTGCCGAAATCGCCAATCCTTCCTTTGTCATAGGCGGCCGTCTTCTGGGCGATGCCGAGATTCCTTTGGGCGTCGATGCTCGCCTGCAATGCCGCGCGCATGGCCGGATTGTTCTGCTGATCCGAACTCAGGCCGTAGCCTTTCCCGGCCGTGCCCAATCGCCTTTCGAGGTCTCTGGAGTTCGTGACGTTGCCGCTCGAATCCATGCCGCGCGCATTGTACTCATTTTCCGAAATCATGTTCGCGCGGATGTTGTCCTGATGCCGCATCGAAATCGGATCGTAAGCCCCTTGCACTGCGCCTTGGATTTGGTTGCGCTGATTGAGGGTGTTGACCCCGCGAAGTTCCGAAGCCTGCCCGGTGAACTCTTTGCTGAGCCCGCGCAACGACTTGAAGAATTCGCCAAACAAGGGGACGGATTCGGCAACGTCCTGAATGACATTGGCCCATTTCTGACCGCTGGAAATCGAGGCATCCCCAAAGGAGTTCATGGCCTTCGTCATGCCGTCCGCAACGCGGCTCACCACCGCGCCGATGCCTATGATCTTGGCCATGAACTTGAGGCGTTCGACGTTGCGCTTTTTCTCCTCTTCCCCCTGCTGCTTTTCGTAGCTCGCCGATTTCTTTTCGTAGTTTGCGCGTTCTTCGTGGGCAGACTTCACGGCGCCGCGCGTCCGTTCGGCTTGCCGCTGCATGTCGGACATTGAGCCAGTAGCTTGCTTGGCGTCGGCCGAGAACTTCAGCTTAACCTCGACGTTTCTGGTGTTGTCTTGCGCCATGAAACCATTGTAGGGCATTTACCGCCCAACCCCCATCATCGCGAAGCTGCCAACCGGCGGGCCGGATTGACCGCCTGAGACTGAGATCGTTGGGGCGAAGCCCGTCATATCCAAAGCGCCAACGCCCGGCTCGGCAGTCACGCCGCTGCTTGCTGTAACGATTGGCGCGAAGCCGATCATGTCCAAACTGCCGAGGCCAGCAGATACGGTTTGATGGTCTGACGCCGTGACGGTTGGAGAAAGCCCCGTAAGATCCAACGCTCCAAGCCCGGCGCTAACAATTTGGTTATTCGAGGCCGTGACAACGGCGGCGAAGCCCGCCATGTCCAGGCTGCCAACGTCAACGTAGACGACGTTGCCGATGACCGCCATCGGCGCGAAACCCGCTAGGTCAAGGCTGCCGAGGCCAGCAAGGACTGTCTGATGATCGCTCGCCGTAGCATTCGGCGAGAACCCCGTCATGTCGAGCGAGCCAAGTCCTGCCGAGACGGTTTGGTGGTCCGAGGCCGTGACTGTCGGCGCAAGCCCGGTCATATCGAGCGCGCCTAATCCGGCACTGACGATCTGATTATCAGAGACGGAAACGACCGGCGCAAAGCCCGTCATGTCCAGCGCACCGAGCCCGGCATTGACGGCAGTCCCGCTGCCGGCCGTGACCGTTGGCGCGAAGCCGATCATGTCCAGTGCGCCGACTCCTGGCAGAACTGTCTGATGGTCGCTTGCCGTAACCGTGGGTGCAAGGCCCGTTAGGTCAAGCGCCCCCGCCCCAGCGCTAGCAATTTGGTTGCTCGAAGTGGTTATGGTCGGTGCGAAGCCCGCCATGTCCAACGCGCCAACGCCGGCGCTAACGGTCTGGTTAGCGCTCTGCATTATCTGGAAGCCGAGCACACCGCACGGGTCATTTCCCGTGTTGTCGCTACCGCCCGTCACTGTGCCCGGATCGGCCGTCGGCGTGCAAGTCACGATGCCGATCGACAGACCTGGAGTAAGCGCAACCGTGTACTCGGCGACGGCTTCAACCCAGTTCCCGCCGCTCTCCCCCGTCGGTGAAGCGAAAGCGTTGTTGTCGTTCTGACCGATGACCGCGACGGCAAGCGCCCCGGCGAGCGTTGTCGTTACTGTCGGCATTTGCGGGTCAGTCGCGTGAGACGTGGCCGCGAACCCTGTCACCAGTTCCGTGATTGTGCCGGCCGTGCGCCCGGCGAAAGAATAAATCCTCGCAGCCCGTTGGTTTACCGATGCCGGAGCGCCAAAAGCGACCGCAGCGCCGTCCTCAGTTCCATCGGCAATCTTGCCGAACAGCCAATGTCTGGCGACGGTCGTTTGGATAACGTGCGGGCCACTGAGAAGTGTCCAGTTCGCTGGCGTCTCTGGAGCGTCCAGGATGCCTTCCCAGTAGACGTGGCCGATCAGAATGTCGCCAGCAGCGACAGTAGCCGGGCATAAGGGGGAAAGGGCCGCAAGTGTCGTCTCGGTTGAAGCCCCGGCCCCTTGCGAGTTGTAGGTGATTGCCATTTGCCGCGCGGCCTCAATCGCTCGTCATGCCCGAGAGCGTGAACACCCCGGAAGCATTGATCGAGATCGTGAGCGTGTTTCCGTCCGTCGCCGTGACGTTGGCCGGCGTGGTGTCGAGCAAGCAAATGCACAGCAATGGCTTGACGATGGTATTCACGGTCGCATTGCAGTAAATCACCGCGAACCGCGCGACGATGGACCCGCCCGCTGCCGTCCAGACAACGTTGTCGCAGTCGAACGTTGTCGTTCCACCGCTCCGCGTCCAGACTTCGTTGGTAAGGGCGATGCCGCCCGTGGTGTAGCCGTTGCCGTTGGCGTGCTCGTTCGTGAGATCGCCGTAGACGCCCGTCCCGACGCTCAGCGTTTCGGCGTTCGACGTGGACAGAAACAGCGCCATGGTCAAGCCCAGCGAGGCGTTGTCCATGTCGAAAGTGCCGTCGCCCAGATACTTCTTGGCGAAGTCATAGGCTTTCCATTTTCCAGCCGCCATAGTTATCTCCTTATGATTTTCCGAAGATCATCAGCGACCGCAGCATCCGATTCGCACTCATACTCGCATTCCGCAGTTCGGCCGCCTGCTCTTCTATCTGTCGAATGATCGAAGCGTTTTTTCTCACCATCGGATCGTCGGGGAACTGCCCGATCGCTTTACACTCCAGATAATGCCGGTACGCGCTCCAGTTGCGTTGATTCATCTCGACCGCACTGGCCGGCTCGGGCGGGTCCCCCTCTGGGACCTTCGGGCACCACTCGCAGCGCGGTCGCTGCCCTTTGATTCGCGGGATCGGCGTTCCACGCGGCCGCTCTACCCGTTCGCCCATCCGGTCCGGCCTGTCATCGTAAAGCCATTTCTGGCAATCGGCACATGAGCGGCTTGCGATCGCTGGATGCAGCAGCACCAGCCGCAAGCCGCCTATCAGTTTTTTGAGTCGGCCCGCTCTTCGTCGCTGCCGACATAACCAAGAATCGAATCAACGATCTTGTCGGCCAGCAAGGGCCGGAGCTTCTTGCCTGTCGGCAGCGCCGTCCCGTTGATCGAAACGAGATGCTTGGCGAACAGTTCGGCCGCGTACTTTTCGACGGCCGCGCCGCCTTGTGCCGCCGCCCGATTCCAGACCACGAACTCACCGTAGCCGGCTGCCCGGTATTCGATAACCGCTTTGCCATGCTGCCCCGCGATGGCCTCGATGGTCCGCGTTAGGGTTTGGCCGTCGTCAATGAACAAGTCGTCTGCCATTTGGTTTCCTTGTGTATGGGCAATCAACATTCTGGCTTATGCTTGACTAAGCCGTACTATCGTTATTTACGACCAATTCGAGGGTTGATCCAACCCGCCGCGCAACGCCGTTCCACGGCAGGGTGATTTCGCTACGGCCTGGATCAGTTGGGCTCTCACGCGGAGTCTGCACCGCCGCCGACGTGAACGTGAGAATCAGCCCGGTCGAGGCCGCGTTGGTGAACGTCGCCACGCACGCCACGCCAGCGATGGCCGGCGCGTAGATGGCCGATGCGTCCCCATAGGGGAATTCCAGCGACCAGATTACTGAGCGGTCGATCGCGTTGAACCGCGTTGGTTTCTCCGAGTTGAAATACTTCGCTTCCACGCCGTTGTCGATCGTCAGGCTGAAACTCTGGAACTGGTAGCCAGTGCCTCCGACTGTGGCGACGCAATCGCTCATCATGAACGGCCCGCTCGACACGTTCAGCGTGAATGCCGGCTGGGAGGCCGCCGCATTCACCGTCTCATCGATGCCGAGCAGCGACAGGGACAGGGTGAGCGGCCCGCCCTCCGATGCCGAGAACGTCGCCGAACTGACCACGCAACCATCGTAAACGAAAACCTTTGTTTCACGGTCGATGCTGACGTATCGCGAAATGAGCCCCTCGCCTAACGTAAATGAATCCGCGACTTCGGCCGTGCCGAGAATCCACGGCAGCAAGGAGTCAAGCTCCGCCGCGTTCGGCGTCATCGTGAAATTGCCGTTGACGGAGCGCAGCCCACGGCGAACCCGCTCTGAAGTCCGCGAGCGCGTGCCACGGATGCCTGCCGTATCCACAAACTGCTCTTGCAGCTTGATGCCGCCGCCCGTGAATTCGAGCGGGATGTCCACGGTTGACGTGGCACCGATCATCAGTTTCTCTTTCGAGCCGAGTGCTGCCGCCATGTTACGCTCCTACCCCGCGCACTTCGCGGGTAACGACCCGAACCGTGAACCCACTCACCACCTTGTCATAGATCGGCGGGCGGAATGCCGGATCGAGAATCTTCAGCGGTTCGACCTGGCACGCCAATTGCGCCTCCGCAACGCCCGGAAGACGCTGCTGACGGAAGCATCGTTCCGCCTGTTGTCGCCAGAGATCCCACCGCGCGACATTCGATTGACCGCCAAGCCCATCCGACTCACAGAAAAGGACCTGAATCGGGTAGCCGATGTCGTCGCGGATGTTCGTCCCGCCCAGAAACTGATGCGGAGTCGGCTCGCGCGCAACCAGCACGCACGGGTAATCCGGCGTTGTGCCTGGGTTGCTTATGTCCGGCACAGAAACGATCCTCGATGAAGCTATCCCGCTGAGCGTCAGCAGTTGCAGGCGGCTCACCGTAGCCGCAATGCAGCGCGTCAACACCGCTTGCGCGCCATCCGTCACAGGCTCGTAGTCGAGATTGCTGATCGTCGATTCGGCGGCCAGCACGCTCTTGACGTACCAGAAATAGTAGCCGAGCGTTGTGAGTGAAACGGCTATCGTCCCATCACCGACCCGGCTTCCTCTGGAGGTCCATGTTCCCGCAGCAACTTCGCCATCGACGCTCGAACTGTACAGCGTGTTCGTCGCCCCGGCATCGCTTGAGGCAACCGTAGCCGTAGCCCCAAGGCCGCTCGCCAGATCCACCATCGATAAGGTTGGTGTCGCTAGTGGCATTTTACTTTCCCACTCCCAGCATCGCGAAGCTGCCTACAGGCGGACCGCTTGGCGCCGTCACGGTGTAAGTGATGACGATGCGGCCATTAGCCCCGGCGCCTCCGTCTGTATTGCCACCCGCACCGCCCCCGCCCCCGCCAGGCGCTGAGCCGGCAACACCGACAGCGTCCGTATTACCACCAGCGCCGCCCGCGCCGCCGCCAGTCGGGGCAGCCCCGCCTGCCCCACCCGTTCCGCCTGATCCATTCGAGCCGGCGTTGCCAGCCGCCGCTGTGCCGGCGGATGACCCGCCGCCGCCGCCGGCACTTGGAAGACTGCCGCCATTGCCGCCGGTCCCGCCATTGCGCTTGGTTGTCCCGGTCGAAGCGTCCGCGAGCCCGCCTGGGCCGCCTAGACCAATCAATCCTTTGCTCCCGCCGGCCGCGATGACGGAGGTCGTGTTGAAGCTGGTGATGCCGCCGTCCGCGTCCTTGATGCCGCCGGCGCCGATCGTGCAATCGTAGCCGTTGCCCGCCACGACCGCGACATCCGCCTCGGCTTCCGCGCCGCCGCCGCCGCCGCCGCCGCCGTTTGTGAGATTATTCGATTCGCCGCCCCCGCCGCCGCCGATGCAAACGACTGCGACCGGCGAAACGACGCCGGCCGGTGCGGTCCATGTCTGCGATGTAGTGATGGTGTCAACGGCCACGGATTACACCTCGACGTAGACGACCCCGCCGCCGAATGGCCCGGTCGAACTGGCGTTCATGTTCAGCAGTTTGCCAACCTCGGTCTCAAGCCATCCGCTTGCCGAAAATGGCAGGACAAAGCCGCCATTCGCCGCAAGGTTGATCGTGTTTGTCGAACCGCCGGCGATGACGGTCCCGCCGGCGCCGGACGTGAAATAGATATTGCCCGCAGCGCCAGCAACGATCCAGAGCGCAAGCACGCGGATTTTCTTGCCGGCGACGGCAGCAACCAGAGTGTTTACATCGGCGGCTGCCGCCGCGATTGCTGCGAACTTTGGAGTCAGCTTCGTAGCGCCATCGTAGATCGACCCCGTTTCCGGGATCGATGCGATCTTGCTGCCTTCGACCGGTTCGACTTTGAAAGCCATGTACAACTCCTTACGCTCGCGTCGGCGCGGTTGATGCTGGCGTGCCTCCAGCCGGCAATCCGAACGTGAACGATCGTAGCGCCGCGTCAGTCAGAATCTCGCCTATCTCGCCGATCAACTGTTTCGAGAACCCCAAAAACGGCCTGGCCGGAACCGTCACTTCCTTCGTCAGGTAGTATTGCACCACGTCCTGAGAATCGAGCAGCACGCCGCCCGTGCCACGCCGATTGATGATCGCATGGAGCGGCCTGCGGAATCGTCTTGCTCCGCCCGCTCGGCTTGCTTCCTTCGTTGCGGGGATTGCCAGAAACTTCCCCTTCTTCGGCGTGATTCGCGCGCCGAACTGATGCACGCCAGCGTAGATGAGATTACTGCTCACCGTCAAGTCTTTCGCCGTCGCTTTCGCTTGGATGCTCGCGTACAAATATCCGAAATTTTGCAGTATCTTGTTGTTCGATCCCTGATAAACCCGCTGATGTCTGAGCGGAGCCCACGGCTCGCCTTCGGGTGACACTGACCGGACGAAGCCAAGCTGAACACTGGTCTTTGCGGCCCTCTCGATCATTCGTCCGACGGGCGCGAACTGAACAGAGCCCATCGACGCTATCGCCAGACCGATTTCCGCCGGCAGTTGGTCCATCGTGATGATTGTGGCAGCTGCCATTATTTCTTCCTGCTAGCCTCTGGTCTTTTTGCGGCATGTACCGGCGTCTCGATCAGCGATGCCGGCGATGCTGACTCGGCTGCCGCGCCGCTCGGCTCGGTTGCCGGCGATGCTGACTCGGCCGCTGACGGAGGCGCGTGCTTCGCGGCCAGCTTCGCCTCAAGCTCCACGATTACCGCGAGCGCGTCCTTGAGACGATCCTCTGCGACGGATCTGGAGCGTTCAGCCGCATCGAAGCGGCCGGCCTTGTCGCGCAACGTTGCGAGACTGTTGGCCTCCGCCTTCTTGTGGGCCGCTTCCTCGGCCAGCGCTTTGGCCGCATCGTTGATCGGTTTGCCCGCCGGCTCGAATGTTATTACGCCGACATTTGACCGCTCGCGATGATACAAGGCGACGTTGACCGCCAAGGCGCGATGGCCGCTGTCGTCTGGGTCCAGGCCGAATGCCTTCGATTCGTCCGGCGTCCAATCCGAAACGTTGCCGGCCTTGGCAATCGTTTTCGCCCAAGCCACTACCCCGCCCTTGACTCGTTTGATTTTCTGATTCATGATCCACCTTTTAGAGCGTCATCTCGTCGAAGATAAATGTGTCCGTTGCCGTATCGACAACGCCGTGGCCAATGGCTGCCGAACTCGACTCGGGTTCGACAATCTCGCCGTCAACCATGATCGGGATCGTCAACAGCTCCTCGCGGCACTTGCAAACGCGGTCGAGCCGTTGCTCGTCAACCTCATGATTCACGCCGTCGTACGTCAGGAACAGGCACACACCGATCTTGCGGTTGTACTCCGCGCCGCGATCCCATGCGGCAATCTGAGCGGCCGTATAACCCCGGCTCGCCAGAGCCGTCAGGATTTCCTGATAGGCTTCATCAACGCAATCCGTCACGATTGCCGTCAAGCTGGAGCGCGGCGTCTCGGTCGCGGCCTTGCCGAGCCGCACAAGGACCGCATCCTCCAACGCTGCTGCCGTGATGAACGCCATAGCCCACCAATGAAAAAGGCCGGCCGCCAAGCAGCCGGCCTCGATTGTTTTGACCTGAGCAGTTACGATCAACCCCCCAAGTCCAGTTCCGCCTCGAACCAGTCGATGCCCTGGATCATCGTGCCGCCGGCCGTGGAAGCCACGATGTTCACGCAGAAGCACGCGGCGGGCGGTACGATCCAGCCGCCGAGCAGGTCCGCGAAGGCCCCGGCGCCGATGGCCGTGGACGGATGCCCTTCACTCGTGCCGACGCAGGTCCATTTGTCGGCGATGGCGAAGGCGGTATTCGCGATGGCGCGCTTGGACGAACCGCCGTAGGCCTTGCCGCTGCGCGACGTGATGAGCGCGGCGGTATTGTCCGTGGGAGCGGCAACCCCGGCATTGCTGATTTGCGCTAGCAACGAGAACGAAGTCGCGGCCGCAATCGACGTTTGGGTGACGGCCCAGACGTTCGAGATGATGAGCGACTTCGTGGCGTGCCCGTTGTACAGCACGATATTGGCCAGCGTCGTCGGCATCGCGGCCACGGGCTGGAAGGCGTTCGCGAGTGGCGTCCGCACGCTCCAGCCTTGACCGAGCCGCGCGAGTTCGGCCAGCGGCGGCAAGCCCTGCGCGACAATGACATCGCCGCCATTGTTGAGGTAGACGTTCTGCACGCCAGCCGCGAGGTCCTCGCGCGAGGTCGTTCGGACATTGCCCTGAAGTTCCGCTGCGATGCTCATGCCATGTACTCCTCGACAATTAGCGCCTGAAGCGCGGCGGCTTCATCGGCGTGGCTCTGTGGTTTCGGCGACTGCGGAGCATACTCGGCAGCCAAGGTCCGGATCGATTCTTCGCGCTCGGCGGGAGAAATGCCGCCGGTAATCGTCGCCTGTGAAGTAACGGTGTCCCGAATCGCGCGACGGAGAAGGTAAGCGGGCGATGTCGGGTTGCCGTCGCCATACGTCGCCTGCCAGTAACGAGCGCGGTCCGCTCGCGACGCGCTGGCGAAAGTCGCGTGCGAAGTGTTGAACGCCGTATACTCGGGAAGAGTAATGATCGACGTTCGGCAGGTGTTCAAGAAAGCGGTCGTAACCGGCATTGCAGGATTCCCTTTGGCGTCAAGGCGCGGACGCCATTTCAGGCGGTTTACGCTCCGAGTTCACCGACCGGGATGGCCAGGAATTTTCCGTTGTACTGATTGGTAATCGTCGCCCCGGAAGTGCCGGCCGCGATCAGCGGTTGGCTGGCAATCACGTCGAGCAGTTCGCCGAGCGCCATATTGCAGAGCAGCGTCAAGCCGCTGGTCGATGGCATCCAGCCCTCGTGGAAGTAAAGGGCGTCGTCCACGTCATTACCCTTCGGCAGCGTGAAGGTTCGGAAGCGGTTGATGATGTCGCGGACGTGTCCAATCAACTCGGTCAGAGTCGGCGTGTCGGTGATTGTCATGTGGATGCCACAGGGCCACGCGGCAGCGCTGACGCCGAAGCGGCAATCGGCCCAGTATTGGTACTCGCGCCGCAGCTTGCCTTCCGGCGTGTCGGCGTCCGTTTCCAACGAGGACAGAGGCTCGCGGTCTTGGAAGATCATCGGCTTGAGCGGCGAGTCTGTGACGAGCGCGATGATCTTATGCGTCACGCCGTCATTGCCGGAGTTGTCGGCGGTCATCAGGTTGTCGCCGGCCCCGATGGTGTGCGAGTCGGCGAACATGGCCGTGCCGTCAAAGCAGAGCCCGGTTGTACCGGCAACCAGCGTCGAGATGATCTTGCGACCGATGTCCTTCTCGGCTTGCGCGGGCAGCGAATTGATCGAGTTGAGGTAGCCCGCCGTCTGCTCGTCGTCGAGGTCCTCCTTGTTGACGAGGATTGGACCGGCTCGGTACGTCAGGTTCGGCACAGTCCACGGCGTGCTCGCGAGCCGGTTGCCGGGCGTATAGCCGCGGAACTCGCGGAGCCGCGGAATCTGGCTCATATAGGTGTGCGTTTCCACGCGCACCTTGCTGGGAAACTTCATGGTGAACGAATCGTAGGCTGCCGGAAAAGGCCGGTCGCGCGCCTCGATCAGTGCGTTCTGGAATTCGGCACGGGCCAGCGCGGTAAAGGCGGTAACGTCTACGGCCATGAGTATCTCCCCGGTAAGTCTTTCTCTCTGTTGATCGATCAGGCGTGGGCGAATCAGAATTAGGCAATGTCGCGACTGGTGATGACCCAAGCCGCGCCGTTGGAAACCAACGTCGCACAGTCATAGGCCGCGTCGATCGTCGTCAAGGTCGCGGCCCCGTCGATGGTCTCGGCAGCGTTGCCGTCGAGGGTGATGATGTTCGCGTCGGAGGCATGATCCTTGACGATGGTGAATCCGTGGCCGGCAGGCACGTCCGCAATGGGCGGCAGGGTGACGGTAAGCGCCGCCGTGTTCGCGCAGAAGATCGTCTTGCCCATGTCGTAGCGCGACAGGGTTTGATTGCCCGTCGCGGCCAAACGCTTGGCGGCCATCAGTCGCGCGTTGGCGGCGATGCCATCGTAGACGCACGCGACGATGGCGATTGATGTGCCGGCCTTGTCGATGACGTAGCCGATCAGGTTTGCGTACGTCGTTGAGCCGAACGCCAGCACGCAGGCGTTGTCGAACGTCGCGTAGACCGGCTTGCCGATGTCCGTCACGGCGACAGACGCGAGAGCGATCTCGTGGAACGCTGGCCGATAAATGTCGAGGTCGAGAGCCGCATCGCCGGCGGTCCCCGAAGGCAACACCGGGTTGCCTTCCCTGCCGCGAACAAAACCGGCGAAGAGCCACGATTGCGTATCGTCGGCCTTGCAGTAGTAGCCGCTCTCGTCGATACCAACCATCGCGCCGGTGTACCATGTCGTCTCGGCGGACTGCGTTTCGGTTGATCGGCGAGCGTATTCGCTGGCCAGGATGCTGACGCTGCCTTTGTTCAGTTTGGCTGTTGCGTTCGCCATGTCTCTACTCTCCAGGGCGGTTGATTGGTCTTTTCAGACAGCGGGGCTTAATCAGGAATTTAGCTGCAATATTCGGCCGGCACACCGAACGCGGCTGCGGTCAGTTCCGGGTTTTTCTTGCGGGCCGCAACGAACGTATCGACGTACGATGCCGGCTTCTTGCCGCTGGCTGCCAGTGCTGGCCGTAGGATGTCGGATTCGGCGAACCGGCGAACCTTGTTCGTTTCGGCCGACTCATCGCTGCCGATGCCGCTCTTGATCTTCTCGCCGAAATGGAGAACGACCGGCAGTTTGGCGAGGGTCCGCTTCTTGGCCTCGAAAGCCGACAGGAATTCCGTCTTGCCGTTGTCGGAGAACTTGACAGCGGGCTTTTGATCGTCGCAAGCAACGAGGACGGCAGTGTAGGCCGGGACATCGACCGGCCGAATCTGGCCAGCCAGGACCAGCCGCTCGCAGAACGCCTCAGCCGCGTTCCGTTTGTTTTCGCGGCGCTGCTTGGCGAGCTTCAATCGCTCGACGGCGATTTCTCTGCGCAACTTCGCAGCCTCGGCGAAGGTTTGCTCCGCATACTGGAGCGTTACCTTCTTCGGGTTCGGGCGCGGCTGTTGACGTGGTTGCTGCGGGGGAACTCGCTTTGCGCCTATTTCGGCCATCGGAGCAGCCGACGGTTCGATCATGGCTTTGAGTTCTTCATCCGAGAGCGCGGCCAGCGTCTGCGGGTCTTTGCCTTCAGCCGTGAGTTGGGCGATCATCTCGTCGCGAGTCATCTCGGCGTAGGTTGTCGCTGTGCCGATCATCTCGTCATAAAGGGCCTTGAGTTCTTCGTCGGTCTTCGCTTCCAGCACGGCGGGATCCTGCCCGGCCGCGACAAGATCGGCGATCATGTCTTCACGCGGAAGGTCTGCCATCATCATCGGCGGCTCGACAACCGGCGCCACTGGCGCCGGCAGAGCGGCAACCATCGCGCTGAGTTGTTCGTCGGTCATCGTGTCGATGACGGTTTGGGCCAGCGTCGGCATGGCTGCCAAGAGTTTCTGAATCAGTGCGGCTCGGTCCATGGTTCCCACCTCTGCAAAAACGGAGAAAGTACCGCGTTTGGTATTGTGCGTTGCGCCGATCAGGCGCAAGAGAACGGGCGGATGTTCGACACGATTGCCGAGCAGCGTAAGGAGATTGTGCGCGGCCGTTCGCCGCTCAGAGAAACGGGCCAGCGGGATGTCGGCAAGGCGCTTGACTTGTGGAATCTCACCGCCCAGAAGGGCGATGCGCCGCAGCGCCATGCCGTAGTGGTTGCCGAAATCGTCCTCGAAGTCGTCGTAGATTTCCGGAGACACTTTCCGGTAGGCCCGCGAATTGATGAGCTTGGCGATGACCGGCGGCACGCCAACCAGGTCCGCGTACAGAATCGCTTCTTGCTTGCCGCTGGTCTTGTCGTGATATTTTTTGAGCCAGACCCGTGACGGCCAGGCTGCGGCTGGCAGGTCCGTCTTTTCGAGAAATTCCTGAGTCTCTTCGTGACCGAGAACTACCGGCGGGTGAATCAGGGCCTTGCCGCTTGGCCCGAGTTCGGAGAAGTTGCGCGCGATCTCTTCGAGGTCCGCGACGCCATACGACTTGCCGCGAAACGTCCCAGAGGCGAAGATTTCTACGCCTTTGCACGTTGCCAGTGGTTGAGTTTGGTATGCCAAGAACGCCCCGCCGAGTGGCGGAGCGCTGTGCCGCGAGATGACGAACCTACGTTCGTCCGCAATGTGTACCTATCCGAATCCTAATGCGGTGATGGTGGGATTGCAAGGGGGCAAGGGGAAAATTGTGAGTTTGGAGTTTGCGCGCTTTCGTCATGATTCCATCACTTTCTTCTTCGCTTCGCGCACGGCTTTTGCCGCATCACTCAGTTCCGAGAACGCTTCAGACGGGCGAACCATCTGGACCCATCCGCAGGTGCAGCGCATTTTTGTCCGGTGCAATGGGCGCGCGCCAGGCGCGAAAAGAGGCTTGCGGCACTTACGGCAGATTGTCGCGTCCAAAGCATTGCCCTCAAAGCCCGTTCCGTTGTTCGCCCAGCAGTCGTTCGCGAAGGCCAGCGCCCGGAATCTCGATGCCCGGCTTGCTCTGCTCGACCATCATTTTATGGATTGACTGCTTGACCGTTTCCAGCCAACCGAGCATCCAGATAAGATCCTTGCCCACCGGGAGATTGAAGGCGATCTGGCCATTCGCCATTTGCGCGATGGAGGCTACAGGCTGCATGGATGGGTTCCCCGCGTTGGTTTTGTTGCTCATATTTACTCTTCGCGCGAGTCTCGAATGATCGGCTCATCGACCTGGCAAATGTCGATGAACTTCGGCACTGGCTTGCCATCATAGAGCGCAGGATTGTAACGCAACTCGTCGATCGGCTTCACTTCGCCGTCCGATTCCACACCAACTAGCCGCAGGTCAATCCCGTCCCATTCGTCCCCGAGCGTTTCGCGAGCGGCCTCTGGGATTGCCAGTGCGCCATCGAGCCGAATTTGCGCAGCAACGGCGGAGGCATCGACCCAGGAGCAACGGCAATTTAGGTGTCTTGTCCGCGGCATGTTTTCGATGGCGGCGGTCGATGCTGCGAAGTATTCGTTCGCGCCCGGCATCCGCCCATCTTTCCAGTTGGCCGGATTGCTCATGTCGTTATCGACTTCGCCTGTGAATGTGCAAATCATGTCTCGCCTTTCCGCGACGAAAGGCCGCGAAACGCGTACGCCGACAATCATCTCATCGTTGTGGATTTCGGACGATACCAAGGCGTTTGGCGATAAGTCGAAATTGAAGTCGGCCACGATCTTGTCGCCCTCGACGCGAACGGCTGTTATGACGCCAAGTTGTATGACTTCGCCGCTGATTAAACGGGGATCGCGTGATCTCGCAGGTGGTCATTCGTATTCTGGACGATCGCCTCCAAGGAGCATTCTTTGCCAGCAAAACAAACAGGAGCCGTTAGTATTGGTGTCATTTTTTGAGCCCTGCTAGTCCGAATAGTTCTGGCGACAGACTCGACAGAACCTTTGCCATACGTTACTCCGCTGCCTCTTTCCAGTCAAGGATACCAACAGCGGCATGATTTGATTTTAGCGAAACTACCAGTCCGTTTCCATCGTCGCGCCGTTCGCCCGTGGCAGTCGTGTCGGATCCTGCAAGCTAACCTCTGAGCAAGTGTTGGCAATTCTTGCCCTGAAGGGCGTTGAACGCCAAAAGGACACTGCCAAGAAATTCGGGATCTCTCAAACACAAGTCTGCCGAATACAACGCGGGGAGCGTTGGCTTTACATCACCAATCCGTCTCAACCTTCTCTCCAGCGGCAAGCCTATCTCTGAGTGCATATTTTGAGATTGCAATAAAAGTACAACGGCAATTGATCTCGTCGGCAGCGTCCGTGCCGCGCACTTCCTCAAACGTGACCGCACTCGGATAGAGTTTGCCGTTTCGCGCCCCGTGCGTTGGCCGCTGCCGTCCATCAACGATCGAAGCGTACTCCCACGCCGGGAACGCTTCCTGCATCAGCGGATCGTCGAGCTCCTCTTGCGAGCCCTGGTTGTACGCGCGCATGGTTTCTGTCCGAAAAATACTTTCCGCTCGCTGCGGATTTCTGGTCGATAACCCCGCCTGCTCAAGAATGTCCTGAATGTCAGCAACCCGGCCCGTCGTGTCGCCGCTCGCCAGCGAACTCGCAATGACGTTCTTGATCGCGGCCAGCATGGTCAGGTCTGTTGCCCCGGCAATCGTGAACGCGCTGGCCGCCGTCCGTGACGCGAATCCTGCTGGGATGGCGAGCGTCGGCACGAGCCGCTGGAAATAGTTGATGGCGTTGTCGGGCTGGAGGGGTGGAGGCGGATCAGCAAACGCCACGAATAGATCGTTCTCCCCAAACTCGCGCACGCCTTGCTCGATCAGTTCGGCTTGCTCGGCACGTTCTCGGATTCTGGAGCGACCCAGCAAGTTCGCCGTCGCGGTAACGGCGGCCAGTGAATCGGCAAGGACCTGCAATTCGTCCTCGTCGAAGAACGATTGGGCGCGGCCTGGGTTCTTCTTGCCGAGCAGTCGCTTTGTGGCCCGGCGCGCGAGGTAGTGCAGGACCAGCATCCCCTTGTGTTTCGCGTCCCTAAGTAGCTCAGCAACTCGCTTGCCGTCCGGACCGGCGAGTGCTACTTGATCAGTTGGGAGCGGCTCGGTGAATCGCGTGAGTCGTTCACTATACGGTTTTTGTTGCGGGTCCAACAAGTTCCCCGCTTTGCGACCGGCCCCCGTGATGAGCCGCTTCACGCCGTAGCCGATCGGGAACGCGGCCAGCAGAGCAACCCCGCCGGGCACGATGGCCGGAAGCAATGTCGAGGCCGCGATGATGCCGGCCCCGAGCGCGATGGCCCCGAGATGCAAGCCGACAGCCCCGGCAACTCGCAACCCTGATTTGAGCAGGTTGCCAGCGTAAGAGCCAATCGCCTTGAAAACGGACGTGAACGCCTTGACGGGCAGAGATGCGAGCCAGCTTGCCAGTTGCTTCACCTTGCCGCCAGCGCTCGACGGGTTCGTATCGCTGGCGATGCTGCTCAGGCGCCCGGCCATTTCCTTTGACGTGGCAGGATCGACCCCTGCCGCGGAATCAGCCCACACCGCGCCAGCGCGTCGCGAATCAGCTTCGCGGTTTCCAGATGCTCTGGCAATCCCGGCGGCAAGACCCGGCAGACGCTGGCCGATGGCGTTGGCGACGTGCGGGACTTGCTTCGGATCGCGCGCCGCTTGTGCGAGGTCATTCAGTTCCTTCCTGGCGTCGGGCTTGTTGGTTCCTTGCGGGCCTTCGTAGGATCGCTCTCCGGATGGGCTGAGCCAATAACGCCCGCCGCGCTCGCCCTCGAATGGGCCTTGCCAGTTGGCATATGACTGGAAGCGTTCGGAGTGCTTGCGCGTTCCAGTGTAATGGAGAACCGGCGTTATTTCCCACTGACTCATTTCCGCGTCAGTCAATGGACGATGCGACACAATCGCTTTCATGCCGTCAATCGGTTCAGTCTGTCCAATTCCACCAATACCGATATGTCGGCCATTGGTTGCGTAGTAAGCGTATTTTGGCTTTTTGCCGCCCAGTTGGCTTTTCAACTTTGGCAAATGCGGCAACACTTTCGGATCGGCCCAATCTGCCGTGTCGTCGTCAAGGTCAAGCCCGTCAAGAACATCGTTCACAATCCCTAATCTCGCAGCCTCTTTTTGCATTCCGAATTGCGTGTAAAAGGTTTTGAGATGCCCAATGTTATCGCGTCGCGCCTCGTCGATTCCGGTATCGTTGACATTCGAGAAGTCCAACAAGTCCATTTTCTTGTTGGCATTCAGGCCAAATTGCAAAGGATCGTTGTATGACTTCCCGATTGCCGTCAGTTCGGAAACGGCCTGATTGATTCGCGCCTTGTTCTTGTCAACTATCGGCGCAATCGAATTGCGTTGCTTTTCTGGTATTGCATCGGTGCTGACGACATTCTTGTAAAACGGCGTTATAATCTTGTCGCCATCGACGCGCCCCGGCGCAATCCCATCGATTCCGGCCAGTTGCGAATACACTTCGCCTTCTGGCGATTTTTGGCCGTTAGAAAGAACGGCCGATTTATGGACTTCATCGCCAATGCGCCTGACTTCGCCAGTGCTTCCTTTCCCTATCACATCGTCTTTCGGTTCGGTCTCCCCCTCCCCCGGCTCATCATAGCTCGGCTTGCCAGTTGGCGAGAGCCAGTACGTTCCACCGCGCTCGCCGGTGAATGGTCCGGTCCAGCCCGTGGCGAATGCGTCGAAGAGTTGTGCGCCGTAGTGACTCATGTCGAATAGCTTCAGTAGCTCCTATACTTCGCGTGTCCGTTCGCGACAAGCCAATCACTTACATTGGTATGATCGGCCAGCACTTCCGCAAGAAACCGCCCAAACGAATCGGCCTTGTACGTTCGCACCGTCATCGCTTTGCCGAGCAGAACCGCTTCCAGCGCTGCCTTGGCTGCTTTGCCTTCCGGGGTCGGTAGCTCCGGCGCGTCGATTCGCAACAACCTATACGACTGCCCCACCCGCCACGAATAGAATCCAAGGTCGAGGTCGAGAACGAGCGTGTCGCCATCGATGACCCTAATCAGCTTAGCCGCGTATTCGTACATTGCGCCGCCTGCTCAATTGCCTGCCAACATCTCTTCCGCCGTCAGCAGCAAACCTTCCGGGTCGATTTTGGGCGGCTCTTCGCCCTGAGCGGCATAGAGTTCAGCGATAGTCTCTCGGATGATTTCGGCAAGATCGTCAGCGGTCAGTTCAGCAAACTCGGCATGGCCGGTAGCCAGCCGTTTGATGCCGCGCACGCCTTCAGCGATTGCGATGGGCAAGAGACTTGTGCCGGGAATCGGGACAGGGAGAAGGGCAATCATTCCGGCGAGGGCCAGCTTCGCGCCCGTTGGTCCGTAGCGATCGGCGAGCGCCGCGTACTTCCCGGCAACCCACTCCTTGACGCGCCCGAGAACACCATGCGGCACTTCGGCCTTGCGCGCCTGAAGCGTCTGCGCTTTCTGCCGGTGTTGGTCCGTACGTGAGTCGCCGGATTGGGCTTGCGGATCTTCAGGCGGATTGTACGTCTTGTCGCCCGATTCGGTTATCCAGTACGTTCCACCGCGAGCGCCTTGATATGGGCCTTTGGAATCAAACTCTGAGAACGGGGCCTCTTCATCATCTCTTGATGAACGCGAATGCTTGTCTTCGAGCAACTGGTCAAGCGCCTTTTGATGCGCTTCGAGTTTCGTCATCCGTGCGCGAGGACCGGCAATGAGCATGTCCCATAATTGCTGATCGGCATCGTCCGGATTGGAGAAGTGGCCTGGATATTCGTTGGCAATCCGCCGCGCTACAAGGTCAAAGCCTTTCACGCCCGGATGGTCCAAGCCCTGATCGGCCCGCATCGCCAAGCCTTTGAGCGATCCGCCTTCTACTTCAGCTTGCCGTCTCGCCGATTCGAGAATCCGATTGTGCTCCCCGACAAACTCGGCATCGTGCTTCGCAAAATCACTGGCGAGGTCGTCAACGTGCTTCGGATCAATCCCGTTGTTACGGGCCTCTTTCGCGATCTTGGAAACGGCATATTCGTCGCTTTGCTTGTTCTCTTTCTGACGTGATTCCTTGGGCGCGTCCGTGTCCAGACTGCTTATCTTTTTCCCGGTGAGACTTGGATGGCCTTTCGTGATTCGTCCGTTCTGAACGAAGACCTTGCTGCCGCCAACGCTCTCGCCGTCTTCGTCGGTTCCAGAGCCGATGGTTATCCATCGACCGGCGTCAAACTTCGAGACACCACTCGCGAAAGGTTTCGACGTCGACGACCGCCGGCGTCTTGTGTCGTTCGCTGAACATGCCGCCGCCGAAAGGCGATGGCGCGGCAGCTTGCGGCGGCTTCAGTTCGTCGGCCTCGTCGGTTGGAGCGCCCCAGCTTGTTCGACGTTGCACATCCGACTTGGACAACGGCAAGCCCACGGCCTGGGCAGCCTGAGCGTTCGACAGGATTTCGGCAACGGTCTTCTCGGCAACCCCGCCAAGGACCAGCGAGAACGAGCCGACGCCCGTGTAGTTGAGTGCGACGAGTTCGGGGAATATTTGCTTCGTGACGATCTGCTGAAACTGCGCCGCCAACATCCACTGAAACAGCGAAGTAACGTCCTTGCTCGATACGTCCGCGTTGCCGCGTCCGTCGCTTACCTGCCCTTCGAGGACCTGGAGATAGGCTCCGATGATCGCAATGAGCATGTCACGTTTGCAGTCGTCGCAGAACGATTTGTAGTCGCTCTCGCCCGCCCCGGCCATCGACACCGCCGCGACTTGTGCGCCGTCTGGAACGCTGATCCACGTTGCCGCTTTTGCCGCGGCGAGCGCCGCCTCAAGCGATGACTTTTGGTCTTGATCGGCCGCGTTGTACGTTCCGACAAGAAAAGGCGTTGTGTACTTCTCGTTGTGGATCGCGCGCAGCTTCGTCACCGTGTCGAGCAGCCAGTAGGACCCGTACGCGCACCGAAGCGAACTCATGCCTTTCGGCTCGTCATAGATCGGCAGGTTGCGCCCGTAGACAAACTCGTTGATCGGGTAGTAGTGATTCGAGTTGTTGGCGCCCTTGCCGCGCACGCCGAGCACGTTATTGAATTCATCGACCTGTAAATCGAACAGGTCTGTGTCCTTTGACTTGACCGCTTTCAGGACCGCCTTGCCGCGCCACTTCTCGGCAGTCCGTTCGATCTCCAGGACCTTCTCGGCAATCGAGTAGCCGTCAATCGAGCGCGGGAGTAGACACGATACCGCCAAGCCAGGCATTCCATCGGGCAACCGCTCGATACAGTGCCGCAAGAATTGAGCGCACTCGTTGTCACGCGGGGAGTTCGGCCGCTCCGGGATGACCTGCCAATCGAGGCTCGCCACGGAATACATGAGCATCCGCAGCGGGCTGAAAATGTACGGGCTCTTAACCATCGCCTTGTAGGCAAGTCGCATCGTTTCCGATTCGCCGGTGTGGTCCCCGCCGTAGGGGAGGAACCAGAACCTGCCGGCAATCTGACTGCCGCCGTAGCCGGCCCGCGTCTGTAGCTTTTCTTCCGAGCGTCTGGTTTGGGTGAGTTGTGGCTCAGCGAAGCGCGTTATCGATTGGCCGGGAATCAGTTCGCCGCGGCGTCCGTTGGGGTGGAGTCGCTGGAACATTTCGGTAAAGGCGGGCATCTGAGATTGCATCGGGTCGCACCAGACGGCCGCGCTGTTGCCGTGGTTGCCGACTTAGGTCGGCCGCGAATGCGATGCTATTTCACTTCCTCGATTTCCGGCTTGAAACCAGCAGGGACCGGAATGCGCTGGCCGTCAGCGTCTCGCAGGTGTTTGGACTTGTAGGCATCCCATGCCGCCTCTCGGAACCCACCAAGCCCCGGCTCGGACACGGCAATCGTGTCATCGGGGTAGCCGAAGAGCTTGATCGTGAAAGTCCGCGTCGTTGTCGGTTTCAAATCGTCCATCACCCAAACACCCCTTCTGGTAGGTCGTCAAGGATATTGCGGCGTCCGGCCGGCAAGCCAATCGACTCGCCGAAATTCAGTTTCATGAAGCCGCGATTCAACCAACCGACAATATACCGCGCCGAGTCGAGCAGGTGAAAATCGGCTTTGTTCTCGATCCCCTCTTGCGGGTTGCCGGCGTCATCGACGGGGCGAGAGTAGCTTCCAATTTCATCCAGCAGCCCCGAACAATGATCCATCACGAACAGCTTATTCGATTTGATCGCCCCATACAAGCGGTCAATGCCGACTTCGACGCTCGCCTGGTCCGGCTCGCGGACCGGCAATCCGCCGGCCTTGAACTCGTCGCGCCATTGGCCTTCACTCTTCGAGCCGCCCACGCAATAGATCGGCGTGCCTGGAACCATCGCCCGAAACTTGGCGGCGTGCTCCGCTGCTGTACGTCCGCCCGCATGATATTCGTCGTAAACATACCACTGCTTTTTCTTCGGGTCCTCGGCAAGGAAGACGGCCGCCGTGTTCACTCCGCCGAAGTCGATGCCAAGGTATCGCTTCCATGTCGGATCGACCGCGAACTTCGGAACCTTGTGAATCGCGAAGTCGAAGCAATCGTAGATCATGCCAGCGGGTCTCTCGAACAGGCCCCGGTAAAACATGTTGAATTTCCACGCGGGAAGCAGCCGCCGGGCGCGCTCGAACTCGTCGCGCGGGAATGACGGATTCATGATCGACTCAAACTGAATCACGTCATAGTCTTTGTCGCCAGCCTTCCAGCGGTCGTAGACCTCTTGCTTCAGCCATCCGAGGTTGTAGGGCGTTGTGCCCATCAGCGCGCGACCAGTGTGAATTGCAAGCCGGCGCTGAATTGCGTCCCATGAGCCGCGCCGAAATTTGGCCATTCCGCACTCGTCAAGTATCGCGGCCTTGACCGTCGCTGATTCGAGCGAATCCGGATCAGAGGCGTGGCCAAAGAATACATTCGTTGGCTCGTCCTGTCGTGCGCCCCATAGGCGAACTTCGCCATCGGCGGACATCGTGAATCTGTTGACAGTTCCGCCAACCAATGAGCCGAGTCGCAACGTCGTCACGAACAGCCGCTTGAAGGCCGGGAGGAGCTTGCGGGTCATCAGCGGAAAAGTGGGAGCGACGCCGATGTAGTCGCCAGCCCCGCGTTTCTTGATTTCGCGCCAGAGCCAAGGCGACAGGTATTCGGTTTTGCCAGACTGCGAGCCGGCTATTATCGAAGGGAATCTTCGTTCGCTTTTCCAGGCCCGCGCTTGCCCGGCGTGAAAAGAGAAGTGCAATTTATCCTTGACGATCCGGAATAGCGGCGTGACCATTGGTTGACGGCTCTGGGAAGGGCGAATCTGTAAGCGGCGTAAGCGGCGGCATCTCGACTATGACCTCGACAATACCGAGTTGGATCGGCCCGCCTGATGGGCCTGAGTGCTCGACGTTGCGCTTATCTTTCCATTGGTCGGAAGCTCTATTGTAGAGCCAAACTTGGATAGCTGTCACGTTCCCATCGAGAGCCGCTTGAAAGAGAGCGTTGGCTACTTTCCCGTTGGCGAGGGCCTCGGCAAAGCCCTCTTCTTCCTTCCAGCCCGGCGTCGCCATGCGATACTGCCGAACAAGTTCATGACTCACGCCGGCCGCGTAAGCCGAGTTGTATCGAGTGTTGCCGTCGGCGAGCAAATCGAGGTATCGCTTTCTTTTGATGGAATCAAATTTGGCAAGCGGTGCCCTAGGCTTGCGGGCCTTCGTCGTTTTTCTTGTTCCGCCGTGTGCCATGATTTCATTCTATCGGTAAAGGGCCATTTCGGTCTCGTATTGTGCTGCGCGTTCGGCTGCGCTCGGGTAAAGGGCCAGCGCGCAAAGAGGCGGCCGAATTCAAGGCCGCCGCACAATGCGCTATCGAGGTCGGCTATCGATGTTTCTACGAAGCTGATTTGGCCCCGCTCCAGCATGGTGAGGTATTGGTCGGCGGCATCGGCAATCGTCGTTTGCGTGGGCTCTGGAGCGGGCTTGGGCGCGGAGTATTTCGGGACATGGACGCGATCCCAGCTGGCTGGCGCGGCATTCCGCAGGTAGCCGCATCGCCATAGCGCCCTTGAAGTTCTGAAACTACGGCTTCAGGTAAAGGCACTCCGGTGACCAAATGGTGACGAATGGTTGCCTGGACAAATCGTGTGAGATCAGAAGCGTTGATGCCGTCAGTCACCACGGCGCATGCTTCAAGCAATCGTGGCGTTATAGCTTCCGCAAAGCGACCGCTCGCGGCCTTCATGATCTTCAGTCGGTCGTCAAGGCCGGGCAACGGCAACTCGATGGCGACATGAAAGCGCCGGTGAATTGCAGGATCAAGCAAATCCGGATGGTCAGTCCTCCGTTTGGGGTTGTGGGCAGTCATGGAACACATCGGGATCAAGCTCGGCGCCGCATCCGTCGCACAAGATCGGCTCTGGCCGTGTCGATTTGCAAACCGAGCACCGCTTGCGCGACGGCGGATTGAACTTGATCTTCGACAAGTTGCCTTTCTTGTCGCGCTTCACGCACGCACAGGGCCAGTAGCCTTTGGGAAGATTCATCGTTCAGCCTCTCGGCAGTGTTTGCAAAGCGGGCGAGCCCCTAAGTATTTCGACTACTTCCTGCCACTGGCAAGGGCGCCATATCCGCCAATCTAGCCCGCAGCGCAGCATCGCCTGCCCCCAAGCCTGTTGCTCTTCAGTCAATGCCCCGGCGTTCGTCTTCAGTTCGGCGAACAGGGCTAGGCCGCGGCCTGGATGCAGGCAGCAAAGGTCTGGCCAGCCTGGTTCGCTGCGTTTGCTGATGGTGTGATGGTTTACCAGCCACCCGTTTCGCTTCGCCTCGGCGATGACCGCGGCCATGAACTCCTTCTCTGAGATTTCCACTGGCAGCGACGGTGCGGTTGGAGCGATCAGCCCGCGTGCCTGCCAGTCGGCGACGGTCTCTTTCGATGCGCGGAAGCCCATCATGTCTCCTTGATTATTCTTCGTGCGATCCATTCGGCGCACGGCACAGCCACTCCGTTGCCGATCATCCGATAGCGCGGCGAGTCTTTGATCTCTTTGCCGTCCGCATCCCATCGCGTGAAATCGTCGGGGAGGCCCATCAAGCGCTCGCACTCAACTAAAGCGGGGTAAGACGCCTAACGCCTATCCCCCCGCTACCTCCTTTAGCCTCTTGGCCTGCATGTAATGCTTCCCGCAAAGGGAATTGGAGTGTGACGCTGCCAACGATAAGCCCGCCGTCGCAATCAAAGTCAGTCCCAAGTCCACCGCCTGCCGTTTTCCGCGCTGGGAGTGTCGGAGCTATCACGATGTTGCTGTCGTCTTCTCCGCCTCTTCCGGGAGGCGAGACGCCACGGCTTGAAGAGCGGCTTCTAAGTGTGGCGGCAATGCCTTCCCGCGCTTTGCGGCTCGCCGGATGATGCCCGCACATGCACGAGGCGAGAGAAAGTATTTCGGCGCAACGCTCGGCTCCAGAATGTCCGCGAGCGTTGACATTATCCTTGGCTTTTCCGAGAAAAACCCGCCACTGACTACGGCTGTCGTCGCTTTCAAACAGGTCATCGACGCGTCGTCTTGCATAAGACATAAACTCCACTAGCGCGGCTGAACATAACGAGTCCACTTCCGACCAAAGCGGGCAAGAGGTCATCCAGGCTTCGGTGGCAACGCATATGCGCAGAACGATCTCTGCACAAGAAAAGATTCTCAAGTCTGTTGTCTGTCGAGATTCCGTTGACGTGGTGGACCTTTTCGTTCTTGGTGAGCCGCCTCCCAAGATGTTGTTCCATGATGAGCACATGCTCGAATTCGCCGCGCCGGATTCCGTCAGGGCTCGTCCATCGTCTGAACCAATATCCTTTGTAGATTCCGCCCCCACGACCGCGTTTGAATACTCTCTTGCTGCGTTTTTGAAGCCGCATTCCAAGATGCCGCAATCGTGCTGAGACTTCTGAAGGCATTCGACCAACACGCTTGGCAATCGTTGCCAGAGTTTCTGTTTGGGCAAGGCATTGAAGAATCGCATCATCTTCTCCAGTCCATCGCTTAAGCCGCTTGCATCCGAGCCGTTCCGCCATTCTGCTGACGGATCGGTAAGACCTTTGAAGACGGCGAGCGATGTTCTGATAATTGCTATGCACATGCTCCGAGAGCAGAATTCGCTTTTCTTCTTCAGTCCACTTTCGAGTCGTTCGCATACAAAAAACACCCTTCGTCGGCGTTGGGGCACTCCGAAGAACTGCGCATCGCAAATATCGACATCCACAATGTATCCGGCGGCGTTCAAATCGTCCATCACGCGGCGGAAATCATTTCCGCCGTTTACCGACAGCAATCCTGGAACGTTCTCGCCGACAAAGAAACGCGGTTTTAGTTCTTCCAATATGCGCACGACTTCGCGCCAAAGGCCACTTCGTGCATCATTCATTCCGGCGCGCGCGCCGGCTACTGAATTGCCTTGGCACGGCCACCCTCCAGCGATGACATCGACCTTGCCCAATTGCTTCTTGCCAATTTCCCGAACGTCCTCGAACTTAGGCACGTCTGGCCAATGCCGGGCCAGCACTGACCTTGCTTGCTGGTCTATCTCAACTTGCCAAGCGACCTCGAAACCGGCGTGCTGGAAGCCAAGATCGATCATGCCGACGCCGGAAAACAAACTTCCGACCCTCATGCGATTCCTTTTTGCTCTGCGATCCATTCGGTGATTGACACGCCGCAATTGGCGTCTCCCTCCGAATAGTCCTCCGGGTCCGCGATCTGACTTTTGGGAATCCAGTGCTCGGTGTCGTCGTCGAGCCGGAGCAAGAAGGCCGCGGCGGTTTCCTTGGCGATCAGTTCGACGTCGAGGTGAATCCAGCGTGATGCGCTCATTGTTTCGCCCCCTTGAACGGAACGCGGATTAGCTCGTTGTTTGACTTGCGCAGGATGTTCTTCGAGCCTCCAGCGGGGAGGCACTTGCCAGTTTGCTCCAAGGCCGCCCATGTTGTCTTGCCGGCTACGACCAGCTTGAGAAGCTGCGCATAGCAAGGCTTACAGAGGCCGCGAACGACCAGCATCGAGGGGTGGCCGCAGATTGTTTTCTTCATGTTTCTCGTCTCCACCGGCCGTGCGGGCGCGTGTCGCGCGGATGCGTGCCCGCTTTCAGGATCATGCACTCGCCGGCTGGCTGCTCCACGAGAGCATCGATCAGCAATTCTTCGCTGGCGTCCGTGCAGACTTCACGCCAACGGCCGTGGCGAAGACGGTGGCAGAGGACGTAACGCGGCATAGTTTGGTAGTCGGTAATGCTTCAATCCTTTGGCTTCCGGATTCACATTCAAAATTACAACATTATGGCAAACACGCGAACAAATTAAAAAAAGCTAAGCGCAGTGGGTCTATATATATACTCTCTCT
>ERZ1292642.311-Hain-H14-01um-R1-311-length-31751-cov-6_pt1 | contig 31751 bp, 58 predicted proteins | sample MGYA00564403_ERZ1292642 | MGnify/ENA primary metagenome ERZ1292642 (study PRJEB36523, sample SAMEA6512643) | groundwater metagenome | collected 2019-01-09 | study: AquaDiva: Metagenomics assemblies of 32 groundwater samples
AACTTCGGGCCCGTTAGAATGCCCCATATCGCCCCCAGACAGCAGCAAACCTATGAACGCCGTCCTCACTCCCGCCGCTCCCCCCGCCGTATTGTCCACCATGCGGCTCTGGGCCAAGAACCGGGGACTGACGGATCTGGTGAGCCTGCTGGATAGCCAGGACGCCATCCGCCGCCGCAATCCTGCCCTTGCCGGACTGCTCTGGCAATCCTGTCTCCAGCTGGCCAACCTCGAAGCGAACCGATCCCACGTCTTGCCACAACCACCTGTCAAGGCGTAGGATAGGGCACGCCGCTCAACTAGACAGGCACGCCAATTCTTCGGAGTTAGCAGATTCGATGTTGTTTCAACTTCCAGAAATGGAAGTTGAACTAACGCATGTGAGCGTTGAAGACCCTTCTTGATTGCTAAATCCACCCCTATCCCGTAGACTACAGGCATTCACGCCTCCCGCGAAGGCATGGGCGATCTTGCTGTGTCATTTTTGGAATAGGATCATCATGAGCATCCAGGTCAACAGCGACGCAGTGTACTCCGGCACGGTCTCCGACCTCCAGAGTCAGGTGCCGGGGTTCACGTTCAAGGGGACGGGATTCTACCGCAACCCCAGCACGTTCTACATCGTCATCGCGGACGGCGACAACCCCACCGATTGGCAGGTGACGTGGCCGCCGGCCCAGACGTTCAAACTGTACGCCTACAACGTCACGTTCGGGCAGACGCTTTTCGGCACGCATCAGGGGATGCCGCCGACCCGGTGAGCGAGAGACAACTAATGCTTTACCACTGGCTTGAGCGGCTGCTGGTGTGGCTGTGCAACCCGGACGGATCATGACAAAGGAGAATCGACGTGATAACCAACCCCGACGCAATTCGCATTAGCGACGCATACTTGCGACCCATCGCTAACCTCATGTCGCAGCTTTACGACCAGAGCGTCATGCTGCTGAACGCCTACAACGCCCTCGGCGGCTCCGGCATCTCCAATGCTGTGGCTGCCCCGACCGTCGCCGCCTCAACCGGCGGCTCGTTTGCGGCGGGAACCTACTCGTGGAAGTACACCTTCCTCAACGCTCTAGGCGAGACGCTGGCGTCGGCGAACGTGACTCTGGCGGTGACGCTGAACCAGAAGGTCACGGTCACGTTGCCGGCCCTGGAGGCTGGGGCAACGAGCATCAACGTCTACCGGGGGCCGGTCGGAACGGAAGGACTGGTCGGCAACACGGCGACGACTTCCTTCGTGGACACCGGAGCAGCGGCAGGCGCACAGGCTCCGAGCAGCAACACCACTGGTATGTTCCCCAACGACCCGGAGATTATGAACGACGGGGCCGTGACGGGGCCGGACGGCAGGCCGGTAGTGACCGGGATCAAGGCCGTGGCCATCGTGAGCCGCTGCACGGACATCAAGAACCTGATGGAAGGCAGCGTGGCCATCGCCACGAACGACGGCAGCAAGTCGATACTCAACACGGTTTTGGCGTACTGCACCAACCCATGAAGCCAAACCTCTTCCAATCCGAGCAATTCCGCATCTGCCCAGAGACGGTGCGTGCGGCGTCGTCGCGTCTGCTGCGGGAAGACTACGCTCCTCGCGGCCCCAAGCTCGGCTTGACGGCGGGGATGCTCCGCCGGGAGTCGCTTCGCCGCTTCCATGACGTATGGGCGTTCAACTACTCCAAGCATGACGATCCCCGCGAGTGCAAGGCGGCGATCAAGAACTTCTGGGACGATTGGAAGAGCGAAGAAGTCCCCGAAGAAGAGGTCATCGACGCCATCCGGCGGGTTCCGGTCCACTACGCCTACACCTCTTTCTACATCCAGAGCGGCGGGGCCAACGCCAACAGCGGCTCTACCAATAGCAACTCGCCGGTGTGGAGCAATACGGTCTCATGGACGGGTGGAGTAGGCGGCGGCGGCAACGACACCTTCGTCGTGACGGACGCGGCTGCCAGCGTTATCGCCGTGGGCGACTGGATCAACATTGGCGGCTCGTGGGTCAGTCAAGTTACAGGGGTTAGCAACGTCGGCAGCGTCTACACCATCGTCATGTCCACCACGGCGGCCTACGGAACCGAGCCAGCGACGAACGCCAGCATCGCGGCGAAGGACGGCGGGGCGTGGGCGGACTTCACGACTCCCGCTGCGTTTGGAGCGACCGCAGTTCCTGGTAGCACACAGATCAACGTCAAGGCTGCGACGTACACGCTGGCAGGCGCATTGACGCTTCAAATTATCGGAACAGGACCAAAGCCGATATGGTTTCGTGGATATAACACGACTATTGGAGACCTCGAACCTGGAAATGTCAACTTCGTCGCTGGGAACAACAGCTCCGGTGGTCTTTCTTACCCGACCATCAGCAGTGGATCGAATGCTGTAACCATCAATAATGATGGAAACTGGCTAGTGACTGCGATCTCATTCAGCGGCAGTCGCAATGGCTTGATGATTCAGTTTGGAGCATCATCAGGACACGGATCGTACTACCGCTGTCGCTTCGCAAACTCTAACAGCGGAGCGAGCAACGGCATCGCCTCAACCACAAACACAAGTCCAAAACCAAGATTCACCTCCTGTTACTTCAGTTCTCCAGGCACGGCGTCGTACATGTTCAACGACACCAACGGACCTGCAACGAAGTTCTACGACTGTTATTTCAAGGGAGATCACTCCGGATCGGCTCAGACTGCCGTCACAACAAGCAGTACAGGCGGGGCGAGTTTCAGTTACTGCACCTTTGACACCATTGGGGGAATTGGGATAGCGTTGGCGTGGACGAACCCATCAACAATCGACCACTGCACATTCAATAATTGTGGCAGCGACTCGATAAAAATCAGTGTGTTTCCAACCGATGGGGGGTACGTCACCAACTGCGCCTTTTTCTTGTCTGGCGGATATGACATCAACAACGCCAGCGGCGCGGCTAGTACGCTAATGTTCTTGGCGAACAACCTCAGCTACAGCCCTACGTCTGGCCACCTGACCGGCTTCGGCGATTGGGCTGAACTCAATCCGCTGGTGGATATGACCGACCCCCGCGTATCCTCCACCGACCTGCACCTGATCCCGAGCAGCGCCGGGGCGAACGCAGGCTTGCCGGGCCAGTGGGAGAATCTGACGGCGGGGCTGAACTCGCAGCCGGACGTAGGGGCGTGGCAACGTAATGCCAGCTTGCCAATCGGCAAGATTGCTGGCGCCAGATCCATCGGAACCTATTGAGGTCTTTCATGCGACATGCAATGCTAGGTTTTCGTCATCAGGGCAATCCTTACTTGGAACGAGTCGAGCGACGCCACGAAGCCAGACAACGATTGCTGCCTGGCCTGGGATTCCCCGTCAGCGCCAAGCCGGCCGATTTTCTAATCGAGGATGCCCGGGCGGCGTTCGATTTGGCTAAATCCTTTCATCGGAACGAGCGACGGAGCCGCCGCCGTCCGGCCTTAGAGTACGCGGGGCCTGCTGATCGATGGTTGATGCGGCATATCCTCCAGCATCCTCTGAGCGGCGGCGCTCCTACCTTCTCTTACATCGTCTACAATGCCGCGATGGCGACGACGGCCGCCCCTGTCAAGCAACCGACCGGGACTGCGATCCGCACGATGATGCAGCTGAAATGCGCAACAGGCTATTTCGGGAAGGTCATCGAATGGGGTTGTTCGTTCGACGCATCGACGGCAAACACGCCTGGCCAGGTGGAACTTGTTGAGACGGGAACGGTTGGGGCAACCGCCCTCTCCACGGCTTACGCGACGACGGACATACAGCCATTTGAAGACCCCAACTCGCCGGCCAACACTTCGGGTACGTCGGGAGTGCCGTTCAATCTGGGAACGTCGGCATCGGGTTTCGCCACAGGGGCCGTCACGGAGGGCAGCACGACAGCGAGCCGGATGCTGGACTATCAGCAACTCCCGCCGACAGGTCCATACGTCAAGCAACTTCCGCTGGGTCGGGAACCGGGATACGGCTACTATGCGGCCGGGGCGGCGGCGGCGATTAACTACTTGCGATGCCGCATGACGTTCACGGTCACTGCGAACGCTGCAATCTACGTCATCACGGAATTCTGAGAGGACTTAACGTGCAAAAAGATGAACAGGGCTGGGGTGTGCAAACGAATCGAGGCTGCATCGGAGCACCTGCGGCCAAGTTTTGGCACTGCCCAGAGTGCAACGGGAATACGCCTGTAGCCGATTGGACTGAAGGCGAAAATGATTCTCGCATTTGCCCCAACTGCAAGCACGCCTTTGCCGACGGGCGACGGATCAGCGAGGCCGATGCTGCAACTCCGTCCGTGGAACTGACCATACTGTTGCGGAAACTGTCCGGCAAATAATAACGGAGCGGCAATGTGTCAATCCTGGGGCGCCGGCAACCGTTCAAGCCGCACTTGCCGGCGCTGTTGCAATCAGCCGCGCCGGTCGCAAGCGCCTTGCTGCTCAAGCGGCGCAGGGGGAAAGTTGGCATGATTCTTTATGCTCCAGGCGTCACGAGTAAATCCTTGACGATACAGATTGTGGACGACTCAGGATTAGCCGTCACGGGTCTGGTCGCCGCGACGTTCCCTAGCCTGTCCTATCAGGTCGCTGGCCCGAATGCGGCGGTGGCGTTCCCTGCGCTTTCTGATCTTGCGGCTATCACGACGGCTTATTCCAGTGGCGGCGTCAAGGAGTTGAGCGGCGGATACTATCGTTTGGACGTTCCCGATGCGGCATGGGCATCGGCCGGCAAAGTGCGCATCATCGGCGAGGCCAGTGGCAAGCATGTTCTGGTGGAAACCATCGATGTGAGTTACCCGCAGAGCGACTTCCGGCAGGTCATCGGAACGACGCTGACGGAGAGCGCCGGGGGCCGAGTAAAGACCGCGTTCACGACGCTGTTTGACGTGGCAAGCCCTGTATTCACTACGGCGAGTGTGAACCAAACCGGAGACTCTTATGCCCGTTTAGGCGCACCAGCCGGCGCCAGCATCGCGGCCGACCTTGCAGAGATCGAAGCGGAGACGGACGGTATCGCGGCTATTCCAACCAATCCGTACACCGGGACGCCGCCGACGGTTGCTCAGATTGCCACGGCCGTTTTTCAGGACACGACGGCCGGCGATTTCACCGTGGCCGGGAGCATCGGCAAGAGTCTCGCGCCATCGACGCTTGGTACGGTTCCAGGTGCGGCGGGCGGCCTGCTCATTGCGGGGACGAACGCGCTCACGTCCTTCGCCAGCGGCTCGCATTTCATCGGCACGGTGGACATGCTAACGACGTACACCGGCAACACAGTGCAAACTGGGGACAGTTATGCCCGGCTTGGCGCGCCGGCGGGGGCGTCCATCGCGGCGGACCTTGCGGAAATTGAGGCTGAAACGGATGGCATTGCAGCTATTCCCACGAACCCATACACTGGGACGCCGCCCACCACGGCGCAAATCGCTACGGCGGTATGGCAGGACAGCACAGCCGGCGACTTCACCACGGCATCTTCTATCGGCTTCTCCCTCTACACCGGCAACCATGCTCCTGGTGCAGCGAGCGGCCTGGCTATTGTCGGATCGGCTATGAGTTTAGTCGCTAATCAGCATGTCATTGTGGACAGCGGCACGGTGACTACGTTGACGAACCTGCCAAGTATCCCGGCAAACTGGCTTACAGCCGCCGGCATCAATGCGGGAGCCTTGAACGGCAAGGGAGATTGGACTGTTGGCAACGTGACCATTGGCGGATATGCGGCGGGACAAGACCCGTATACGCTGGTCATGAAGGTCGCCATGACGGAAAGCTACGCAGCCCTCCATGCGGCGCCGACGCTGGAACAACATGCGTTTATGACGCTGCAAGGATTGGTGGAGTTTGGCATCAGTGGAACGACGTTGACTGTGCGCAAACTGGACGGCTCGACTGCTGCGGAAACCTTCACGCTCGACTCAAGCACGAATCCCACCACTCGCACGCGAGCGACTTGACAAGGAGAGAAAATGTCCATCTCTCCCCTTATTGGAAAGGGTATCGGCTTCGGCGGCGTTCGTTACTTGCCGACGTTGGGCCTGGGAGTCGCCGCGCCGGTCGCGTCTATTTCCGTCGCCCCCTCCAGCATCCAGACGAATCAAACCGGCGTCCTCTTCACCGTAACCGGCGTCGGCACGACTTGGCTCTCTGTGGGGCCGGTGTTTTCCTTCAGCGGCGTGGCGGGGTTGTCGATCACATCTACGGTGGTCATCGACGATACGCACGCGACGATTACGGTCAACAGCGGGTCGGCGTCGGGTATAGCGACGCTGACGGACGCCACCAGCGGGGCGCAGACGCTTCTCTTCGTCGTTTCTGTGGCCCAAGGAGGCACTGGAGGCGGGGCGACGCCGGCAGGCAGCGAATACGCCTACCCGTTGCGCCAGACGCATCTCACGCCGTCTACGAGGCCGCGAACACGTAAGAGCGATGTTGCGGTGGAATTCGACTTATCGGCGAAAGGGGACAGTGAGGTATACTTTCCTTTGCTGGAGGCGTCGGCGGCGGCTGAGGCGACCTGGACGGTTTACGGAAAGACAAAATCGCGTAGACATGACCGGACGGACTGGATTCGTCGTCTTGACGACGCTTACCTGCTTGGCGAAGAGATGCCTGTCTGAAAGAAGGGACGGTGCGACGTGGGCAAGGTGAAGAATTGGGACGCAGTAGAACTTGGCAAATTGCGCCAACAAGAGAAGGCCCCGCACAAGAAGCCGCACAAGGCGAACAAGTTACCGGCCGCAGTCGGCCTTGGCACGCTTGGCGGGAAAGTGGGGGGCAAGGCGCGAGCAAAGGTGTTGTCGGCCAAAAGACGCAAGCAGATAGCGAAGCAAGGAGGTCTTGCCCGTCATAAGAAGAAATGAACTTCCATTTGTGGAAGTTGGCCTACTTCCCATGCCCCGCGCAGTAAATGGAGTAGAGCCTCTGCCCTTCCGGCGTGGCGTGGTCGAAGATTAGCCCGGTGCGGACTCCTCTCAACTTCACTCCATGCGCCTGCCGCGTCTTGGCGTTTTCCAGCACGCCTTTCTTTTTCAGCACTTTCAACAGGTCCAGAACTGGACTGCTGCTTGCGGCCCCCAGGTGGGCCATCATCTCCCGAACGGTAGGGGCGCGGGACTCCTGCTCGTGCGTGGTGAGGATGAAGAAGACCAGCCCACGCTGGCGGCGCGTCAATCCGTCCTTGCCGATCTCGCCTTCCTCGTTGGGTGTAAACGTCGGCGTGGTCATAAGTCTTTGCCTCGGAGAATGGATTGTTCTTCACCCGGAAGCAGTTCAGTTAACGCTTCCGGCAGAGTCATGCGTTTGCCGTCCACGTCCCATTCGTCGCATCCAACCCGTCGATCTCGGATCTGCTTGCGGATCACCAGACGGCCGTTGACCTCCATGATAGCGTCTCGCTTCATGCTTTTGAGGGATTGGGTGGCGATCCGGGCGTCAAGGGTGTTGAGAATGATGATGTCGCGGAAGCAGATGACCTGCGTCTTCGCCTCCGCCGCTTTGCGCGTTGCCATGTCACTCTTCGAGGACGCACCACACGTCCTCTTCCTTCATGACCACCAGAAGGTCGTCCTTGGGATTGACTTCCACCCCGGCGAAGTTGCCGAACGCGATATGATCCCCCACGCACACGTCAACAGGGATGAGTTTCCCATCGACGATCCTCCCCGGTCCCACGGCGAGAACGCGGCCTTGTCGGGGGCGCAGTTGGGCCACGTCGGGGAGCGCCAGGCCGCCGGGGGTTTTGGTCTTGTAGGGATCTTTCTGAACGACCAGTTGGTCGCGCAACGGACGAATGGTTTGGCCGTCGAGCAGGGCAGGCATAAGGCGTCAACTCCAGTGGGTGGGAAAGTTAGACCACTGGAATCTTACCGTCTTCTCCAAGTCCGTCCAGCAAAATTCCGGGCGAGACGTTGAAAAAGAACGCGAGGCGGATGAGGAGGTTCAGTCGCGGAAGGACTTTGTTGGACTCCCAAAACAGCATGTTGGACGGCTGGACCTTCATCAAGACAGCGAGTTTCCGATAGGACAGGCCCATGTTGTTGCGCAACATTCTGATCCGGCTCCCAAGAGAGAAGGAGTCCCAACAGGCTGGCAGCTGGGTGGGGCGCATCGGCAGTCCTTGGCGCGTGTCTCCAACCTCTCCGGTCACGATGTCGAGGCCGTTGCCGTGGGCATGAACGCCCTTCTCGCTGTGCTGGACCAGCAGGCCAATGCAAGGATCGTCCAGCACGTCATCTTCGCGGTAGAGGACTTCGCCGCGGCCGGCGCGTTCGCGCTTGGCAAGAATGTCTTCTTCGGATCGAGCCAGTACGTCGATGGGATGCTTTGGAACGCGCCCTGGGCCGGAGTAGCCGCTTTTGCACTCGGCGCGGCCTCCCAGCGGCTCGGCGGGGTGTGGACGACGGGATGCGTGCGATTGGCCGCGTGGCATTGCGAATGCTCCCTTGAAGGCGATAGGGGCAATCCTAAAGGGAACGGGTGTTTAAGCAAGCTTTGGGGTTGCTTCGTGTGACAGGGAAGGCTAACCTATCCTCTGTAATCAACAAGACCCCCGGACGAATCCAGAGGTCTTGTCTTAGTCGGCGCGTTCTTGATGGGATGACGCCAACGGGTCACAGGTAGACATATTCTACGAACCCCGTCAGCATCCCGTCAAGACCTCAAACCGACCATTTTAGAGTGCCGCGTCGAATCTCGTGCCCAGCGAGCCGGTTGTGTTTCGACAGATTCTTACTCCGGGCTGAACGATGAGGGACGCAAAGACGCACGGGCTGGACAGCACCCGCCGCTCATCGGCGAAAAGAAACTGCGCCGCCGTATGCTCCACGGCGGGACCGGCATGGGTTAAAAACTCCCCGTGCGACTGGAGAGCAAGACTGCTGGATGGTAGCCGATCTCTGGAATGCCGTCCCGAAGCAGCGGCTCGTGGACAAAGGCCGAAACCGCGTTCCCTCTTTGAGGGTTTACCACGCAACGGGCTGGGTGGTCAAACAACACGGCGCTACTCGCGACGATCATGGAGTCCCTTGCGGACAAATGCTCCTGTGAGGCCGTTATCCCAGCAAGGCAACTACGCCGTGGTCCTAATCAGAGGGTAGCTCCGGCTACCCGACAGATAAAAACAGCGGGTCAGTAAGCTCAACATCCCCGGTCTGCAAGACGGCAATTCCGCAGCGGCGTCCGCTCAGGCTTGCGTGGTTCCTTTCCCATTGCACAAGGCAATGCTGCTTAAGGGAAGTTGCCCAAGGTATGCGCCGATCTAACCATAAGGGAATCTAAAATAAGTGCAAATGCCTGAAAAGGCAGCCTGCTTAACCGCTCAGAACAGCAACTCTTCGTGCGCCATGCCAAGGGCGCGGGCGAGTTTCTTGGTGTAGTCGCGTCCTTTGGGTCCGCGCTTCCCGCCCCGGCCGTCCAGCGCCATCACCCCCGTCTCCATGCGGTGATAGAGGTAGCCGCTGCATCCGATCATCTCCCCAACTTCCTCCTGGGTGAGGTCGAGGGCGATGCGTCGCTCTCGCATCCGCTGGAGCTTGGCGGGCACAGGATTCCGTTTCCGGGGAAGGGTGCGGTGATCGACGCCGTATTTCAGGACCATACATTACTCCCTAAAACACACAGGCATAATGGCCTGTGCGACATCCTTTGGTTGGCATGGTCTGCCGACCGCACCATTCACGCCGTTCACTTTTGGCATTGTCTCCCCCTCACAGAGCAGCAGTACCATGCGGCAGGTTAGCGAGGCTTCCCGGACTCTTTTGACAAGGTCGCCAATGGCCGCCGATCCAATCGCGCTATCAATGACAATGGCGTGAGGCTCCGGGTAGAAGTGCAACCCCACCTCAAAGGGCGAGGGACACCAGACATGGTCGGCAGGAAGCAACTTGCCAACGTCCTTATCGGGGCCGACCAGCAACACCGAGGCGGGGGCCAGCGCAGATGGGATGTTGTGGGCGTGCAAGAAGTCCATCAGGTCTGCGTGGCGAATGCGTCGGTCCTGACTGCCAGGGATCTTGTACCCCTTAAGCAACCCCTTGTCAAACCACTTGGTCGCCGTTTTTGGCGCCACTTGGCAGATCCTTGCCACATCGCCGGTAGTGTAAGAATCCCGTCGGCACGCGGCTCGTTTCTTCATCGTCATGAACCGTCTCCTTTAGCCTTGGCCGCTCGTCCCCTTGTGATGGAAGAGGGCTTGTTTGCCGACGTGATGCAGGCCGCACACGTGGCATCTGAATGCGCCGATGGGCGATCCAGTTTGCCGACTCATCTTCCTTGCCACGATTTCCGCGCCGGCTCTGTTGGAGAAGACGTTGCCTGCCTGCGTCTTTTTGCGGCAGGCGGAGCGAGCGTTGGCGCGACCGCATTTACGTCGCATGGGAGTCCTCCTTGTGGTTATAGCCCTACCGCCGTTTTCTCTGCGGCTTCTTTGCCGCGCCGCAGGAACTCCTCTTTCTCCTTGGCATTTAGCCAGCACAAGACAACGCGCCGCCCTCTGTTTTCTCGCCGCTTGATCTCGGCCATGATGCTGCCTTCCCAATGGCCGTAAAGTTCCTTGGGAGCAGCGCCGACGATAATCTCATGGAAGCAAACAGGGCAGTGCCAGAGGTCGGCGTCTCGGATAGTAAGGAAGCCGAAAGTGGCGGCCTCTACCAGCAAGACGCCGTTTTCCTTGCAGCGAAGTTCGACTTCGCAACCGACGCATACTTTTGTGAACTGGTTGACGCTCATCAATTCCTCCTTTGGGCATAGCTTGACCGCTGCGGGTCATCGGCCATACCAGGGCGACGGATCTTGCACCGCGGTCTGGTAACTCGCCGATTCCTGATCGACGTATCCACCGGAGTAGAGGCCAGTCGCCAGGAGTCGGTCCAGCTGGCTTTGCGCGTCGGTGCAGAAGTCGAACGGCCCAACCTCGATGGTGCGGGCCTCAGTGACGTAGTAGGCTCGGACGTAGTAGCGTGTTCCCATCGGATACTCCTTCTGAAAGACGGCCAGCTTGACCGCTAATACATTCTCTCTTCGTACCCACATTTAGGGCACTTGACGCTGATGCCGTAGATGGGGTCGCTTTCACACCCACAGATTTCAAGGCTGCTGTCTTGGTCGTTGCCACAACTATTGTCGCCCCAAGACAGCCGGAACTTGTGGCCGCACTCCGGGCAGGCCACGTCCAGAATGCTCGGCTCGTCGGGGCCGACTTTCTCTCGTCGCTGCGGCATATGTCTCTCCTGCTTGACCGCTGATTAGTTCGCAGGCCAGAGCGCTACGGCCGATCCGCCTTCATTTCCCAGATAGCCGGCCCAGGACGTGTCGGCGATGTACCTTACCGCCTCGACTTCGGTCGTGGGGCTGTAGCCGTTGCCTTCGCTGTCACACGCCTGGACCACCAAGGCGTCAGGCGGCATAGTCTGTAGACGGGCGATCAAGTCGCGTACCAGCATGGCCGATTCCTCCAAGGTCCTAGCTTCGTCCTGCCTGTCTATTCAGATTCACGCTGCGGCCCGGACAAATTAAACTGTATTCCGCCGCAGACCGGCATTCAAGATGGAATCGCATAAAACTGTTTAACTGGTCTTGACCTGTCTGCCGATATATGGTCTAGTTCGCTTGTCGAATTCGCCCCGGACCCCAAAAGGAGGAATGAGCCGATGAACGCAACGCAAACACTCAAGAGCCTCGCCATTAAATGTCGCCTTGACGTGAACTATGGCGCGGCCTTGGATTGGGACAAACAGGACGAATGGCAGAAGAACGCTAACGGGTATCGCTGTACGCTCCGCTACAAGGGGCGGCGCTATACGTTTGATTTCTGGCAAGGTCAGGCCCACACAGAAGACCCGACGGTGGTAGGCGTTTTGGAATGTCTGCTTTCCGACGCCAGCGCCGAGGAGGATTTTGCTGCATTCTGTCACGAATTCGGTTACGACGAGGACAGCCGCAAAGCGGAGCGTATTCACAAGGGATGCCTCAAAGCCCGCGAGAATATGCGCCGTCTGTTGGGCGACGACTTTGAGACGTTCCTTTATTCAGAGCGGTAATTCGCTCATTCGCCCCTACTGAGAGAGGATTGACTAGATGCTCCGCAAAGATGCCCCTAATGTGGCCGTGGCGCTAATCGTCGCAACATCTATTGTATAATAGAGACTCGCCGTGTTAGGGTGCGTCCCTCAGTCGCCCGCCACCAAAAGGAGGAAAGCCGATGCAGACGACGATTAGCGCGACGCTGCGGGAAGGCGTCCGCGTCTTGGGAATCTACACCGCCGGCCGGTTCGACGTTTGGTACCTGGCAGGACAGGCGAAAGCCTCTTGTCGCGCTCACGTCATGGCCGCCCTGCTCGGTCTGCCCAAGGTTCCGCAGAGCAAGGCAGGCGTCAACGCAATCACGGAGGAGTTTTACCGTCAGTCGGGAATCACTGGCGATTGCATCGCCTCACGAGAGGCGTCTTTCAAGGCGTTCTGCAAGAGTCTGTAAGCCCCTAATCCTTCGCCCCTGGAGGAAATCCGATGGGATACTGCTACACCCGAACCGGGAAACTCTGTTGCGACCTATGCGGGAACGCCGGCGCGAGAAAGCAACGCTGCCCACATGGGTATTGCCAATCGCTCGCGGTCTGCATGAAAGACGAGTGCAAGGCGAAACTGAAAGAGTATCGCAAGGCGCACTGTGCGACCTCATGCAAGAAGGCCCACGCCGAGCTTGCGGCCCGCGACCAGGAAGAGAATCGCCGCCTTAACGCTGGTGAATTCCTACGCTGTTCCGCGCTGTCCGAGCAGAAGCCCCATCATTGCGTCAAGGTGTGGTTCCGCAACGGGAAGAAAGAAGAACTGGTTCGCTACATGACGCATGAGGCTTACGACGCCTTCCCGCTCTGTACGCCCGTTAGCGTCGAGGAATACGCCGCCGTCGGAACCGTCGCCGTTGAACCGTTCTAAGCCCCTGGATACCCGCTCGCAAGGAGTCAGTCCGATGAAGACAACGCAAGCCGAACTGCTCGCCATCGCCCGGAAGGGGCGCCCCGAAGTCCGCTACGCCGCGCATCGGGAAGGACACAGCATCGCCGCTTGGGTGGAATCAATGGGCCGTTTCGTCGTCGTGGCAAGCGCGACGATTGGCAATGGTGGGGAATGGTTTTCCCTGCCCTACGAAGTCTTGGTCAATGGTGAGTGCTGCCACAAGCCGACCGATTGGCTGGACGAAGCGCCGCCCGTCCAGCCCGAGCCGATCCGCCATGCCTTTACCGCATCATGGTGAACCCCCTAAACCTTGCCCCCTGGAGATCATCCGATGACAACGCCGAAACTGCTATGGGATGAACCCGCCGGCTGTTCCACCCCGCGCGGCTGGTGCGCATTCGCCAAGCGAACCCACCCCGATCGGAAAGCCCACTCTTTCGACTACCACGCCGACAACGGCGCCTTGAACGTCGGTAACTATCTGGACTACAGCCCTCCTTGCACGTCAAGAGGGCCGAACGGCGAGACGGTTCACGCCGTCGCCTTTGTCCATCGCGTCAACGAGATCGGGATTGAGAGCAACATTCGTCTAGGTTTCTGCTGGTTTCACACCATCGAAGAGGCGAAGGCGTTCATCGAGGGGAACGTCATGGCCTATTTCGGCCTGAACCGCGACGGAACGCCGCCAGCCGTTTCCGCATGACCAGAACGAGGCGGCGCGCCCGGCCGCCTCAACTTCCACAAATGGAGGTTCGACCATTACCGATTATTTCCAAGGCGGATGGTTCACGGCGCGAGGCATGACGTTTAGCGTCCCTGAATTCGCTGCCTTCGCCAGAAAGCACTATCACTTGCGGCGCGTCAACGTGCGCCGCCTGGCCGGTTACTTACGCTACTCGCACCCAGACGAGCCAGTGGGATCGCCCGCGTTTCTGGCCCGCGCCGCCCTGGCGGACCTGTCTTGTCCGCTGCTCTTGATCCGTGTTCACAAGGGCTTGCGGATCGCCGATGGATGCCACCGAACCTACGCCGCCCTGCTCGCCCGCCGGCGCTACCTGCTGGCTTACGTCGTCCCGGTCGCCGACCTGGAGTTGTGCGCCCCGTTGTTGCCCGCCGAACTGTTCGCCTAACACTGGAGGTAATGACCGTGAGCCATGCATCTTTCGCTTCCGCTTTCAACGCGCACGAAGCCCAAGCGCGAGAGCGTATTTTGCAGGAGACTTTCGGCCACCTAGCGCCGGAGGAAAATAAGGAATATCGGGGGTTCGTCGTTTTCGCTATCGGATGCTGTGGAAGCGACCACTTGAACCCGACGCCTTTGGAAATCGAATTCGGGGATCTCGATAGTTCGCCGTGGCTGTTCGATTCTTTGATTGAAATGTTGCAAGGATTGCAAACGACTGAAGGAGGGGTGTACCGCTGGGAGGGACGGTTTCGCAATTACAAGTGGAGCGGAAGAATGCGGAGGCTTAAACTGGTCGCCCCAAAAAGGAAGTAGCCCAGCTTGACCGCTAAAAGGAGAATCTCTCATGACCGCCGCTGACCTGATAACCGCCCTTGCCGACCGCGCCGAGGCCGCCAGCATCCCTATCGACGGGGAGCTGGGCGGCGCGGTCCACCGCTTCGCCACGGCCCAGGGTTGCCCGCCCGCCAAGAGCTTTTTCGTCGTCCTGCTTCTCACGGCGGAACTGGCCGACCGCGCCGCCCGGCGTGAAGGATACCAGAGTCAGGCCCACCGCGCGGCCGAAATAGCTTACGCGAAACGCCCTGCCGGAAAAACTGTTCAATAGAGATTGACTCGCCCGCCGTTCCGTGGTTTACTTTCCTTTGTCGCCCGACCAAAAGGAACCGGACCCATGACCGCAACCTACCTTGTGCCCGAGTGCAACCTGGACCGCCTCACGGATCGCATCGAGAAGCTGAACCGCCGCGCCCGCCGGCTGAACGTTCCCGAAATCGCCTTCATCACGCGGCCGGACCATATCCGCTATGAAGTCGAGCAACTGACCACAGGACAGGAGATCGGCGGACGCCCAACGAATCTTTGCTGGCGTACCAGCATTGAGAAAACGCCCGTCGCCGACCTGCCCCCCGGTGCTTACCTTGCCAACGCTTTCACGCCGACCGGCCGCGCCATGCAATGGTACGTGGTCGAAGTGGACGGCGCGGCCCCCACGCTCACAGGCTGGACTTTTGTGGCCGTCCTGGAGCCCGTCCAGACCGACGACGGCACCACGCTCAACATCATCCAGACGTTGCCTGGCGAGACTTGCCCCGAATCGTTCCGCACCGCTGTAGGCCGTTGCGACCACTGCCACGCGACCCGGAAGCGCAATCAGACGTTCGTGGTGCGCCACGAGAGCGGCGCCCATAAGTGCGTCGGCCGCCAGTGCATCAAGGATTTCCTTGGATACCACGCGGACCCGGACAGCCTTTGCGCCATCGCTGAAATGCTTGCCGAACTCAACAGCGCTTGCACCGAGGCTCAGGACGATGAGGATCGCACCGGCGGCGCCTACCGCGATTCGTCCTATGACCTCACGCGATTCCTGACGCTCACGGCTTGCCGTATCCGCTTATTCGGTTGGATCAGCCGGACCACGGCCCGCGAAGCCTACCCGCCCAAGGTCGCTACGGCCGACGCCATCCTTTTTCTACTTGGCCCGACGCCGGCCGGCCGCGATGCCCGACAGGAATGGGATGAGATGCGAGCCGCCCATATCGAGACCCAGGAAGACACGCAGACCGCCGAAGCCGCTATCGACTGGACCCGCGACCTACCGCCCGCTGAACTGGAAACCAGTAACTACCTTGCGAACATCAACGTAGTGGTGCGGACGGGTATCGTCGGCCGCAAGACGGCCGGACTCGCCGCCTCCATTCTCGCCGCCCACGCCAAGGCCCAGGAGAAAGAAATCAACCGTCAACGGGACGCCGCCCGCCCCGAATCGCACCACGTCGGCGCGATCGGCGAACGTATCCAAATGCTTCGCGTGACATGCGACAAAATCATAGCGAGCGAGGGAAACTACGGGACGACCGGAATCCACAAACTCCACGACGCCGCCGGCAATGACCTGACATGGTTCGCCAGCGAAGGAACGACCTGGCTGAAGGAAGGCGAGACCGTCACCGCCGCCGCCACCGTCAAGGTGCACGGCGACTACAAGGGACGCAAGCAGACGACCCTTACCCGCCTCACCGTCTGGACCGAGGAGGCGTTAGCCCAATATCAGGCGAAGGAAGACCGCAAAGCCGCCCGAGCCGCCAAGAAGACCGCAAAGGCATGACCACTACGGGGCGCGCCCAGCCCCTCCGGAGGGAATCGACATGGACGCTACCCGACCCCTGGCTGACCTCGTGCAGGAGCTTTGTTACGCGGCCGGACATTGCCGTCCCCGCCCAACCATCGAAAGCATTGTGCGCACGATGGACCGCCCCGAGAATCCCCCGACCGTCGTCGGAGGATGGATACCAGAGACCACCCAAGAGCAACCCCGATGAAACGCATCAAGCCTACCGCGAACGAGCACCACTGGCCCAGGAGCGAGGTTAAGACGGTTGAATGTCGTAAACGCGACCTCGTGGTACGAATCACAGATTGGATGACCGACCGCGAGGAACCAGCTTACGACGTGGAGGTTTACATCGGAGGAGTGTACGACTGGAATGAATCTGAATCCTTCACCATGCACACCCTGAAAACCAAGGCCGCTTGCAAGAACGCCGCCATCGCTTACGCCCAGGCCCAAATCGCCAAACTGCTTTGACCCACTGACCCCGCCCCAAGAGGACCGAGACCGTGAACACAACTGACCTACTGGACGCCGCCCGTCAACTCAGGATCGCCGCCGCCAAGCATACCCACGGCAGCGCCTGGCGCACCATGCAGAGACTTGCCGACCGCCTTACCGAGGCGGCGCGAACGCCCTGCCCCCATTGCGGCGCCTTGCCCAGCGCTGGACCTTGCCCGACCGCGCCCGGCGCGGTCGCTGGAATCGTCGCCCCGTTTTGACCCCTAAATCTTCGCCCCGAGGACCAAGACCATGATTTGCTACTACCTAATCCGCGACACTGCACGCGGCGCCGATTGCAGCTACACCCCCGGACGCACCTTGCTCCGGGAAGTCTACCGCGATTCCCACAAAGCCCAGCGCCGCGCCGACCTGTACAACGCCCATCACAACGTCGCCGGAATGCGCTACCTCGTGCTGCCCCACGACGACGCCCTACCCGTGGAATGCGATGCCAACGAGAACGACCCGCCGTCTCGCGCCCGAGCAATTCGTAGCACGAGCTTTCCCGGTTTCTACGACCGCCGCCGATGGGACGGAAGCATTGTCCGGCGCGATCGGCAGGAGATCCTATCCGCTCCGATGAGCGAGGACACCCGCCGCAGTATGACCGCCCTTTGCGACCAGGCCGACGCCGAACCCTACCAATGGCACGCCTACCCCGGAGACCTCGCGCGCGGCATGACGGCCCCGCAGGAGACGCCTGCATCATGACTCAGACCCGAAACGACCGCTATGAGTTGTACGCCCACACCCTGGCCGGCGCGGCCCACGCCGCCGCCCAGGCGATCCGGCGGATACTGGACGCGGCCGACCTCGCCCAGCGTCAGGCCGCCGCCGAACGCCGCGCCGCCCGCCGCCGAGGCGAGACCCCGCCCCCCGACCCGCTGACCCGAGTCTTGCTCACACCCGCAGGACTGGACGCCCTGCGGAGCCTGCTGGACAGCACGCGAGCCGCCCTGGACGAATTCCGCAGCGCGATCGCCCTGGACGCCGCGCACCCCGAACCGTTGTAATTGTTTTTTAGACCTTGACGCCGCGCGCCGAACCGTGTTACATTCCCTCTTGTCGGCCGCACGTCGCGGCCCGGAACCAAGGCCTCCTACGAAGAGGATAAAGATCATGTGGACCGAAATTCATCTCTTGGAACCAGAGGACCAGCTGGCGGACGCCGCCGACGCTGACCCGCGATGGTCGCGGGCGGAAAGCGCTAACTACTGGCAGCGATGGGTATTTCAGGCGCCTGGACTACCGCCCGTAGGTCTCTACCTCGGGCGCGGCGTCGGACCAACACGCTCTCCAGAGCGCCTGAAAAAGGTGGACACCTGGCCTACCCGGCGCGATGCCGACCCGGCCGGCATCGCCCTGGCCCTGAAGGAGGCCGTCGCCTCCTTGCAGTCGTGAGGAGCCGGGACGCAGATGAGCTAACCCCACGGCCGGTGCTGGGCGCACCGGCCTTGTCAGGAACCAATCCCATGACCATGACCGAGACCCCGACTATCGGCGAAGAGCGCTACACCAGCGCGGGAAACGTCTTCCGGCTGGAACGTATGGACGGCGCCTATCGCTATGTCCGCCGCATCCACCCCATTGAGGAGGATCGTTCCTACCGATGGCACGAATCCCAATGGGAGGAGCAGTTACCCCTCCTCGGAGGACCAACGACCGACTACCACCATTTCGGCATCTTCGCCCCCCGACTCTAACCCCTACGAGGACCACATGGCACGCACTACCGAAACAATCCACCCGACCCGATACCCTGAACTCGGATACGCTCACGACGGCCCCTCGCTATGGCGATTCGTTGACCTAGACTCGGGAAATCGAATCGGTCCGCAGTATCGTACCCGAGCCGAATTACTCGCCGACCTGGACCGATACGCCGAATCATTCGGATGCAAATAACCCCTAACCCCATCGCCGGCTGGGCGAGCCGGCCCCCCCAAAGGAGCATTCCATGCCGACCATCAGCCCCAAGCCCTACAAGCAAATGCAGGCGGAATACGCCGCGCTTTGCCGCGCCCTCGCCGCGCAGACCGACGCCGCCTACCGGCGCGACATCACCACCCCGCTCTATCTGATCGGCCAACGCCGCCCCGGACTAGACACCCTCAATCCGACGGCGCCCATATGGTCCGCGCTGGACATCGCTCCCGACCACGAGGACCGCCTCGACTGGTATACCGTCACTTCTCAGCCCCTGCCCCGTTCCCAGACCATCGACCACCTTGCCCACACGATCCGCAGCATCCTCAACAGCGAGCCGCTTTACATCTTCGCCGATTAACCAGGAGACCAGGCCGATGAAACGCCACGACCCAATACCCGCTGATTATCCCGTCCAGCCCATCCGCCGCCCGCGCAAAGGGAAGCAGGCGAGCTTTTCCACCTGCGGATATTGCGGCTTGAGCTGGGACGATGACCTAATCACAAGCATCACCCCCACGCCCGCCGGACGCTGCGCCTTCGAGCCGTTCCATATCCCCGATCAGTCGCCACCCAGCGCCGACGCTTGGCACGACCACTACCGCAGCCGGATCGCCATGCTACGCCACGCCCTACGCCACGCCACCCTAACCAATACCCAAACGATCCGCGCCGAGCAGATCGCAACCGCCCTCCGAGCAGACGACATCGCCCGTGAAGCAGGACCACACTAAACCACCACGCCCAGGAGAACCGACCATGCAACCAATCCACGAAGCCCTCGAACCCGAATGGCAGATCATCGCCCAAGACGACGCCGGATGCTACGCCATCGAACGCCCCACCGACCCCGAACAGCCCGACGACGACACAAGCGAAGCGTACATGGTAATCCAGAGGAGCAACGGCAATCTAACCTTTCAACGAGCCGGCCCCGAGGCGACGTTCCAGACCGGCGACGGCGAAGAGTACATCAACCTCCACGGGCGATGGACACGCTACGACTGGAAAGAAAACCAACCCGTACCCCCAATCGACCTAAGCCCCGAATTCATCGAAATGGCAAAGCGCTTTTTCGACGTGCCACCCGGAGAACCCCCAACCCTGACCCCGCCCCCTGAACCCCCCCGGGCCCCCAATCACGCCACCATCGAACGAGTCTACCCCACCCATACCGTCGTCGTCGCCCGATGCGCCACCCCAGTAGACCGAGGCCCCGCCACAAACCAGGAAGTAGGCGCCAACGCCCGCCGAATCGTCGCTTGCGTCAACGCGCTGGAAGGAGTCAGCACCGAAGACCTCGAACGCATCGCCGCCGTAACCCGCAGCAGCAAAGAACACCTACGCGAACTCAGCCACACACTATGGCACAACGCCGACTCACTCCCTAACTCCCCTTGACCCACCATCCCCCTTCCCCTAACCTATCCAGTGCGCCCGCCCCGCACTGGATACGCCTTTTATGCGATTCCTTGCGCCACCATGTTCAACTATTTTCAACAACCCGCAAGGCATGCCCTCAGAATCGACAGAACAGCCCCTAGAACACGCCGAGACGCCAAACAGCACACCGCCCGACCTCTACGCCCCCGTGCTGGCAGCAGCCCTGCAATGGGCCGACCGTGCCCTTGCCCTGCCCTACATGCCAACACCCGCCGATATCCCACCCCCCCACGCCGAAACGCCAGCTAACAGCACACCCCACCCCCCAGGAGAAACACGCTCGCAAGACAGCGAAACAGCCACCAGCGTGCCCCCGCCCTCCATGCAGGCGCAACCATCAGAGCAAACGCTTATCGTGGAACGCTTTCCGACATGGGCCGCTGTCTACTTGGCCCACTATAGCATTGGAGGACAGCTCTACACGGCAGCGGACGCAGCGGGAATTGAGCGCACGACCGTATGGTATCTCCGGCAGCGTAGTCCCCGATTTGCCCAGCTAGAAGTAGAGGCGAAAGCCCGAAGCCTCGACCTGGCCCGGCAAGAGCTGTTTACGCGTGCCGTTGTGGGATGGAGCGAACCGGTCTTTTTCGGTGGAGAATGCGTAGGGCACGTCACGAAGAAAAGCGATAGCCTGCTACTGGCCTACACCAAAGCTCACGACCCAGCCTACCGCGACAAGGTGGATCTCTCCCACACCAGCCCAAAGGATGCACCAGTAAGGATAGAGAGCCAGGTCGAGATCGTGGACGCTCTGGCCCCCTACCGAGACGCAACCCGTATGCTGCTGGAGAGCATCGCCGCCGAGCGTGCCTTGTCCGGCCCCCAGACGCCGACGCTCGAATTCAAGCCCCATCAAGTATCCGAAGTTGTTTCAACTTCCATTTCTGGAAGTTCCCGCCCCTGCCCCCGGTGTGACGGCCCGGGAGTCAACCCTTACTGTCCTGTCTGTCATGGTACGGGCGCACTACCCGACGGTTGACCACATCCCTAAAATAGCCTCATCGGCCGGCCCGTCTCTCGTGTCGTGGTAAGCACGAGGGGCGGCGCCCGGCTTACCACCCGAGGAACACATGAATCCCATCGACCCGCCCGCCATCGTTCGAGAAGTAGCCGACCTCGCAGCTCTGGCTGTCATTGCGAATGCCGAGCATGACCAGGCCGAGCCGCACCGCCAGGCGTACCAGGAACACGCCCGCGCGGCCGGCGCCGCCCTGATCGCAGCGAAAGCGGCTGTAGGTCACGGAGCGTTCCGCCAGTGGATCGCCGATAACCTGACCTACAGCCGAGCCACGGCCAACCGCTACATGAAAATGGTCAAATGTCTCACCGTGAGTCATTTGCCAAAACCATCCCGAACCGCCGAGGCGACTGTTAACGGTCTCATGAAGAGCGTCGAGGCTGGGAAAACCATCCTGCCCCAGAGCTGCGGCCCCACCCTCCGCCGACTAGCAGACCTAATCGACCCGCCCCAGGCGACTCCCGACCAGCCCGAACCGTCCCCCAAAGCTCCACCCACGACCCCTAAACCCGCCCCCAAGGCCGGCCCGCCCTCCGGCGCCAAGTGCGAATCCCCCTGGAAGTGCCGACCTGGACTCACGGCTTGCGACCCCTGCCGACAAGCCCACCCCTAAACCCACTGTATCCCCCGATACAGTCACCGCCGCCAAACGTCTACCAATCCGCATTATGTTCCCTAACCCCTACCCATCATGCAACTTGCGCGACGAGAATCCGTCGCTCAATCCACCCGACCAAACTCCATCGCGCAACCTGCCCGACCCCTCACCCTACCAAGGTTGACGTAAAAAGGTGAGGGGAGAGGGAGGTGGCTCCTTCTCTATAATTTTGGGGCGCCTGGGGCATGAGACGTTTGTTTTTTCAGGGCGTGTTTCCGCGATTTGACTGAGACTGAATTTCTCTCTCCCCTAAAGGGGGGAGAGAGAAATTCAGTCCGTGAGTGAGTTACTGATCCGACAGTCGGTTCAGTGTCGGTTCAGTCGGCTCAGTCGTTGGCGCTTGCTTTCTGCGGCCTACTTGCCGCCTAAGTCTGGACTAAGTCTTGATTAGCCATTCTGTGGGGGGTATGTGTTTATAGGCGGCGCGGCTTTGCCCTTAGTCCTCGACTCGATTTATTGGCAGGGGGGGCGGTTTAGAGGCGGCCGCCTCGGACGGCTCGCGTAGGTTGGGCTTCTGGTTGAAGTGCCCGACGTAGACGCCTTCGAGGCCGGGTTCCAACCATGCAGCGGGGATCATCCACACGTCATCACCCAGAACCCAGGCGACTGGGCAATCCGCTGATGGCGTCGCCGATGGGGATGGGGTTAAGGCGGTCGCGCTCTGCGTTGAAGTTGACATGAGTTACTCCGCGCCTCTTCAGATTCGCCAGCAGTTAGGCCGTATGTTGATTCGCAAACGATCTTAATCCCTTTTGAGGGTATAAAACACAGCCGGCTCGCGGTCACGTTTTGCTGACAGGAGTCCGGGATGGGCAGGCGGAAGAACCGCCAGTGCTATTATTAGCCTTTCTCCGGCCCATTTCAAATCCATAGGCAAGAGGGCGTTGAATTCAGCGAGAGCGCGGGTGTAGCTGTTCTCGGCCGCGCGCATTTCACGGAAGGCTTGGGTCAGGGCGGTGAGTTCTTCGGTGGTCATGGGGTTTCCTTGGGGGGCCGGAGGGCGGCGTTTTCGGCGCGGCAGTCGGCGAGTTCTTGCGGGCCAAGTCGATCAGGCAGTTGAGTAGGGTGCGCGCCCGATCCGCCTCGGCGAGCAGACGGTCGAGCTGTAGAAGCAGGTCCAGGTTGGCGCGCTGCAGAGTGTCTTGCGGCATAGGGGCCTCCTCTGCCCTACCCGCGCGGCAGTCGGCGAGTTCTTTTTTGAGTTCTTGGAAACGCCGAGCCACGAAGTCTCCGGTGGCGAGCGTATCGCCATCATGGAGGGCGAGGCCGTCAAGCAAGGCGTGAAGGCGTCGGACTTCAAGGAGAAGCGTTGTGGCGTCTTCGCGGGCGAGCAGGAAGTTGAATCCGGAGTCCATCTTGTAGGACGCTGCGACGCGGTCATTGATGGGTTTGAGTTCAGCTTCGGTCATGATTGCACCGCTTTCTCTTCAGTTGTGGACGGGTTCGCAGTTGTGCCATCTGACTCCGCCGCGCTGGGGGATGCGGCCTTCAGGGCTAGATGTAGACGATCATAAAACGCAGGGATCTTCTTCTTGTTAAACAGCCCGTCCTGTTTCAAGCACTCCCGGTACAAAGCCTTTAGCGTCTCCCAATCTGTTGCCAAAGCCGCCCACTCCACTGGATGGTGAGATCGTCAAGAATCTCACCAATCCTGTGGCGGCATGTTGCCTAAATCTGCTTACAGCGATAGACGGGTTGGCTAAATACGGAAAAGTGACGTGCCTGGTCAACCAGTTTCCATATCCTCACGCATCGGACGAAAATTGTGGCGCAGGAGGTTAAGCACTCGCTCGCCGAACTCAGTCGGCTCGTAACCGGCGCCATCACAGCAGCCGCACCTGCGCCACTTCCCTTCCTCGTGAACTCGGCCCTCACCGTCACAAAGTCGGCACGCCGTTTCTAGTTCCGGCAGGCTTCCCAGCGCCGCCTCTTCCTTGCGTTCGTTCTCAGCCATTGTGCAAAGCCCTTATTGTTGGGGCTTTGCACTCGCCGTCCACGCCTTCCCTTATTGAGACTGACCAGCGGGCTTTTCGTGCAGCCCAGCCGGTTCGTGTGCAAGGGATAGTTCTTGGGGACTTCAAGTGCAAAGCTCGTCCACAGTTGAACTTCCACAAATGGAAGTTGGTTCTTTCCAGAGAGACTGGCGATAGTGCCGGTCGAGGGTGGTAAGGAGACGGAAGACGCCGCTGGCTTCGCCGGAGAACTTGACGCCATTGACGAACAAGGCTCCACTCCACATCTTCTTTTCGGCGTCGTATTGAACCATAAAGGAGGATTGGTGCGGCAGTCGTTGGTTCTCATTCATCCGCCCTGCACCCTTGGGCTTTTTGGGGGGCACGGCGGCTCGTTCGGCTCGTTCGGCTCGTTCCTTGGCTTCCTTCACGGCCTGGGCTTCTTTGCGACAGGCGGGGCACGCTTTGTCGGTGAGTTTTGCCCGCCGGGCGTCTCGGAATTTGTCGGCCTTGAGGGCGAACAGTTCGAACGCCACGGGATGCCCGCATGTTGCGTGAACTTCCTCCGTGCCGATGACTGGGGGCTTTACCTTCTGAGGTTGCGCCTTATTCGGCGGTTTGGCCGCCGTGGAGACGCTGGCCGGCGGTTTTGGCGGCGCGACAGGGAGTATGCTGCCGTTCTCCTGTTCCGCCTTCATTCGCTTGTTCGCTTCGACCTGCTGCCTCAAGACTTCTCGTTGCTGTTTCGTCATGGGTTTTCTCGTAGGGTTGGGGCAATAGCTTATCACGAAACGCCGCTAGGACCGGACAGGTTGGAACGAGAATCCCCAGAACTATTCATCGTTGGGTTTTGCACATTAAATCGCCTTTCCGGGGCATTTAATGTGCAGAACAGGGATTAAATGTGCAGGCCGGCTTTGCACATTAACCCCTATTTTCGGTCGGCATTATGTGCAAGTCGCCCTGGTTTTTGTGCAGGGCAAACGGGTTTGTGTGCAAGCTGACTGGATTGGCCCATCAACCCATGCGCCAAGTCTGGATTTGACGATTTTATCGGTTGTGCGGGCTTAACTCTCTTGTTGTGTACATCTGAGCGCGGTACACTTCTTCAGTGCTTCTTTGCGCTTTGTCATGTTTCAACGAGAGGAGTGTAATCATGGCAACTGGCAAAAAGCCAGCGAGTGCTGCGGGCCAGCAACTGGCCAAGCCCAGCACCAGCAAGCCGGCTAGGCGCGTCGCCGCTTCCGATCTGGCTCAACGGAAGCCGGCCGCGAAGCAGCCGCCGAAGAAGTGATCGTGAATCGCTGAATGCTTCGGACGTTCGCCTTTGGTACACACAACACGAGGCGAACGTCTTTCGTATCAAGGCAACGGTCTAGCGCGATCGTGATTTCCTTGTCGTCTTCCTTGACCACCACGCCCGCACTTTCATTCTCGCACGTCCCTGAAAGCGCTTCTGGTTGACACGCTTCGCCTTTGTAGATCGCCGAATCAAACCAGCGGATATAGGCGAGTTTCGTAGGCGGCAAAGTGTTTTTCTGAGTAAGCACGGCAGACCCCGGCGTGTGAAGGATTCTCTTGAATCATTCTACAAGGTCGTCGAAATAGTCATCCTCAAGCGATCCGTCGAAACTGGCGCGAACCGTGGAAGAGAAAAGGGCGTTGGCTTCTCTCAAAGCCTGTTGCAACGCCTCGCGGCGGCCGTCCTGTACAGGAAGGGAGTCTAGCCGGTCTTCAATCTCGCGGATCGTTTGGTAGGGGCCATAGGCGGCATGTAAGGGCGACGCGCCGAACGACGCGCCGGGTTCTTGTATCAGCGAGCCTTCTGTGAGAATCACTCGAATTTGCTGGTGGGGCAACCCGTTCTGCATGGCGACGGCGATGACACGCTCTCCGTCGCGTGCCGGCCGTGCGCGCCCATTCTCTGTATCAGTCAGCCTCTCGTTGGCAAGAACGGGTTCGGCGACTTCCAGCATGACGATTGAACCGGCGCGATAGGGAACGTGGAAGCCTTCGAAGAGTGGCGGCAGATGGAAGGCGACGGTTGGCCATTCATTGATGAGCAAGGCGAGAGCGATGTCGTATTCTTCCTTGGAGGTCGCCCGACGATTGCCTGGAACGGCGACCTCGACGGCAGTGGATCGCCCTACGAACCAGCATCGCCGCCGCCCTGTTTCAAGGACAGGAACCCAACTAATGGGCGGCATGGTGGTCAGTGTCACCTCCTTGATCGGCAAGGCTGTGGACGGACACAGACGAGAAACGCGACCGGGGAACTGGCTGGGAGTGCTGCAATCAAAACAGCGGCCATCGCTTGTCAGGGCGTCGTGCCAATCTTGCCGCCCTTTGCATCGTTTGCATGGCGACAGTTGATCTGGATGCCAATACAGGGCGTCGGCGTGCGTGAGCCAGGCTTCTGCCGAAAGGGTCAGCGCCTCGACGAAGCCACGACGGAACGTTACGCCGAACGCTCCCGTTTTGTGGAAATTGCCGCAGTAAGTCGCCGACGGGATTCCAGACCACGGATGCCAATTAACCTCCAGCAACTCCCGCTCGCGGCTTTTAAGAGTTTGCCAACCCGGATTGTCATCCGCCGCTGACGAGCCGCCTCCGTTTTCGTCCTGTATGTAGCAGCCGCGTCCATGATTGACCATACCATCCTCATCGGCTGTTGCGGCGCACACCTTGCATTCAGTGGGCAGATAAGGTGCTGTATTGGTTATCGCCACCTGAACGCGCACAAACTCCGCTTTCGCCGGATCGCTTTCCTCAATCGCGTCCGCGTAGATGAGCCGTAGCGCGTCGTCGTCCGGCGAGGCCAGCACTTCTTTGAGTAGCGACTGTTCTTGTGGGTTCATGCTCGGTCATCCAGCCATTGCTTCGCTTTTACATCAAACACGTCCAGGACGCCGGCCGCGATCTGAAACTCTTCAGACAATGTGTCGTCGATGCACTTGTGCATGTCATTGGCCAAGAGGAAGAGTTTGCGGGCGTCTTCCTCCAGGGTGTTGATGTAGCGAAGTAAGTCGAGGCGGGTCATGCAAACTTCCTCACCACGTCCCCTTGATGGTGAATCCGGCGGGCATACCGATGATGCTATGTGCGTCTTTTTTCTTATCATGTCGGTACTTGAACTGTTTCAAGAACGCCAGCACGCTCTCGTTGAATTCCTTGTCGGCCTCCATTGCGGACAGAGTGCGTTTCACGCCCTCTACTTGATTGGCGATCAACGCTTCCATATCGTTCTCGCCTTCTGCGACCTCGAAGCGGCCCAGCAACGTCGTCAGGACGGCCAGGATTTTCTCCGGTCCCTTCCGATCCGTCTCGATCTGCTTGATTCGCTTCTTCACCACATCGCGCATCTCATGGGCCAGGTCATGTTCCGTGGGGTTTCGCCCTGAGTTCACCAGTCCCCCCAGCGCGGCGTCGAACACTTGGGCGACCGTCTGGATGATCTTCTGCATCGTCTGGTCGGGAACATCGACGGGGACTTCGCCGGTGCGGTCATACTCGGCGCGTTTGGCCGGATCGGACAACACCTTGTAGGCCAACAGGACTCGCTGGAATTCGTTGCGGTCCCCGCCGCGATCCGGGTGCGTCGCTTTCGCACAGGAGCGGTACGATTGCTTCACCGCGGCCTCCGATGCGTCTTTCGGGATGCCCAAATCGCCGTAGAGAGTCATGCGCTCACCGCAGGTCGGAAGGTCGCGCCCAGTTTGTCTATCAGTTTCGGGTAGACTCGCTTCATCTCGGCAAGATAAGCGTCCGACACTTGCGCCAGATCGCCGCTCATAATGGCGTCGAAGTCCCCCTTCCACTTATCAGGCACGTCGAAGACCCAGCAGGCGAAGGTACAGTCGAAGGAATCATCGTAGTCCGTCACGAATCCCGGCATGGCGCGGAGGGCGTCGTTTTCGGCTTGGTAGGCGTCGCGGTTGCCGCCGCCTGTTCTTGTGTAGACGATGATTTTGTTTGCGTGTTCGGGACGTTCGTCGTCGCCGATGAAGCAGTCGCGGAACCGGGGGTACTCGTCAGGATGCTTTCCCAGCATAGGCAAGAGGAAGAAACAGGCGGGTTTGACGCCGTTAATCAGGTTGTAAAGGCTCATGGCGCTTCCTTGTTGCAAGTCTTTTACAGGGCTGCACGGCTTTGCGCACTTTGGAGATTCGATGTTGTTTCAACTGCGTTTTCAGGAAGTTGAGATGCCCCGCCTTCCACCGTTGTTTTGCTCAGACGGGGCCGCGAGCGACTAGGAGGCCATGCCCTTGTTATCGGGTTGCCGCAACGTCCTTACCACACTTCCCATCCCGAACGTCGCGGCGGCGAGGGACGGTGGATTGCCCTTTCCGATGAAGGGAATGGGATTGAGAAGGGATGATAGCACGGGAGGCGTGGATGTTGCAATAGGAAAATTAGTGTTGCATTACGTTTCTGTTTCTGGTAGGCTTCCGCTGGAGGACATGATGCCGCGAGAGAAAGAAGTTAAGCCTGTTGACCGGGGGAGTCGTCGGATGCTCGGTCTGCGCGTGCCGGAAGATATGCGCAAGGCTCTGGAATCATACGCTGAGTGTGAGCGACGCAGCGTGTCTCAGGTCGCCCTTCTCTTGCTGGAAAAGGTCATGGTGGCTAATGGCCTATGGACGCCTGGGTGCAAAAGGCCGCCGCCGCTCAGGGATTGACTGTGTCTCAGTTTGTGGACGACGTGGTGCAAAGGCGGCGAAGGAAATTGTTCAGCGACTGGGCAAACGGCGGAATCCAACGAAGACGGAGAAGTGACCCATGACGTTCGAGCATTTTACAGACCGCGCCCATAAGGTGATGCAGTTGGCCAACCAGGAGGCTCAGCGCTTCAACCACGAATACACCGGCACGGAACATATTCTCCTCGGCCTGGTCAAGGAAGGCTCGGGCGTCGCCGCCAACGTCCTTAAAAACCTCGACATCGACCTTCGCAAGATTCGTCTGGAGGTCGAGAAGTTGATGGTTGTGAGCAATTCAAGCATGGTGACGATGGGGAAGTTGCCTTACACGGCACGCGCCGAAAAAGCGATTCTGGACGCCATTGACGCGGCGCGGGAGATGGAACACAGCTACATCGGCACAGAACACCTGTTGCTGGGCATCCTGAACGGGGAAGGAGGTGCCGTGCAAGTGTTGGCCAATTTGGGTATGACAAAGGAGAAAATCCGCGACGATATCAAAACGCTGTTGAACATTCCAGCCGCCAACACCCCCCAAGGCGTCCCCATTCCGACCGGCTCCATGCTGTCGCGTGAGCGGGAAATCCGGGAGCGCCTCGACAGGTACACGGCGGCTTATCTTGGCCAGCAAGTCCCCGGATGGCTGCACGATTACGCAAGCGACGTGCAGTGGCTGCTGGAGCGGCTGAACGCGCCCCACTTCATCATGGAGTACAAGCCGCCGACTGAGGAGGAACGAGAGGCGTTGCGGAAGGCGGCAGAGCAGATCAGCGGCATGACCGATTCCGCAATGCCCAACGTGATGCGTAATGCGTATATCGACGCTCGCGTTGCCGCGATGGGACTCAATCCGCCGAGTGAGGAGGACGCCGTGGTTAACCCCATGAGTCCTCCAGAGGTGGCGCGGCAGGCCATGATGGGCAAGGGATCTGAGAGCGCAGTGATGACCTCTAGGCCGGGCGAACTGTCTTCGGAGGAAGGCGGTCTATCTGTTACGATCATCGGCGGCCGTCTTATATCGCCGGACGCCGCATCGGAAGAACTGACGCATCTCCGCGAGCGAGAACGCGCCGAACACGAACGCTGGGCCGCTTACACCCAAGGATCGGCGAACGCCGTCAACACGGCGATGAAGCAGCAACGCGAGCGTATCCTCTCCCTCTTGGACGCCATTCTCATCACACAAGATTCCGCCGCCGCTCGCGCCGCCCTGGCGTTGCTCCGCAGTCGGATCGCCGATTCTTGAGACATTGCAGATTCGATGTTGTTTCAACTTCCAGAAATGGAAGTTGAAACGCGCTAACGAAGTATTACCTTTTGTTCTTCTGACGGGCGACTTTATGACTTGGCAATGGGCGGAACGCGACCCTGCCCCTGAAAAGGCGACGACGTACATTGTCGCTCTGGCGACCAGCCGGGTGCGCACTCTCTACTGGAGCGGCTTGGAATGGTGCGAGCAGATGAACTTCGCTCCGTATGAGGTCGAGGTTGTGGCGTGGGCGGCGATGCCGGACTATCCCGACATGCCGAACGACGTGGCGAAACTGCGGAAGCGAAGGGGGAAATGACGCGAAAGCGGCAACAAAAGCCTCTGTGCAACTGCAAACAATGTGGCAAACCCTTTGAGGGTAGCCGCTCCAGTTGTTTTCTTTGCTCTAAAGAATGCGTCAAGTTGTGGGACGCTAAGAGTAAGCGCAGACGGAATTTGACTAAACGCCTATTGGCTCCGCCGCCAGATTGCCTCTTGTGCAACAACCCTCTTGTGGGGTGCCCTAGACAATCATGTTACTGTTTCAAGTGCTATAAGTCCCGGCGGGCTGAGTGGAACAGAAAAGGTCAGCTGAAATGGCGAGTTGCACATCTAAAAATATCGCGCGAAAAGTCCGCCGCCCGTGCGAGGGCGTGGTACAAATCGCATCCAGAAAAAGCCAAACAGAATCGCGCCGAATGGAATAATAAAAACAGAGACAAAAGGCAATCGTATCACCGTGAATACGACCAAGCCCGACGAAGAGGGCAAGACGAATTGAAACTTGTAAAACTGGCCACCGACCTTTTAGGGATCGCCGATGGAACAACCCATGCTACAACTGAGGAATCGTCTAATGGCTGATATTGCCCAAAAAGCAGAAGGCCTCCACGCGAAGACGGACGAGGAGTTGGTGAGCGGGTTGGTCAAGCGAATTCGCTTGACGGCCGAGCATCTGGTTGAGCTTGCCTCCTATGTCTATGAACTGGAACGTCGCGGGAAGGATTTGTCTTATCTTCGATTGGCGATGATTCACCATCTTCGGCGTATCGCTTGCGGGCAACTGCTGCCAGAAGTCGTGGTGCGTTTCGCGGGAGCGCCAAGGCTGATGTCGCTCATCAGCAATCTTCCTTTGGACGACCAGAAAAGGATGTCGGATGGCGAAATGCTCAAATTGCTTGTGTACACTGCAAGTGGAGAGAAGACGCATCGTATGGCCGATCCTCTGGCCATGACTCAATCGCAAGCGAGGCAAGTGCTTGCCAAAGACCATATTCGCACAGAAAGCGAACAATCGTTAATCTTGGATCAATGGATCGCTAAGAAGCGGTTCAATCCGCCGGACAGAATCGGGGAGTTGAAGATAGACAAGGAACGCGGCGGAGTCGTGGTGGGAAGGCGATTTATTGCCCTCACGGACTTACAAGCGGCCGTCGCTGTACTACGAAGCTAAGATTAAGGTGAGCAACGCATGAGTATGGGTGAGGACGCGAACGAAATCGGCATTCCTCGATTGCGCAAGAGTGAACTGCAAGAGGAAGTATCGAAAGGCGATGCCATGAGCGCCCTGGACTGCACCGACGCTGAGATTGAACGCGCCGCACGTCTTCAGATGGTGTTCAAGAAGACGGTGTTGGACAATCCGTTCATCCCGCAGAAGCCTACGCCGAAGCAGGCTGCATTCTTGATGCAGTCAGACACAAGAGAGGTCTTGTATGGAGGAGCGGCCGGCGGCGCGAAAAGCTCAGGAATGCTTATGGCTGCTGCGCAGTTTGTGGAGACGCCCGGCTACAACGCTATTCTGTTCCGCAATACGGAGGGGGAGTTGACTCAGGCGGATGGGTTGGTGCCACGAGCCTTGACGTGGTGGAAAGGATTTGGCGACAAGATCGTTAAATGGAACGGCAACGACTTCGTCTGGACGTGGCAAAAGAGCGGGGCCACGATTCGCTTTCAGTACATGGAGCGGGACGAACACGCCCTCGATCATCGCGGCGGCGCGTATCAGTTTATCGGTTTCGATGAGGCGTCGTTGCATACGTCGTTTCA